>Ga0182793_1000157_pt1 | contig 61574 bp, 46 predicted proteins | sample Passage237A_FD_130498 | JGI IMG/M metagenome (GOLD analysis project Ga0182793, IMG submission 130498) | Cellulose adapted compost microbial communities from Newby Island Compost Facility, Milpitas, CA, USA - Passage2 37A (version 2) (version 2) ... | reverse complement strand
CTGGAATATCCCATCACCTTGCAGGCTTCTGAAACATTCCCAAGCTTTTCAGCTAACTTCAATAAACCTAACTTGGGCTGAATTAATTTCTGCGTTGTTGTCATCATAAAACTTAATCGGTTTCGAAAATTAATAATAAATATCAATTGTCAGATTAAGTTTTAACTTCTACAGATTAATGGGGAGGTTTTTCAAGGGAAGGTTATCGTTGAGAACGATGGAACAATTAAAATGTTTCATAGCAACAAAAACAACCATTCGGAAAAGCTCAAAGAAGCTATGGACGGCTTGAAGGGCGGCGCAGTCATAAATATGGATTTTCTTAGGAGCAGGGTTATCCCGGAGCACTTAGAATACGCGCTTCTGAAATCTGGGTATATATTGGCCTTTGAGCGATTTGGCTATTCGCTAATCCTTGATAATTGCTTTGATGTTGTAAGGCAGCAATTACAAAACCCCGAACAAAGAATTTACCCGGAAGGGTTTTGGTTTTCACCTCCATATCCTAAATCCATGACAGGCGTTTATTTCTTATGTGATAAAGATCTGGAGTATTTAATTGCGATGTTTAATCTGGATACAGGAAATACGCAAAGAATGTTTGGAACCTTGCTTCCGTTACCTGCCACTCCGATTAACGAAGTCATAGAAAACTTAAATAAGAAATTTGAGAACGAGGGGCAACAAATCGAGCTAACTCTTTATCCGCTTGAGCAAGGTAAAATTAGCTACTTAAGTAACGCAGATGAGCTAAATGCTATGTATAAGTGGATAGAGGAGAGGTCGACAAAGGCCCGGTAACGCATAAAGCTTAAATTGAGCAAAATCAGGGGTTAAATGAAAAGTGACACCAAAACCGACACCAAAAAAAGTCTAAAAGCGCTGAAAGCCGCTACTAGAGCGGCTTTCAGAAAATTAAACTGTGATCCCGCTGGGACTCGAACCCAGGGCCCATACATTAAAAGTGTATTGCTCTACCAACTGAGCTACGGAATCTACCGTGTGTTCTCTCGAACGGGACGCAAAGATAGCCATCCCTGCTTTTTTGCCAAAAATTTTGAAATATTTTTTTCCTCCCCTTCGCCAAATCCGCTCCCGTAGCGGGTTTCAGCCGTTCATAAAGTTATTGTTCCTAAAAGTTCACCGCGAGTTTCAGATTAAACAATCGCGATGTCAGCCTGTTAGGTACCGCGTAGGTCTTGTTGCTGGTCTGATCCTGTATCCAGGAATAAGACAAGGTATTTTGAATGCCCAAAAGATTAAACACTTCGAAACTGAGCCAGATAGATTTCATGTTGCGGAAGAAGCTATGATGCGGACGATCTGCCTTAGATCCGTCCAGCAGCAAAGCAGAAAAGCCTATGTCCACGCGCTTGTAGTCGGGCAACCTCAGCGTATCGCCGTAGCGTTGCTTATCGGGCGGACCAAAAGGAAGTCCGGTAGAATACATCAGGTTCAGATGCGCCTTGAAGTTTTTATTTCCGGGCAGATAATCTTCAAAATACATTCCCAGCATAAAACGCTGATCTGTGGGACGCGGCACATAGCCGGGATATAGCGTAGTGCTGTCGGCACCTGCCATGTCCTTCAACACAATACGATCATCGGTCACATCTTCCATGGTCTTCATTACACCCACGCTCACCCAGGAAGTAGCATCTTTCACCAGATCGCCGTACAGACGCAGCTCACCTCCGTAAGCATACCCTACGGCATTGTTCTTTCCGAAATAACGAATGCGCACATTGTCGTACTCATATGGCACTACATCCCAGAGATTCTTATAGTAAAGCTCGGCTGTGAGACGGAAGGGACGTCGGTACATTTTGAAATTGTAATCAGAACCCAGCACAAGATGCATAGACTTCTGCGCTTTGAGGTCTTTGTTCACATTTCCGTCGAGGTCGCGCATCTCGCGATAAAACGGCGGTTGCGCATAGAGTCCGCCTGCAAGTTTGAAAACGATATCTCTTTTCCATTCAGGTTTGTAAGCCACCTGCACACGCGGACTGACAATAAACTCCTGATTGAGCATGTTGTAGTTGAAACGCACACCGGCGGAGATGGTCAGGTCCAGAGAATCGTTGAAACGGAAGTTATCCTGAATAAAGCCGCTGATTCTGGTATAATCGAAATTGGCGGTGGAACGATAGATGCGTTTCATCACCAGAGAATCATTGTAATAAGGTTGTGTAAATCCCGCGGAATCTCTGCGTTCCCACTCGTGAAGCCTGTCTTCTATGGACGTGAAATTGGCATCTGCACCCCAGCTAAAAAAGTGCTTTCCTGCATCGAGCGAACCGCGATGCGCGAGGTTGCCCACGTTTACTTTCAGGTAGTTGCGGGCGTAGTTATGTACGATACCCGTTCCCAGAAAAGTCTTGATCTGTCCGAAGTTTTCCTTGCCCAAATCTGTTTCGAGTTCTCCCAGCAGATACTCTCCGCTGATATCGTAAGTCTCGCGTTCATTGGTTTGAAAACCGGAAGCCAGCAGTTTGAGTTTCAGTTTTTCGTTGGGACGGAAAGTGGTGGAAAGACCTCCGAAGCGAGAATCGAACTGATCAATTTCCGAACCCTGGTAAAACACTCGTAGCTGATAAGCCTGATTGATGACACCAAAGCTGGTGGTCTGTTCTTCCGGGAAAAAATTGAAGCGGTTGCGTGCATAGTTGCCGATAAATTCAACTTCCCATTTTTTACTGAACTGATAGTTGATCAATGCCTGGATATCTGTAAAAGACGGATTGTACACCCCTTTGGTCGGTTGTGCCTGCAGCAGATACTGATTGCTTTTCTGTCTTAAACCCACCAGATAAGAAAGCTTTTCATTGCGCGAGATACCCGAAAGGTGCAGGCTGGCGCCCAGAAAACTCAACATAGCACCACCGCTAAACTCTTTCGGCTTGCGGTAGGTAACATCCAGCACACTGCTCATCTTATCGCCGTAGCGCGCCTGAAAACCTCCTATGGAGAAGTTGACATTGGAAACAAGATCGGCGTTCACAAAACTCAGTCCTTCCTGCTGGCCGGAGCGTACCAGAAAGGGACGATAAATCTCGAAATCGTTTACATACACAAGATTTTCATCGTAGTTGCCGCCGCGTACATTGTATTGTGAGGTCAGTTCGTTGTTAGAACCCACAAAAGTTTTGAGCAGTCCCTCGATACCACCGATAGTGCTGGGCAGTTCATGTGCTTTCTTTGCCTGTATCTGTATGGCGCCTGCTTCGTAACGGCTGCGATCGTCTTTTTTTACAAACTCGGTAAGCGTATTGGCTTTTTTGCGCAGTCTTATGTTCAGTTCGCGTCGCTCACCGCTTTGCAACTGCACCGATTTTTTCTCCAGTTCGAAACTTACATTGCTGAAGACTATGACCTGTCGGGAGCCTGCGGGCACTTCAAGCTGATAGGTTCCATCCGGCTTTGAGGTAGCACCGAAGCCTGTTCCCTGTACAGCAATACTCACCAGTTCGATGCCATTCCCCCGGTCGTCTCGTATGGTACCATACAGTACTGCATTCTGTGCAGACAATACCATCGGAAAAGCGAATGCTAGAAGGAGTAAGCAAAATTTCTGCAGCATAAGATTCTAAAACGAAGAAAAAGATACATTTATTTCGCTGCCTGTTTGAGCTTTTTTATGGTCGCTGCAGGATCAGAAGAAGAAAAAACGGTGTTACCTGCCACCAGCACATCGGCACCTGCTTCCACAATCTCCGCTGCATTATCCAGCGTTACGCCACCATCTATTTCAATGAGTGTAGATGCCTTTGCATCGTTGATGATGGTTTTCAGCGCGCGAATTTTGTCGAGTGTTTTAGGGATGAACTTTTGTCCGCCAAAGCCCGGATTCACACTCATCATACATACAAGGTCTATATCACCAATCACATCTGTAAGCAGATGAACCGGAGTATGCGGATTGATGGCCACACCTGCTTTCATGCCCAGCGCCTTGATCGCCTGGAGGCTGCGGTGAAGATGTGTTGAAGCTTCGTAGTGTACACTGAGGATATCAGCACCGGCTTTGGCAAATTCCTCAAAGTACTTCTCCGGCTCTACGATCATCAGGTGCACATCAAATGTCTTTTTTGCGCTTTTCTTCATCGCAGAGATAACCGGCAGACCGAAACTGATGTTAGGCACGAAACGTCCGTCCATCACATCCAGATGAAACCAGTCGGCTTCACTGTTGTTGATCATTTCTATGTCGCGCTCCAGGTTCAGAAAGTTTGCCGAGAGAACGGAAGGTGCAATAATTGGCATGATTGAATCGATTGATTATTTAAATAAGCACCGGCTGCGAACCGCTGTATGAAATTATTTTCCCAGTCTTTTTACGCCTTCGCTGGCTTCGGGATAGTCACCTTTAAACACCAGTGCCTGTTTGTAATCTTCCAGCGCTTCTTTGTTATTTCCCAGCAGCTCACTACAAAGCCCGCGGTTGTAATAAGCCTTTGCGCTGGTAGGATCGAGCTTGGTTACCAGGTCAAACTGTCGGTGTGCTTTTTCGAAAGAGTCCTGTTGTATAAGTATATACCCCATTGCGAAATAGGCATCGTGATATTCACGGTTGCGTAACACCACCTTGTGATACCATTCTTTCGCTTCTTCATATTTCTGTTGCTGCTGGTAGAACATACCCGAAGCATAAAGTGGGAAGACATCGGAAGAATCTTCGCGAAAAGCATTGTCAAAATATTTCAGTGCGAGCGGGTCGTTTTTCAGGCTGTAGATAGTACCAAGCTGAATCATTGCATCGCGGTAAGCAGGGTCGACCTGTAGCGTTGTCTGAAAGCTGGAAATTGCCTTCGCGGTATCTTTGAGATCCTTGTAAATCAAGCCCTTCAGAAAGTAACCTTCGGGCACCATGGCATTGGCGCGGAGTACGGTATTGATCTCGGCAAAAGCTTTGGGATACTCTTTGATGAACACCAGTACCTTTGCAACCTTCAACCTGGCCTTTGCATCATTGGGATTGAGCGAAAGTGCTTTTTCGATCCAGGGCAATGAGCCGGAAACATCTTTGTGTTCGAACAACAGATCGCCCACAGCACTGAAATATTCAGCCTTTGTAGAGTCGAGCGCCGCAGCCTGTTGAAAGTCCTTAACCGCGAAGGTGTCTTCCCCTTTAGCCACCAGCAAAAGTCCACGCTGGAAATACAGTTTTGCATTCTCCGGACTGGCTGAGATCTTTTGCGTAAGAGCCGCAATATCCGGTTCCCGAAATACAGGATGATCGTAAGTCTGGATGTTCTTTACCTCTTGCTTTGAATCGCAGGAAAATATCAGGAAGATGAGTAGTAACAGATACGGAACCCGTACAATTTTCATGGCGCAAACTTAGCAAATATTAGAGACCCGATTATCCAATATCTCCGGGTTTTCACAGGTAAATGAACCTTCAGTGACACAAAAAGAAAGCCCCGGGGAACGGAGCTTTGCGGATACGTTTGAAGCCAGTATGTCTTAGTCACGACGACGGCTTCCTTTATCTTTTTCCTGCCAGAAACGCGGTGCAATTGCAAAGGTCACACCCATCGACAGGTATAAAGGACTTTCCATGCGGATGTACGGTTTGCTGGCGCTGAAGTTTGCACCAAACTGCATATTGAACTTCGCATATTTATAGCCCACATTCAGATTCATGAATGGCCCCATCATCAGGAAGGTTGGCTCCTCTATATCCACCTGAGGGTCGGTGAACTCGTAGCGAAACTTTACCGTGTCTGTCTTGAAACTGCTGTATTTGTGCAAGTTGATCTTTACGCCGCCGCACATTTCAAACACATCATTGGCATAAAAACCGATACTCGGTTGCAGAAATATCTGGTAATACTTCGCGTCGTAATTACCGAAATAACCTTCAAGGTTATCTCTTTCTATCGAACCAAAGCCCACGCCTCCATACACATCAAATAGCCCACGTCCACCGAAGGGCAGATAATATCCAAGTCCAAATTCAAAGCGTGAACCTCTGTAGCGTATGCTGTCCTGATACTCATAAGCATAGAAATCGTTTTCATCGGCATAACGGTGTGTGCTACGATAACTTGCCATCACGCCCAGTCCTTTCAAGGGCGAAGCGGCAAAATCGAGCGAGGGGCTAATGACAGACTTTGGCGCATTTACATTGTTCTGCAATTTCAGCGAACCGGTAAGCTTTACTTCTCCTGCCTCCCGCAGCATGGGAGCATTGGTACGGTCTGGTAAGTATATCCTCGGTTGACAGGAAGCGAAAAAAAGAGCACTTGCGGCGCTAACCACCAGCAAAGGCAACATTCTGCTCATAGGAATAGATTTAATACAAAAGCAAAGAAAGTGTTTATTCCTCAATTAGCTCAAATGCCCCGCGCTTTGCTCCTTTTCTGAAAACACTACCTTTGCGGCAAGTTTTTTTTCTTATGAATGCAAGCAAACGCGTTTACGACAACGTGCTCCAAACTATAGGCAACACCCCACTGATCCGCCTGAACCGTGTAACTGCCGATCTTCCCTGTCCGGTATATGCCAAGGTTGATTTTTTCAATCCCGGCAACTCCATCAAGGACCGTATGGCTTTGAAAATGTTGGAAGTAGCCGAGCAGGAAGGAAAGATCAAGCCGGGCGGCACCATCATTGAAGGCACCTCCGGTAACACCGGTATGGGTTTGGCACTTGCAGCCATTATCAAGGGATACAAATGCATTTTCGCAACCACCGACAAACAATCGAAAGAAAAAGTAGACATTCTCAAAGCCGTAGGTGCAGAAGTGATTGTTTGTCCAACAAATGTGGAACCAGAAGATCCCCGGTCGTACTACTCTGTTTCAAAGCGTCTGGCTACCGAAATACCCAATAGCTGGTATGTAAACCAATATGATAATCTCGCCAACCGTTTGGCACACTATGAAAGCACTGCTCCTGAAATCTGGGAACAGACGGAAGGAAAAGTAACACACGTTGTTGTTGCCTCAGGCACGGGGGGGACGATCACCGGTATCGGAATGTTCATGAAGGAGAAAAATCCGAACATTCAGATGTGGGCGATAGATAGCTATGGCTCACTGCTGAAGAAGTGGTTCGATACAGGTGAGTTAGACATGAATGAAGTACACCCGTACATATCTGAAGGTTTCGGTGAAGATTTTCTCCCTCAAAACTATATCCGCGAGGTCATAGATCATTTTGAAAAAGTGACCGATAAGGACGGAGCGGTCATGGCTCGTCGCATCGCGAAAGAAGAAGGCCTCTTTGTAGGCTACTCTGCGGGATCGGTTGTTGCAGGTCTGAGGCAACTGAAAGACAGACTGAAGCCTACCGATCTGGTGGTAGTGGTATTCCACGATCATGGCAGCCGTTATGTAGGGAAGATCTATAACGATGAATGGATGCTAGACCGTGGCTTCCTGGATGTAGATACGGTGAAAGACCTCATCGGCGGACTTGGAAGAAGAAGACTGGTGACCATAGATGAAGACGCGAAAGTGAGCGATGCACTGGAGTTGATGAAGAAATATGATATCGAACAGATACCCGTGATGAGAGATGGTGAGATTACCGGCGCTGTTACCCAGTCAGGTTTGTTCAAACGACTGATTGAGAACAACGATGTTAAAGACTTCAGCATTGCGGATGTAAAAGAAACTGCACTTCCTGTGGTGGATATGAGCACCCCTCTGGAGCGACTTTCGCATTATATCAACAAAGACAACGGCGCCGTACTGACCAAAGACGACAGCGGTCAATACCATATCCTGACCAAATACGATATTCTAAACGCCTTTTCAAAGGGATAAACCGGTTGCCGGAAACAAGTAAAGATGTTTGGAGATTTTTTCAAGAAAACACCGATCCTGTTTCCGGCAGTCGCCCTGTTTCACCTGCTCATGCTGGGTCACAGCATATGGATGTACAGCGACTTTTCTTTCCCTTCTATATACTGGATACCTGTACTTTGGCTGTTGGTATATCTGATCAGCTGGCTTTTTATCTGCAGGATGCGCCGTCGGGCGGCCTGGTTATACCTGGGACTTACTTCTGTAAATATCCTGCTGCACTACACCCTTAGCTACCAAAGCGAAATTGCATTATACACACCACCTTTTCTTCTGGTGTATATCATCTTTTGCTTTTTTATACTGGTGTATTACAAACGATTCACGTAATGGAACATTTCCTTCATCAAAAGCGAATAAGACCGACAATTTGCTCCTGATACTTTCTGTCGGTTTCATCAAACTGATTATAATCGTCGCTATCAACATCCAGCACAGCAACAACCTTCCCATCGCGAATGATGGGAACAACAATCTCGGATTTCGATAAAGATGAGCAGGCAATATGTCCCGGGAATTTTTCTACATCGGGTACAATGATCGTTTCTTTCTGCTCCCAGCTCGCACCGCACACACCTTTCCCCTTTCTGATTCGCGTGCAGGCAACTGGTCCCTGAAACGGGCCTAAAACCAATTCCTCGCCTTTCACCAGATAGAAACCCACCCAAAACCAGCCAAATTGCTCTTTTAAAGCAGCAACCACATTAGCAAGGTTTGCGATCAGATCCGTTTCATACTGCAACAGCGATTCTATCTGTGGAATGACCGATTCATATTGTTCCTGTTTTGTGCCGTGTATGATTTTAAGATCTTCTGCCATGAGGCAAAGGTAAAAGTTGCGAAGGTTACAGTTTTCAATAAGAAAGCCCGCTGTTGCGGGCTCTTACAATGTTAAGTTATTTATCAGTTCATCGGTTCGTCTGCCGCCAGATTAATTTCGCGGCTTACCTCGGTATTCGGTCCATCCACTTTACGACCTTCCTTGTCGATCAATACCAGTTTGATATTTGTTTTACCCATGCTCAGGTTCTTCAGGAAGTAGGGCTTCCAATCGGAAATGATAAAAGAAGTGTCTTTGCCGGGTGTCTGCACATCGGCTTTCACCATATAGTCCTCACCCAGTTGTGCATTCCAGATGTAAAAATCAAAGAGTACATTTTCGGTATCCTTTCCAAGATAGTCGCCTTTCGGACGGCTGTAAAACACCATTGGTGAACGAGGGTCGTCAAGTTGATGAAGCTTTCCGTGTTCATCTATTCTGAAATGATAAAGCAGAGCAGCCCCTTCTGTTTTCAATGACAGGTGGTAAGAACGGCTGAGAAAAGCCATTACAAAATGCTCCGAATTTTTCGCTACAGTTATTTCATGCCTGGGTTCATATAAAGCCACATACGGCTTGTTGTCCAAAATGAAATGAATATGTTGCCCCTGGGCAGAGTTATTGCAAACCTTGCTGTTATTATCGTCGGTTTGCTGTTTCAGCTGATAGTTTTTGACATTGAAGCGGAAACTCAGTTTTACCGAATCGCCGGAAGGTGTTGCAGTTACTCCGGCGAGTCCCAGCCGGGCATCCGGAAACTCCTCTGTTTCCTCCAACGCCTGCAGAGCCACAGGTGAGGTATTGCTCATAGCCAGGGTCGTATCGTTATTTACCGCTTCACCGGCTTTATCAGATGCATCTCCGCAAGACACGGTAAACAACGACACCGCAACAATTGAAGTCAGAAGCGATTTAGTCTCTTTGATCATAGTATAAAATTTGCTTCAAAGCTAAGACCTCCTATCCTCAATTCACGCCTTCATTTTTCAGAAAATTTTAAGCAAATCAGGCTGACGATTAAATAGCCTATCTGTTACATTTGTTTCCCAAATCATTATTCTCACTGCGTCAAAGCAAATAATGACTACATCCGAAATTCTTAAACGTGTAAGACGTATAGAAATCAAGACGCGGGGATTGAGCAACCATATCTTCGCGGGCGAATATCATTCTGCCTTTAAGGGCAGGGGTATGTCTTTCAGTGAGGTTCGGGAATACACACCCGGCGATGATGTGAAGACGATAGACTGGAATGTGACGGCGCGTTTCTCTCACCCCTTCGTAAAAGTTTTTGAGGAGGAAAGGGAGTTGACAGTAATGCTGTTGGTAGATGTAAGTTCCAGCTCGCTTTTCGGTACACACCATCGTTCAAAACGCGCGCTGATCACCGAGATTGGCGCTGTGCTTTCTTTTTCTGCGGTTACCAACAACGACAAGGTGGGAGTGATTTTCTTCAGCGACAAGGTTGAAAAGTTCATTCCTCCGAAAAAAGGAAGAAGTCATATTCTCCGCATTATTCGCGAACTGGTAGCATTGGAACCACCGGCGACAGGTAGCACTCAGGTACAGGTAGCGCTTGATTATCTGAATAATGCGCTGAAGAAAAGAACGATCGCATTTCTGCTGACTGATTTCATCAGTGAACCTTATGAGAAATCATTGATGCTTGCAGCGCGAAAGCACGATCTGGTAGGTGTGCAGGTTTATGATCGTGCCGACAAAGAATTGCCTGCCGCAGGACTGGTTCAGGTGGCAGACGCAGAAAGCAATACACTACAATGGATAGACACTGACGATAAACAGGTAAGACTTCAATACGCTAAAGCTTTCGATGTGCATCGTCAATACTGTATGCAGGCATTTCGCAAGAGCGGAGCACCGCTGCTTTCGGTACGTACAGACGAAGATTATGTGAAAGTGTTACAGGGATTTTTTAAAGGCAGGTAAAAAACATGAGGACGCCGATATTCTACTTTCTGCTGGCCGGAATCTTTCTTTCGGAAACAGTCAAAGCTCAGGATGCTTCACTGAAAGCGCGGACAGATGCTGTGCAAATCACTGTTGGCGATCAGGTGAAGTTTTTTATAGAGGCGCAACACGACCCTCAGAAAAGCAGCATTCAATGGGCAACGATACCTGATACATTTAACACACTCGAAATAGTTGAACGCGGAAAAATCGATACTAACACAAACGGGAATCTGGTTATCTACAAACAACGCCTGCTGGTTACAGGCTTCGATAGCGGACTATTTAAAATACCTCCCTTTGCATTTGCAGTTATTCCTAAAGACGGTGCACCCTATATACTGCATACAGACAGTTTTCAGATCCTCGTGCAGACAGTTCCGGTAGATACCACACAACCTTTCAAAGGCATCAAAGACATCATCGTCGTAAAACGAAGCTGGCAGGATTATATCTGGCTGATTATAGGTGTAATATTGTTAGCTGCGTTGCTGACCATTGCCATCCTCTACTTCCGCAAGAACAAAAAAACCGAGATTGTCGTTACGCCTAAAAAGCCTGTTGAAGCCCCGGATGCGCGCGCATTGCGACTTTTCGATGAACTGCAACAACAACAGCTTTGGCAAAACAATCGTATTAAGGAGTATTATGTAATACTTACAGACATTCTTCGGAGTTATATCGAGGAGCGCTTTCATACACCTGCCATGGAGCTCACCACCGATGAGCTGTTGCAGAAAGCAAGACAGCATCCCGAAATGCGTCCTCAATACGATCGCCTGGTGACGATTCTGTCCACAGCCGATCTTGCTAAGTTTGCGAAGGCACAACCGCTACCGCAGGAACATACCATAGCCATGGATCTTTCGAAAGATTTTGTAATTCAGACCAAACCTAAGACGCCTACAAACACAGAACAGCAGTCATGAACGCATTGATGGATTGGAAACATATCAGCTTTGCCCACCCGATATTTTTCGGGTTGTTTCTGCTTATTCCGGTGCTGATCTGGTGGCAACTGCGCAACCAGAAAAAAAGCGCTCCTGCTCTGCGACTTAGTACGCTTTCCGGATTGCGGAATGTGCAGCCGGGTTGGAGGGTGCGCTTTAAACCGGTGCTCACCGTATTAAGGGTACTTGCATTGAGCGCACTGATTGTAGCATTGGCAAGACCTCAATCCAGCAATGTAACAGAAAACATAGACAGCGAAGGCATTGACATCGTTCTGTCGGTGGATGTATCAGGAAGTATGCTGGCAGAAGATCTCAAACCCAACCGTATTGAAGCTGCCAAAAAAGTAGCACTCGACTTCGTAGACAAAAGGCAGACGGATCGTATAGGATTAGTCATTTTTTCGGGAGAAAGTTTCACGCAATGTCCAATCACTATTGACCATGATGTGTTGAAAGAACAGTTGTCGAACATCAAAAGCGGTGTACTGGTAGATGGTACTGCGATTGGTGACGGTCTGGCGACAGCGGTGGACAGAATTCGGAGGTCGAATGGAAAAAGTAAGGTTGTTATCCTGCTGACCGATGGTGTAAATAATATCGGCAAGGTTGGTCCTGAACTGGCGCTGGAAGTGGCGAAGGCTTACAAGGTGCGCGTATATACGATTGGCATTGGTACAAGAGGTATGGCTCCTTATCCGGTACAAACACCTTTTGGTATGCAGAAACAAATGCAGGAGGTACAAATTGATGAGCCGTTACTGAAAAAGATTGCTGCGGAAACGGGTGGTAAATACTATCGTGCTACCGACAACTCCACACTGAAATCAATCTATGCCGATATTGACAAGCTGGAGAAAACTAAAGTTGAGATCAGCAGTTACAAACATTATGCGGAACTATTCTTCCCCTTTGCGTTGATGGCGGTAATCTTCCTCGTGCTGGAAATCGCTTTGCGCTGTACCGTTTTTAAGAGCATTACCTAAGAGGAAGAACGCAGGTGTCTCCATTTTAAAAAACTTATTTACTTCCTTTAGGTTTTCTGCGCATCCTTTGCTTCGCGGTTTATTTCACACAGATTGCACAGAGCCTTCACAAAGCTTGCTGAGAAAACCACTTCACCATTTCCTATCAAGTGGTCATCAATGGCGTCGTCATTCCATTTACAGTAGTTTCTGCCACAAAAAAAGCTGCCCCTTTCGAGACAGCTTCTTCAATTTTTTGGGCACTAAATCTTAGGCTTCTGCCTCTGCATAAGCGCTGGTAGGCTCGCAGGTGCAAACCAAATTTCGGTCGCCGAAAGTATTGTTCACCCGTGCAACGCCAGGCCAGAACTTGTTCATACGTACATAAGCAAGCGGGAATACTGCTTCTTCACGACTATAAGCATGGTTCCATTCATTACCCATTGCCTCAAACTGAGTATGCGGTGCATTCTTCAGCGGGTTGTCTTTCTTATCTATTTGTCCGGATTCTACAGCCGCTATTTCCTTACGAATTTGCAGCAGCGCTTCACAGAAACGATCCAGTTCAGCCTTATCCTCGCTTTCTGTTGGTTCAATCATGATCGTACCCGGAACAGGGAAGCTCATGGTAGGAGCATGGAATCCGTAGTCCATCAGTCTCTTGGCAACATCCTCCGCTTCGATTTCTGCAGATTTCTTAAACGGTCGGAGATCAACGATAAATTCATGCGCACAAGTACCGCCTGTGCCGGTGTACAGAATATCGAAGTCGTTTTGCAAACGGGCACGCATATAGTTGGCATTGAGGATCGCATATTCAGTTGCCTGCTTCAATCCTTCATAGCCCAGCATACGGATATATGCATAGGAGATTAGCAAAATACTAGCAGAACCGTATGGTGCCGCAGATACCGCATGTGCCATCGTCTCAGCATTACCATTATTCACATGGCCGGGAAGGAATGGAGCCAGATGCGACTTCACACAGATAGGTCCCATGCCCGGTCCACCACCACCATGTGGAATGGCAAAAGTTTTGTGCAGATTCAGGTGACAAACATCAGCACCGATAAGGCCGGGAGCGGTCAAACCCACCTGAGCGTTCATATTGGCACCATCCATGTACACCTGTCCGCCATGCTCGTGAATGATTGCAGTAATCTCTTTCACTGTTTCCTCATACACACCATAAGTAGAAGGATAGGTGATCATGATGCCCGCCAGATTAGCAGCATGTTGCTGTGCTTTTTCTTTCAGATCGTTCACATCAATGTATCCGTTCTCCAATGCTTTTACCACTACCACTTTATAGCCGCACATTACAGCCGAAGCAGGATTGGTACCATGCGCAGAGATCGGAATAAGCATCACATTGCGATGGCTTTCACCCGTGCTTTTATGATAATTGCGAATGGCCAGCAGGCCGGAATATTCACCCTGTGCACCGCTGTTCGGTTGCAGACTGCAGGCATCGAAGCCAGTTATTTCACAAAGGAACTTAGACAATTCGCGAACAATCTGTGCATATCCTTCCGCCTGATCTTTCGGAGCAAAGGGATGAATTTTTGCCCAGTGGCTCCAGCTCAGCGGCATCATTTCTGTAGCAGCATTTAGCTTCATGGTGCAGGAACCCAGGGAGATCATGCTGGTATTCAGCGAAAGATCTTTGTTTTCCAGCATCTTGATATAACGCATCATCTGCGTTTCGCTGTGGTGGCTGTTAAATACCGGATGCGTGAGGAATTCCGACGTTCGGGTAAGCGCTGTTGGAATATGTGTGAGCGCCTGATTGTGGTCAATGCTGAAACCAACCGGCTCATCTTCCGCCTTCAGCAGCACTTCAAGAATGTTAAAGACGTCTGATGCGGTAGTGGTTTCGTCCAGCGAAATACCGATATGACCATCGCCGAAATAGCGGAAGTTGATTTCTCTGGCTTCTGCAGCGGCTTTAATCACTTCAGCATCTTTCACCTTTATGGTAATGGTATCGAAGAATGAATTGGATACCATTGTGTATCCGGCAGCAGTAAGAGCATCAGCAAGCGTCTGAGTTAATACTGCTACACGCTTTGCTATATTCTTCAGTCCGTTCGGGCCGTGAAACACAGCATACATAGCGGCCATATTTGCCAGCAGTGCCTGAGCGGTACAGATATTCGAAGTTGCTTTCTCACGTTTGATATGCTGTTCGCGGGTTTGCAACGCCATGCGCAATGCACGGTTGCCTTTCGCATCAATACTTACACCGATGATACGACCCGGAATACTGCGTTTGAAATCATCTTTGGTGGCAAAGAAAGCTGCGTGAGGACCACCATAGCCCAGCGGTACTCCGAAACGTTGTGCAGAACCCAAAGCTGCATCTGCACCCAGTTCTCCGGGAGGCGTGAGTAATGTCAATGCCAGCAGATCGGTAGCCATGGCTACATAAGCCCCTGCTGCGTGCACCTGGTCAATGAACTTACGGTAATCTTCCACCGAGCCCTTGTCATTCGGGTATTGCACCAGTGCGCCGAAGTAGGAATTGTCGAGAGTAGTACTGCGGTAATCTCCAAATACCACCTCAATACCTACGGGTGTAGCGCGAGTGAGGATAACATCTTTTGTCTGCGGAAAAACCTCAGTGTCTACAAAGAACTTTGGACGTTCTATCTGATCGTGGTTTTTGTTGAGCATGTTGAAAAACATGGTCATTGCTTCTGCGGCTGCAGTGGCTTCATCGAGCAAAGAAGCATTGGCAATCGGCAGCGCTGTCAGATCGCTCACCATGGTCTGGAAGTTGAGCAGACTTTCCAGTCTTCCCTGAGATATTTCTGCCTGATAAGGTGTGTATTGTGTATACCACCCCGGATTTTCGAAAATGTTGCGGAGGATAACACTTGGTGTATGTGTATCGTAGTAGCCCTGTCCGATGTATGATTTAAAAACCTTGTTCTTAAGCGAAATTTCCTTGAGTTCGCGCAGATATTCTGCCTCGCTGATCGCTGCCGGTACATTCAGTGGCTTACTCATGCGGATAGCAGATGGCACTGTACGTGCGATCAACTCGTCCATGCTGTCGACACCTATGGTACGCAGCATTTCCTTGGTTTCATGCTCATTAGGACCTATATGCCTGTGCATGAATTCCTGATTCTGGAGGGAAAACAAATTCATAATCTGATTAAGAAAGGCTTGAAAAATAAAAGAATATGCAAAGGTAGCGGGTTGCAGAGGATTTGCAAAGTGAGAGAAATCATAATTTGACATGGGTTTGAACCAAAAACTGAAATAGTATTATGGAATATTCTGTTTACTGCGTCTGTTCAAGTACCCGATTCACAACGTGTTCGACTTTCAGCAGTTTCCCCGGCAGTTGAGCTTTCCGAAACCACATTTCTTATAAAAAATTAAGTTTGCAGCTAATTACGATCATGAACCAGCAGGAAAATAGCAGCCGGAAAATACAGGGATTTCAGTCCATTATGCACCTGACCATGGGAACTTTTTATCTCATTATCGGAGGGCTGATCCTTTATGTGAAAGCTTTTGGGACGATGGAACTTTCCGCAGGATTTGCTTATGCTTTAGGAGGATTGATGCTGGTTTATGGAGTGTTTCGCCTCTGGCGAGGATTCGCAGGTTTAAAGCAGCGTCGCCGCGGCTAATGAATTTTTTACACTGCTGTTAAAGTAGTGTTACAAGAAAAATCGTAACCTTTCGTTTTACAAAACATTACATAAACTTGCGCTCCGTGCAAAAAATCCGACAAATAGCATTTGCGGCCGCCCTGGCAATGTTTGCAGCCTGTGGCGAAGATGGAAAAAAAGGTCCGACTGATACGCTCACAAGTGGCTCCATTAAAATATCGGTGGATGAAACGTACAGGCCGATCATTGAGGAACAACTGAAGGTATTTGACAGCAGCTTTCCGGAAGCCAACATTCAGGTTGCCTACAAACCGGAAACTGAGTGCATCAAAGATTTTTTGAACGACAGCGTGCGACTGATACTGGTAACCAGAGAACTTTCTTCTGATGAAAAGAAATTTCTGGAAGCCAAAAAGGTGATACCTTCTTCTCTTTCACTTGCAAAAGATGCGGTGGCAGTGGTGCTTCACAACGATGCTCCGGATTCTGTGTTGAGCCTGAGCCAGTTGAAGGGCATTCTCACGGGAAAGTATTCCTCAGCCTACACGGTCGTTTTCGACAATCAGGGGTCCAGCACGCTCAGATATATTCTCGACTCACTGATACCGGGAGAAAAACTGGGAGAAAATGTATTTGCTGCTAAAAGCAACGATTCGGTAATCGCTTATGTAGAAAAGAACCCGAAAGCGATCGGTTTTGTAGGCGTGAGCCATGTGGCTGATTTCAACGATCCCGAAGGGCTGGCTTTTATTCGAAACGTGAAGGTGGCTGAGGTGTTTAACGATAAATTGGGAAAAAGCTACGGGCCTTACCAGGCTTATATTGCCCCCGGCTGGTATCCGCTCACACGCCGGTTGTATTATATCCATCGGGAGACTTATTCGGGACTTGGCACAGGCTTTGCAAACTTCCTTGCTAAAGATCGCGGACAGCTGATCTTCAAACAATCAAGACTGTTCCCCTTAAGGTCAGAGGTGATCTTTCGCGAAGCAGCCGTAAATCCTTGACAGAAACCAAAACCTCTGTTTAATTATAAAGACATCACTACTTAAATTTATTGCAACAACATGAAAATGAAACATCCTATTGTAATCATGGCAACGGTTATGCTAAGCTATCAGGCTCAGGCACAATCGTTGGAGGACGGAGTGAAAATGTACCAGTACGAGCGTTATGAAACCGCGAAGTCTATGCTTGCTCCTGTTGCCGCCAGCAACACTACTGCAAACTATTACCTGGGCTTGTCAGAACTTGCCCTGGAACATACTAACGAAGCAAGTACCATTTTCTCAAAATATCCAGAAGACAACGCGAACATGGTAGGTTTAGCCAGAGTAGCATTCCTTTCGGGCAATGTACCTGAAGGCACACGTCTGGTGAATATCGTCGCCGCCAAGGCAAAGAAGAAAGAATGGGAGCCACTGAAGCTTGCCGCAGATGCAATCACTTACACACGTGGAGGCGACATCCGTCAGGCAATTAACTGGTATGAAGAAGCGCTAAAAAGAAATGACAATGCTGAAACCCGCATTGCCTTAGGTGATGCGTACAAGCAATTGCCCGAAGGCGGTGGTAAGGCTATGAGCAGTTATGAAACTGTTACTGCTAAAGATCCTAATAACTCACTTGCTTATTCAAGAATTGGTGCGCTTTGGTATGCTGCCAAGAACTATACACTGGCGCTGGAAAATTATAACAAGGCTAAAGAAGCTGACCCTTCTAACCCGCTTCCTTACCGCGACCTTGCGAATGCTTATTTCTGGACCGGTAAATACGACATCGCTAAACAGAATATCGAAAAGTATCTGGAGCTTTCTGATAAAAGCACACAGGACCTGATTACTTACGCCAATATACTGTATCTGAGCAAGGATTATGACAATGCAGTGAAAACCATACAGGATTTAATCAATAAGGGTATTTCCAAACCGGGCCTCTATGGCATCCTCGGTTTCAGTCAGTTTGAGCTGAAGGACTATACAAATGCATTGACCAATGTGCGGACTTATTTCAGTCAACAAGACGCAGCGAAGATCACGCCCTATGACATGATCCAATACGGAAAAATTCTGGCAGCAAGTAGTATGGCAGATTCGGCAAACCACTATTTCAACCTTGCCATCAATAAAGACACAGCTGCAGATAAATCAGAAACCTATCGTCAAATTGCAGAAGGATTTAAAACAGGTAAAGAATACGCTAAATCAGCAGAATGGTATGATAAACTGATCAAAGCCAATCCTAATACTGCAGCAATTGACTACTTCTGGCGTGGTGCGATGTATTACTATGCAAAGGACTACAACAATGGCGCTAAGGCATTTGAAGAGATGGAAACAAAGTATCCTGATCAGCCATCAGCCACTTACTGGAGAGGTCGTATAGCCGCTGCTATTGATGAGGAAGGAAAGACTTGTGAGGCTGCACCATTATATACCAAATGGCTGGATATGGTAGGTCCTGAATACGACAAAAAGAATGACCTGATGTACGCTTATCAATATCTGGCACTGTGCGCTTACAATAAAGGTGACAAGACAATGATGCAGCAGTATATGGAGAAGATCAGAGCTATTGAGCCTGAAAACTCTTTCCTGAAACAACTTGAAGAAGCAGCTAAGGCGACTGCGAAACCTAAGACAAAGTAAGGTTCAAGATAAACGAACGAAAAAGCTATCTCCGATTGGAGATAGCTTTTTTATTGGGCTTCGATGAGTCAGTCCGTCAACTGAGCGCGTCTAAGCCCACACTCAGTCGAGTTTATCATCATGAAATTCGCCCTCTGTTATTTTTACGGAATCAGTCTGATCTATATTCACTGCTGTTCCTTCAAAGGTGCCTGTAAGCATCACCTGACCGTTTACCTCCGTTCTTTTCGTAACCGTAATTGTACCTCGCCCACGGTTAGAAGTAATATGGTATAACTTTCCCTCCGCGTTTTGAAAGTGCAGGTAACTGCCGGTTTCAGCCGTAATATCAAATGTACCTGTAGCACCGTTGTAAGGTACGTTAGCGGTCAGTACCGGATAATCGCCGTCGTTTTTGCCACCAAGAATTATGTGCTGGGCTCCCCAGTTGTTTATCTTTTTGGTAGCAGCCCAGGGAACTCCGTCCACCTTCATGCGCAGATAGGCACCAGTGCCGTTCGATTGGGCATCGTTATTTTCCCCCTTGTTGCAGGAAACAATAGTCGCTGTCATTAACAGCGCGAGAGAACATTTTGCCAGGTAACTTTTCATTCTTGCTATATTATGGTTCAAACAATGATCCTGAAATTAACACAAATCTGTAGCAAGTAGTCTATCGCGACCTTTGTATTTAAAGTCCAAATGCAACCTGGGATTCACCCATTGGATATAACACACGCGAGATCGATCCCCGATGGAAGATATGCCGGGACCTCCAAGGCTCGCAAATATTCATGATGATCACGGACGGTTAACCTTGTTTCTCTGGGAAACACTGCGCTCTCTGTGTGAAAGAAATAAAGCCCAAACACACAAAGAATCCCTCACCAATACCCGCAATAGAAACCTTTGCACATCCTTAAGAAATATTGTTGTTTTAGTTGCTACTTTTACCCATCACATAACTGAAATCCATGCGACTTGCATTCTGGCGAAAAGAAAACGCTGATAAAAAGAAAGCAAAAACGAAAAAACCTGTTTGGCGCGAATGGCTCGATGCAGCCGTGTTTGCCATTGTTGCTGCTACCATCATCCGTACCTTTCTCATCGAAGCCTATACGATACCAACCGGTTCTATGGAGGGCAGTCTGCTCGTAAACGACTACTTGTTTGTAAGTAAAGTGTCTTATGGACCACGTGTTCCTATGACACCACTCTCCGTGCCTCTGGTACACAACACAATGCCTCTTACAGGCGGAAAATCTTACAGCGAAGCGGTGAAATGGGATTACAGTCGCCTTTGGGGGTTTGGCAAGGTAGAACGCTATGACATCGTAGTGTTTAACTTTCCGGAAGGAGATACTGTGATGCTGGAACAGCCTGAAATGGATTACTATCAGGCAGTGCGTATGGCGGGACGCGAACAGATCCATTCTCGCTTTACTCTGCTCAAACGCCCTGTTGATAAGACAGATAATTATATTAAACGCTGCATGGCGATTCCCGGCGACAACCTGGAAATTCGGGAGGGAGTGGTTTATATAAATGGAGAAAAAGCACCTTTATTCACTCACGCGAAAACTAATTACAAAGTCATCACCAACGGACCACTCAGTCAGGATATACTGGATGAGCACAATGTGGAAGTGACGAACGTATCCGGCAACGAATACGATTTGTTCATAGAAAACAAAGCAGTTCCCGTTATTCAAAAGCAGCCTTCAGTAGTGCGCTTTATCCCTATGGTGGTGCCCAAAGGTTATGTAGGACAACCCGGCGACTGGACGTTCCCGCAGGACACCCTGCATTACAAATGGAATGTAGATAATATGGGTCCTCTTGTAGTTCCCGCTAAAGGTACCACCGTACAACTCACACCCGAAAATATAGCCTTGTATCGTCGCATTATAGACGTGTATGAGGAAAATGACTTTGAGGAACGCGACGGACAGTTCATCATCAATGGAAAGCCTGCTACCTCTTATACTTTCAAGATGGATTATTACTGGATGATGGGTGACAACCGGCACAACTCACTGGATTCGCGTTTTTGGGGATTTGTCCCTGAAAACCATGTGGTAGGGAAAGCCTGGTTTGTCTGGCTCAGCTACGGAGAAGATGGTATTCGTTGGAGCCGTCTGCTGAGAAGTGTTCGAACATTGGAACAATAATGTGGAATGGCCATGGGCGTATATGGAGACGATGTAACCAATACTGCCACAAACTCTGATTCTTACGTATTTTTGCCCCTTACTATTCAACTTTTATGGTAGAAACCCCGGTTCAGAAAGCGCCGCTGTTTTCAGATGATAACATGTCGGCAGTAGATGCGATCTCAAAAGCACAGTTCATAGCCTTTGCACCTTATATTTTTCAGGCGTCTGTGTTGCTTCGCGACAAAGGTATCCTCAAAATCGTGGACAATGCACACGGCAAAGGCATTACCCTCGAAGAGATTGAAAAACAGGTACCGTTATCGCACTACGGCATCCGTGTGTTGCTGGAAGCAGGACTTGGTATAGGTCTCGTATATCGTCGCGAAGGAAAATATTTTCTTACCAAAACAGGTCATTTCTTCATCAATCACCAGATGTCTGTTGTCAATACAGACTTTATGCGTGATGTTTGTTATGACGGCGCTCAGGATCTGAAAGACTCTCTGGAGCAGGGCAAACCCTGCGGGCTCCGTCACCTCGGCGATTGGGAAACGATCTACCAGGGTCTGTCCATATTACCCGAACCGGCAAAAACAAGCTGGTTCAACTTCGACCACTATTATTCCGACAATGCCTTTCCTGAGGCTCTGCCTATTGTGTTTGCCAGCCGTCCGAAGAAGATCATGGACATCGGAGCCAACACGGGAAAGTTTACACTTGCCTGCCTCAACCATGATTCGAATGTGGAAGTAGGGCTTGTAGATCTTCAGATTCAACTGGATGTTGCCAGAAAAAACATCGAAGCGGCGGGTTTCGGTGACCGAGTGTCTTATCACGCCCGCAATGTATTGCATGCAGATGCTGAACTGCCTACGGGCTACGATATTATCTGGATGAGTCAGTTCCTCGACTGTTTTGCCGATCTTGAGATCGTCTCCATACTTCAGAAATGCCACCGTGCCTTGTCCGACGAAGGACGTATTTTCATTAATGAAACCTTCTGGGATGTGCAACGTTTTCCGGCGTCGGCATTCAGCCTTCAGATGACCTCGCTATACTTCACTACCATGGCAAATGGAAACAGTCAGATGTATGACAGCGAGGTATTTATCAAGTTGATTGACGAGGCTGGCTTTAAGGTAGTACGCCAAGCCGACAACATCGGACTCAGCCATACGGTTTTGGAGCTTCAAAAGAAATAAGCCGGATAATGCCCCACCATGGCACTTTTTTACTTCAAGGCAAATCTTTTAAATGTTCTCCCCCTTTATGAATCTTAAAAAGCAAGTTGACGTACTGGTAATCGGCGCAGGCCCTTCGGGCACCATTGCTGCTTCTATCATGCATCAGGCGGGTTTGTCTGTGCAAATCGTAGAAAAGATGAATTTTCCGCGTTTTGTTATCGGCGAAAGCCTGTTGCCCCGTTGCATGGAAGCACTGGAAGAAGCCAAATTTCTGGATGCAGTAAAGGCCAGAGGCTTTCAGCAAAAAGATGGCGCCAAGTTCGTCATGAACGAACAGGTCTGCGATTTCAATTTCTCCCAGCAGTACACTCAGGGCTGGACCTGGACATGGCAGGTGCCCCGTGCCGATTTCGACAAAACCCTGGCAGATGAATGTGTCAAAATGGGCATTCCACTTCATTACAACACAGAGGTGGTAAACATTGAGATTTTCGACGACCATTCGCTCACTTCTGTAAAGATGGATGATGGCTCGGTTGAAACGATCAGGGCACGGTTTATAGTGGACGGCAGCGGCTATGGAAGGGTTATTCCAAGGTTGTTCGGTCTGGAGCGTCCATCAACTCAGGCCCCTCGCAAAACGCTATTCTGCCACATGACCGATCCGCGACGCAGTGCTGCTGTTGAGCCCAATCGTATTACCATCTATGTCCACAATCCCAGCACCTGGATTTGGGTCATCCCTTTTTCCAATGGCAATACTTCAGTGGGCTATGTGGGAAGTCCGGAATTCTTCGAAGATTTCACAGGCACACCCGAAGAACAGTTCCGCAAACTGATCAATGCACAACCAGAGTTGAAAGATCGTTTTTCAGGCTCTGATATGCTTTGGGAACCACGCACTCTCCAAAGCTGGAGTGCTACCACCGATACTTTTTATGGAAAAGGCTTTGTGCTTACAGGCAACGTCACTGAGTTCCTCGACCCGGTATTTTCCTCAGGTGTTACACTCGCTTCTGTTTCCGCGCAACTTGCAGCGAATCTCGTGATTCGTCAACTTCGCGGAGAAACCGTTGACTGGCAAAACGAATACATGAAGAAAATGCAACTCGGAGTGGATGTGTTCCGCACCTATGTAAATGGATGGTACGATGGAAGTCTGTTCGATATTTTCTTTGCAGAAAACCGTAATCCGGAGATCATGTCGCAGATATGCTCCGTACTGGCGGGCTATGTATGGGATGAGAGCAATCCTTTTGTGAAAAATCATGAGAAGAATGTGCGCACCTTAAGCCGTTTTATCGCTTCACAGAGAACAACAGCATAGACTACTGACATAAACCAGACGATATTGAGTTTAAAAATCAGTAACCGTATCAAAATCAGCGACACCGTTATGACACGTAACGGTGTCGCCTTTCAGCGCAGTCAACCCGAAGCGACTCCTGAATCTTTATACCGTAATCTGGGATGCAATTATCCGAAATTCTTTAAGATGGATATCCTCTGCAAAACTGCCTGGATCGGCGCGGAGTATTTAATCATGACCGAAAATGGTCCCATCTATGAAGGCATGGATAAAACCCGGATTGCAGTCGTCCTCTCCACAGGATATGGTTGTCTCGAAGTAGATAAAAAATACCAACAGTCAATCTCTTCCATTCCCAGTCCGGCGTTATTTGTCTATACGCTCAACAATATCATGCTGGGCGAGATCTGTATCCGACATGGTTTCAAAGGAGAACAGACCTGCTTTGCAAACGAAGCTTTTAACGCAGAAGAACTTTATTTCTGGGTGAAAGATTTGCTGGAAAACAGAGGAATGGATGCCTGTCTCTGCGGCTGGGTAGATGCTGCTGTAAACCGCTTCGAGGTAAGTATGTATTGGATAGGAAAGAACAGCAACGGACTCACATTCTCTGCTGAAGAACTTCAGCGTTTATACCATGAAGGTTAACCGATGTTGGATAACCTGTTTTCCCTCTCAATTTTCTCTGCAACATTTACTTAGCGCTCAAAATAACAGCCGGGCAGAAATTCACACCAAGCTCCGCATTCTGATGTTATATTCGTGTGGTTAAACAAACGCACGATGAGGTCAGCAGCCTATGTGGTCAGCACCGGTGTTATAACAGCGATAGGCACCAGTACAGTAGCCTGTAAAGAATCTCTGATCGCCGGCAGATCAGGCATTGGAAAAGCAAAACATCTTCAGACGCATTGGAAGGACGAATTTCCTGTGGGGGAAGTAGATCTTTCCAATGAAGAACTGGCAGCGCTTTCAGGAATGGATGCCGGTCTGCCTCGTACTGCCTTGCTGAGTGCCATAGCGGTAAAAGAAGCATGGGAGCCATTTCGCGCCAAAGCGGAAGGGTTACGCACGGGATTTTTCTCTGCCAATACTGTCGGTGGCATGGACCTCACCGAAGACTTCTACAGCGGATTCCATTCCACAAAAGATCTCTCCAGCGTACAAGATATCCGTCATCACGAATGTGGCGCCATAACCGATCTTGTTGCACATCATTTTCATATTTCCGGTTTTGTCACCACTATCAGTACTGCCTGCTCCTCCTCTGCCAACAGCATTATGATGGCGGCGCAGATGATCGAAAACGGCATGCTCGACATTGCCATTGCCGGAGGTGCTGACTGCTTATCGAAATTTACTTTAAACGGTTTCAACACGTTGATGATCCTGGACCGACAACCCTGCCAACCCTTCGACGATCAGCGACGCGGACTGAACCTGGGTGAGGGCGCTGGATATATTGTATTAATGAACGAAAAAGCACGGAAGCAATGCGACGCAGAGGCGCTATGTATCGTCAGCGGCTATGCCAATGCCAACGATGCTTACCACCAGACTGCCTCTTCACCCGAAGGGATCGGTAACCGGCTGGCTATGTCGCAGGCACTGAAACGAGCAGGACTTCAACCCTCAGACATTGACTACATCAATCTGCATGGCACAGGCACTGCCAACAACGACAGCGCAGAAGGAAAAGCCATCAGCGATTTGTTTTCCGAAAAAATCCCCAAAGCCTCTTCCACCAAGGCATACACAGGGCATACACTCGGTGGATGTGGTGGCGTAGAAGCAGTATTCAGCATCATTGCCATGAACGAAGGTTTGATCTTTCCCAATCTTCGCTGGCAAATACCTATGAGCGATCTTCACTGGACACCGGTAACCACACTTGAAACCGGACAGAACATTCGCCATGTATTGTCGAACTCATTTGGGTTTGGCGGAAATTGTTCATCATTGGTGTTCTCTAAAACAGAAGCATGAATCTTTACATCCACGGAACAGGAATCGTAAGTCCGGCAGGCTGCAGTCACGAAGCAGATTTTCTGAACAGTTCATCTGACTATAATACGGACAGGCTGTTGTGCAAAGAACCCAACTATACTGCATACATCCCGCCTATGCAACTCCGCCGAATGAGTAAAGCCGTACGCATGGGCATCGGAGCTACACATATCTGCTTACAGGATGCCGACATACAAAAACCTGATGCCATCTCTGTGGGTACTGCTTTTGGTTGCCTGCACGACACCGAAGTCTTTCTCTCAAAACTGATCGATCAGGAGGAGCAAATGCTTACCCCCACAGCATTTATTCAATCGACACACAATACCGTTGCAGGTCAGATAGCATTGTTGTCCGGCTGCTATGGGCACAACCTCACCTTCGTGCATCGCGGACATTCATTTGAACATGCGATGATCAATGCGCAACTTTATCTTGACCAGCATCCGCAGCAGACCATGCTCGTTGGCGGGATAGAAGAACTGACGCCTACCAGTATGGAAGTACTCAAAGAAACACGCGTTTACCGCAAGGAACATTCTACACCGGACACGATTGTAAACAGATATGCGGAGGGAAGTATTGGCGGTGAAGGAGCAGCTTTTTTTGCTATCAGCCAACGACCTCAGACACAGGGCATCCAGATAAAAGACATTGACACCTTTACAACCAGAGACACTGAAGAAGCTTTAAAGCGGGTAGAGTATTTTCTTGATCGCAACATCCTGGTACAGTCCGCCGATCTGGTACTGCTGGGTGTCAACGGCGATCATCGCACAGAGCTTTTCTACACAACACTTCGGACGCAGACATTTAAAGACATACCACAGGCAGGCTTCAAACATCTGTGTGGTGAATATCCCGTAGCCGGATCTTTCGCGTTGGGACTCGCAATGCATATGTTCAAACAAGGCCTACCGCAATCCGCAGTGCTCAACCATCCGCCGAAATCTTTCAGGAACATAGTGCTGGTCAATAACTTCCTTCATCACTACAGTTGCTGGTATTTGTCAACTGCATAATTTCTGGCTTTATGAAAAAGCTGCTGACCCTCCTTGTGCTGACTATTTTCTGCTGCTCAGCTATCTCCCAAACGCGCCAGATAGACAGCCTTCGAAATCTGGTACTGACCACTGCTGATAAAGAAGAAAAGAAAAAGCATTTAATATCCTTGCTGAGCTTTCACAGGTCGATGAACAGTGATACCCTGTTGCATTACACTCAATACCTGAAAATCATTTCAGGTTCAGATAAAAACGCCTCTTTTACCAGCGATATCTCACTCGCAAATTATTATTCCAAACGAAGCAATTATGACAGTGCCTTACAGATCACGCTGAAAGGATCGAAAGAAGCCAAAGATTACCCTGTCTACTACAGATATTTTCGTTACCTCAATTCTGTTATCCTTCTTAAAAAGAATAATCACAAAGACGCCCTGACAGGCTTCTTCAATACGCTGCGACTGGCAGAAACAGCAAAAGACACAGCGGGTCATATTCGTTCTTTGAACGGCATCGGTTGGACTTATCTGGAAATGAGTCAGCCACGTGAAGCGCTCGACTGGCTTCATAAGGCACTGAAAGTTACAGGCGACAAAAATTTCGACAACCTGCACAGCATCATTTACCTCAATATGGCGCCTTGTTACGGAATGCTGGGAAATATGGACTCTGTAATACATTGCGTTTCGCAGGCTCGTACCATTGCAGAAAAAAATGGCGATCTGCTCACCCTCGCGAATGCCTTGGCACTGGGTACCAACATCTGTGTGTATCAGGGTGATATGAACAAGGCGCTGCAACTGATCCGGCAGGCTTTGGATATACGCAAAGTGCTAAACGACCCTTTCTACATTGTCTCCGATATGGCAGCCATGGCAGACATATATTCCAATATGCACCTTCCGGAAAAAGGTATTGCTGTAGCCAATGAAGCCATTATCATTGCAAGAAAAAATAATCTTGAATCGAAGCTGCCCTTTATATACATGGCACTTGCTGCCAACTACAGAGTAGCGGGAGACTATAAAAACCTCGCAGCCATCACTCAGCAAAGCCTTGAACTGCGGGACAGTCTGTTTCAAAAAACAAAAGCTAAGGAACTAGCAGAAATGCAGGCGCGATACGAAGCAGAAAAACAACTTGCTTCTATCAAACTTCTGCAACAGGAAAATGAGTTGAAAGATATCCGCAACCGAGATGCTATGTACGTGGCAGCAGCCATCTTTATGCTGCTCATCGGAGGAGGAACGTTTTTTTATAGTTATTCCCGAACAATCGAAAAAAGAAAAAGAGCTGAAGAAAGAGCACTGATGGAACGTAGGCGCCTTCATGCCATCATCGAAACGCAGGAAGAGGAAAGACGGCGGATATCGGCAGAGCTGCACGATGGCATTGGTCCGGTTTTATCGGCTGTAAAACTGAATATGAGTCAACTTGCTTACCAACCCGAAGATGCACAGAAGTATCGTACTGCCATGCAACTGATCGATGAGTCTTATAAAGAGTTGAGAACCATCTCACATCAGATGATGCCAACCGTGCTCATCGGTAACGGATTAATGGCAGCAATAGATGAACTGGCATCTGTTTTCAACAGCTCGGGTGCACTCAAGGTATCGACTGGTGCCGACGATCCGACCCGGCGGTATGACAGCAGCCTGGAGGTAAATCTCTACAGGATTATACAAGAGATGATGAACAACATAGTGAAGTACGCAAAGGCAACAGAGGCGCAGATACAATTGCTGCATGAGCGTAACGAACTCAGCATTATGATAGAAGATAACGGTGAGGGATTCGACAAAAAACAACTTGAGCGTTCGCGCGGAAATGGCTGGAACAATGTTCTCTCGCGTCTGAGTGTTATCGGCGGCACCATCGAAATCGATACGCAGCCTTCGAGAAAAGGTACCGTCATTTTTATCACAGCACCCATAAAATCACAAAGCAAGATCTAGCATGGCACGTCATATCTATGAAACTGGCATTATCGGCAACTGCGGATTTATCGCACATGTACACAAGAACACAAACATCTGCTGGCTGTGTTGGCCACGCTTCGACAGCAGCTTTGTTTTCGGCAGTCTGCTGGACGCCCATAAAGGAGGAAAATTCTGCATTTTACCAGAGGGAGAATATACATCGTCTCAACGCTATATTGAAAATACAAATGTGCTGGTAACCGAAATAGAGACGGAAGACGGAAGTAAGTACCGCGTTACAGATTTTGCCCCGCGCTTTCGCCTGTATGATCGCTATTTCAAGCCGCTGATGCTGATCAGAAAAATAGAGCCTTTGTCAGGACACCCCCGCATCAAGATTACCTGCGAACCGGTGGGTGAATATGGCGCTGTGAAACTGACACCATTGCAGGGCAGCAACCACATCGAATTTACCGGACTCAACCGTCCGCTACGACTTACCACCAATGTTTCGATCAACTATGTACTCGACGAACAACCTTTTGTCCTGAACGAGACGAAATATCTTGTCCTCACCTACGGATTACCGCTGGAGGCTCCATTGGTAACTACCGCAGAAGATTTCCTGATCCGCACGATATCTTACTGGAGAGGATGGATAAAGAATACGGGTATTGGGAACCTCTATCAGCACCATGTGATTCGTTCTTCACTGGCACTAAAAATTCATCAGTACGAGGACACAGGCGCGATCATCGCAGCAAGCACCACCAGCCTCCCAGAATACGACGGAAGCGGACGTAACTGGGATTATCGCTTTTGCTGGCTACGCGATGCCTACTACATCCTCAATGCCTTCAACAATATCGGCCACTTCGAAGAGGCAGAGCAATATTTCCACTTCATCGCCAACCTGCCTACTCGTGAAGGCGGACGCTACAATCCTTTGTTTACTATCACAGGCAGCGCCGATTTCAAAGAAAAGATTCTTGACCTGGAAGGTTATAAAGGAAACAAACCCGTGCGCGTCGGCAATCAGGCTGTAGAACATATACAGAACGATACTTACGGACAGGTATTGTTGTCGTTGCTGCCGTTATACACCGATCGTCGTTTCATCTTCGAGGAAAGACAGGATTCTTCAAAATGGATCAACAATATTCTCACTCAAATAGAAGCAACGATAGACGAGGCTGATGCCGGAATCTGGGAGTTCAGAACACTGGCGCATCATCATTGTTATACCAACCTGTTTCAGTGGGCAGGCTGTAAGGCTGCCATGAAAATGGCACGGCATATCAAAGATGAAACACTACTGAACCGCGCACGCAGTCTGATGCAAAAAGCAGCCGACCGCATAGAAGCCTGCTACGATGAAAAAAGGCAGGTATACACCATGGCGGAAGGGATAGAAGCGCTGGACGCCAGTACGCTGCAACTCATTATGATGCGCTACCTTGATCCTGCTTCCGAACGCGCAAAGAACCATCTGAAAGCGGTGGAGCAGGAACTGAAAGCAGAGCACGGACTCTTTTATCGTTATGTAGTGGCAGACGATTTCGGTAAACCCAAAACAACATTTCTCATCACAGCCTTCTGGTATGTAGAAGCACTTGCCTGTGTAGGACGGATTGATGAGGCGATCGAAAATTTCAACAGCCTGCTGAAGTTCACCAATCACCTGGGTTTGCTCAGCGAAGACGTGGATGCCAATGATGGCAGTCAATGGGGTAATTTCCCGCAGGCATACAGTCATGTGGGATTAATGAACGCTGCTTACAGAATAGCAAAAAAACTGGATTACCCGGGCTTTGTCGATGAACCTTAGAGCAGATATCGTAAATGCAGTTGAGTATATGACAAACGCGGATGAAGAATATTCCTGATCCGCGTTTATTGAGTTCTTGAATTCGAGGTCATGCCACAGCCCGGAACTTAGCTCGCTTCTTTTAGCATTCCTTGTTCATTTTCCACAAAGCTGGAAGCATTAATCATTTCTCTCAGCAACTTGCGTACATCCTCATAGTTGCCAAGATAGTAGGTAGCTGCCGACATGGTGCTGCCTACCTTTATCGTAATGGCATCTTCAGGCATTGCCTTGAAAGTATCTTCATCTGTGTGATCATCACCGATCGCCATCATAAAATCGTAACTATCCTTTTCAAGCCAGCGTGTAGCTGCCCGCCCCTTGTTTACCGCAATACTCTTTATCTCCAGCACTTTATCTCCCTGCAGCATCTGCAATCCGCGATCTGATACAAAATGTTTGATGTCTGCCATCAATTCCTGTACACGAAGATTTCCCAGTCCGTCTTCCACTTTGCGGTAATGCCAGGCAAGTGAATAACTTTTTTCCTCGATGGTTGCTCCGGGCGTCCTTCTCACAAAATGGTTCATTACGTTAAATATCTCCTGCTTCCAATCATCGTTCAGATCGCGTTTGCTGCGCCAGAATTTTCCATGGTCTCTGTACCATGCTCCATGCTCCGCTATGATATCCACCGGCAGGTGTCCCAGCCATTTATCCAGCGTCTGATAATCGCGTCCGCTCGTGATCACGACTTTATTGTGTTTATCGCTACAGAGATCCTGCAAGAGCTGCAGCAACTCCGCATCAGGCACTGCGCCCATTACATTTTTGTTGAAGGGCACCAGCGTTCCGTCATAATCGAGGAAAATAAGTCGCTTCATCCCGTAGTAGTAGCGAATCGATATCTTTTGCCGGATAGAAGGATTGATATTCCTTGTATGCATCGCCTGCTGAAAAGCCTTCACTGCATCCAGTTTATCCATAAAATTCTTCACCCAATTGAAGATGTCGAATTTGCTGACGGTCTGCTGCATGGCAGTCATGCGACGTCTTTGCTCCTCTTCAGGCATATTGAGCGCCTGATGTATCTTTTCTGCAAAGTCCCAGACATCGTTTGGATTGATGATCAATGCTTCTGAAAGCTCGCGTGAAGCGCCGGCCATTTCGCTAAGAATCAAGACACCTTTCTGATCGGTTTTGCTGGCAACAAACTCCTTGCTCACCAGGTTCATACCGTCACGCATAGGCGTTACCAATGCCACATCTGCAGCTTTGTACAGTGCAGAAAGCAAGTGTATGGGGAATGATCTGTAGAAGTGTTGGATCGGTTGCCAGCCGAGTGTTGAGAACTTCCCGTTGATCTCGCTGACCATCCGGTTCATTTCTTCTTTCAACTGTTTATACTTAGGCACCGAGTCGCGCGAGGGAACTACCAGTTGGATCATCGTGACCTTACCCCGCAATTCCGGATGTCTTTCCAGAAACAGCTGATAAGCCCGCAACCGATAGATGATGCCCTTGCTGTAATCCAGCCGGTCTATCGAAATGATCAGCCGATTGTGGTTGATAAGTTGTCGAAGTTTCCGTTCATTTCTTCGGGTGTTCGAATCCTCTGCAAGCGCGCGATATTTCTTGTAGTCAATACTAATCGGGAAGGCATCGACGATAACAGTACGACTGTCGATCCGTACTTCGTTGGCAATGTTTGGAAGTCCCGTGATACGGTTTACGGCGCTGATGAAATGTCGTACATCATCGTAGGTATGAAATCCGATCACATCTGCACCCAGCAGTCCGTTCAACAGTTCCTTCCTCCAGGGAAGCAGGCGAAATACTTCATACGAAGGGAAAGGTATATGCTGGAAAAAACCGATGCTGATCTCAGGAATTTCTTTACGCACCATTTCGGGCACCAGCATCAGCTGATAATCATGTATCCAGATGATATCATCCTTGGTCGCCGAACGAATCACTGCATCTGCAAACTTCTGGTTTACCTGTTTGTAAGATTCCCAGTGTTGCGGATTGTATTCGGCATAAGTGGGGAAATAGTGGAACAAAGGCCACAGGGTTTCATTGGAAAAACCTTCATAAAAATCATTAATCTCGTGTTGTGTAAGGAAAACCGGACAAAGGTTTTGCTCTGCCAGATCTTTGGTTACTGTTTCTGCTTCCTTTTTGTCAACCTCTGCGCCCGGCCACCCTATCCAAAGATTATTTCCTTGTTTGTAAATGCTTCCTAAACCTGTTGCCAGTCCGCCCTCGCTTGTATGATAGTTGATGACGCCATCTCTTTTTGAGATTTTTATCGGTAATCTGTTAGATACAATCAAGACTCTTTTGCCGGCATTCATAGACAACAACTTTTAGCAGGTGAACGGTTAAGCAGCTTAACCTTAAAAAATAACATGCCAGACTGCTAACTCCTGACAGAAGTTCAGGAAAGGCACAAAAAACTGCATCAGGATATTAAAAACAGAATTCCTGAGTGGAATGAAGTGGGAACGATGCAGAAGCTGCAAGTTACGCTTTTCAAAAGAGAATCGGAGGAAGAAGGAATTATAATATCGTTAGAAACCTAGCCGTAAAGCTCCAATTGAACATCTTTTTTATCATATCCAAGGGTTAGTAGTCGCTGACGGGCCTCGTCTATCATATTCCGCCAGCCGCAGAGCATAAAGATGGCAGGTTGTTTCTCCTGACAGAGCGCCTCATACACATTATGAACATAGCCGGCATGTCCTTCCCAGCTTTCCCTCGAGAGCGTAGGATGGTAACTAAAGTTTTGTATAGCAGACTCCAGTGCACGCATCTCGTCGGCATACAACAGATCTGCCTGCGTGCGGCAACCGAAAACCAGGTAGATATTGTGGTGCGGCACCTGATGTTCCTGCACATACTGCAGCATACTGCGGAAAGGTGCGATTCCTGTACCGGTGCAGATGAGAAACAAATCTTTGTCGAGTGGATCGGGCAAAGTGAAAATGCCCTGAGGGCCACGCAGGGTAAGCTCGGTTCCCTCTTTCACTTCGTTGAAGAAATAGTTGGTGGCGGCACCTCCTTCCACATACACGATCAGCAGTTCAATCACATTGCTGCCATCAGGTTTCGAAGCGATACTGTAGCTACGCCAGCGTTTGTTGCGTTGTTCATGAATCGGAAGGTCGAGGGTGATAAACTGACCCGGTTTGAAATCGAACTGTGTCGTTTCCGGCAATTCGATCCAGTACCGGCGGGGATTATGCGTTGCCTGCTCGATCCTTGTTACAATACCTGGCTGCCACTTAGGGATCATGTCTGCAAGTTAGGCAAAACATTGGGTCGATGTTTAGAGTGAAGAAGAGATGAAGGATAGAACGCAGATAAACCGGTACTGGTGGTCAACGCGGGAAAGCGGCAAGCGCAATCGTCATTTGCTGAAGAAAAACTGCTTCACCATTTCATCGCTCCAGCCTCACGACTTTGCGCCTTCACAACTTCGCATTCATCAAGGTCTCTTCGTAGAATCCATTGCTGGAATCACGGGAGGATATACCGGATTTTTCAGCCATTCCCGATAGCGTTCGCGTATCCACATCTTCAGCTCCAGATCTGAAGCTACGCGGGCATAATCATAGGGTATGGGATTGGCATTCATAAAGTAGGCAAGCGTATCGCCCTTCAGTCCCGTCATCTGCTGCACCAGTTGCTGCGAATAGCGAGACTCAATAAATTTCACGTCTTCCCAGTAATTGAAGCTCTTCTGAAAACGGTAAATCTGTTTGCTCTTTCGGGAAAGTTTATCTGCCAGCAAGGTCACGGGAGACATCACACTTGTTACCTTTTCCCGCGCCAAAGTACGCTGATAAGTGCTCTGGCGTTCCATGGAGTCCAGCTGGTAGGGCGTATACCGGGGACGATAGATAAATTCTTCCAGCTGATAACTAAGCCGGAACAATTCTATATGCATTTCTGCTACGCCCAGCGAAGGCGCTACTGTCTTTTGCTGGGTCTTATATCCTACGAAAGAAAACAGTATCGGATCTCCTTTTTCTGCAGCCATGGAAAATTCCCCTTTTGTATCAGTATAGACGTATTGCTGCGTGCGGGTATTCCATACAGAGACGGCCACAAGCGGCTTTCCCGACTCGCCATCCACTACCACACCCTTTAGGGTCTGTGCCTGAACAGTTTGAGAAAGGACCAGAAATAATATGAAAAGAAAGCGTATCAAACCAGCCAAAGAAACCCCAAAGCTATGCTTTATCGCCCGAGCATACGATATGTTACAAATTCATTTAACTATCTTTTACAAACGAAACCTATTTCCTGCGCAAGTCCACGCTTTGTATTTATTTTGCCTGCAAATTTAAAACAGTAGTCATGTCCAGTCCTTCGTTTTACAACCGTCTGCAGCAAGAATTGAACGAGATCGAAGCTGCAGGTCTTTATAAGAAAGAACGCATTATCGAATCGGAGCAGGGTGCTGAGATCCTCGTCAACGGGAAGAAAGTGCTGAACTTCTGCGCCAACAACTATCTGGGACTTTCATCTCATCCCAGGGTGCTCGAAGCAGCAAAACAAACCATCGATCACCGGGGTTATGGCATGAGCTCCGTACGTTTTATCTGCGGTACGCAAGACATTCATAAAGAACTGGAAGAAAAGCTTTCCCGCTTTTTAGGCACAGAAGATACCATTCTCTACGTTGCCTGTTTTGATGCCAACGGAGGGGTTTTCGAGCCCTTGCTTGGTGAGGAAGATGCCATCATTTCCGACGAACTGAACCATGCATCTATCATCGATGGGGTGCGCCTGTGTAAGGCAAAACGCGCCCGTTACCGTCACAACGATATGGCAGACCTCGAAGCACAGTTGCAGGCGCTCGCTGGTGCGCGCACCCGCATGATCGTGACCGACAGTGTGTTTTCGATGGACGGTACTATTGCACAACTGGACAAGATCTGCGACCTGGCCGATAAATACGATGCAATCGTCATGATCGATGAAAGTCACTCTTCCGGTTTCATGGGCAAGACCGGACGCGGGGTGCATGAACTCTGCGGAGTAATGGATCGTGTGGATATCATCACCGGTACGCTGGGCAAGGCTTTGGGTGGAGCTTCCGGCGGCTTTACGAGCGGAAAAAAAGAAGTGATCGAAATGCTGCGACAGCGCAGCCGTCCTTACCTGTTTTCCAATACGGTGGCGCCATCGGTAGTGGGAGCATCCATCGCAGTACTCGACATGCTCAGCGAAACCACCGAACTCCGCGACCGGCTTGAAGAAAACACAACCTATTTCCGTAGCAAGATGACCGAAGCGGGTTTCGACATCAAGCCCGGCTCACATCCTATTACGCCTATCATGCTCTACGATGCAGTGCTGGCACAGCAGATGGCTGCTAAACTGCTGGATGAAGGTGTCTATGTCATCGGTTTTTTCTATCCGGTAGTGCCCAAAGGACAGGCACGTATTCGTGTGCAGATCTCCGCGGCGCATACCCGCGAACATCTCGACAAGGCAATTGAAGCCTTTACCAAAGTAGGTAAGGAACTCGGCGTCATCAAAGCCGCTACGGTCTAATACTGAAGACTGAACGATAAATCCCGGCGCTGCAACGTCGGGATTTTTTCTTTCCGGGAACGGGACTAGCGCAACAGTGCTAAACTTTCAAAGGTAGAGAGAATGTCCCACAGAACGCTCAATCATCAAAACAACTTTTCCAGCCCTTTATATGAAACTCCGTTCTATACGCCGCCGATTTCGTCGCAAATGTTTCAGTATGCACTAAAATCCAAGGAACTCCAGATTGGGTAGCTTTACTTCTTCCCTCATTGCGTCTTTTCAATCGGTCATCAATATTGTTGCTTATGACCAACATAATATTTATTGAGAGCAGATAGGTAGATAGTAAACGACAAAAAAAAGCCCCGCAAATTGCAGGGCTTAGTGGAAGCACACGGATTCGAACCGCGGACCCTCTGCTTGTAAGGCAGATGCTCTGAACCAGCTGAGCTATGCTTCCTTTTTAAAGAACTTAGATACTGTTGTATCGTTTTGGGATTGCAAAGATAGGCAGCCCCCTCATTTATCCAAATAGTTCTTCGAAAAATTTCTTTCTTAATGTAATTACTATTCAATTTTCTGTTGACAAAGGTTAAGGTTTCGTCTTGATGCGCGCACGCCAAACAGCCGGTGCAAGTGCATTTGCGGGGATAAATTCAATCGTATCTGATTGCACCAACACAACATTCCCTTCTCCTACGATCTGCAAGCTAAAATTGTCGCTTACCCGACTTTCACCATACAGGGCTATCTCCTCATTCAATACAGTAGCACGTATGGAATAGCTTCCCGGCGCAGGCAAAAGGCTGTCTTTGGCAATATTTCCTTTTTGCACTTCATTGTACACGGCACGGGGAAAATTTACCAGCAGGTTAGAATCGCCGCTTTTAATATTGTATGTCACCTGCTTATAGTGGACAGTTTTGGTGGCAGTTTCCTCTTTGCCACAAGCCGCCAGCAGACACAGAAATGCCAGCGGTAACAATCGGTAGCTCATAATAGTAAAGCTAAAGAAAAACCAGGGCGATTGTGATAACAGCCATAAAAAATATCAAAAAGCGCCTGAAAAAAAGCTATGGGCACAGGTTTTAAGGCGTAAAGCAACGCAGGACAACAGCTTTTGCTTTCAGGTACGGCCAAGTAACCTAACATCATAAAGCTGTGCCTGCGTCAAGTGTAGAATCATACCCTAACAATTTAAAAGTTGTGCCAGCTTCAGGGACACTCAGGGGCAGTACATTAAAACAACCGGTAACTAAGATATAACCCCGCTGTGTGCAGGTTTACCCGCCCTACACCTCCGTTGCTACTGACATCGCTAAGATTGTATTCATAAAACACTGCGACAGACCAGCGCTTGTGAAAAGTACAATGCGCCTCTAACCGCAAAGAAGGTGTGAAAAGATATAATTCGGAACGGTCATTGCCACGGTTCTCATCGCGGCTTCTGGAGGCTGCAATATAATTGCCATAACCTCTCCGCGTTTCAAAAAGAGTAAGTCCTTCACGAAGCCACGTAGAATCGCTGACGGTAAATGCCGATACCAAAAACCCATAGTTCATCCCTGCAGCAAAACGCCACTGATAGTCTCCTAAGTTCTGCGGTGTAATAGTGAGCTGCAGCGGAATACTCAAATAATGGAAGGTACTCTTCTGCCTTATCGTTATGGTAATATCAGCACTGTCTGTCGGGAGATAGCTTTCGTAGCTGCTCCGTTTTTGCTGATAAAGCAGACCGCTTCTAATGCCCACCGTCTTACTTATCGGCTGATGATAGCCAAATCCGCCAAGGGGTGTAAGTACTGTACGAAAGCTTGCATCTACCGATCTCCTGCTTACCCAGTTGGCCGCGCCTCCCAGCATAATTTCTATGCTTCCCTGCTGCGCCATTCCGTAAACGGAACAACATAGCCATACCGCCGTGGCACACAGGTGTTTTCCGAATCGCTTCATGGTGGTGACTCCTTTCTGAAAAGAAACGTTGTGCATCTCAAAAGTTCATCGGAAGCAGTGGAAGAAACTTCCGGGTAGTATTTGCTTCAGCTTCGAATTCCTTCAAAAGCAGCGGTATAATTTCCATAATGAAATTGTTTTGTACAGACTGCAAATAAATGAAAATTCTCTCCCGTTACCCGGCAAAAATAAAGGCTGCCTGAAAGAGGCAGCCTCTGCACCTAAAGGTGTACGTTGTTTTATTTATTGAGCTGTATGCGTGAGGAGCCTATGTTTCCTTTGCTATCGCGAATCACAACGAAATAATTGCCGTTTGCGAAGTGCGAAAGGTTAATTTGCTTCCGTGAACCATTTTTAAGCTCTTCATGAAGTAGTCCCTGTCCGCTCGCGCTGTAGATGTCAATCTTTACATCAGCGGTTTGGCTACCCCAGTCGAGCGTGAGCCATCCTTCTGTAGGATTTGGATAGATTTTCACCTGACTCATATCATAAGTGGCGATATCCAATAAGGACACAGTGAGAATATTAGAAGGAGCTGAATTACACCCATTATTATAAGCTACAGCATAGTAAGCACCCGCTTGTGTAGGATGATAGTTTTGACCTGTTGCTCCTGCAATCATTCCACCGGGACCAAACCACTGAAGTGTTCCGGCTACATTGCTGACCAGCATATTTCCAATAAAGGAGATCACCGGAGGTAGAGGGGCACTACTGCGAACCATGACAATTGGTGCGCTGAACAAAGTGTCGTCGGTGTAGCAGGCAGTGTCAGTAGCAGCTGATCTCAGGGTAACGATGTCACCGCTAAGCAAAGTGCTTGAACTATACACATTTCCGGTAGCCACCGGGTTTCCATTGACATACCAAACCAAATCCGGAGTGTTGCCATGATCGGTCACAGTCGCTGTAAATTCGATAAGCGAATCAAGACATCCCGGGTTGGAACCCTCAGTGATGGCAATATTGATTTTTGGTGTGTCGGACGGAATTATGGTTACTACATACGGATCTGAAGTATCCTGAGGATTCAGCATACAAGGACCGGCAACAATAGATACTGCTTGTACCACATCATTGTTAGCAAGTGTAGAGGTAGTAAAGGTTTGTGCATTTGCTCCTGAAACAGGACTGCCATTCACCAGCCATTGATATTGCGGGTTACTGCCTCCGTTAGTAACGGTTGCTGTGAATGTGAGCGGTTTACCCGCACAGGTCAGGATAGCATCGGTGCTTATCGTTACATTCTGAACATCGAACATATGCTGAATAGTTACCGGTGCCGAGGTAGCATTGACCGGACTTGCACAGGATGAGTTGGAAACCATATCCACCGTAACCACATCATTATTGTTGAATATTGCACTGTAAGTTGGGCTATTGGTACCCACAGGGTTGTTGTTCACCTTCCATTGATAAGTAGGCGCGGAACCGCCGTTGCCAGGGTTAGCCGTTAAAGTAAGTGTCTGGCCCGGGCAGCCAGGATTGGTACCTGAAGTGACAACAACAGAAACTGTGGCAGGAACAGTTACCGCACGTTGAACGAGATAATTCATAGAAATAGAACTATCGTTTCCGCAAGGTCCGGCAAAATACATTTTAACCGAAACAAGGTCTCCATCGTTCAAAGTAGAAGATGTAAACGTATTGCCGGTAACGCCTGCGCTACCGCCGTTTACATACCAGTGATACCCGGTAGCTGTAAGTCCTACGCCTGGTACTGCCGTAAAGGTAAGCGGTGAGTTAAAACAAGATGGGTTAGTGCCTGATGTAAGTGTTACCGATACAGAACCGGTTGTTGGTCCACCACCGCGAATGATCATCGTAAAATCCTCTACCTGTCCCCAGCCCAGCGTCGTAGGACAAGCTACAATGGCTGGTCCGGTAGTACGATCTGAAACAACCCGCATACGAAGGGGCACGCAGCTTACCAGTCCGGGAACGGTGGCTGTTGTAGGTACTACATATTGAAATGCATGCGTCTCAAAAGCGGTAGTGCCATTGAAAGAAAAAATCTCTTCAGAACCCTGGAAGATTCCATCGTTGTTGTAATCTATAAATACCTTTCCTTTCTCAGGTTGAGGCCCGGTCGTAAGGGCGAAATTGTAAATATTTCCCGCTATGAGCTCCACCTGATGCTTACAAGTATTGTCTACATAAAACTGGTTTCCATCGCCAGAATAACCGAGAGACGAATAAGACATATAAGTGAGCGATGCGTCGGAGATAATTACATCACGTACGCCTGAGTTGGATGTTGGGTTGCTGATACCTGAAGGTGTACAAATTGCTGGCATCGGTGTCGCCGGGAGTGGCACTGCACCCATAGAGCTGATGAGGCTGGCTCTGGAAGAGTTAATAAGTGCATTAAGCAGTCGATCTTTTTGCCCGTTGGTGAAACGGTCCTGACAACTTGAGTAGTCCATGAAGTTGTGAACTAAGGCTCCGAAAGGCTGGTTATTACAGCTATTAGTGCCGGACGGACAGTTAAAAACCGAACGCATATGAGGCTCTGTATCACAAACCTGATCGCCGTCTGTTGCACAGTTGTTGTTGGTAGGACAAACTGAACCACCACCATCACCCTGGAAAGTATGGTAAAGACTGAAAGCGTGGCCAATCTCATGGGTAAGGGTAATTTCTCCTGCTGCCGCCTGGGACGCGAGCATTACGGTTCCGTCAACAGTGGCTGGGGCACCGGGGAAATATGCATATCCGGCAGTATAAGGTCCGCTGCCGGATATGCCATCTTTTCCATCTATTTTGTTGACAATCCAAATGTTGTAGTACTCTGTGTTTGGCCAATTGCTCAGCGCCTTTACCTGCACCTCGTCGGCACCAGGAGTAACGCCCAAATCCATGCTGATACCGTCCGCCGCATAATCTGTTACGCCGCTACCATCAACTCTTATAATACCATTGGTAGGTGTACATTGTGGCGTGCGTTGAGCCAGCGCAAACTGAAGAGGAATATAAGTTCCGCCATTGGAAGCATTGGGATAGGCAGGCCAAGTGGCAGCATAACTTTTGTTCAGGTAATCGATCATATTGATCAACTGCGCATCAGAAGGATTATAAGTACTACCTACTGCGCCTCCTGTGTGAATTACGTGTATCACTACGGGAATCTGATACACAGGACCATTGGGAGTGTTGACAATGAGCGCGTTGGAACTTTGCTGCGCATTGACGATAGCAGCAATCTTACTGTTCATTTGCTGCACTTGTTGTGCATAGGCAGGGTTAGCCAACATCATCGTCTGATGCTTCTTATCAAATCCACAATGTTGTGCCTGCGCATTTGCGAGCAGTCCCAAACACGCCAGGAACAGAAGTGTAACTTTACGTATCATTCTTTTCAATTGAGTTAATACAAGATTATTGTAGTTCGTAAAAATAATCGTTTCATTAATTAATTGGTAAAAGTTTTCGCCAGTTTCGGTTTCCGGCATTTACAGCGAATGTGCTATAAACTTAGACTGAATCGTTATTTTTTTATATTAAATCCTATATTTGCCCACTCTGAAAATTCACGTATTTAAGTAATAATCAACGACACCTATGCAATTAAAGGGATTGGTAAAATTTTTTACCGTTGCGCTCATCCTTATTTCACTGTATCAGCTTTCATTCACTTTCATTGTGCAGAATGTAGAAAGCAAGGCACGCGCACAAGCCCGGAAAGAGGCGTTGGCCGAGCATCCGGAAGCGAAAGGCGAGGATTTAGAAAAACTCATTGATGCACGCTACGAGCAATTGACCGACAGTCTGCAGGGAGAAAATGTTTTCTCTGTACCCCTGCTCAAAAAATATACTTATCAGGCAGCAAAAGAACAGGAACTGAATCTGGGTCTGGATCTTCAGGGTGGTATGAACGTGACACTCGAAGTAAGCCTGGACGAACTGGTTCGCTCTATGTCGAACAATCCCAAGGATCCGGCATTGAATAAAGCGATCGAAAGCGCTAATCTGGCAAAAGCAAACAGCCAGGCAGATTTTGTCACTCTGTTCGGAAATGCCTTTACTTCAGCCAATCCTAATGCTAAACTGGCATACCTTTTCACCAAACCTTCCGAAAAGGATATCACCCTGCAGTCTACCAATGAACAGGTACTTGCAAAGATCCGTAGCGAAGGTAAGGATGCCATCAAACGTACTTACAACGTCCTGCTTACCCGTATCGACAAGTTTGGTGTAGTAAACCCCAACATGAACCTTGATGAAAACAAAGGTATCATTACCGTAGAACTGGCAGGCGTGCGTAACCCTGAGCGTGTTCGTAATTATCTTCAGGCAACAGCAAAGCTTCAGTTCTTTGAGACATACACTAATCAGGAGGTTTATGGTTCACTTATTGAAGCAGAAACTTCTTTGTCGAAATACTTGTCGGGGGTTAAAGAGGACACTACTGCTAAGACTGCAGATCCAAATACAGCTATAGCAAAAACTGAAACAACTGCCGATACAGCACAAAAAGCAGGTGATACTTCAAGCCTTACTTCATTGCTTGGAGGAAGTTCCACTACAACCGCGGGCGGAACTGACTCAAATGCATTGGCTATGGAGCAGGCTCAGAAAGAATATCCCATCCGGTCAATCCTTTATATCCCTGAAGAACTGGCAAGCAATCCTAGTCCTGTACTCGGTTATGTAGCCAAAAAAGATACTGCAAAACTGAACCAGTATCTGAATCTGGATGTGGTGCGCAACAAGTTTCCAAACAATGTAAAGTTCCTCTATGGTGCTGAGCAAAAAAGCAACCGCCGCAACCCGAATGCACCGTTGATGCTGTACGCTATTAAAACAGCTCCGGGCGCGAACGAATCGAAACTGGAAGGTGACCGTGTTACACAAGCGCGTATGGACTACAATCCTATGACCGGACAACCCGAAGTTTCTATGGAAATGGACGCTGCAGGAGCTCGTATCTGGAAGAAGATGACCGGTGAGAACAAAGGTCGCTATGTAGCCGTTGTACTCGACGATAAAGTGTATTCTTCACCTATCGTAAACGACGAGATTGCAGGTGGACGAACTTCGATCTCAGGCGGCTTTACAGCGGAAGAGGCAACCGACCTGGCTGCAATTCTGAAGTCTGGTAAACTTCCTGCTCCGGCTCGCATTGTACAGGAACAGGTGGTAGGTCCTACGCTCGGGGCCGAATCTATCGAAGCCGGTTTCAACGCCATCATTCTTTCTTTCATTGCCATCTTCGTACTGATGCTGGTATACTATCATACCAGCGGATGGGTAGCTAATATTTCCCTGACACTCAACCTGCTTTTTACAGTAGGCGTCCTTTCCGCATTGCACGCTACCCTTACACTTCCCGGTATCGCAGGTCTCGTACTGGGTATCGGTATGGCAGTAGATGCGCACGTACTGATATTTGAACGGATCAAAGAAGAGCTTGTTGCCGGCAAGGGCCATCAGCAGGCAATTGTAGATGGCTACAAGCGTTCTTATGCACCTGTATTAGATGGCCACATTGCACAGCTCATTACAGCGTTTATCCTATTCTATTTCGGTTTGGGTCCGGTGCTTGGCTTTGCCACCACGCAGATCCTCAGTATCTCTATCTCGCTTTTCTGCGGTATTCTCGTATCGCGTCTTGTGAAGGAGATGTACACGAAAGGTGATCGTCACTTCAAATATTTCACTCCGATCTCCAAAGCTGTATTCCAGAAAGCAAACTTCAACTTCATGAAGATGCGCAAGAGTACTTACGTGATCTCTGCATTTGTAGTAATAGCAGGTGTTGCTTCTCTCTTCAACGGTTTTGATTATGGTGTGGAATTTGCAGGTGGTCGCAGCTATACTGTAAGATTTGACCAAAAGTTACAGGTAGCAGATGTTCGTGAAAAACTCCACAACTATTTTGGAGAATATCCTATCGTTAAGACCATAGGTACTGATAACCAGCTCAACATCACCACTGCTTACCTTATTGAGCAGCCCGGACAGGAAGTAGAAAAACAAGTACAGCAAAAGCTCCATGAGGGTCTGACCAAAGAGGGCTTCATTCCTGCCAATGTATCTCTGGAAACTTTTGTGAGCAAATACATTCAAAGCTCTCAAACTGTACTTCCTACTATTTCAGACGATCTGATAGACGGTGCTAAATGGGCAACGATCATGTCGCTGATTGCAATCTCGATTTACATTCTCGCTCGTTTCCGCAAATGGCAATATTCACTGGGAACATTTGTATCTCTGATCTTCAACGTGTGTGCTACCGTTGCGGTATTCTCTTTCCTTCGCGGCAAGGTGCCTTTCGCGCTGGAAATTGACCAACACTTCATCGCAGCGATACTCACCGTTATTGGTTTCTCAATGAACGATACCATCATCGTATTTGACCGTATCCGTGAATACTTCCGCAAAAAGCCAAATGAAGACAAGCGCAGTGTTGTAAACCGCGCGATCAACGACACCCTGCCACGTACAGTAATGACTTCTCTTACTGTATTCCTGGTGGTACTGATTCTCTTCATAGTCGGTGGTGAGGTTACCCGCGGATTTGCGTTTGCTATGCTTGTTGGTGTAATTACCGGTACTTATTCCTCAATTTTTGTTGCGGCTCCGGTACTGGTAGATATGGACAAGAGCAACAAACTGACTCAGGAAGAAGATCGTGAAGCCAGAATCCAAGAATTGAAGAAGATGGCTTAACAGTTGTCTGTATAACGAAAATGATAAAGGCTGCATCAAGCAGCCTTTATCATTTTTAGCCTTTCGACCAAATATTTCCAGTTGTTCGCGAGAATGTTTCCTTTCTTTACGAGGCAGGTATTGAAGCTATCTTTTCCAGGATAACTTTTTCAGCTTCGGAAAATGTAGCCACGATCTCGTCAAGCAATTTCACAACGATTTCCTTATCACGCTTTTCCCGTGCAAGTGTTTCAATCTGCTGCAGTCGTTCGTGCATACCATTTACTTTCACAATACCGACGCTGGATTTGAGGAAATGTGCCTGTTTTGAGATCTTCTCCCAGTTGGTTCGTCCCTTCCGAGTCAGTTGCTCCAACTCTTTTAGACCCGGAGGTGTATTCTCCATAAAGATGGTAAGTACCTGACGGACAAAATCTGGTTTGCTGCCGCCTAACTCCATCACATAGCTGAAGTCAACTACTTCGTTACCTGATTCTATGTTACTCACTTTTATAATTGTATGAAAAAGAATAGGATGAAAGTAATAAAAAACAGAAGAACTTGGGGGTGGAGCTGAGAAACAGCGCGCGTGTATTAAGCCGAAGGATTAGAAGTACACGTACGTCAAACTCCTATTAATAGGTATAGCCTTGCCGAAATTTCAAGTAAAAATTTAGCTTATGCTGCTATTTCATTGCCTGCGTTCACGATATGGGCTTTGTGATATTTAGCTACCTGCATCATATTGCGCTTCACAAACGAACGGATATCCATCCACAGACAAATCGCCTCATCCGGTTGGTAACGTGCTACCACAATCACTTCATAGCCTTCTTCAACACGGAATGGTGAGAGATCGGTATATCCCAGCAAATCAAAATCATCCATGAACTCCTGCTGTGCCTGTTCGTTGAAGGGTGCCACTATCACCGCCAATATCGGCGTCGTGTGCGGAAATTCCTGATCATAAGACATACCCTGCAGAAATTGATAGCTCCGGCAGATGGTTTGCGCCTGATCGAGTGTTAGCGGTTTGTTCATAGTGGCAGATTGTGAGAATATTCTAAAAATTTCATACCACCGCCCGCCTATTTCACAGCAAGTGAAACATTCTTTCTCATCCACGATTCTAATCTGGCACAAATATTATTGATTGATGCCTTTGCCTGTTGATGTTTATGAACGGGTGCATCATTTGCAATTTCTTACGACAACAATTATGGATACAGTTTTACTCCCCGGCAATCCTTTTCCCCTAGGTGCTACCTGGGATGGAAAGGGAACAAATTTCTCCGTCTACTCAGAAAATGCGACAGCGGTTGAGCTATGCCTGTTTAACAGTATACACGACGAAACGGAGGCTATAAGGGTAAAAATGCTGGAGAGAACGGGACATGTATGGCATATCTACATTCCGGAAATTCGGCCCGGACAGCTGTACGGATTCAGAGTACACGGACCTTATGAGCCCCAAAACGGGCATCGCTTCAATCCCCACAAGCTACTGATTGACCCCAATACAAAAGCGATTGCCGGCAAAATTGAATGGCATGACTCACTCTTCGGATATGAAATAGGTAATGACGAAGAAGACCTAAGCTTCAGTACGCTGGATAGTGCGCCCTTCATCCCCAAAAGTGTAGTGATAGATCCGGCATTCGACTGGGAAGGAGATAAACCGCCTAATATACCGTTTCACAAAAGCATTATTTATGAAATGCACGTGAAAGGTTTTACCAAAACACATCCCGATATTCCCGAAGAAATCAGAGGCACTTATGCTGCGCTGGCGCATCCTGTATGTATCAACTACCTCAAAGAATTGGGCATTACCGCGGTGGAACTTATGCCCGTACATCATTTCATCTCTGATCGATATCTGAAAGACAAAGGATTGAGTAACTACTGGGGTTACAACACCATTGGCTATTTCGCTCCCGATGTACGTTATTCCGGCAGTGGCTTCACAGGACAACAAGTCAATGAGTTCAAGATGATGGTGAAAGAATTGCACAAGGCGGGAATTGAAGTAATACTCGATGTTGTCTATAATCATACCGGAGAAGGTAACCAAATGGGACCGACTCTATCCTTTCGCGGAATCGACAATGCTGCTTATTACCGTCTCACCGAAGACCGGCGGTACTATATGGACTACACCGGAACCGGCAACACGCTCAATACGATGTTTCCGAATGTATTGCGTCTGATCATGGATAGTCTTCGATACTGGATACTGGAAATGCATGTAGATGGCTTTCGCTTCGATTTGGCTTCTGCACTTGCCCGAGAACTGCACGAAGTCGATCGTCTGGGTTCTTTCTTCGACATCATTTATCAAGACCCTGTAATATCGCAGGTAAAGCTGATTGCAGAACCCTGGGATATCGGAGAAGGTGGCTATCAGGTAGGCAACTTCCCTCAGGGATGGAGTGAGTGGAACGGAAAATACAGAGATACGATACGCGACTATTGGCGCGGGGCCGAAAGTGTGATCGGTGAATTTGCAGAGCGTTTTACCGGTAGCTCTGACTTATATAAAGGCGACTATCGAACACCCTCAGCAAGCGTCAATTTTATTACCGCACATGATGGATTTACCCTTCACGATCTGGTGAGTTATAATGAGAAACACAACGCAGCAAACGGAGAAGACAACAATGATGGCGAAAGCCATAACCGCTCATGGAACTGCAGCATAGAAGGTGAGACCGACGATGAACTGGTAAACAAACTGCGGCGTAAACAGAAAAGGAATTTCCTCACTACCTTATTTCTCTCACAAGGTGTACCGATGCTGCTCGCCGGCGATGAAATGGGCAGAACACAAAAGGGAAATAATAACGCCTACTGTCAGGACAACGAAATTTCCTGGCTCAACTGGGCAGCAGCAGATATGGAGTTACTGGACTTCACAAAGAAGTTGATTGCTCTGCGTAAAAATCATCCTGTCTTCTGTCGCCGACGCTGGTTTCAGGGACAGAGAATCCATGGCGTTGGCGTGGAAGACATTGCCTGGTTCCAACCAGACGGAACTGAAATGAGTGAAGAAAGCTGGACCAATGGATATGCCAAAACACTTGCAGTATACTTCAATGGCTTAGGAATTCACTCCCTCGACGAACAGGGCAGGAGAATCATAGACGATAGCTTTTACGTGATCTTCAATGCACATTACGAATCGATAGAGTGTAAACTTCCACCAAAGAGATACGGACAACGTTGGACCAGAATCCTCGACACTGCAAAAAACATGATCAATGAAAACAATGAAGAAATATACGAAGCAGAAGAAACAGTCCTGGTAAAAAGTCGCTCAGTAGTAGTACTGAAACATCCTGTGAAACCATGAACATGACAAGAGAACTAAACCTTACCAAACGTAGCATCGGTGTCAATTTTAATGAAGAAGGTGTTGCAGATGTTTGTGTCTGGGCACCTGAAAAAGATAACGTTACGCTGATAAAGCAAACCGGCGAACGTATTACGCTGGCAAAAGATGAAATGGGCTACTGGCACAACCATGCTGCATCCATCAAGCCAGGAGATTTGTACAAGTTTCAAATGGATGGAGAACGAATTTATCCGGATCCTGCTTCACTATCTCAACCAGATGGTGTACATGGTTACTCGCAGGCTTTGGATCTTTCCTACAACTGGACAGACAAAGAGTGGTCTAATCTCCCGCTAAAGGATTATGTAATCTACGAGCTTCATGTCGGCACCTTTTCTAAAGCGGGAACTTTTGAAGCAATCATCGACAAGCTCGACTATCTGAAAGAGCTCGGTATTGCAGCCGTGGAAATTATGCCGGTAGCGCAATTCCCGGGTTCAAGAAACTGGGGATATGATGGAGTATTTCCGTTTGCAACGCAAGATTCCTATGGCGGTGCAACAGCATTACAAAAACTGGTAAATGGCTGTCATGCAAAAGGTCTGGCCGTAATACTCGACGTAGTCTACAATCACGTCGGTCCTGAAGGAAATTACCTCAGTCAGTTTGCTCCCTACTTCACCGATAAATACAGAACGCCCTGGGGCAGCGCTATCAATTTCGACGATGCATACTGCGATGGCGTGCGTCGCTACTTCATTGAAAATGTGCTGATGTGGTTTCGGGACTTTCATATCGATGCCTTACGAATGGATGCAGTTCACGCGATCAAAGATTTTAGCTGTACACACATACTGCGTGAGATTCGTGAAGAGGTAAATAAACTAATGGCGATAACCCAAAAAGTCCATTATCTCATTGCAGAATGTGATCTCAACGATACACGCTTTATCAATCCTACCGAAGAACAGGGCTATGGCATGAATACACAATGGATCGATGAATTTCATCACGCTTTGCGAGTGACTGCCGGACAGGAGCAAAACGGATACTACGCAGATTTCAACGGTATCCGTCATCTTGCAAAAGCCTACAAAGATGCGTACGTGTATGACGGACAGTATTCTCCGCACAGAAAAAAGAAGTTCGGTGTAAAAGCTGACAATGCAGGACAACAATTTATCATCTTCTCTCAAAACCATGATCAGGTAGGCAATCGAATGTTAGGAGAACGTACCAGCACACTTTTAAGCTTTGAGAAGCAAAAGTTACTGGCCGGTGCTGTAATGGTCGCGCCCTATCTTCCCATGTTGTTCATGGGTGAAGAATATAGCGAACCGGCACCCTTCCTATACTTCGTAAGTCATACCGACCCAGCGCTGGTAGAAGCTGTACGAAAGGGAAGAAAGTCCGAGTTCTCTGCCTTTCATGCACAGGGAGAGGCGCCCGATCCGCAATCGGAAGAAACATTTCTTCAATCAAAATTGCAGTGGAAGCTTTTGAAAAAAGAACCGCATCAAACCATGTTGCGTTACTACAAAGCATTGATCACTTTGCGAAAAACAAATCCTGTTTTATCAAGCCTTAATCGAAAGAATCTGGACGTGCGCATAGAAGAACAGCAGCAGGTATTGATGTTGCATCGCTGGATGGACGATCAGCATCTGCTTTGCATGATGAACTTCTCAGAAGTACCTCAGACGATTCTGGTACCACCTATGGAACAAAGCTGGAAACTCCTATTCGACAGCGGTGATCCTTCCTGGAATGGAATAAAAGCTGCAGCTATCGATATCGGCGACAACTCAGAACTCCTTCTTCAGCCTGAAACCATTGTGATCTACGCAAACCATTAAATCATGCAATATCCGGTTGCTACCTATCGTATTCAGTTTCATAAAGATTTCAATTTCGAACGCTTCGAACAGGCAATTGATTATCTGAGCTTGCTGGGCATTTCTACTGTTTACGCCTCACCAATATTCGAAGCAGTTCCCGGAAGCACACACGGTTACGATGGCGTAAATCCACTTCGTATTAATCCTGAAATAGGCACGGAGCAACAACTGCGAGCCATCTCCGGCAAGTTGAAAGATGCAGGCATCAACTGGCTTCAGGATATTGTACCTAATCACATGGCTTTCCATCCAAACAACATCTGGTTGATGGATGTGCTTGAAAAAGGAAGAGAAAGTAAGTATGCGGGTTTCTTCGACTGTACATCGATTAATAAAGATGATACAGAGAAATTAATAGTTCCATTTCTTGGAAGTTCGTTGGAAGATGCCGTGCACAAAGGAGAATTGAAACTTGTCGTACAGCGGGGAAAGTTTATATTTCAATACTATGATAGCTACTACCCGATAAACGATCTTTCTAAAAAGGAAATTTTGTCGCTAACTGAAGATGAACGAAGTGCAGTTGAACAGGTAAATCAAAATCCGGAATTTATGCTGAAGCTGGCACACATGCAGCATTACCGTCTTTGCCATTGGCAGGAGACAGATCATACCATCAATTTCAGACGATTTTTCACCATAAATGGTTTGATCTGTTTAAACATTCAGGACAAAAATGTTTTCGAAGCGTATCATCAATACATCAAACAGCTGGTGAATGAGGGTATCATTTCCGGACTGCGCATAGATCATATTGACGGGCTTTATGAACCAACAGAATACCTTGAAAACCTGAAGCAGCTTGTCTGTTTCGACAAGTATGTAGTAGTGGAAAAAATCCTTCAGGCAAATGAAGAATTACCCATGCACTGGGCTTGCGAAGGGAATACTGGATATGATTTTCTGGGTATCGTAAACAATCTTTTTACCAATAAAAAATCAAAAGAAAATTTCACAGCCTTTTATCAGCAACTTACTGGAAGCAGCACTCCGATCGAAGAACAAATAAGAGAAAAGAAAGCGCATATGCTGCACGAACACATGGGTGGAGAACTGCAAAATCTTTACCAGTTATTCGTAGACTCTAAACTTGCTGATACAACACTGGTAACGAAAGCGGAATTAAAGGAAGCTATCGCTGAAATGCTGATTGAATGTCCTGTATATCGTCATTACGGAAGTAGCTTTCCACTTAGCAAAGAAGAAAGCACAGCAGTTCAAAACATTTTGCAGTCTATCATTCAAAAAAATAAACGACTGGAACGTGCTGTTGATTTGCTAGAGAACGGTATGCTCATTGCACCCCAGACCGCCGATGAATCTTACAGACGACGAGCAGCGCATTTTTACAAACGCTGCATGCAGTTCACCGGACCGCTTACTGCAAAAGGTGTAGAGGATACGCTGATGTACACATACAATCGCTTCATCGGGCACAACGATGTAGGCGATGCACCGGAGATCTTCGGATTCACGACAGAAGGAGTTCATCGAAAAATGATGGCTCGACAGGAAAAGTGGCCGCTTTCGCTCAATACCACGTCCACACATGACACCAAACGCGGAGAAGATGTTCGCGCCAGACTCAATGTGCTCACAGATATTGGTGTTGATTGGTTGCGGTTGGTAAAGCAATGGCAGAAACTCAATGCTCCGTTGAAGAAGAATAACATGCCGGATGCGAACGATGAGTATTTCATCTATCAAACGCTCGTTGGTATCGTGCCGATGAACGGAGCAATTGATGAAAATTTTCCTGTTCGTCTGGAAGCGTATCTGCAAAAGGCTTTGAGAGAAGCTAAAATCCATTCTAACTGGACAACGCCCAATGAAGAATATGAAAGCGCGACACAAAACTTTGCAAGAAAGTTACTCGACAGGGAAGGTGCATTCTGGAAAAGCTTTCTCCAATTTCATCAACGTATCGTTGATGCAGGGATCATCAACTCGCTTTCACAATTGATGCTAAAATTCACTTGTCCTGGCATACCAGACATTTATCAGGGCACTGAACTATGGGATCTCACTTTAGTTGATCCTGATAACAGAAAAGCAATAGACTACCCAAAACCCCAAAGCATCCTACAGGAAGTTCAGGATAGAAACAACATAAACCTTTCATCGCTCTGGAACAAACGCTTCGACGGAGATATCAAACTCTGGCTGACACATATTTTACTTCAAGAACGAACCGTCCACACGCAGCTTTTCACCGAAGGACATTATATACCGCTAAAAGTAGAGGGAAGATATGCGGAACATGTATTTGCTTTTGCCCGTCGATACAAAGACATCTGGTATGTTATAGCAGCACCGCTGCACATTATTCAGCTTGCTGAAAAGCAAAGAAAGATAGTGACTGAGATTGACTGGCGTAATACACGCGTGGTTCTTCGACAGGAAATGCCGGACGAATATCAAGCTGTGTTTACCAACAAAAAGGGCAAAGCAAAGCAGGAGATTTTCCTCAAAGACATTTTCAAAGAACTGCCTTTTGCATTATTGAAAATGCAATTGCCACAAAATGAACGAGGGTCCGGCATTCTGCTATCAATCAGTTCCCTACCCTCTGCATTCGGCGTTGGCGACTTAGGTCATGGTGCCAGACAGTTTGCAAAATTCCTGAGTCGTAGCAGGCAAAAGTATTGGCAGATACTTCCGCTCAATCCAACTGAATCCGGCAGCGGACATTCACCTTATAGTTCCTATTCTGCCATGGCGGGCAATTCTCTGCTCATTAGCCCTGAGTTACTGGCAGATGATGGCTTGCTTGATAGGGAAATGTTGCGCGATTGTGAAATAGAGCATAATGGTATCGCAGACTATGCAAAAGCGGAAGAAGTAAAAAACCAGCTATTCTCCATTGCCTACGAAAATTTCAATCGTCAGGCTTCGAAGGTATTGCAAAACGACTTTGACACTTTCTGCAAACAGGAAGCTTACTGGCTGGATGATATGTCGTTGTACAAAGCGCTAAGGGATTTCCATCAGAACAAGCCCTGGTACGAATGGGAACGACCTTTTAAACTGCGCGAACGAGGAGCGCTGGAAAGATTTTCTAAAAAATACGGCAACGCAATTCAGAAAGAAAAATGGTTGCAATTTATCTTTCTCAGGCAATGGAATGCACTCGGGAAATACGTCAATAGCCTGAACATTCAGTTCTTTGGCGACATGCCCTTTTATGTAAGTTATGACTCAGTAGATGTATGGGCGCACCGCGAAATATTCTGCTTGGATGAAGAAGGGAACATGACCGGTATTGCGGGCGTTCCACCGGATTACTTCAGTGAAACAGGACAACTTTGGAGGATGCCGACGTTCAACTGGAACGTTTTGAAAAAACAAAATTATCGCTGGTGGAAACAGCGTCTTAGAAAAAATCTGGAACTCTTCGATCTGCTGCGCATAGATCATTTCCGCGCGTTTCAGGATTACTGGCAGGTACCGGCAGGAGAAACAACCGCTATTCAAGGCGAGTGGATACCCGGACCACGTGATGAGTTTTTTGAAGTGATGCAAAAGGAGTTTGGCAAACTTCCTCTTGTTGCAGAAGACCTTGGCGATAATATGGATGCAGTGTACGAACTACGTAACAGGCTACAACTTCCCGGCATGAGAGTATTGCAATTTGCCTGGGGAGAAAATATGCCTCGGTCCGTTGATATCCTACACAACTATAGTGCAAATACGGTTGTGTATACGGGCACGCACGATAACAATACTACGGTGGGCTGGTATCGTGAAGAGACAAACAAATCCGATCATCGCCGGATGCACCACTACCTGGGACTGAAAGTGAAGCCAAAGAATATCCACGAGATGCTGGCACGTGTAGCTTACAGTTCAGTAGGGAAAATCGTGATACTACCGATGCAGGATGTTCTGGGACTAGATGCAACAGCTCGCATGAACACTCCCGGACAAGCACATGGGAACTGGCTTTGGCGAATGAAGCGCGAACAGGTAAATGCAAAAATAGAAACCACCTTACGAGATTGGGTGCAAACGTTCAACCGGTAGACAACAACGAAACTCTATGCGCTTAATCTTCTCTGCGGGCAGTCATCCATTTACGGAATTTGTAGGGCTCTTTTACAGCTCCGGATATCTCTTTACCAGAAAGATCGAAGCGTCGTTCACTAAGCACCAGCATACCATTGTAAATGTTGAAGGAAATGATGAGGTACTGAGTGGAGTCTTCAACAGCTCTGCAATCAGTTCCCATTGTAGTACCGGAGAAATTTCCGAGCTCGTTTTTTGTCAATGTTATGGAACAACCTTTTCTTTCTGTAAGTGAATCCAAACGCAGTTTTGCAAATACAGATTTGTCGGTCCAGCCACCTGCATACCGCATGGGTTCATTCAACTCATAAAGGTCTAGTATCAGACTGGTTTTATCGCCTTTGCGTAGGTTTAAAACATACTGACGTTCGGGTATCTCTGCACCGGAAACCTGCCCTTGTTCTACATACAGCCAATACCCCTCAGGATGCTTTCCTTTGAGTGATATCTCTGTAATGTGTAATGCCGCATTAGGAAAGGACAGATCGTTCTTGGACTGGTCGTTGTTATCGTAATTCCCTTCCAGCCTGCTTTTCAGTTCTTCAAGATCTTTCTTTTCCAGTTTTGTCTGCGCATATAGATTATAAGAACTAAGGACAACACCCAACAAAATTATTATGTACTTCATACTGCAGCCTTTGCGGTAAAGATATTTATCAGTCTGTTTTTATCACACGTTTAACGGGATTTTACGGTTGAATCTTCGCATTGTTGCTCAGAAAACCTATTTTTAATCACATACAAAATCCCCGACCAAAATGAAAAAGTGGACGATTCCCGTGATGGCTATCATGGGTGCACAGGCATTTATGACCTCTTGCGGCGATGGGACAGGTAATGCTGCCAATGCCGATACGACCCAGGTAACAGCACCTTCCTACGATTCTTCTTTCAATGTTGAAGCTGAATCCTTTGGAGACCTACAGGTACTACGCTACCAAATACCCGGATGGAATGAACTGAGTGCACAACAAAAAGAGCTGGCTTACTACCTGTATGAAGCCGCACTTGCTGGTCGAGACATTATCTACGATCAGAAGAGTAAGTACGGTTTGTTGCTACGCAAGACATTGGAAACAATGTATGGAACCTACCAAGGTTCAAAGGATGCTTCCTGGAAACAGTTTGAAGACTATTGCGGTCGTTTTTGGTTCAGCAATGGTAACCATCATCACTACAGCAATGAGAAGTTCTTTCCTGATTGCAGGAAGGAATATTTTACCGAAGTGCTCATGAACAGCGACACCACCCAACTGCCTAAGGAACCGAATGAATCGGTTGCAGCATTTGCAAAACGCGTGGTTACGCTGATTTACGATCCGAAGGTAGAGCCCAAAGTGGTGGATCTTCGTCCGAACGCGGACAATGTGAAACTATCTTCAAACAATTTCTATGAAAATGTCACTCAGAAAGAAGTAGAAGATTTTTACGCGCAGTTCGATACAAAAGGCGACGCACCAAGCTGGGGCTTGAACAGCAAGACGATGAAGGATAGCACAGGAAAAGTGGTAGAGCGTGTTTGGAAATCTGGCGGCATGTATGGCGCCGCGATCGACAAGATCATCTACTGGCTCGAAAAGGCTGCAAACGTAGCAGAAAACGAACAGCAAAAGAAAACTTTGCAACTGCTGGTGCAATACTACAAGACAGGCGATCTCAAAACTTTCGACGACTACAGCATTGAGTGGGTGAAGGATACTACGTCTCGCATTGATGTAGTGAATGGTTTCATTGAAGTGTACCTGGATGCGATTGGTAAGAAGGGAAGCTTTGAAAGTGTACTGTCGATGAAAGATATGGAAGCAACGAAACGTATTGCTGCCATCGCAAAACAGGCACAATGGTTTGAAGACAATTCACCTTTGATGCCTGAACACAAAAAGAAAGAGGTGAAAGGTATCACTGCTAAAGCTATCACGGTGATTGTTGAAAGCGGCGATGCAGCCCCAAGTACACCAATCGGTATCAACCTTCCGAATGCAGACTGGATTCGCAAAAATCACGGATCAAAATCTGTTTCCCTGAGTAATATTATTCACTCATACAATGTTGCCAGCGCGAAAGGCGGCATGCTCGATGAGTTTGCAGTGAACGATACTGTTAAAGAACGCGCGAGAAAATATGGAAATCTCGCTGCCGATCTGCATACCGATATGCACGAATGTATCGGTCATGCCTCGGGACAGATCAATCAAGGTGTAGAGACTACAGACAAGACCCTGAAAAACTACGCTTCTACCCTTGAAGAGGCTCGCGCAGATCTTGTAGCGCTTTATTATGCTATCGATCCGAAGCTGGTGGAAATCGGTGTAGCTCCAAGTGTTGAAGTGGGTTATGCAGAATACGACAGCTACATGATGAATGGTCTGATGACACAGCTCACTCGACTGAAGCCCGGTGAACACCTTGAAGAAGCTCACATGCGCAATCGACAGCTCAATGCAAGGTGGGTATATGAAAAGGGGAAAAAAGATAATGTAGTTGAGTTCGTAAAACGCGACGGAAAAACTTATGTGCGCGTAAATGACTACAACAAACTGCGTACGTTGTTTGGCGAATTACTTCGTGAGATTCAACGCATCAAATCGGAAGGTGATTATCAGGCGGGTAAAAATCTGGTGGAAACCTATGGTGTAAAAGTTGATCCGGTATTGCACAAAGAGGTATTGGAGCGTTATGCAAAACTGAACGTAAAACCTTATCGTGGCTTTATTCAACCTAAGCTGGTACCGGTGATGAACGGCGATAAGATCACTGATGTGAAAGTTGAGTATCCTACGAGCTTCTTCCAGCAAATGATGGAGTATGGCAAGAATTATTCTTTCCTGCCGGTGAAAAACTAAATCTTAGTCTATATGTATAAAGTCCGCCGAATGGCGGACTTTATTTTTTGCTCTTAAATTATCTGCGATATCAGCGTATTTATCTTATTTCCTCATCAACGCAAATTCCAGCACTTCGTCCATCTCCGAAACATAGTGGAACTTTACGCCCTTGATATAGGCTTTGTTGATCTCTTCTACGTCCTTTTCATTCTGTCTGCAAAGGATAATGTCTTTTATACCGGCACGTTTTGCCGCCAGCACCTTTTCTTTGATACCACCTACCGGCAACACCTGTCCACGAAGTGTGATCTCCCCGGTCATAGCCAGATAAGGGCGCACCTTTCTTCCAGTAAATACCGATGCTAAAGCAGTAAGCATTGTCACACCTGCGCTGGGCCCATCTTTAGGCACTGCACCCTCCGGCACGTGAATATGCACATTCATTTCCTCAAATTTCTCTGCAGGTATCTTCAATTTCGAAGCATGCGCCTTTAGATAAGACAGCGCAGTGCTTGCACTTTCTTTCATCACATTACCCAGATTCCCGGTTAGTGTCAACCCTCCTTTACCTTTAGACAAACTGCTTTCTATGAAAAGTATATCACCGCCTACATACGTCCAGGCAAGGCCCACAGCCACACCGGGAGGGTGTCCTTTAGTATAGATCTCATTACTGAACTTTGGCTTACCCAGCACTTTCTGAACCTGCTCTGGTGTCACCTGCGGTGCAATCGTTTCATCCATTGCTACTTGTTTTGCGATAGAACGCATTACCGCAGCCATCAGCCTGTCGAGCTCACGAACGCCTGACTCACGGGTATATTCCTGAATCAGTTTTACAATTGCCTTCTCCGAGAAACGCAACGGCACATTGGAAAGTCCGTGCAACTCTTTCTGTTTCGGTATCAGGTGCCGTTTTGCGATCTCTGTTTTTTCCTCCAGCGAATAACCGGTAAGCTGGATTATCTCCAGGCGATCACGCAACGCAGGTTGAATATCGCTCAGTGTATTTGCGGTAGCGATAAACAATACATGCGACAGATCGTATTCCAGCTCCAGATAGTTGTCGTAAAAAGCATTGTTCTGCTCCGGATCAAGTATTTCCAGCAATGCAGAGCTGGGATCGCCGCGAAAATCCTTTCCGATCTTGTCTATTTCATCGAGAATAAAAACAGGGTTGGAAGATTTTACTTTGCGCAGCGACTGAATAATGCGTCCGGGCATAGCGCCGATATACGTTTTGCGATGTCCGCGCAATTCACTTTCATCATGCAGCCCACCGAGGCTTAGCCGAACATATTTTCTGTTGATTGCATTGGCGATGCTTCTGCCCAAAGAAGTTTTACCGATTCCGGGAGGTCCCACAAAACAAAGTATGGGCGACTTCATATCTCCCTTAAGCTTTAGCACAGCAAGATATTCGAGTATTCGATCCTTGATCTTGTCCATGCCGTAATGGTCATTATCGAGGACCTTTTGTGCACGTTTCAGATCGTACTTATCTTCTGTGTATGCCTCCCATGGAAGATCGAGAATTAAATCAAGGTGGTTGTAGATAACGGAATAATCAGGCGTGCTGGGATGCATCCGCTCCAGCTTCTGAATATTCTTGTTGAACAACTCACGGGCTGCTTCTGTCAGTTTTACTTCTTCAGCTCGTTTCTGAAGATCGCGTAACTCGCGTTCATTAGGATCGCCGCCAAGTTCTTCCTTAATACTTTTCAGTTGTTGCTGCAGAAAATATTCGCGCTGCTGTTTGTCGATCTCGCCTCGGGTTTTATTGGCAATTTCGTTTTTCAACTCCGCCATCTGCAGTTCCGCCTGAAGTAGTTGAAACAGTTTTTCTGCTCGCACTTTTACATCATCTTCTTCGAGCAATGCCTGTTTCTCGGTGAGCTTGGCATTGATATTTGATGCTACAAAATGCATCAGGAAGGAACGATGTTCGATATTGCGAAGAATGATACTCGTCTCGTTGGGAATGTTAGTACCTAGTTGCGCTATGCGTTCCGAATGATCTTTGATCGAGGACATCAGTGCTTCGAAGGCAGGATCATTTACCGGGAAACGATCTTCGAGATACCTGATGCTTGCAGAAAAGTAGGGTTCCGTTTCCAGGAAGCGTTCTATGGAAAAACGCATTCTGCCCATGATAAAAACAGTGATGTTGCCATCGGGCATTTTTATATGTTTTACCACTTTGGCAAGCGTTCCTATGCGGTACACATCGTCAGGTCCGGGATCATCATGGTTTCCGTCTTTCTGCGCTACCACACCAATCCACTTACCCGACTTTTGGGCATCAGCAATTGCCTTTACAGATTTTTCGCGTGCTACAGTTATCGGCAGTACCACATTGGGAAACAATACCGTGTTTCTCAAGGCTATAATAGGAACTTCGGTCGGCAGGCTACCTTTCTCGTCTTCGTTCATTTCATCTTCTCCGAGCGGTACAATGGGCATAAATTCCATCTCCTGTTCAGACTGACCAAATAACATATCAATCATCGATTTCATTGCGGACATTATGACAAATATTCCTCTGTCGTAGTTTTTAAGTAGTTAAAGGTAATGGTCAATATTGATGCCAGTGGAAAACAGACTGTAATTTTTGCAGCCATTCAAGCTACCTTAGCTTTATTAAAACAACCCTTATGAAAAAGTCCCTGCTGCTAATCGTTGCTTTTGCTACTCTGTGCCTTGCAGATATATACGCACAAACCAACGCTGATAGTGCCGGTTCACTTCTAATGGAAAGCCCTGTAAAAAGAAGGCTATATACAGGAAACGGGCTCGATTTTGCCATGCTTTCCACTGCTTTTGTATCTAAACCCGGAAGCGGAACCGAATTGACTGTACCTCGGTTTACGGCAGTCATAAATCTGGGTTTTACCTTTCATTACGACCTCAACGACAAATTGGGTCTGATAAGCGGTCTTGGCATTAGAAACATGGGATTTATTGAGAAAGCTAATGGCTTCACGGTTAAAAGACGAGTTCTTTCGCTGGGTATTCCGCTCGGCATCAAGGTTGGCGACCTGCGCAACAGAAACTTTGTCTTTGGCGGAGCAGGAATCGACTTGCCATTTCATTACAAGGAAAAGGGCTTCAAAAACAGAAAAGACAAAGGAAAACACAGTGAGTGGTTTGGCGATCAGACACCTCGTGTAATGCCGTTTGTATTCGTAGGACACTCTTGGGACCCGGGCATCACATTGAAATTTCAGTATTATCCCGGCAACTTTGTAAATCCGGATTATGCACAGAAAATGCTAACGGAAGAATATGAATATCCGTTCTCCGGACACAAAGTGAATTTGTTGTTGCTGAGTCTTGGCATCGATATTCAATACGGAAAATACAAACTGCACGAACGAGAATATCAGGAATCGAAAAAGAAGCGCGATCAGAACAAACTGATGTAATTATTTCAGCACTTCCGCCAGCTTGCTAGCCAACTCTTCACCGCGCAGATCGCGGGCTACAACCTTTCCTGAAGGATCAACCAGGAAGTTTGCAGGGATCGACTCTACACCGTAATCACGGGCAGCTACCGATTCCCATCCCTGAAGGTCGCTGATGTGTGTCCAGGTAAGTTTGTCACTTTCGATAGCAGCCAGCCACTTGTCACGATCTCTGTCGAGGGAAACGCCGAGAATCGTAAAATTTTTGTCTTTAAAACGGTTGAATGCCGCTACCACATGAGGGTTTTCGCCACGACACGGCCCGCACCATGATGCCCAGAAATCTACAAGTACATACTTCCCTTTCAGAGAACTAAGTGTCACCTGCTTGCCATCTGTTGCCGGCAGCGAAATTTCCGGTGCTGTAGTACCAACTTGTACACCTTTTACAACCGGACGCGATAAACCTGACATCATCTCATCTACCCGGGCAGAAAAATCTTTGGCAAGTTTGCTATCGGGGAAACGCTTCGAAAGAGACTGGGTAAATATTTGAAGAAATTGTCCCTCTGCCGCCGGATTCAGCATCTGCGCAGCGAAAATGGCATTCGGAAGATAAGGCGTCGTATCAGCATACTGTTCTATGTAGTGTGTGAAATCGACGTTCATTTTGCGCAGATCTTCCTGGGCTACCCGAAGCATACTGTCGTTGCCGCGCGCCTGAAATGTGTCGAGCACGATGGACATGGTGTTGAAATCGCGAAGGTGCTCGCGAACGGTGATTAGGAATTGTCTCAATGCTTCCGAGGATGCTGAGCCCGAAACAGAATATGCCTCCAGATTATCCCAATCAGCGTTAATCTTGAGTGTACCCTTTTCTACTGAAAGCAGAATAAACTGATTCTCTCTGAAGCGCAGGCGATAAAGACCTGGTTCCGGTGCTACACCACTTAACTCAAAACTGCCATTTTTGTCGCTGGTGGCAGAGTCGATAACCACCGCATTATGAATTCCTAATTCTTCCAGCACAACCGTTTGCTCCGGCATGTTACGGATCTTGCCCAAAACGGTGAACTTGTTTTCCTTATTCCCGCAGGAAACGACAAAGCTGACTACAAAAAGCAAAGGGAGTAAATATCTGAAACCCATCGAAGCCTGAAAATTTTTCGAGTGCAAACCTAGTTAATTATTTGCGTTCAATTGTCGGACTAAACGTTAATACTTGAAAGCGCATTCCGCAGCACCGGATCTGATAACTCATTCATTTTCTGCTCCGTTGAGTTTCAACATTCGTCCGCACCTTAGTGAGAAGGCAGATACCCTGCCTTATTCCTCATTTACATAAACGCGCTTTACACGCTGAGAGATACCAGTCATGATCTCATACGAAATTGTCCCCGCCCATGCGGCCAGCGTTGTGATGGGCAGATCGTTGCCAAAAACTACTACCTCATCTCCCTCCTTCGCCTCAGGTATGTCTGTGACATCTATCATACACATATCCATACATACGACACCAATAAGTTTTGCCTCTTTGCCGTGTAGAAGCACATGAGCCTTTCCATTGCCTACTGCGCGCGGATAACCATCTGCATAACCGATACAAATGGTAGCAATGCGTTTATTGGTACTTACGGCGCCTTTTCGTCCATAACCTACCGTATCTCCCGGTGCTACAGTCTTTATCTGTGCAATTGTCGTCCGCAGCGTACTAATTTGCTTCAGTTTT
>Ga0182793_1000152_pt1 | contig 62318 bp, 58 predicted proteins | sample Passage237A_FD_130498 | JGI IMG/M metagenome (GOLD analysis project Ga0182793, IMG submission 130498) | Cellulose adapted compost microbial communities from Newby Island Compost Facility, Milpitas, CA, USA - Passage2 37A (version 2) (version 2) ... | reverse complement strand
GGCGGCCTTGCTGCTGAGCCTTGCCGCGACGCTGCTCGCCGGGCCGCGGACCGGGCTCGACTGGCTGTTTCCGGCCGTGTTCGCCGCGCCGCTGCTCGCGCTCGGCTTTGCCGGGCTCGGGCCGGCCGCGCCGCGCCTCACGACGCCGACCATGCTGGCCGGCCTCGCCCTCGCCGGCACGGCGCTGGGGCTGGCGGGCGGCATCGCCGAGTTCCTGGCCACGGGGACCAGCCGCGTCGGGGTGTTCAACAATCCCATCCACTATGCCGGCCTGATGGTCGGGCTCGGCTTCGCGGCGCTGTCCGGGCTCGAAACGGCGAGGGGGCGGTGGCGCTACCTGTTCGTGTTCGGGCCGGCCATGGCGGCGGCGGGCGCCTTCCTGTCCGGCTCGCGCGGCCCGTTCCTGGCGGTGGCCGTGCTCGGGCTGGTGCTGGCCGGGCCGCTGATCGTCTGGAACCGGCGCGACCGGGGCTTCATGCTGACGCTGGCGGCGGCCGCGGCGGTGGCGGCCGCCGCCTTCGCCGTCTCCCCGCTCGGGCCCCGGGCGCTCTTGGGCGTGGTCGAGCTCGTCCAGAGCGTCCTGAGCGGCGACAGCACGGCGCTGGATCTCTCCCGCGCGCAGATGCTCGAAGGGGGGGCGGCCGCCTTCCGGGAGTCGCCGCTATGGGGGCACGGGCTCGGCCGGATGATGGCCGCGGCCGAGGCGCACTACCCGGCCGACAGCCCCTATCTCGGCTACGACAATCTGCATTCCGACCTCGCCAACATGGCGGCGAGCGGCGGGCTGCTTGGCCTCCTGGCCTATGGGCTGGTGCTGGCGGCGCCCCTGTCGATCGCCGTGCGGGCCCGGGCCAACCGGCGGGCGGCGCTGATCGTCGCCCTCAGCGCCACGCTGGGCTATGCGGTGCTGGGGCTCACCAACGCCATGTTCGGCGTGCTGCCGCAGATGATGCTGCACGTGACCCTGACCGGCTGGCTGCTGCTGCTGACCAGGCCCGATCGCGGGCCGGGCGGGGGCGTCACAGCTCCCTGAGCAGGCGGGCCGGCCGCCGGGAGACCGCGCGCAGGATGGTGATGCAGCCCAACAGGCCGGTGATGAGGATGGCGGCGCCGAGCACCACCGCCAGCGCGTCGGCGTTCACGGTGAAGAACACGTCCAGCATGATCATGTTGGCCAGCCAGCCCAGGCCCAGGCCGAGCGCCAGGGCGGGGACGGCCGCGGCAATGGCCAGGATGAAGAACTGCACGAAGGCGGTGGCCAGCACCTGCAGCCGGGTGGCGCCCAGCACCTTGGCGATCACCGCGTCGGCCTCGCGCTGGCGCCGGCCGGTGGCGAGGCTGCCCACCAGGACGATGAGGCCGTTGCCCACCGCCAGCCCGCCGACGACCAGGACGGCGAGGTTGAGCTGGCCCAGGGCGTTCGCCACCTGCTCCAGCGTGTCGCCGATGGCGATGAAGTGGATGTCGGGCAGGGTGCGGGCCAGGGCCCGCTCCACCTCGGCGTCCCGGCCGGGCGCGGCGGTGACGGCGGCGAACAGCGTCGAGGGATAGTCCTCCAGGACGCCGGGCGAGAAGGTGGCGAGGAAATCGGTGCCGCCCTGCCAGGAATAGTCGCGGAAGCTGGCGACAGTGGCCTCGATGCGGTCGCCGAACAGGGAGAAGGTCAGCCGGTCGCCGATGTCGACGCCGAGCCCGGCGCGCAGGCTCTGGTGCAGCGAGACGAGGCCCGGCCCGGCATGGTCCTCGGGCCACCACTCGCCCTCAACGACGCGCGAGGCGGCGGGCTGCTGGCCGCGGAAGGTGGTCGGCACCTCCCCCGACAGGAAGAAGGAGGCTTCCGGGCCGCGGGTGCGCAGGCCGGCGGCCGGCTCGCCGTTCACCGCGACCAGGGTGGCGCGCAGCATGGGGGTGGCGACGAGGCGGGTGATGCCGATGCCGGTGGCGGCCAGCTCTTCGAGGGCGGCGATCTCGTCGTCGAACAGGTCGGAGGCGACGAAGCCGGGCGCGTCGAAGACCGAGGCCCCCAGATATTCCTGGCGCAGATTGTTCTGCAGCACCAGCACCACCACCAGCATGGCGAGGGCGAGGCCGATGGAGACGACCACGGCCGAGGTGCTGGCGGGCGCGCCGGTGATGGCCCGCACGGCGTGGCGGAGAACGGCGAAGCGCGGCTCGGGCAGGGCGTGCAGCAGCCTGCGGATGCCGGCGATGCAGAGCTGGAACAGCACTGCCGACAGGGCGGCGGCGGCGCCGAAGGCGGCGACCAGCAGCGCGTCCCCGGTCATCAGCCAGGCGAGGACGAAGAAGGCCAGCGCCGCCAGCAGCACCGGCAGGACGGCCCAGGAGCCGAGCAGGCCGCGCCAGCCGCCCGCGGGCGGCGCCAGCCCCTGGGCGCGGAACAGATAGACCGGGCGGATGGACTGGGTGCGCTGCAGGGGCAGATAGGCGAAGGCGAAGGCGGTGACCAGCCCGGCGCCGGCCGCCACCAGGATGGAGGGCCAGTCGATGGCGGGCGCGAGGGCGATGCCGACCGCCCGGCCGATGGCGGGCAGCGCCAGGAGGGCGATGGTGCCGCCGATGAGCACGCCCGCGCCCACGCCCACCGCGGCCAGGGCGGCGACCTGGGTGAAGAAATGGGCGAAGACGCGGCCGGCGGTGGCGCCCAGGCTGCGCAGCACCGCCACCACGCCGGCGCGCTCGGCGACATAGGCGCGCATGCCGCTCCAGACGCTGACGCCGCCCACGAGGAGCGAGCCCAGCCCGACGACGAGCAGGAAGCGCATGAACAGGTCGTAGTAATGCACCATGTCGCCCAGCCCGTCCCGGGCGGTGCGCAGGGTCCAGCCGCTGCCGGCCAGGGCGGCCTCGAGCGCCGCCTTGGCCTCCTCCGCCGTGCCCGAGGCGAGCAGCAGCTTGTAGCGGAACCAGGTGCCGAGGCCCGGCAGCGGCGAGGTGCGGTCGGAAACCTCGGTGAAGCCGGTGGCGGTGATCAGGGCGGGCAGGCCGAGCCGGAAGCCGCGCACCTGGGCGTCGGGCAGGCCGGCCAGGGTGCCGCGCACCTCGAACAGGGCACCGCCCAGGTCGAAGCGGTCGCCGATGGCGATGCCGAGCTGGTCGAGCATCAGGGGATCGACCAGCGCCCCGTGGGCGTCGCCCGCCGGCGCCAGGAACCCGGCCACCGGCGTGCCCGGGGGCAGCTCGGGGCTGCGCACCGCGCCGAGCAGCGGATAGCGCGCGCCCACCACGCTGAGATCGACGAAGGCCTCCCGCTCGCCGGCGCGGGCGCGCAGATTGGTGTCGACCACGTCGACCACGGTGCCGTAACCGGCCAGCAGCGCCAGCTCCTCGGCGGTGGCGGGGCGATCGGCCCGCGACAGCTCGAGATCGCCGCCCATCAGGGTGGCGGATTCGAGCTGGATGGCCCGGTCGATGACCGCGCCCACCGAGCTGACGCCGGCGATGAGGGCGGTGCCCATGGCGAGCGAAACCACCAGCAGCACGAAGCGGCGCAGATCGCCGCGCATGTCGAGCAGGCCGAGGCGCAGGGCCGGCCAGAGGCGGTTGCTCATCGGGCCACCTGGTCCTGGGTCAGCCGGCCCTGCATCATGGTGTAGACGCGGTCGGCCCGCGCCGCCAGATGCGGATCGTGGGTGATCATCACCAGCGCCGTGCCCTTGCGGCGCGCCAGATCGAACATCAGCTCGATCACCGCCGCCCCGGTCTGCTGGTCGAGATTGCCGGTGGGCTCGTCGGCCAGCAGCAGGGGCGGATCGGTGACCATGGCGCGGGCCAGGCCGACGCGCTGCTGCTCGCCGCCGGAAAGGGCGCTGGGGCGATGGTCGAGCCGATGCTCCAGCCCCACCGCGGCCAGGGCCTCGGCGGCGCGCTCGCGCACGGCGCGCATGGCAAGCCCGGGCCGGGCGATCTCGAGCGCCAGCCCGACATTGTCGAGCGCGGTGAGCGAGGGAATGAGATGGAAGCTCTGGAACACGATGCCCAGCGTCTTGCGGCGGAAGCGGGCCAGGTCGTCCTCGCTGAGGGCGCCGAGATCGTGGCCGTTGACGCGCACGCTGCCGCCGGTGGCCTTTTCGAGGCCGGCGAGCAGCATGAGCAGCGAGGTCTTGCCGCTGCCCGAGGGGCCGACGATGGCGACCACCTCGGCGGGGTGGACCCGCAGCGACACGCCCTTGAGGATCTGCAGCGGGCGGCCCGCGACGTCGAGGCCGTAATCGACGGCATCGGCGAGGATGATGGGAGGGCTGCCCTTATGCACGAGAGACTTTCCTTTCACGCCTGTCCGGCCGGGTTGACGAACCGGCACGCCGGCAGAGCATAATGCAGGCCGGCATCGAATGCGGCGGCCATTCTGGCGACTTTTTGAACTACTCCCAGGATTATTTTCTGCCGGCAGGCAGTGTATCCTCCGCGCGATACCGGATGCGCGGGCCGTCGGCGTGGCGGCCAGGCTAGTGGGGGGAATGTATTTTGAGCGTAGTGGCGATGAACGGGTTTTTCCGGCGGCTGGCCCTGGTGGCGGCCATGCTGGGCGGGGCGCTGGCGCCCGCGGCGGCCGAGGCGGGAGAGGCCGAGCTGGCGCTGCTCGTGGCCTATATCGGGGACTGGCGGGGCGAGGGCGTGCTGGTGGGCGGGCAGGAGCCCGAGCCGTTCCGCTGCCGGCTGACCGTGGCCAAGGGCAACCAGGCGCGAATCAACTATACCGGCCGCTGCTCGCTGGTGGACGCCAATCTGTCGATCAGCGGCACCATCGCCTATAACGATGCCGCCGGGCGCTACGAGGCCGCCATGAGCTCCAATGCCGGCTTCACCGGCATGGCCATCGGCCGCAACCAGGGCGGCCAGATCAGCTTCGACCTGCGCGAGCAGCAGCGCGACAGAAGCGGCAGCGACGTGCGCATCGGCTCGCGCATCGTGCTGACCGACGGGGCGATCTCGGTCGATTTCGAGGTCGAGTTCAACAATTCCGGCGATGTGCTGACCGCCCGCGTCCCCTTCAGCCGCTAGCGGAACGGGGGGATGGCCGGGCATCTGCGGCTGGCCGGCGCCGATCCGGCGGCCCAGCGGGCGGCGCTGGTCGCCATCGTGCGCGGGCAGCCGCATCTGATGCGCATCCTCGAGGGGATGAACGCGCTGGGGCTGCCCGATCCGCTGCTGGGGTCGGGGGCCATCTACAACACGGTGTGGAACGTGCTGACCGGCAGGCCGCCGCTCACCGGCATCAAGGATGCCGATGTCGTCTATTTCGACGCCGCGGACACCAGCTACGCGGCCGAGGACCGGGTGATCCACCGGGCGGCGGCGCATTTCGCCGGCCTGCCCATCCCCGTCGAGGTGCGCAACCAGGCCCGGGTGCATCTGTGGTTCCCGCAGAAGTTCGGCGTGGCCTATCCCCGGCTGCGCAACAGCGCGGAGATGCTGCTCTATTTCGCCAGCCGCACCCATGCGGTGGCGGTGCGGCTGGAGGCGGACGGGGAGATCACCGTGCATGCCCCCTTCGGGCTCGACGACATGTTCTCGTTCCGCATCACCCCCAACCCCGCCATCGAGAACGGGCGCACCCATGCCGAGAAGGCGGCGCGGGCCAAGGCGATCTGGCCGGAGCTGACCGTGGTGCCGTGGCCGTGAGAGGCGAGGGCGAGCGCGGGCACTTGAGGGGGGTGGAGCCACAAGCGCGAAGCGTCCAGTCCAACCCCGGTGGCTCGGGCGCGGAAGTCGTGCGCGCCGCGGCAGGCCCCGGGTCGGGCCCGAGGGCAGCGCCGGGGACGGGAGGGGCACCGGCGTCTCGGCCGCGGCTCAGGCGCCCGGCTCGATGACCACCGAGGGGGCCGAGCGGCGGCTGGGGCCGTGGAACACGGCCTCGATATTGTTGCCGTCCGGATCGAGCACGAAGGCGCCGTAATAGCCGGGGTGGTAGTCGCGCTCGCCGGGGGCGCCGTTGTCGGTGCCGCCGGCGGCCAGCGCCGCCCGATGGAAGGCGTCCACCATCTGCCGGTCGCGGGCCTGGAAGGCGAGATGGACATGGCTGGGCACGGTGCGCGCATCGGCGGCGTCGACGAACAGCTCGTCGGCCTGGAACCAGCCCTCGCCGCGGGCGGCGATGGGGATGCCGAGCACCGCCAGCACCTGCTCGTAGAAATAGCGGGTGGCGGCGAAGTTGCGCGCGCGCAGATGCACGTGATCGATCAGGCGGCCGGTGTGAAATTCCATTCGAGGCATCCCCGCAAGGCGCGGCGCCCGGACGGCGGCCCGGGCGCGTGAGGGTCTCGTCTACTCGGCCTCGTCGGCGGACGCCGAATTGAGCTGGCCGTATTTCTCCGGCCCGATCTTGTCGAGCAGGTCGAGCTGGGTCTCGAGGAAGTCGATATGGCCTTCCTCGTCGGCCAGCAGCTCCTCGAACAGGTTCTTGGACACGTAGTCGCCGAGCTGCTCGCAGAGCTCGCGGCTGGCCTTGTAGGCCGTGCGGGCATCGTATTCGCCGGCCAGATCGGCCTCTAGCACTTCCTTGATGGTCTGGCCGATGCGCAGCGGGGCCACGCGCTGCAGGTTGGGATGGCCTTCGAGGAAGATGATGCGTTCGATCAGCTTGTCGGCGTGATGCATTTCCTCGATGGATTCGGCGCGTTCCTTGGCGGCGAGCTTCTTGTATCCCCAATCGTCCAGCAGGCGGTAGTGCACCCAATACTGGTTGACCGCGCCAAGCTCGAGGAAGAGGGCCTCGTTAAGCCGCTCGATGACCTGTGCTTCGCCTTTCACGACGTACTCCACTCCGTTGCTTCTTGAGTTTTTCCAGCCCGGACTGGAGGTTTACCAGCTCAGCGGGCGGATGGGCTTGCTGTGCATGGTAATTCTCGGTGACGCGCACGATAATGTCCACAATATTCGGCACGCAGCCGGAGCATTTGGCGCGACGGTTGAGTTCGGCATAGACCTTGGCGGGAACGACGAGCTGCCACGGATCGGCCCTCAGCAGGTCGAGGACGATGTCCTCGATCTCCTTGGAGGTGATCATATTGCACTGGCAGACAAGCATGGGCGGAGCGGGGGCGTTCTCAACGGGGCGGAATAAACGCCCCGATACATGAATGTCAACGTCATAAATTGTCGCTGGTGAACGCGCGGGCACGGCGGCTTGCCCGGAACGCTGCCTGGGCTAGACTGGCGCCCGTCCGCTTCGGGGAGAGAGCGCCGTGACCAGAAAGACCATCCTTTCCTTGCGCCAGGCCGCGGCCTGGCTGGCGCTGGGCCTGGCCCTGCCGGTGCCGGCGGCGCTGGCCGGCCCGGCCTTCGACGCCTGCGCCGCCGAGGCGGCCAGCCAGTACGAGCCGGGCTTCGAGGATATCGGGCGCGAGACCGCGGAGATCGATCCGGACGCGGCCATCGCCGCCTGCCGCAAGGCGCTCGACGCCGAGCCCGGCTCGGCGCAGCTCAAGGGCTGGCTGGCGCGGGCCTATTTCGCCGCCGGGGACACCGACAGCGCCGTGCCGCTGTTCGAGGAGGCCGCCGCGGCCGGGCACGTGCTGGCCCTGGCCATCTATGGCGACATGCTGACCACCGGCGACGGCGTGCCGCAGGACATGGAGCGGGGGGCGCGGCTGCTGACCCGGGGCGCCGAGGCCGGCTTCGCGCTGGCGCAGAACAGCCTGGGGCTGTCCTACGATTTCGGCGAGGGGGTGGAGCAGGACTACGAGGAGGCCGCCCGCTGGTATCGCGCCGCGGCCGAGCAGGGCATGCCCAAGGCCCAGTCCAATCTGGGGCTGATGTACCAGGAAGGGCTGGGGGTGCCGCGCGACTATGTCGCGGCCGCCGCCTGGTTCGAGCGCGCCGTGGCCGCGGGCGACGCCTCCGCCCAGGTCAATCTCGGCAAGGTGCTGCAGGACGGGCTGGGCCAGCCGGCCGACCCGGCGCGGGCGGTGGAGCTCTACCGGCTGGCCGCCGAGCAGGGCGACATGTATGGCCAGAACAATCTCGGCTTCATGCTGGAGAACGGGCTCGGCATCGCCGCCGACCTGGCCGGCGCGGCCGAATATTACCGGCTGGCCGCCGAGCAGGGCATGGCGCTGGCCAAGCACAACCTGGCGCTGCTCTACGAGGACGGGCGCGGCGTGGAGCAGGACTACGCCCGGGCCCTGGCGCTCTATCGCGAGGCGGCCGAGGCGGGGGAGATGCGGGCCGCGGTCAATCTGGGCCTGCTCCATCTCGACGGGCTGGGCACCGCGGTCGATTATGCCGAGGCGCTGAAATGGACCCGCATCGCCGCCGATGCCGGCCAGCCGATCGGGCTCAACAATATGGGCCATATCTACGAGAACGGGCTGGGCGTCGCCGTCGATCTCGAGGCGGCCCGCCGCTTCTACCAGCAGGCCGCCGACCAGGGCTATCAGCTCGCCATGGACAATCTCGCCCGCCTCGACGGCACTGGCGGGCCGGCCGCGACCGGCGGCAAGACCAAGAGCAAATAGCGGCGTTCGCAGCAAGGGCGGGGCCGCTCGGGGGCAAGGGCGGCCGGCGCCCTTATGGCGCCCTTTCCTTGCGGTGGCGGGCGGCGATGACCGCGGCGGAGGCGGCGGTGCGGTGGGCCGAGGAAAAGAACTCGCGATGGGCCAGGATCAGCACGGTGATCACGCAGGCGGCCACGGCGAGCCATTCGGACACGAACCAGGCGACGGTCGCCACCGAGAAGTAATAGGCGCGGATGCCGCTGTTGAAGTTCTTGGCGCCGAGCGCGTTCATGCGGGCGATGGCCTCGATCTCCTCCTCGGTGGTGGTCCGGTCGTGCTCGAGGGCGCCCAGCATGATGCAGAAATGGTTGAACTGGCGCAGCGACAGGGTGAAGGCGAAGAAGGCCTGCACGAACATGGCCAGCATGACCACGAGGTGGATCTGCACGTCGAGGACGGTATAGCTGCGGTCCAGCGACAGGGAATCGAGCGCCTCCATCAGCGTCGGCAGCTGCCCGAACACGGCGAACACCGCCAGCACCAGCAGCACCGAGGTGGAGGCGAGAAAGCTCACCGAGCCCATGATGTTGCCCGACAGGATGGCGTCGAACGGGCTTTCGCGCCGCGTGGCATTGGCGACCCAGCGGCGGCGCTGCATGTTCATGATCACCGACAGGGACGGCCGCAGCTTCTCCACCTGCGGCACCACGATGTTGTAGGCGAGATAGGCGAGGAGCGGAAAGACCGAGGTGAAGAGGGTGGCGAAGGTCACGGCAGGCTCCCGAAGCGCAAAGGGCGGGGCAGTATAGCGCCGCCAGGGGCGCCGGGCCCCTCCCGGCGCTGTCGTCTCCCCCGTCAGATCGGGCGCGGATTGGCCCGGTGGACGGCATCGATCTCGGCCAGCACCTCGGGCGCCAGCGTCAGCTCGGCGGCGCCCAGGGCGGTGGCGAGCTGGCCGGTGCTGGTGGCCCCGACAATGGTCGAGGTCATGAAGGGGCGGCTGCGGCAGAAGGCGATGGCCATCTGCACCGGATCGAGGCCGTGGCGGGCGGCCAGCTGGTGATAGGCCCGGGTGGCCCGCTCGGAATGCTCGTTCAGCCGCCAAAAGCCTTTCTGATAGTCCTTGCGGCTGCCTTTGGGCGTGGCGCCGTCGAGATATTTGCCGGTCAGGAGCCCCCCGGCGAGCGGCGAATAGGCCAACAGGCCGACCTGCTCGTGATGGCTGAGCTCGGCGAGGTCGTGGTCGAAGAGGCGGCGGAGGAGGCTGTATTCGTTCCGCACCGAGACGAGGCGGGGCAGGCCGTGGCGCTCGGCCAGGCGCAGCCATTGGGCGATGCCCCAGGCGGTCTCGTTGGAGACGCCGACATGGCGGATCTTGCCCTCGCGCACCAGATCGCCCAGCGTCGACAGCACCTCCGCCATATTGGCGAGGGCCGCCTCCGTGTCCTGGCGGTGCGGGGCATAGCTCCAGTAGGTCTCGAAGTGGTAGTGGCCGCGGCTGGCCCAGTGGATCTGGTAGAGATCGACATAGTCGGTGCGCAGGCGGCGCAGGCTCTGCTCCAGCGCCTCGCGCAGCGAGGCGGCATCGGGCGGGCGGCCGCCGCGGATATGGGCGCTGCCGCCGCCGCCGATCTTGCTGGCCAGCACCCATCTGTCGCGATCGCCATGGGCGGCGAACCAGCGGCCGATGATCTCTTCGGTCCGCCCGCTGGTCTCGGGGCTGCCCGGCACGGCATAGAGCTCGGCCGTGTCCATGAAATTGATGCCGGCATCGCGCGCCATGGCGATCTGGGCATGGCCCTCGGCCTCGGTGTTCTGGCTGCCCCAGGTCATGGTGCCGAGGCAGATGTCGGTGACCCTGAGGTCGGTTCGGCCAAGCGTCTTGGATTGCATGCGATTTTCCGGCTGGTGACGGGAAGGGCGGCGGAGTCGGCGGGGACCCTAGACCAGGTCGGTGCCGCCTGGAAAGCCTTCCGCCCCGCTTCGGCGTTCGCCCCGCCCGGGGGTTTTCCACAGCCGCCCGCCCGGCCCGGCCGCCGCCTTCGCCGGGGAAAACCCGCCTTCGTCAAAAAACCGTCATGCAGGGCGCCATGGGGGTTGAGGTCTGCCGCCCGACCCCCTATATAGCCCTCACATCGCGCCACGGCGCGGATGCATGACGCGGGATGGAGCAGCCCGGTAGCTCGTCAGGCTCATAACCTGAAGGTCGCAGGTTCAAATCCTGCTCCCGCAACCAAAATCAGGCCCTCCCTGTCGGGAGGGCTTTTTTGTGGTCGGCCGCAACCCTTAAACGCTGGCCTGCGGAGCGAGGGTGCGCATTGCTCTCCCGGGCGGATTTGCCTAAGCAGGGGTGAACATTGGCGGTCAGGTGGGCACAGACGCTTTATGAAGCATCCCGGGTTCAGGTTCTTCTTCATAACGAACGTGCCGTCCCTCGCTTCGTTCGTCTGGTCGAACGGCGTCGATCGTCTCTTCGTCGACCTCGAATTCAATGGCAAGGTCGCGCGCCAGGGGCATTTGTCCACCGTAATCAGCCAGCACAGCTTCGAGGATCTTCTGGCGGTGCGTCGGGCAGTTCCGGCGGCCGAGGTCATGGCGCGGCTCAACCCCCTCCATGCCGGCACCAAGGCGGAAGTCGACGAGGCGGCGGCGATCGGTGCCGATGTCCTGATGCTGCCCATGTTCAGGTCGGCAGAGGAGCTAAGGGAATTCTGCTCCATAGTCGACGGCCGCTGTCGGATTTGTCCATTGGTCGAAACCGTCGGTGCGATGGAGGATATTGCTGCCATCGCGGACCTGCCGGAGATTTCCGAGCTCCATATCGGGCTCAACGATCTCCATCTGGAACTCGGAGATGCCTTCATCTTCGAGCCTCTTGCATCGGGAAAGGTCGATCGCATGGCCGCCGTCCTGCGAGAGGCCGGTGTAAGGTTCGGTTTTGGCGGGGTCGCTCGTGCCGGGGAGGGGCTGCTGCCAGCCGAGCTGATCCTTGCCGAGCATGTAAGGCTGGGATCGGATGCGGCCATATTGTCGCGCACCTTCCATCGCGAGGCAGACAGTCCGGACGCCTTGCTTGCCGAGATGGATTTTGCCGCCGAGATCGGCAAGCTCCGGCAGGCATACGAAGCTCACAAGGCGCGGAGTCCGGGGGAACTGGACGCGATACATGCCGAGGTTCAGGATCGGGTAAGGGCCATCGTGGCGACAAGGCGAGCCGCGGCTACGGGTGGTAAGGAGGATATGTCGCGTGGCAGATGACCCGACAAGAACCGGGAGTTTGGGGCAGGTATGGCCCGGCCTGCTTTTGGTTTCGGCGATGGCACTCGCCGTGACGCTGCCGCCGCGGTACCTGGCGATGTATGTCATCGCAGGTGGGGGCATTGCCGCAATATTTGCGGTTCTCCGCCACGGATATCTCCTCGCCGACCGGTGGTTCGTCACCATTTTCGGCTGCTTTGTGCTGGCTGCCCTGTTCTGTCTGCTGGGAACGCTGCCAGTCACGCAGTTGTCGGACATCGATCTCGAGTTCCTGAAATACGCCGTATATGCAGCCGGCTTCCTCGTCGGCCTTCTGGCGCTGCGCTCAGAACAGCTCATGCGACGCTTTGTCGGGCTGGTTGTCACGCTCATCGTGCTGCTGTTCGTTATCTTTGCGGTCCGGGGAGGGCCGTTGCTGCGGGTGGATCAAAGCTGGCCAATCTACCCGCCGGATCAGAACAACAGCGTCGCCGTCATGATCGTGCTGGCGGCCGGAGTGATCGGAACGACTCCGGTGCGCAGCCGCATGTTTCTGCTTTTCGTGCTGGCCGTGTTCATGGCTTTCTTTGAAAGCCGCATAGGGCTCATCGTGGTGTTCGCCATGATATTGCTCCAACTTCGCGTGGCATTGCGCCTGACCTTGCTGGTGCTCGCCGCCGCGATAGGGGTATGGGCCTATATGAGCTATGGGCCCCTCAACCCGCAGACGAAGCTGATTTTCGCTGCGCAGAATGTCGTAGGCCAGATAGCGGAGGCCGTGCCTGAACCGCTTCGGCCAGAGCCGGCTGCAGAAGCCGCTGCGCCAGCCGCCCGTCCCGATCCGCTGCCGTTGAACCGGCCATTGCTTGAGCTGGGCACGGATTCCGACATTTCACGCCTGGGGATCTACAGGCGCGCCCTGGCCCTGGCGGTAGAGAGCTTCCCCAACCTTCTCGGCATGGGCGATGCGGCGGTCGTCGCGCAGCTCAACGATCCCCCCATCACACGGGGTGTCGTGTTCCAGCATGCGCATAATTTTCTGCTGCAGAGCTATCTGGCCTACGGGCTGTTGGCGACACTGGCGCTGGTCTGCGGCGTGATAGCCATGCTTGTCCTGGCAATAAGCAGGCGGGCATGGGGATTGATTGCCTCGCTGTTGATCGTCGGCGGCTTGGGCCTCATTGAATCGCTTACCTCCGACATTCGCGTCCTCACGATCATCAGCGCCTTTTTGGGTGGCCAGGTCGGCCTGCTGCTCAGGCCTTCCGGACAGCGGACGGAGTCTCGTATCCGGTGAGAGTCTTGCTGATCCGTTCCGATATGAAGCTCGCGGGGCCTGCCAAGCTCATGCATGCCTACGCCACGGCCTTGCGGGAACGGGGGCATGAAATCGTCGTCGTCAGCGGAGGCGGCGCTTACGTGCCAACGCTGGTTGCGGACGGCTTCCGACATCATGAGATCCCCGATCTGCAGGTGCAGGCGAGGCGTCCCCTGTCGATGCTCGCAACAGTAGCCGCAATCCGACGATTGCTTCGCCGCCACCGGATCGAGGTGGTCAATTCATTCAATGCGCATGCCGGTTGGATGGCGGCGTTCGCCGACCCGTTCAATCGCTGCCGGCACTTCAACACCGTGCTGGGCACCGGCAAGGAGAGGGCTAACCGGCTGCTTCCAGGGCGCATTTTCGCGGTTTCCGAGAGTGTTCGGGGCCGGTTGATAGAGGCGGGCGTTGCATCCGCCAAGATATCGGTGGTCCACAACGCCACGCTCGAGCCCCGCTTCTTCGCGCCCCCCGCGCCTGCTTCTGCGCCAGCCGATCAAGCGGACCGGCCCGTCAGGCTGATCAGCGTTGCAATGTTCACCGGCCAGAAGGGCCATGAACTCGTCCTGCCGCTGGTGGCAGCTTTATGTCACGATCGCGGACGCAATGTGGAATTGACGCTGGTCGGTGACGGCGTGACACGTCGGCAGTGCGAGCAGCAGGCCCGGGATCTCGGAATAGCGGATCGGGTGACCTTTACCGGCGCTTTGCCGGACGTGGTGCCGCACCTGGATGGTGCAGACATTTTTGTCCATCTGCCCGAATTCGAGACCTTCGGGATCGTGCTTGCCGAAGCGATGGCGCGCGGGCTGCCGGTGCTCTCTGTCAAGGTTGGCGGCATTCCCGAGGTGGTGGAGGACGGAAGGACTGGGTTGCTTGTGGATCGCAGCGACCCGGCCGGCCAACTGGACGCGGCCGACAGGTTGGTCGGCGACAAAGCGTTGCGGCTCAGTTTCGGAACTCGGGGGCGAGATCGGGCACGCGCCTTGTTCAGCCTGGAGCGGTTGGGCGAAACGCTTGATCGCCTCTATCGCATATGAGCCGTTCGCGCATCCTTCTGACGGGAATTGTCTATGTCGCGCTGACGGCCCTGGCGAAAGTCGTGGGGCTGGTACGCGAATTTCTTCTCCTCAGTGAGGTCGGCGTTGGTCGGCAGCTGGACCAGTTCCTGCTGGTCTTCGGTTTGCCGAACATGCTGGCAGCGTTTGTCGTGCCCATCGTCTACTATGCGGCCGTCCGCCGCACGGCCCGTCTATCAGGGCGTCTTTCGGAGGCAAGGACGGAGGAGGAGCGGCAGGTCGCGCAGGCTGCGCTATCGGATCAATTTCGCTCCTGGGGCAGGGAATCGCTGATTGTCGGGCTTGGACTGTTCCTTATAGCGGCAGCGGTCAATCTGGTTGCCCTCTATGCGCTCTATCCACCGGAGGCCGTGGATGTCACCGCGATATTGGCAGCCACTTTCTGCGCGGGGACGGTGCTGTTCTCGATCAATGCCGAATACAGCTCGGGCGTGGTCACCGCGCTGGGCGCCGTCGGCTCGCTGGTCTGGTGCAATGTCATTATCAACGTGCCGACCGTGCTCTACATGATGCTGTTCGACGTCAGCATTATCGACTATGCCCTCGTATTGAGCTTGTCGTTTGCTGCCCGCACCATCTATCTTCTGGTTGTCATCCATCGGCGCACCGGCGCCACCCTGTGGCCCGGCCGCTCGGCCAGAACTGGCGCTGCGGAGCATCAGTACGACTGGAGGGTGCTCTACGGCTCGGCCATCACGACTGCGGGCGTTTTCATTTTTGTCGCCATGCGAGCCATAACGTCGGCGCTGCCGGAGAACAGTACCACCTATTACTATTACAGCCTCAAGATATTCGATCTGTACAATACCACCGTGTGGTTCGTAGCTGGCGCTTTCTTTCTGTCCAATATCCAAGGGTGGGCCCTCGAGCGCGTCAAGCGCACTGCAATCGTGCATCTGGTAGCCAACTTCCTGTTCATGTTGGTCGGTACGGGATTGTTGCTGCTCGTGCTGTCCGTGATCGACATGCTGCCTTGGCAGGACGTTCTCGAGCGATATAGCGCGCATGAGCTTTTACGGCTCAGCCTTTTCGCCATGCCTCTGGTGATGTTCGGGCCGATGCTCGACCTTTTCCAGAAAGTCTGTGCGACATTTTCCTGGCACGGCCGCGCCCTGGCGATTGCGGTGATCATGACGGCAGGCAGCTTTGCTTGCGCCGCTGTCGGAGTTGGCCTACTGCATTCCGTAGAGGGAGCCTTGATTGGTACCAGTTGCGGATTCGGCCTAGGACTGCTGGCTGCAATGGTCGTTTTATTCCGCGCGCGGGCCTGATTCTCCCGGGACCGCGAGCCGTCGGAGCTATGGAGTCATGCTCAAGCGCGTGTTCGACGTGGTCGTTTCCGTCCTCATAATCATGCTTACGCTGCCGATTTGGCTGACCGTGTCCGCCTGCATTTTCCTGGGCGACAGAGGGCCGGTATTCTATCGCCAGCAGCGCGTGGGGCTGGGGGGGCGGCTGTTCGGCATCTATAAATTCCGCACCATGGTTCCCGATGCCGACAAGATCGGGGGCTATTCCACCGCCTATGGCGATCCTCGGATCACCCGGGTTGGCGCGTTCCTGCGCCGTTACAGCCTGGATGAACTGCCCCAGTTGCTCAATGTCGTGATCGGCGACATGAGCTTGGTCGGGCCGCGTCCGGACGTGCCGATGCAACGATCCCTCTATACAGACGAGGAATATGCCAAACGCATCTCGGTTCGACCGGGGATTACGGGCTTGGCGCAGGCGACGGCGCGGTCCCGCGCTACGCCGGAGGAGCGCAAGCGGCTGGATCTGGAATATGTGGACAAGTCCGGTTTTCTTTTCGACCTGCGGGTCATCCTGATGACCGTCCGGCAGGTCGTCGCTGTGGGAGGCAATTAGCCCATGTGTGGCATTTTCGGCTATCTCGACCGCCGAGGCAGCAGCATCCCCCGCGACGTTCTGATGGAGATGGGACGTGCCATCCATCATCGCGGTCCCGACGATACCGGGGTGTTCGCCGAGCCGGGTGTCGCGCTCGGCAACCAGCGGCTTTCGATAATCGACATCGCCGGCGGCCACCAGCCCTTCGTCTCCGACGACGGCAACGTGGTGCTGGTGCAGAACGGGGAGATTTTCAATCATGTGGAATTGGCGCAGGAATTGCGGGATACACCGCATGCCTGCCGCACCCATTCGGATACGGAAGTATTGCTCCGCCTTTACGAGCGGGACGGCATCGATTTCGTCTCCAGGCTCAACGGCATGTTCGCCATCGCGATATACGACAGGCGCGAGCGGGCGCTCTATCTGGTTCGCGACCGGATCGGCGTCAAGCCCCTGTTCGTCCACGACGATGGGGCGCGAGTGGTTTTCGGTTCGGAGATCAAGGCCATGCTTCCGGCCCTGGGGCATCCGCAGATCGACCCGGAAGGCCTGCATCACTTCCTGACCCTGAACTATGTGCCAAGCCCCTTCACCATGTTCGCCGGGGTGCGCCATGTGGAGCCGGGCCACTGGCTGCGGATCGCCGCCGGCGGCGTCACGAGCAACAGGTGGTGGAACCTGGCCGACATAGAGCCTGAGGAGCGGTCGGAACGAGACTGGATCGAGGAATTCAATACCATCCTCGATGATGCCGTGCGTATCCGGCTGCGGGCTGACGTCCCGTTCGGCGCCTTTCTTTCGGGCGGAGTCGATTCGACCACCATCGTGGGGCTGATGTCGCGGCACATGAGCCGGCCGGTGCAGACCTTCTCGATCGGTTTCGACGATCCGCGGTACGATGAAACCCCCTTCGCGCTGGCGGCGGCTGAAAGGTTCGGGGCTGAGCATCTGTTCAGACGGGTCGATCCCAACATGCTCGAACTGTGGCCGCTTGCGACCTATCACTGCGACCAGCCGCATGGGGATGTTTCATTCCTGCCCACCTACCGGGTGGCCGCGATGGCGGCGGAGCGCGTCAAGATGGTGCTGACCGGCGATGGCGGCGACGAACTGTTTGCCGGCTACGACAAGTATCGCGATTTCTTCGCCCAGGATGTTGCGGCGATGGACGACAGGACATTCCGTCGGGCCTATTACCGCAACATCAGCCTTTTCCAGAACGAGGATCTGCAGCAGCTATATGGGCGAGCGGTCCCATACGATACCTACCCTCTGGTCGACAGGCTGTTCGATGAGGTGCCTCACTGGGATCGCCTGAATCAGGCGCTTTACATCGACATGCAATTGTTGCTTTCGGGAAATAATCTGGTGAAACCGGACCGGATGGGAATGGCGGTTTCGCTGGAAGCCCGCACGCCTTTCCTCGACTACCGCATGATGGAGCTTGCCTTCCGCATGCCGGGCCATCTCAAACTGCGCGACGGCATCACCAAATATCTGTTCAAGAAGGCGGTCACTCCTCTTATCGGGGAGGCTCTGGCCTACCGGCGCAAGCAGATGTTCACCGTCCCCGTCGGGGAATGGTTCCGCAGGGAGCTGAAGGACTATTGCCGGAGCCATCTCGGTCAGGGCGCATATTTCCGGCAGCAGGGATTATTTTCCGCCTATGGCGCCATGCTGCTGGATGAACATGTCGATGGAACGGTGAACCGGACGCGGGAGATTCGCGCGTTGATCGCTCTCGAACACTGGTCGAAGGCATTTTTGGAGCCTGCCGGCGGTGGAGCCGGCACTTTCGCCGCACAGGCCGCCTCGTGAGCCGCCAGCAAGTCACCTTGGCGATCGTCGTGACCTGGCTGCTTTTCTCGGCAGCCGTGGTCCTGGGCCTCAAATCATTCAACATCTGGGAGCAGGTTGTCGAGATTCACGCTCGAAACTGGACGCTGACGGCCCTCTACGACGTGCGTCACGCTCATTTCCTGCGTTATGCCGTCGCCTACCCCATATTCGTTGTCGCAGACGGCCTGGGCGTGTCCGTGGACTTCATGTTCAACCTGGTCTGCACGACGCTGCTGCTCGTGCTCGTCCTCGTGCTCAGGGCTACGGAGCGGGCGGCGGGAGCGGGGCCAGGGATTGAAACACGCGTGGTGGCCTATGCGGTCATCCTGTTCGGCGCCGCGTATTTCATGAATGGGCGCGTGCTGTTCGGACTGCTGGGTTTTTCTCTGCTGATACTGGCCTTTGCGCGCTACTTTGCCGTCGGGCGGTGGTCGTGGTGGGCGTTTCCCGTGCTCGCGGTGGGGACGCTGCTATGTTCGGTGAGCTCGGGCATATTCGCGGTCGCCTTCATGTTCCAGGGACTATGTTTGGCGTTCGGGCTGGCGGGCGTGGGCGTGGCGAGCTGGCGCAACCGTCTCGGCATGGCCGTTTCCGTCGCTGTCGTCTTCATGATTTTCCAGGAGTTCCTGCTGGTCGGCGTGGTGAAGAACCTCGAATTCTACGGCGGTGGCATGTGGGCAATCTGGGAAATGCTCAACCACGGAGCCGGCCGCTACATTACCGTCATCGACCCGATGCTGCTTCTTCTGGCCGTGCCGCTGGCCGTCATGGTGGCCTATATAGGCGTCTATCTCGTGTCCCGATCCACTGCGATCAACACCGTGACGCTGATCGCTCTCGCCAGCGCGGTGGCGGGCGGTGTCTATGGATTTTCGACACTCAGCATCGGCCTGATTCCGCTCCTGCTGATCAGGCCGTGGTCGGTGGTGGAAATTCTCGGCTCGGTAGGTGAAGTCGAGCCAGCAAGTCCCTAAGGCTTTTCGGCCTTGGGCACGCCGGCCGAAGCGCGCCCTTTGCGCCAGATTTCACGGCTGAAGAGAAAGGCGATCCCGGTCGCCATGCCAATGACAGCCCCGAAAATCACGGAGGGAAGAAGACTCGGATTGCCGAGCCGTCGCGGCCCGGTCGGGGACAGCAGCGCAATCACGCCGTGTTCGCTCCTGGCATCCTCGAGCAGGAAGGTTTCCTGGGCGGCGAGCGAGGCCAGATGGTCGCTGCCGGTCAGGCCGGCCGTCGTCGCCAGCCCGTCCAATATCTGCAGCTTTCGCTCCGCCCGGGCCATCCTGTCACGCGAGAAGGCATCAAGGGATGCGGTCAGGGCCTCGAAATAGTCGGCGGCAAAGCCGGCATGTTCCTCGGGAAGCGTCAGGACGACGGTCGCGGTCTCGCTGACCGGGTTGTAGCCTTCCGATACCGTCACCCCTGCGGGGGTTGTAGAGAAGGGCGCTATGCGCGTGCGCCATCCGCTGAACTCCTCATAGAGAGCCCGGCGCGCATCGGGGGAGGAGTAGAGACCCATCATGCGGATGCGGATTTCGGCCTGATAGCGCGGCGGCTGAAGAAGGACCACGGCCACGGCAATGGCCACGCTGGCAAGCGTGCAGAGCACCATGATCCATCTGCCCCGCCAGAGCATCTGCTCGATGCGGCGGGGTTCGGACGAACCGGCCATGAAGCTCCTCCTCTTGGTTCGGCCCACATATCGACAAGGACCTCAGTCCTTGAATCACAAAAGATCGCCTTTGCGTAGTGGCGCCATTGTCGGATATGCACACCCAAGCCGCCCGCGTTGCCAATAGGTAATCGTATCGCCTCATGTCCAGCCGACCGCCCAAGATACTCTTCGCTTCCTATGGCGGTGGACACGTTGCCATGGTGGCGCCCGTGGTTCGGGCGATGGCACGCCGTGGATGTGATACCCGCATGCTGGCCCTGACGACGGCTCATTCCTATCTGAGCAATCGTGGTATCCCCCATTTCGGCTATCAAGATTTTCCCGAGGCCGCGGATCCCAGGGCAGTTGCCTATGGCGAGGCGTTGAGCGGCCCGGATGTTCCGGGCCGGCAACAGGTTCCTCGTCGGGAATCCGTTGCCTATCTCGGAGTCAACTTCCTCGACATGGTGGAGGAGGTCGGCGAGAGCGAAGCGCGTGCACGATATGCGGCCCGGCAGCGCCAGGCCTTTCTGCCGATAGCCACCATGAGGCGGCTGCTGGAGCGGGAGCGGCCCGACCTCGTGGTGGTCACCAGCTCACCGCGAACCGAAAAAGCGCTGGCCGTCGCGGCTCGCGAAAAGGGAATACCGGTCGCATGTATCGTCGATCTTCTCGATGTGCACGGCATGCCGGCTGAGGCATATCCCGGATATGCCGATCGCTTTCTGGTGCTCAGCGAAGCCGTGCGCCAGACCTTTCTGGACTATGGCTGCCGTCCCGAGCAGGTGGTCGTCACCGGAAATCCGGCGTTCGACCGTCTATCGACGCCCCAAGCCATCGCTGCCGGCGCAGAGCTCAGGCGGGTCCGGGGGTGGGGGACGAAGCGCGTCATCCTGTGGGCGTCGCAGATAGAGCCTTCCGTGCATCCCTTCACGGGCGAGCCGGCGGATCCTACCCTGCCGGGTCGGATAGAGCAGGCATTGCGCGGCTTTGTGCGCGAGCGTGAAGGCGTGCGCCTCGTGGTGCGTCATCATCCGAGCGATCCCGCCGATTTCGTGCCCGGACCGCAGGTCGAGTTCAGCCCGCAGGAGGAGGATCTGGGAGCATTGCTGCATGCCGTGGATGCCGTCGTAGTGATGACCTCGACCGTAGGGCTGGAAGCGGCGATCGTCGGCAGACCGGTGCTTTCCGTCGAATGTTCCGTCTTCTCCAAAGGAATGCCATATTCGGCGATGGGCATAGCCGAGGGCGTGGCAAAGCCTGAAGAACTGGCTTCCAGTCTCGACCGAGTCTTCAGTGGCTCCGGAAAATCACGACAAACGATCAATGCTCCAGCCGTTGGCGCGGCGACCGGAAAAGTCTGTGAGGAGCTGCTCTCGATATTGTCGGAGCGCTGTTCCGAGCGAAAAACAGAGATCAGCAAGTGATTGACAGAATCCCCTATCCACCCGCCGTCGACAAAGCGCGTTTTGTGCCGGGGGTGACCGCACCAGAAGCAAAATACGGTCTGCCGCAAGAGGTGACCTATTGCCGGCGCTGCGTGATCTCCAACCAGCGGCCCAATTCGGCGGTCGAGTATCAGCATACACGGGAATCCCGCAAGAAGACGATACATTTCGACGAGGAGGGCGTCTGCGACGCGTGCCGGTTCGCCGAGCGCAAGAACCAAAGCATCGATTGGGTGGAGCGGGAGCGGCAGCTGCGCGAGCTCTGCGACCGGCATCGCAGCCGGGACGGCAGCTATGACTGCATCGTGCCCGGGTCGGGAGGCAAGGACAGCTTCTATGCCTCGCATGTGTTGCGCACCAAATACGGCATGCATCCCCTGACGGTGACCTGGGCGCCGCACATCTATACCGAATGGGGCTGGCGGAACTTTCAAAGCTGGATACATGCCGGCCACGACAACCTGCTGATGACGCCCAACGGGCGCGTCCATCGGCTGCTCACGCGATTGGCGGTGGACCTGCTGTTCCACCCCTTCCAGGCATTCATGTTCGGCCAGAAGTCGCTGGCGCCGAAGATGTCCCTGCTGCACAAGATACCGCTGGTTTTCTACGGCGAGAACGAGGCGGAATACGGAAACCCGATCGCCGACACGGAATCCGCGAAACGGGACTGGTCCTACTTCACCGCGTCGGATCAATCGAACATCTATCTCGGCGGGGTTTCGATCGCCGACCTGAAGGCGCAATTCGGGGTGGAGCAGCAGGACCTGCTGCCCTATCTGCCTGCAAATCCGGATCAGATTGCCGAGCAGGGCGTCGAGGTCCACTATCTCGGCTACTATCTGAAATGGCACCCGCAAAGCGCTTATTACTACGCGGTCGAGCATGGCGGCTTCGAGGCGTCCCCCGAACGAACGCCCGGCACTTACAGCAAATACAACAGTATCGACGACCGCATCGACGACTTTCACTACTATACGACCGGCATAAAGTTCGGCATCGGCCGGGCCAGCTACGATGCCGCCCAGGAGATCCGGTCGGGAGATATCGACCGCGAGGAGGGCGTCGCGCTGGTCAGGCGCTTCGACCACGAGTTTCCCACGCGCTTCGCCGAAGAAATCTACCGCTATCTCAGCATTCCCGAGGCGGAATTCCCCGTGGCGAGCAGGATGTTCGAGCAACCGATCATGGATGCCGAATATTTCGCCCGCCTCACCGACACATTCCGCTCGCCCCATCTCTGGCAGTGGCAGGATGACAGATGGCGCCTGCGGCATCCCATCTGGGAAGCTGTTCCCCCTGGAGAGTAGCCGTGGCTCGTCCGGGCAATATACGCATCATTCCGCGCCTCGATATCAAGGGCAGGAACCTGATCAAGGGGGTGAGGCTGGAGGGGCTGCGGGTCATGGGCGATCCGCACGAATTTGCGCTGCGCTACTATCGGGCCGGCGCGGACGAGCTGATCTACATGGATGTCGTTGCGAGCCTCTATGGGCGCAACAATCTGCTCGACATCATCTCCCGCGCCGCCGATCAGGTGTTCGTGCCGATCACCGTGGGAGGCGGCGTCCGCTCGGTGGAAGATGCCTGGAGCCTGCTTCGGTCCGGCGCCGACAAGGTGGCGGTGAATACCGCGGCGGTGGCGCGGCCGGCTTTGATCACCGAAATCGCCAGACGGTTCGGCTCGCAGGCGATGGTCGTGTCCATCGAGGCCAAGCAGACGGGGCCGGGGGCGTGGGAGGTCTATACCGACAACGGCCGCGAACGGGCGGGGCTCGACGTGGTGGAATGGGCGAGGCAGGCGGCCGAGCTTGGAGCGGGGGAGATCCTGCTGACATCGGTCGATCGGGAAGGGACGCGCAAGGGGTTCGATCTGGACCTGATCGGTGCGGTAACCGATGCGGTCGGCATCCCCGTGATTGCCAGCGGCGGCATGAACGGCCCCGACGACTTCGTCAGGGCCGTTCGGGAGGGCGGGGCGGCAGCCGTGGCCATGGCCGATGCCCTGCACTATGGCAGATTGACCGTGGCGGACATCCGGCAGACCGCGCTTGCCGCCGAACTGGGGGTGCGGCAGCTATGAGCGCGCAGGGCAAGGTGACGCTGCTCGACTACGGCATGTGCAACATGCTCAATGTCGCCCGTGCGTTCCAGCATGTCGGCGCCGAGCTGACGATGACGGCGGATCCGCGCGAGGCGGCGGCGGCCGAACGCCTGGTCGTTCCCGGCGTCGGCGCGTTCGGAGACAGCATTGCCGAGCTTCGCCGACGGGGACACGACGAGGCCATAAGGGCCTTTGCGGAAACGGGCCGTCCCCTGCTGGGCATTTGCGTGGGCATGCAGGTCCTGTTCGAAGGCAGCGACGAATTCGGGCATCATGCGGGCCTCGGTCTTCTCGGCGGCTGGGTGAAGCCGGTGCCCGACCGGGACGACAGCGGCGGCTCCCTGCTGCTGCCGCATATCGGCTGGAGCCATCTCCTGCCGCCGGCCGACAGGCCGGATGCCTGGGGGGACAGCCTGCTTGCACCGATGGAGGGACAAAACCCCGCGGTCTATTTCGTGCACTCCTTTGCCGCGGTGCCCGCCGATCCTGCCATTCGGCTTGCCGATTGCGTCTATGGCGGCCACCGCCTCAGCGCCGCCGTCAGGTGGCAGAACATCACCGCCACGCAGTTCCATCCCGAACGCAGCGGCGAGGCGGGGCTGGCAATGCTGGCGCAGTTCATCGCGACAACGGGGGGATCGTGAAAACCCTCGCCATCATACCCGCCAGGGGCCAGTCCAAGCGGATTCCCAGAAAGAATCTGCGGCCGTTTCTCGGCGTCCCGCTGGTCGCGCGTTCCATTGGGTTCGCCCGCGCTCTTCCTGCGTTCGATCGCGTCCTGGTGTCGACCGACGATTCGGAAATTGCCGCTGTAAGCCGGAGGTTCGGGGCCGATGTGCCCTATCTGCGCCCGGCGGAGCTTGCGACGGACACCTCCGGATCGGCCGGGGTGGCGTTGCATGTGCTGGAGCAGGAAGAGCGTGCCGGCAATCGTTACGATATGGTGGCGCTGTTGCAGCCGACTTCTCCGATACGAAGCCCGGAGCGCTGGGAAGCCGCATTCCGCCTGCTGGAAAAAACCGCCTGTAATGCGGTCATCGGCGTGGCGCCTGCCCGCAACCATCCCTTCCACAGCTTTTCCCGGGACGACGCCGGCCTGTTGCACCGTTTCGTCGCGGCGGCGGATCTCACGCTGCGGACGCAGGATCTGCCACCGGCCTATGTCGTGATTGGCAATCTGTATCTCATCCGTGCCGGAGCGCTGCGCGAGCACGGTACGTTTTTCCCGCCTGCAACGGCCTCCGTCGTCTGCGACGGGCCCCTTGAGGCGCTTGACATCGATACCGAGGACGACTGGGTTGTTGCGGAGACCCTCGCCAGGCATTACGGCATGACATCATGAGCACGTTCATCATTGCAGAGGCCGGCGTCAACCATAACGGTGAGGAGGCCAAAGCCATCGAGCTTGTCGACGTCGCGGCGGAGGCTGGGGCCGACGCGGTGAAGTTCCAGACCTTCTCGGCCGACCGCCTGACGCGGCGGGGGGCGGCCAAGGCCGCATACCAGGAACGGGCGACCGGCGCGGGTGACCAGTATGACATGCTCAAGGCGCTGGAGCTCTCCGAAGACGCACACCGCCGGGTCGCAGCGCGCTGCCGGGAGCGCGGCATCGAGTTCATGTCCACGGCCTTCGACGAGCTTTCGCTGGATATGCTGGTGTCGCTGGGAATCAAGCGGATCAAGGTGCCCTCGGGCGAGATAACCAACACGCCCTTCCTGCGCTACATGGCCGGCAAGGGCTTGCCGCTGATCGTCTCGACGGGAATGGCCACCATGGAGGAAGTCGAGCTGGCCGTCGCGGTCATAAGCGCGGAGCGGACGCGCCTGGGGCAGTTGAGCATGCCGGAAGACGCGACAACCATACTGCACTGTACGTCCAACTATCCGGCGTCGCCGGAGGATGTGAATCTGAGGGCCATGGTTTCCATCGCCGAAACGATCGGTCTTCCGGTCGGTTATTCCGATCATACGCTGGGCATCGCGGTGTCGACGGCCGCTGTGGCCATGGGAGCGCGTGTCATCGAGAAGCATTTCACCCTGGACAAGAGCCTGCCCGGGCCGGATCACGGCGCATCCCTCGAGCCGGATGAACTCAAGGCCATGGTGGCCAGCATCCGCATCATCGAGCAGGCCCTTGGCGATGGCACCAAGAAACCGACCGAGTCCGAACTGGCCGTGCGAGCCTTGGTCCGGCGCAGCGTCACCACGACGCGGGACTTGGCTGCCGGGACGCCGATCGCGCCGGGAGATGTTGCCCTGATGCGCCCCGGGACCGGCATTCCGCCCGCCTCGCTCGAAGACGTCTACGGCCGTCGTCTGGGCCGGAGCGTGCCCGCCGGCACGACGCTTGAGTGGTCGGATCTCGAATGACCGCCGGGCGGCAGGTGATCTATGTTTCGGGAACACGTGCCGATTTCGGTCTGATGCAGTCGGCGCTGCGCCAAATTGCCGCTGTGCCAGGGCTGGAGATCGGTGTGGTCGTCACCGGCATGCACCTCGACAGCGCCTATGGAGCCACGGCAACCGAGGTTGTAGCAGCGGGGCTTCCCGTAGTGGGTCAGGTCCCGGTGGAGCAGGGCCGGCCGAGCGGCGCCTTGATGGCGAAGAACATCGGCACAATGATCATTGGACTTGTCGAGACATTCGAACGCCTGTCGCCGGATATCGTCCTCGTGCTCGGCGATCGCGGCGAGATGCTGGCTGGCGCCATCGCGGCGACCCATCTCAGTATCCCCCTCGTGCATATTCACGGTGGCGAGCGGTCTGGAACCATAGATGAGCCTGTGCGCCACGCGATCTCCAAGCTCTCCCATTTCCATTTCGTAGCAACCCAGGAGAGCCGTGACCGGCTGGTGCGGATGGGCGAGGATGCCTCGAGGATCGAGATCGTGGGGGCTCCCGGACTCGATGGCCTGTGCGAGCTTGCGCGTGCGGACAAGGAGGCGCTCTATGCGGCACGGCGGCTGAACCCCCGCCGTCCCCTCGTGCTCGTGCTGTTTCACCCGGTTCTGGACGAAGCGTCGGCAGCCGGCGATCAGATGAGGGTGGTTCTGGAGGCCGCCCTGGACAGCGGCGCGCAGGTTTTGGCCTTGCGTCCCAATTCGGATGCGGGAAGCGCCGCCATGGGCGCCGAACTGGATCGGCGGGCGGGCGCATCCGGCGACCTCACCGTCGTCACGCATATGCCGCGTGGGGAGTTCGTCTCCTTCCTGAAATACGCCGATGTGCTGCTGGGAAATTCGAGCAGCGGCATCATAGAGGCAGCCAGCTTCGGCACGCCGGTGGTCAATGTGGGCAGCCGTCAGAATCTCAGGCAGCGGAATCGCAACGTCCGGGATGTCGATGTCGAGGACGAAGCCATCCGAGCCGCGCTTCGGATGGCGCTTGCCGGCGGACGTTTTCCTGCCGAGAACGTCTATGGCGACGGCCATGCGGGGGAGCGCATCGCAGCCAGGCTTGCCAGCCTCGATCTGGCTCCATCCAAACTGGTCAAGATAAATGCCTACTAGGCAGATCACCGTAGTGGGTGCCGGAGGGCACGCGCTGGTTGTCATCGATGCGCTGCTGTCGGCTGGCTGGTCGCGTGGGAGCATCGTCGTCTGCGACCACGATCCGCAACGGGTCGGGCAGACGATCGCCGGCTTGCGCATCGTTTCACCTCCGGCCCGGGCGGGTGCATTTCACGTGGCGATCGGCAACAACGACGTGCGCCGGCGCCTGTTGGAGGCGCTCCGGCAGGCGGGGGGCGAACCGGTGTCGGTCGTTCATCCCGCTGCGACAATCAGCGGGCTGGCGACGATCGAGCCCGGCTGTCTTGTCGCTGCCCAGGCTGTCATTGCACCGGGTGCCAGGATCGGGCAGGGCGCCATCGTCAACCACGCGGCGGTGATCGACCACGAATCCATCGTCGGCGCCTACAGCCACATCGCGCCGGCCGCAACGCTGGGCGGTGCCGTACGGCTCGGCGAAGGATGCCTGGTGGGGGCGGGAGCCCGCATCCTGCCTCGCCTCGTTGTCGGAGCGGGAGTCACATTGGGTGCTGGCGGGGTGGCGACAGGTGACCTCGACGCCGGAGCCGTGTATGTGGGGGTGCCGGCAGTACGCGTACGGTAGGGAAGCTCAGCCTTGGACATTTCAGCCATCAGCATCTCGCGGGAGGCGACGATCCGCGATGCTCTGGAGACGCTTGATCGCACCGGCCTGGGCATTCTGCTCCTGACTGGCAGCGACGGAATCTTCGAACGTACGGTTACCGACGGCGACCTGCGGCGGTTGCTGCTAGGACATGTGGGGCTGCTCGATACCTTGCGGGCGCTGCCGATCGCTCAATCCATAACCATGAAGGAACCATATACGCGTCGCGAGGCGCTGGAGCTCATGCGGACGCATGGCATCAACCATCTTCCGGTGCTGGACGAAACGGGCCGAGCGAGCGATTTGCTGGACCGCCAGACGCTGGACGAGCAGATATTGCTGTCCACTCCCCATATGGGTGAAGCCGAGCGCAGCTACGTCGAGGAGGCGTTCCGTACCAACTGGATCGCACCGCTCGGTCCGAATGTCGATGCATTCGAGCGGGAACTGGCAGACAGCGTCGGGGCTGCCAATGCCGTGGCGCTCAGTTCGGGCACGGCGGCCATCCATCTGGCGCTCAGGCTGCTCGAGGTGGGACCGGGAGACCGCGTATTCTGTTCCACCCTGACCTTTGCCGCGAGCGTGAATCCGATCATGTACCAAGGGGCCGAGCCGGTGCTGATCGATTCCGAGCCGACGAGCTGGAACATGTCGCCTGCGGCGCTGGAGCGGGCGCTGGAACAATCAGCCAGCGAAGGTCGATTGCCCAAGGCCGTTATCGTGGTGTCCCTTTATGGCCAGAGCGCCGACATGGATCCGATCATGGCTCTTTGCGGTCGCTACGGTATCCCGGTGATCGAAGACGCCGCCGAGTCGCTCGGCGCCCGCTACAAGGGAAGAGCGTCGGGCACATTCGGGCTGATGGGCATCTATTCCTTCAACGGCAACAAGATCATTACGACGTCCGGCGGCGGCATGATGGTGACACCGGATGAGGAACTGGCCCGGAAGGCGCGCTTCCTGGCGACGCAGGCCCGCGATCCGGCACCGCACTACCAGCACTCCACCGTCGGCTACAATTACCGCATGAGCAATATCCTCGCCGGCGTCGGCCGGGGGCAGCTTAGGGTGCTGGCCGACCGGGTCGCGGCTCGTCGGCGGATATTCGACACCTATCGCACCGAATTGGCATCCGTCGACTGGCTGGAATGGATGCCGGAACCCGAGTGGAGCTATTCGACGCACTGGCTGTCGGCCTGCGCCGTTCGCGCAGGCAGCGGAGTGGAAAGCACGGCCGTGATAAGGCGTCTGGCGGCAGATTTCATCGAGGCGCGGCCCGTATGGAAACCTATGCACCTGCAGCCGGTCTTCCAGCATCTGGAATATTTCCAGCATGGAAACACCTCGGTATCGGACAGCCTGTTTGAACGCGGTATTTGCCTGCCTTCCGGCTCCAACATGACTGAGCCCCAACTTCAGAGGGTGATTGACACCATCAGGTCCCTGTAGGCTTGCACACTTGCAACACCGACAGGCTATTTGTCCAAGGACCCTTGCTTGCCGGGGGCAGAGGCGCATACCCCATTGCCCACAATAATGGCCGCGCATACCGGGCCGTTCACTAGGATGAGATTAAGCAGAATGCTGGATAGACTGAGGCGCCTGGCTCAAGAGTTGCCGCGCTCGTGGAAGCGCCTGATGCTCATGGCTTTTGATGCCGTTGCCATCGTTCTCGTGCTTTGGCTGAGCTACTCCCTGCGCCTTGGAACGCATTTTACCCCGAGCAACAAGCAACTGTTCCTGATGACCTTGGCGCCAATTGTGGCGCTGCCGATTTTTTATCGAATGGGGTTGTATCGCGCGGTGATCAGGCATCTGCCCGAACGGGCGGTATGGACTATATTTCAAGCCATGAGCCTGGCCACTTTGCTGTGGCTGGCCATCTTGTTCTTTGCCGAGGTGACGCGCTTCGGCGAATTGCCGAGATCGATCCCGGTATTCTACTGGCTGCTCGGCACGGTGGTGATCGTCGGCGGTCGTTTTGCCGCAAAGCAGTTTCTCAATCGACCGATTCGCAAGCGGGGCGGGAAGAACGCGGTTGTCATTTATGGGGCTGGTGCGGCCGGCGCCCAGCTCGCGGGCGCGTTGCGACTGCATGGCACCAACACTGTCGTCGGCTTCATTGATGAAAAGGAAAGCCTGCAGGGACGCGATGTCGCCGGCATCAGGGTCTATCCGCCCCAAGCGCTCGAGGGACTCATCGAAGAATTCGGCGTCCAGGAGGTATTGCTGAGCCTTCCCTCGGCGAGCGCCACGCGCCGCAAAGAGATACTTGCCGAGCTAAGCAAACACCCTGTGAAAATCCGTGCCTTACCGGCCATCGATGATCTGGTCGCGGGAAAGTATCTCGTTAGCCAACTCCGCGAAATCGACATAGACGATCTGCTCGGCCGTTCATCGGTGCCAGCCGACCCTGCCCTGCTTCGACAGATGCTGGAGCACAAGATCATTCTTGTTTCCGGCGCCGGCGGGTCGATCGGTTCGGAACTGACCAGACTGATCGTCAAGTGGCGGCCGGCGAAGCTCATCCTTCTGGAGGCAAATGAGTTTGCGCTCTATCAGATCGATCGCGCCTTGGCAGCTACCGCCAGTGTTCCGATAATACCCGTTCTCGGCTCGGTTGCCGACGAGATGCTCGTTCGCCGGACCCTCGGGGAGCATGGCGTGCAGGTCGTCTTTCATGCGGCTGCGCACAAGCACGTCCCGCTGGTGGAAATCAATGCGCTTGAGGGCGTACGGAACAATGTCTTCGGCACGGAAGTCATCGCCCGCGCGGCATATGAAATGGGTGTGGAGCACTTTGTGTTGATTTCCACCGACAAGGCTGTGCGTCCCACCAATGTGATGGGCGCCACCAAGCGTTGGGCGGAACTGATCGTCAGCCACTACGGAGCCAAGGCGCTGGAGGCGAGCGGCGCGCGTTTCTGCATCGTCAGGTTCGGCAATGTTCTGGGCTCCAATGGCTCGGTTGTGCCCCTGTTCAAGGAGCAGATCGCCAATGGCGGCCCCGTTACGCTCACCGACGAGCGCATGACACGCTATTTCATGTCCATCCATGAGGCCGCGGAACTGATCGTGCAAGCGGGGGCGCTGTCCCGTGGCCGCGATGTCTTCCTGCTCGACATGGGGGAGCCCATTCAAATTCGGGAACTGGCCGAGAACATGATCCGGCTGGCGGGGCTGACCGTTCGGTCCGATAGCAATCCCGAGGGCGATATCGCGATCAGCGTCGTCGGACGGCGACCCGGGGAGAAGCTCTACGAAGAGCTGTTCTATGATCCGGCGAGCGCACAGAGAACCGAGCATCCAAAGGTGCTGCGCGGAACGGGAGGCGACAGGTCTCGCGGCGAAGTCGAGGAAATCCTGGCCAAGCTGAGCGAAGCCCTAGGCCGACAAGATGAAGGCGATATGCGCAGGATCTTGTTCGCCTATATCGAGAACTAGCCTCGCCTCGACGTTGGCTCTGAGAGCCGAGGGTTGCGGCACGTCCCTCAACACGCCACCACGTTCACCGCCAGGCCGCCCTGGCTGGTTTCCTTGTATTTTTCGCTCATGTCGCGGCCGGTCTGGCGCATGGTCTCGATGCAGGCGTCGAGGGGGACGGCGTGGGTGCCGTCGCCCTTGAGGGCGAGGGAGGCGGCGGTGACGGCCTTGACGGCGCCGAAGGCGTTGCGCTCGATGCAGGGGATTTGCACCAGCCCGCCGACCGGGTCGCAGGTCATGCCCAGATGGTGCTCGAGGGCGATCTCGGCGGCGTTCTCCACCTGGCCGGGCGTGCCGCCCAGAATGGCGCAGAGCCCGGCGGCGGCCATGGCGGCGGCGGAGCCCACCTCGCCCTGGCAGCCCACCTCGGCCCCGGAAATCGAGGCATTGTGCTTGATGATGCCGCCGATGGCCGCGGCGGTGAGCAGGAAGTCGCGGATCGCGGCCGCGCCCGTGCCGGCGTTGAACTGGACGGCATAGCGCAGGACGGCGGGGATCCCCCCGGCCGCGCCGTTGGTGGGCGCGGTCACCACCCGGCCGCCCGCCGCGTTCTCCTCGTTCACCGCCATGGCGAACAGGCTCAGCCAGTCATTGGCCATCAGCGGGTCGATCTCGTTGCGCTGCCAGCGGGCCAAGAGCTGCTGGTGGATGCCCCGGGCGCGGCGGCGGACCGCGAGCCCGCCCGGCAGGCGCCCGTCCTGGGCGAGGCCGCGGTCGATGCAGCCGGACATCACCGCCCAGATCTCGTCCAGCCCGCGGTCGAGCCTCGGGCGCGGCAGGCGCGATTCCTCGTTGGCCCGCTTCATGGCGGCGATGGACAGGCCCGAGCGGCGTGCCATCTCCAGCATCTGGCCGGCATCGGCGAAGGGCCAGGGCACGTCCTGCGGCGCCGCGGGGGCGCCCTTCATGGCCTCGAGCTCGTCGGCGCTGACCACGAAGCCGCCGCCGATGGAATAATAGACCCGCCGCAGCAGCAATTGCCCGTCCGTGTCGAAGGCGCGGAACTGCATGCCGTTGGGATGGCCGGGCAGGGGCGTCTGCCGGTCGAGCACCAGATCGACCGCCGGGCGGAAGCGATAGGCCGCATGGCCCGGGGGCGCCACCTGCCCGGTCTCGCGCACCCGGGCGACGATGGCCTCCATGGCGTCGGGGTCGACCGTGCGCGGATCCTCACCGGCCAGCCCCAGGATCACGGCGCGGTCGCTGCCATGGCCGATGCCGGTGAAGGCGAGCGAGCCGTGCAGGCTGGCGGCGAGGGCGGCGGGGCGGGCGCGGGCGGCGCGCGGCCAGGAGCCGCCCGCCAGCTCGTCGAGGAAGCGCCGGGCGGCCGACATGGGCCCCATGGTGTGGGAGCTGGACGGGCCGATGCCGATCTTGAAGACGTCGAAGACGGACAGGAACATGGCCGCATCATAGAGGCTTTCGGCCGCAATGGTAGCCTGCGTGGTCGGGCGCATGTTCCGGGACGCGCCCGATGAACGGGGGGCCGCCGGCGCGGAATGACCCGGTGAATTGTCCGCCCAGCCGCGCTCGCCGCAGCAGCCCCCCGGATCGGGCCCGAGGGCGGGGAACGGTTCAAAGGTCCGAGGTAAACGCTCCCTCGAGGGGGAGGGAGGCGAAAGATGGGGGTGGTATTGTGGGCAGCGAAGGACCCCCCACCCCCGGCCCCTCCCCTCAAGGGGGGAGCGCAAAGGAGCGCTGCATCTGTGGCCCGCAATATCGGGTCCGACCCGGCACGGCGGCCGCCATTGTTCCGCTTTCGGCAACGGATCGTGGCGCGTCCGCATGGTTGCCCTGCCGGCCGTTCCCGCCAATATCGGGGCAAAGGAGATCGCCATGTCCGATTATCGTTTCCGCGAGGCGCCCGGCAGCGCGGCCGAGGCGCCGGTCGTCTTCCTCTTCCACGGCACGGGCGGGGACGAGAACCAGTTCTTCGATCTGGCCGGGGCGCTGCTGCCCGGCGCCCGGCGCGTCGCCCCGCGCGGCGATGTCAGCGAGAACGGGGCGCTGCGCTATTTCCGCCGCACCGGCGAGGGGGTCTACGACATGGCCGACCTCGCCCGCGCCACCGAGGCCATGGTGGCCTTCGTGCGCGCGCGGCTGGGCGGGACGCGGCCGGTGCGCGTGCTGGGGCTCGGCTATTCCAACGGCGCCAATATCCTGGCCTCGGTGCAGTTCGCCGCCCCGACGCTGTTCGATGCCACCGTGCTGCTGCATCCGCTGATCCCCTTCGCGCCGGCGCCGGCCGATTTCGCCGGCCGGCAGGTGCTGATCACGGCGGGGCGGCGCGATCCCATCGCCCCGGCCGGGGCCACCCGGGCGCTGGCCGACTACTTCGCCGCCCATGGCGCGGGAGCGCGCCTCGTCTGGCACGAGGGCGGGCACGAGCTGCGCCCCGAGGAGATCGAGGCGGCCCGGGATTTCCTCGCGGGCCGCGGCCGGCCGTAACCGTCCCGTTAACCAAGTCTAGAGGGCTGGCGTGCCAGCTTGGCGGGGCGGGCCCGGCCGGTCCGCCCTGCGGGAGGTTCACCCATCAAGCCCTGGCGCCGCCGCATCGCCGAAACCCTGTCGGTCAGGGTGTTCATCTTCGTGCTGCTCGGCTTCGCCGCAGTGGCCGTGCCCGCCTATGCGGCGTTCAACTGGGTGGTCAATTCCACCGTCATCCAGCTCGGCACGCTGTTCGCCGAAAAGCAGGTGCTCTACGACCGGCACCGGGGCCTCGGGGCGCTGATGCGCGAGGTGTCGCTGGCCGAGACGCTGGCCGGCAGCCAGGCCATCCGCGACTGGGCGCTCAACGAGGACGATCCGGTGCTGGCGCGGCGCGGCATCGCCGAGCTCGAGCACTACCGGCAGAGCTTCGCCGACGGGTCCTATTTCTTCGTCATCGACGCCTCGGGCAACTACTATTTCAACGATGCCGCCAATGCCTATGCCGGCAATCAGCGCCGCTACCGGGTCGATGCGGACAATCCCCGCGACGCCTGGTACTTCGCCACCAAGGCGCTGGGCGAGGGCTGCCATCTCAATGTCGACAACGACGCCAATCTGCGCGTCACCAAGGTGTGGATGAACTGCGTCATCCGCGAGGGTCGGCGGGTGCTGGGGGTGCTCGGCACGGGCATCGACCTGTCCGCCTTCATCCAGGAGGTGGTCAACGTTCCGCAGGTGGGCGTCACCTCGATGTTCGTGGACCGCCAGGGGCTGGTGCAGGCGCATCGCGACGAGAACCTGGTCAACCTGGCCAGCCTCAGCGCCGAGATGCGCAACAAGCGCACCGTGTTCTCGCTGGTGGACAGCGACGCCGACCGGGCGGTGGTGCAGGGGCTGATGGACGCGGTCACCGTGTCCGACGCGCTGGCGCGCTCCGCCTTCGTCACCATCGCGGGCCGCCAGACGCTGATGGGCGTCGGCTATCTCGACCGGCTGGGCTGGTACAATGTGACGCTGATGAATGTCGACGCCATCATCGACCGGCGGCTGTTCCTGCCCATCGGCGTGCTGCTGGCCAGCATGATGGGGCTGGTGGCGGCGGTGCTGATGGCGGTGTTCAAGCAGGCGGTGCTGAACCGGCTGGTGCGGCTGGAGGCGGTGGTGCGCAGCGCCCGCGGCGGCGATTACGGCCCCGCCCTGGCCCTGGGCAGCGCCCGGCCGGACGAGATCGGCCGGCTGTCGGCGGCGCTGGCCGAGATGGCGGCGGCGGTGGACGACAATACGCGGCTGCTCGAGGCGCGGGTGCGCGAGCGCACGCAGGAGCTGGAGCAGCTCGCCTTCAAGGACGGGCAGACCGGCATCCTCAACCGCCGCGGCTTCACCGCCGCCCATGCCGCCTCGGCCGGGCAGGCGCCCTACGGCCTGCTGCTGGTCGACATCGACAGGTTCAAGGCCATCAACGACACCCATGGCCATGCCGCCGGCGACGCGGTGGTGCTGGAGGTGGCCCGCCGCATCGCCGAGGGGCTGGGCGCGGGCGACAGCTGCGCCCGCTGGGGCGGGGACGAATTCGTCGTCCTGCTGCCCGACAGCGCGCCCAGCCTGCTGCGCGCCACCGCCTATGCGCTGATGGCCCGCATCAGCGGCCGGCCGGTGCGCGCCGAGGGGCGGGACATACCGGTCACGCTCAGCGTCGGCGCCTGCCTGGCCGAGGCGGGCGATTCGCTCGACGTCGCCGTCGAGATGGCCGATGCGGCGCTCTACACGGCCAAGGCGCGCGGCCGCAACATGGTGGTGCTGTTCGAGCCGCCCATGCGCGCCCAGGCCCGGGCCGGGGACCGCTAGGAAAGCGGCGGCCGGCGCGCTATACCCTCTGCCATGTCGTGCCGGCGGGGGAATTCCTTCATGCGTATGCTCGCGCTTTTCATCCTGGCCCTGATGGCGCTGCCGGCGGAAGCCGCCAGCTTCGATTGCGCGGCCGCCTCGACGCCGTTCGAGCATGCCATATGCGACAATCCCGAGCTGTCGGCGGCCGACGACCGGCTCGCCCGGACCTATGCCACCGCCATTGGCGGGCTGTCCGAGGCAGCGCTCGCCGCCCTGCGCGCCGACCAGCGCGCCTGGCTCGACTATGCGCGCCGCGCCTGCACCCGCGATGCCGCGCCGCTGGGCCAGGGCCGATACGACGCGCGCGGCGTGTCGTGCCTCGTCGATCTGTTCGACAGCCGCAGCCGGGTGCTGGAGCAGAGCCGGATGCTGGACGGCCGGCGCTTCTATCCGCTCGGCACCTATGCGGCGCTGCCCGATCCGGACGCGGCGGGCGATCCGGACGCCTCCTGGCCGGTGGCGCAGCACGAGCTGTCGATCGTCCAGATCGATTCCGAGGAGGAGTTCGCGACGGGCTTCAACGCCTTCGTCAGGGCCCAGGGCGACATCCTCTCGCAGGGGCTGGTGTCGCAGGGCGCGCCGGAGCGGGTGCAGCTCGACCCGCACAGCGACACCGCCAACGCCATCGTGGTCGAGGAGCAGGCCGGCCGCGGCCGCATCACGCTCCGGGTCAACACCTACTGGTACGGCCACGGGGCGGCGCACGGCAACTGGACCATCACCTATCTGCACTATCTCGTGGCGGAGGGCAGGGCCCTCGAGGCGGGCGACCTGTTCGCCGGCAAGCGCTGGAAGGCGGCGCTGCTCGATCTCGCCGTGGCCGCGCTCGAGGCCGAGCACGGCGACGCGCTGATGCTGGACGACACCCGGTATATCGCCGAATCGGTCGCCGATCCGGAGCGCTGGGACCTGTCGGACGATTATGGCCTCGTCATCCAGTTCCAGCCCTACGAGGTCTCCGCCTATGCCTATGGCGCGCCGACGGCGCGGATCTCCTGGGCCGATCTCGAGCCCTATCTGGCCGAGACCGCCGATGCGGTGCGCTACGGGTTTTAGGACCCGGGGGCCTGGTTCGGCAGGCACGGTTTCGGCGGGCGTGGCAACCGGCCCTCGGGTCAGCCCCGTGGGTGGGGATGGTTCGAGCGTTCAATGGGAACGCTCCCCGAAAAGCCTCACGCCAGCAGGTCGGCCCATTCGGGGTGGCGGCGGAACTGCACCACCACATAGGGGCAGACCGGGGTGATGCGGAAGCCCTCGGCGCGGGCATCGGCGATGGCGGCCTTGACGAGCCGCAGGGCGATGCCGCGCCCCTCGAATGCGGGCGGCACGCCGGTATGGTCGATGATCATCGGGCCGCCCGCCACCATCGAATAGGTCATTTCCGCCTCGGCGCCGGGCGCGAGGCGGATGACATAGCGGCCCCTTGTGGGCCCCTGTTCGCGACTCACCTTGTATTCGGCCTCGGGCATGTCCTGTCCTCTCGCGGGTTCGGGGCCAGCAGAGCCCAGCCGGCGCGCCGCGTCAACGCCGTGCCCGGTTGACAGCGCCGGACGGGCGCGGATGCTGGCCGGAACGACATCCAGTTGGGAAATGCCCGCCATGAGCGCCTTGCTCCATCACATGATCGCGTCCGGCCCGCGCCCGGTGGCGCCCTTCTCCCATGCGGTGGAGGCGGATGGCTGGGTGTTCGTCACCGGCCAGATGCCGACCGATCCGGCGGCGCCCGAGGCGCCGCTGCCCGAGGGCATCGAGGCGCAGACCCGGCGGGTGATGGACAATCTCGGCATCGTGCTGGGCGGCATCGGGCTCGGGCTGGAGCACGCGGTCATGGCCCGCATCTACCTCACCCGCTTCGAGCGCGACTATGCCGCGCTCAACGCGCTGTGGCCGAGCTTCTTCGCGCCCGGCCGGCTGCCGGCCCGCACCACGGTGGGCGTCACCGCCCTGGCCGTGGGGGCGCTGGTCGAGATCGACCTCGTGGCGCGGCGCCCCTGACCGCACTCCAGAACGCTTCACGTTTGGACGGAAGCGGCGTCGGGCGCCCCCTTCCCCTCAGGGGGAGGGGGCAGGCAGCCCCTGGCTTCGTCCGGGCTTGCGCTGCGCCGAAGGGTCAGTCGCCCTTGCGGCTCATCTCGATCATCCGCTCCACCGCGGCGCGGGCCGGGGCGATGATCTCCTGCGGCACGGTCACCTCCTCGGTGCCGGTATGGAGCGACCACAGCACGTTTTCTAGGTTGATGCGCTTCATGTGCGGGCAGATGTTGCAGCCGCGCAGGAAGTCCACCCCGGTGGTCTCGGAGGCGACGTTGTCCGACATCGAGCATTCGGTGACCATCACCACCCGGGCGGGCCTGGTGGTCTTGACCCAGTCGATCATCGCCGCGGTCGAGCCGGCGAAGTCCACCGCGTCGATCACCTCGGGCGGGCATTCGGGATGGGCGATGATCTTGGCCGTGGGATAGGCGTGGCGCAATTCGGAGATGTCCTCGGCCGTGAAGGTCTCGTGCACCTCGCAGGCCCCGGCCCAGGTGATGACCTTCTTGCCGGTCTTCTTGGCGGTGTTCTGCGCCAGGTACTGGTCGGGGATCATGATCACCGTGTCGCCCTCGACCGCGTTGACGATGTCGAGCGCGTTGGAGGAGGTGCAGCACACATCGGTCACCGCCTTCACCGCCGCCGAGGTGTTGACATAGGTCACCACCGGCACGCCGGGATAGCGGGCGCGCATGGCCAGCACGTCCTCGGCGGTGATGCTCTCGGCCAGCGAGCAGCCGGCGCGGCTGTCGGGGATCAGCACGGTCTTGTCGGGGTTGAGCAGCTTGCTGGTCTCGGCCATGAAGTGCACGCCGCACTGCACGATCACCTGCTGGCGCACCCGCGTCGCCTCGATGGCGAGCTGCAGGCTGTCGCCGACGAAATCGGCCACGCCGTGATAGATCTGCGGCGTCTGGTAGTTGTGGGCGAGGATGACTGCGTCCTTCTCCTTCTTCAGCCGGTTGATCTGGAAGATCAGCGGCGCATAGAAGGGCCATTCGATCTCGGGGATCTTGTCGCGCACCCGGTCGAACACCTTGTCGGTGGCGCGCTCCACGGCCTTGGAATAGTTGAGGTCGAAATGGTCGGCCAGGATCGCCCGTGCCTCGGCCAGCGGGGTCACCGCGTTGATCGTCTGCACCATCGGCCGTCTCCCCTGCCTGCAACGGGGGGAACCTAGGTATTTCCGTCTTTCATTTCAATGAATGGCCTTGCAGGAAATTGCCCATCCGCCTAACCCTGACGCTGACTTTTCCCAGCCGAGGAACCGCCATATGCCGCAGGACGCCACCGCCATCCGCTCCATTCTGTCGCTCGCCCCGGTGGTGCCGGTCATCATCCTCGACGACGTGGCGCAGGCCCGGCCCCTGGCCGAGGCGCTGGGGGCCGGCGGGCTGCCGGTGCTCGAGGTCACGCTGCGCACGGCCAACGCCCTCAAGGTGATGGAGGAGATGGCCGGGGTCACCGGCGCCATCGTCGGCTCCGGCACGGTGCGCCATGCCGCCCACATGAAGGCCTCGGTGGATGCGGGCTGCCGCTTCATGGTCTCGCCGGGCGCCTCGCCGCGCCTGCTCGACGCCGCCGAGGACGTCGCCATCCCGCTGCTGCCCGGCATCGGCACGCCCACCGAGGCCATGGCCGCCGCCGAGCGCGGCTACAGCTTCCTCAAGTTCTTCCCGGCCGAGGCGCTGGGCGGCGCCCCGGTGCTCAAGGCCTTCGCCTCGCCGCTGCCCGACATCACCTTCTGCCCCACCGGCGGCATCGACCCGGCCAAGGCCAGGACCTATCTGTCCCTGCCCAACGTCATCTGCGTCGGCGGCAGCTGGATCATGCCGCAGGACGCCCTGGCCGCCGGCGACTTCGCCCGCATCGAGGCCCTGGCCAGGGAAGCCAGCGCCCTGCGGGGGTAGGCCCGCCTGTCGCGCGCGCGGCCACCCCCTCCCAAGCGGGAAGGTGTCACCTTGCGGTCGTGGCGCTATGCTGCCCCAGGCACGATGCGGCACCCTTCCCCTTGCGGGGAGGCGCCCCGGGAGAGGGAAGGATGAGCAGCGAAGTTCCCGAACACGGCCTTGGCCATCTGCGCATCGTGCTCACCGCGAATGCCTATGTCGGGCCCGGCCGGGCCGACCTGCTCGAAGGCATCGAGCGGACCGGCTCCATCGCCGCGGCCGGCAAGGCCATGGGCATGAGCTACAAGCGCGCCTGGAGCCTGGTGCAGGCGCTGAACGAGGGTTTCGGCCGGCCGCTGGTCGAGGCCAGCCGCGGCGGGGCCGGGCAGGGCGGGGCGGTGCTGACCCCGCTGGGCCGGCAGGTCCTCGCCCGCTATCGCGCCATGCAGGCCCGGACCCGGGCGGCGATCGCCGACGACGTGGCGGCGCTGCGCGCGCTGATCGAGGGCTCCTCCGGCTGACCGCCGCGGCGCCGGACGCCGTTTCCGCCAAAGGCGAAGCGCGCGGGCCCTTGCGCCGGCCGGCGATTTTCGCCATCGATATGTCTGGTCAAACATATCGGAGTCTGCCGTGTCCCGTTTCCTGCTTTCCGCCGCCCTCGTGGCGGCAATGGCCGTTCCCGCCGCCGCCGAGACCGTCAATGTCGCGGTGGCGGCCAATTTCACCGCCGTCTCCGAGCAATTGGCGGCGATGTTCGAGGCGGAGAGCGGGCACGAGGTCGAGCTCAGCTTCGGGGCCACCGGCCAGCTCTATGCCCAGATCACCCAGGCGGCGCCCTTCGGCATCTTCCTCGCCGCCGACACCGCCCGGCCGGAGCTCGCCATCGCCGAGGGCTTCGGCGTCGAGGGCAGCTTCTTCGTCTATGCCGAGGGGCAGCTGGCGCTCTACGGGCCGGGGCGCGATCTCGCCGACGGCGCGGCGGCGCTCGCCGGCGACTACACCAGGCTGGCCGTGGCCGATCCGCAGGCGGCGCCCTATGGGGCGGCGGCGGTGGAGGCGCTGACCGCGCTCGGGCTCTACGAGACGCTGGAGCCCAGGATCGTGTGGGGCGAGAACATCTCCCAGACGCTGCAATTCGTGGAAAGCGGCAATGCCGAGCTCGGCTTCGTCGCCGCCAGCCAGGTGCTGGACAAGACCGACAAATGGCTGGTGCCGGCCGAGCTGTTCTCGCCCATCGCCCAGGGCGCGGTGCTGCTCAGGCCGGGCGAGGACAATCCGGCGGCCCTGGCCTTCTTCGCGTTCCTCAAATCCGCGCCGGCCGTGGCGGTGATCGAGGCGGCGGGCTATACCGTGCCGTGATGGATCTCGGCGCGCTCTGGTCACCCATCGCCCTCACGCTGGCGCTGGCGCTGTGCGTCACCGCCATCCTCGTGGTGGTGGCGACGCCCATCGCCTGGTGGCTGGCGCATGGGCGCTGGGCCGGCCGCGAGGCGCTGGGGGCGCTGGTCACCCTGCCCATGGTGCTGCCGCCCACCGTGCTCGGCTTCTACATGCTGCTGGCGCTCGGCCCCAACGGGCCGGGCGGGGCGCTGGCGGCGCTGTGGGGGGCGCGTACCCTGGCCTTCTCCTTCGCCGGGCTGGTCATCGGCTCGGTCATCGCCTCGCTGCCCTTCATGGTGCAGCCCCTGCGCAATGCCTTCGCCGCCATCGAGCGCGAGGTGGTGGAGGCGGCCGACACGCTGGGCGCCCCGCGCGCCGAGCGGTTCCGGCGGGTGGTCCTGCCGCTGGCGCGGCCCGGCTATCTCGTCGGCGCCATCATGGCCTTCGCCCATACGGTGGGCGAGTTCGGCGTGGTGCTGATGATCGGCGGCAACATTCCCGGCCAGACCAAGGTGCTGTCCATCGCCATCTACGATTTCGTCGAGCGGCTGGAGTGGGACAAGGCGCATGTGCTGGCCGCCGGCATGGTGCTCTTCGCCTTTCTCGTCATCTTCTCCACCCTCATGGTCAACCGCCGCGTCACCGCTCCGGCGGGGTAGGGGCGCCGATGCCGCATTGACGACTAACATGTTAGTTGCTAGGCCAGCCCTCGACATGTGCTGGAGCTGCCGGAATGACCGCCATCGACAAGGTCCTGACCGTTGAGGAGATGATGCGCCTCGCCCGCCGGCGCGTGCCGAAGATGTTCTTCGAGTACGCCGACAGCGGTTCGTATACCGAGGGCACCTATCGCGAGAACGAGGCGGATTTCCACAGGATCAAGCTCAACCAGAAGGTGGCGGTGAACCTGGAGGGGCGCAACCTCAAGGTCACGATGCTGGGCCAGGAGATCGCCATGCCGGTCGCCATCGCCCCGGCGGCGACGGGCGGCATGCAGACCGCGGACGGCGAGATCAAGGCGGCGCGGGCGGCCGAGAAGTTCGGCATCCCCTTCACTCTCTCGACCATGAGCGTGTGCTCCATCGAGGACGTGGCCGAGAACACCACGGCGCCCTTCTGGTTCCAGCTCTACGTCATGCGCGACCGCGACTTCATCAACCGGCTGATCGACCGGGCCAAGGCGGCGCGGTGCTCGGCGCTGGTCCTGACCATGGACCTGCAGATCCTCGGCCAGCGCCACAAGGACATCCGCAACGGGCTGGCCACCCCGCCCAAGTTCACCCCCTATTCGGTCTGGCAGATGATGCAGCATCCGGCGTGGTGCCTGCGCATGCTGGGCACCAGGCGCCACACCTTCCGCAACATCGTCGGCCATGTGGGGGGCGATCACGACCTCGCCTCGCTGTCGGCCTGGACGGCGAGCCAGTTCGACCCCACCCTCAACTGGGCCGATGTGCGCTGGATCAAGGAGCGCTTCGGCGGGCCGGTCATCGTCAAGGGCGTGCTCGATCCGGACGATGCCGAGGCGGCCATCGCCAACGGCGCCGACGCCATCGTGGTCTCCAACCATGGCGGCCGCCAGCTCGACGGGGCGCCCTCCACCATCCGCGTGCTGCCCGAGATCGTCGAGCGGGTCGGGCACCGGACCGAGATCTATCTCGACAGCGGCATCCGCAGCGGCCAGGACGTGCTCAAGGCCGTCGCCTACGGGGCCCGCAGCACCTTCATCGGCCGGCCCATGCTCTACGGGCTCGGCGCCGGCGGCGAGGCGGGGGTGAGGCGGGTGCTGGAGATCATCCGCCGCGAGCTCGACACCACCATGGCCCTGTGCGGGGAGCGCGACATCCGCAATGTCGGGCCGCACAACATCTATTCCAACGACATCCCGCCCCGCAACGCACCCCGGCCGAAGGGCTAGGGCCAATCGAGATTCAAGCAAAATACAGCGCGTAGCGCCCTTCGCCTCTCCCCCACGGGGCGAGGGGGCGACGGGCCGAACGCCTCGTCAAGCCGAAGACAGCGGATGAATGTCGAACCTAGAGGTCGCGATAGGGGCGGGCGGGCGGCGTTCCCTCCGGGTCGAGCTGCGCGAAGACGCTGCGGGCGATGGCCTCCAGCCGCTCCGGCGGCTGGCTGCCGACGATGGTGCAGGTGAACACGGCATCGGCCCAGTAGAGCGCGGTGTCGGCGCCGAAGCGGACGATCTCGTAGGCCGGCCCGCCGATGCCGGCGGCGGGGGTGATGTAGAGCGTCACCCTTTCGCCGGCCGCGTCCTCGTACATCAGCTGCGCCGCCCGCCCGCCGGCGATGGCCGGGGCCGGCAGCAGCCGCCCGCCCAGCAGGGCAAGGCCCTCGCCGGCGAGCTCGGGCATGGCGAGGCGGCTTTCCAGCCGGCTGGAGAGCCAGCTCGACAGGTGCGCGCCGTCCGTCCCGGCCACCTCCACGGCGTGGCGGTTCTCGGCGACATAGACGGTGTGGGCGCTGACCGCGTCGGCGATCAGCCGCTCATGGGGCTCGGGGCCGCCTAGCGGGCGCAGCAGCCAGCCGGCGGCCATGCCGATGGCGAGCAGCAGGACGACGGCGGCGGCGCGGGCCAGCCCCTGGCGCCGGCGGCGCCCCGCCGCGAGGGCGAGGCGGGGCGGATCGAGCCGGGGCGGCACCGGCTCGGCCTCCACCGGGCCGTAGAGGGTGCGGAGGGCGTCGGCCTGGCGCCGCAGCAGCGCCAGCTCCGCCGCCGCCTCGGGATGGGCGGCGAGATGGGCCTCCACCGCCCGGCGGCGGGCCGGGTCGAGCTGGCCGTCGAGATGGGCCATGAGATCGTCGCGGGAGATGTCGCTCATTTGACGGTCCTCAGATGCGGTTCGGGCGCCGCGCCCGTCAGGCCGCGCAGCGCGGCCCGGGCCCGGCCCAGCCGGCTCATCAGCGTGCCCGCCGGCACGCCGAGGATCCGCGCGGCCTCGGCATAGGCCAGTCCTTCGAGGGTCACCAGCAGCAGCGCCTCCTTCTGGTCCAGCGGCAGCGTCTCGATGGCGCGGGCCAGCTCGGCCAGCGCCATGTGCCCCGGCTGGGGCGCGGGCAGGGCGGGCTCGGGCACGCTGGCGAGGTCCAGCGCCGCGCCGTGCCGCCGCCGCCGGCGCCGGTCGTTGCGGTGGATGTTGGTGAGGATGGTGAAGAGCCAGGCGCGCACCGTGCCGCGGGGGCGGAACAGTCCCCGCCTGGCGATGGCGCGCTCCAGGCAGTCCTGCACCAGGTCGTCGGCGCGGTCGATGTCATGCGTCAGCGCCCGGGCATAGCGCCTCAGGGCGGGCACGCAGGCCTCGATCTCGTCTAGGATGTCGGCCACGCCGGCCTCTGCCTCGGGTTACTCGACGGCAAGATGCCAGACGCCGCCCACCCCGTCACCCAGCGTGTCGCCGGGCTGCATGTCCTCCACCCAGTAGTAGAGCGGCATGCCCTTGTAGGCCCACATGGCGGTGCCGTCGGTGCGCTCCACCACGGTGAAGTCGCCCTCGGCCGCGGCGTCGGCGTCGGCGAACAGCGGCGGCCACCGCTCGGCGCAGGTGTCGTAGCAATTGCTGACGCCCGGCTCGTCGTTGTCGAAGATGTAGAGCGTCATGCCGTTGGCGTCGGTCAGCACCTGCTGGCCGCCGATCTCGGTGGATTTGACCAGCCCGCCCAGATAGTCGGCGGCAAGGGTTGGGGCGGCGAACAGGGCCAGCGCGGCGGCGGCGCCGAGCAGCGTGCCAAGGGTCTTGCTGGGAGTCATGGGATCGTCCTCCGGTTGCGGGGCGGCGCGTGCGGCCGCCCTCGCATCCGTCAACACCGCCCGGCCGGTTTTCATCCCTCGGGGCGAAATTTTTTGGTTGATGCCGGCCCATTGGGGCGTTTGCAAATCCGGTCCGGCGTGCCATCAAGGACTGCTGGCACAACGGCAAGGAGGAAGTCGGAGGTGTCCATCGCCCTGCGCTTCACGCGCGTGATCGACGAGATCAGCCGCGGGGTCGGCCTCGTCGCGGTCTGGCTGGTGCTGATCTCGGCCCTGGTCAGTGCCTTCAACGCCGTCTTCCGCTATTCCATCAGCGCCATGATCGCCATCGAGCGCACCGTCGGGGGCGGCTTCTTCGGCGGCATGGTGTCGCTCTACACGCAATATTCCAACGTGCTGTCGGAATCGGTCTGGTACATGTTCGGCGCCATGGTCATGCTGGGCGGCGCCTGGACGCTGAAGATGAACGAGCATGTGCGGGTCGATCTGCTCTACGGCGCGGTCAGCGAGCGCACCCGCACCTGGATCGACCTTCTGGGCGGGCTCTTCTTCCTGCTGCCGCTGTGCATCCTGCTCATCTACTTCACCTGGCCCTGGTTCGTGCAGGCCTGGACGCAGAACATCTATTCCAACGCGGCGGGCGGGCTGCCGCGCTGGCCGATCCGGCTGATGCTGCCGCTCGGCTTCGCCGTGCTGCTGCTGCAGGCCGTGGCCGAGATCGTCAAGTGCATCCTGGCGCTGACCACCGGCTACACCCGCGAATTCGCCTACGAGAAACCGGTGCAATGATCGACATTCTGCGCGAGAACATGGCGCCGGTTCTGTTCGGCGGCCTCGTCCTGTTCCTGCTCATCGGCTATCCGGCGGCCTTCTCGCTGGCCGCGGTGGGCCTGTTCGGCGGCCTTCTGGCCATCGAGCTCGGGCTGATCGCCCCCAATTTCCTGGGCAATCTGACCTATCAGCTCTACGGCGTGCTCTCCAACGAATTGCTGCTGGCCATTCCCTTCTTCACCTTCATGGGGGTGATCCTCGAAAAGAGCGGGCTGGCCGAGGACCTGCTCGACGGCTTCGGGCAGCTGTTCGGCGGGCTCAGGGGCGGGCTCAGCTACGCGGTCATCATCGTCGGCGCCATCTTGGGCGCCATCACCGGCACGGTGGCCGCCTCGGTCATCGCCATGGGCCTCATCTCCCTGCCGGTGATGATGCGCTACGGCTACAATGTGCGCCACGCCACCGGCGTCATCGCCGCCTCCGGCACCATCACCCAGCTCATCCCGCCCTCGCTGGTGCTGATCGTTCTGGCCGACCAGCTCCAGCGCTCCCCGGGGGAGATGTATATCGGGGCCACCGGCGCCTCCATCGTCCAGGTGCTGCTGTTCATGGCCTGGGTGTTCATCCTGTCCATCTTCCGCCCGCAGGACGTGCCGGCGCTGCCGCCCGAGGCGCGCACGCTGCGCGGCTGGCCGCTCTGGGCCAAGATCATCCGCGGCACGGTGCCGAGCCTGGCGCTGATCTTCATCGTGCTGGGCACCATCCTGCTCGGGCTGGTCACCCCCACCGAGGCGGGCGCCATGGGCGTGGTCGGCGCCATGCTGCTGGCCTGGTTCAACGGGCGGCTGAGCTGGAAGGTGAGCTGGGACGGCATGGTCTCCACCATGCGCCTCACCGCCATGGTGGTGTTCATCCTGCTCGGCGCCCGCGTCTTCACCCTGGTGTTCCAGGGCGTCGGCGGCGGTCACTGGATCGAGGCGTTGCTGACCAACCTGCCGGGCGGGGTGGTGGGCTTCCTCATCTTCGTCAACATCTTCATCTTCATCCTGGCGTTCTTCCTCGATTTCTTCGAGATCGCCTTCATCGTCATCCCGCTCCTGGCGCCGGTGGCCGAGGCGCTGGGCATCGACCTCGTGTGGTTCGGCGTGATGATCTGCGCCAACATGCAGCCCAGCTTCATGCATCCGCCCTTCGGCTTCGCCCTGTTCTCCCTGCGCGGCATCGTGCCGCGCGAGCAGGTCAAGACCGTCGACATCTATCTCGGCGCGCTGCCCTGGCTGGTGTTGCAGCTCATCCTGGTCGGCATCCTCATCGCCTTCCCCGAGCTCGTCACCTTCTTCCTCGACAAGGCGCCGGACGTCGATCTCGACACCATCCAGATCGTGCTGCCCCCGGTGGGCGGCGGCGAAGCTGCCCCCAGCTTCACCGCCCCGCCACCCCCCTCCTTCGGCACGCCCCCCGCTCCCAGCTTCGAGCCCCCGCCCGGCCCGAGCTTCAACTGAGGGGCGGGAGCAAGGCCCCTCCGCCTCTGCTCCCCCCTCCCCCTTGAGGGAGAGTGTCCGCTTCGGACCCTTGAGCCGTCCCCACCCTCAGGCCCGAGGGCAGCCCGTGGATGGAGCAGCCGCGCATGGCCCGCCGGCATCCGCGCCTCCTCCCCGGACAGCAAAAAGCCCCGGGCCGCGGCCCGGGGCTCTTGCTCTCGTCCGGAGCGGCTCAGAGCGCGTTGGCGCGCTGCTGGGCCTGCATGAAGGCGTCGTAGTTGAGCTCGGCCACCTGGTTCCACAGATAGTGGTCCTTGCGGAAGGCGAGGATGGAATCCCAGATGGTCTTGAAGGCCGGGCTCGAGGCGGAGAGCTCGGCATAGGCCTCGTTGGCGGCGTTGAAGCTGGCTTCCATGATCTCGGGGCTGAAGGGCCTGAGCTGGGCCCCGGCGGCCACCAGCTTCTTGATGGCGGCGGGGTTCACGTAGTCGTACTTGGCCAGCATGTCGGCGCTGGTCGCCTGGCAGGCGGTCCGGAGCAGCGACTGGTAGGCGGCCGGCAGCTCCTCGAACTTGTCCTTGTTGATCAGCGCGTGGACGGTCGGGCCGCCTTCCCACCAGCCGGGATAGTAGTAGTAGGGCGCCACCTTCTGGAAGCCGAGCTTCTCGTCGTCATAGGGGCCGACCCATTCGGCGGCGTCGATCGTGCCCTTCTCGAGGGCGTTGTAGATCTCCCCGCCCGGCAGGGTCTGGGGGATCACGCCGAGCTTGGTCAGGATGGCGCCGGCGAAGCCCACGCGCATCTTGAGGCCCTGCAGGTCGGCGACGGTGTTGATCTCCTTGCGGAACCAGCCGCCCATCTGGGCGGCGGTGTTGCCGCAGGGGAAGCCGACGATGTTGTAGCCGGCGAAGAACTCGTTGGTGATGTCCAGCCCGCCGCCGTAATAGTACCAGGCGCTCATGCCGCGGGCGTTGAGCGAGAAGGGGATGGCCGACAGCGCCGCCCAGGCCACGTCCTTGCCCGAAAAATAATAGCCCACCGTGTGGGCCATCTCGATCGTGCCTTCCGAGACCGGGTCCACCACCTCGAAGGCGGGCACCAGTTCGCCGGCGGCGAAGACGTCGATGGTGAAATTGCCGTCCGAGGCCTCGCTCACATAGCGGGCCAGCGTCTCGCCGCCGCCATAGATGGTGTCGAGCCCGGGCGGGAAGGACGAGGCCAGCCGCCAGGTGATCTTGGGCTGGCTCTGGGCGATGGCCGGCATGGCAAGGCCGGCGGTAGCGGCAAGGGCGCCGGCGCCGGTGGCGCCCGCCCTGGTGAAAAACTTGCGACGATCCAAGTCAAACTCTCCCTAGAAAAAGAACCGGCAAGCCTCTCCCGATCCGGTCCGTCGGGAAACAATACACGCCCCGATAGGCGAGTAAAGCGGCCGTGATCGGCGGCGGGCGGCCCCCGGAGCCGGCCGGGGAATCCCGCCCGCGGCCCGGCACATGCGCAAGCGGCTGGTGACAGGGCGGGCGAAGATGCTATTGCAGCCGGCACGCGTTTTTGGGGGAGCAATCCATGTTCGTCGTCGGGGGAGAAAGCCTCATTGATCTGGTGCCGGTGTCGTCGGAGCCGGGGGCCGAGCGCCTGGCGCTGCCGGGCGGCTCGCCCTACAACTGCGCCATCGCGCTGGCGAAGCTGGGCAACGAGACCGGCTTTCTGTGCCCGATCAGCACCGACGGCTATGGCGACCTGCTGCTCGGGCCGCTGGCCGAGGCCGGGGTCGCGCTGCTCCTCGGCGAGCGGGTGGCGGCGCCCACCACCCGGGCCATCGTCAGCTTCAACGAGAAGATGCAGGCGTCCTACGTGTTCGAGCGGGGGGCCGAGCGGGCCTTCACCCGCGAGGGGCTGCTGGCCGCATTGCCCGAGCGCGTCGCGACGCTGCAGCTCGGCGGCTTCGTGCCCATCGAGCCCGAGGACGCGGCGGCTTGGCTGGCGGTGGCCGAGAAGGCCGTGGCGGGCGGGGCGACCCTCACCTTCGACATCAATGTGCGGCCGCTGCTGGTCGGCGACGAGGCGGCCTATCGCCGGCAGCTCTCGCGCCTGCTCGACCTCGCCCATCTCATCAAGCTCTCCGACGAGGATCACGACTGGCTGGAGCCGGGCCGCAGCATCGAGGAGCACGCCGCGGCCCTGCTGGCCCGTCCCAATTGCGAGCTGGTGGTGGTGACGCTGGGCGAGAAGGGGTCGCGCGCCTTTTCCCGCCATGCCTCGGCCAGCGCCGCGATCTATTCGCCGCCGGTGTTCGGGGACACGGTGGGCGCGGGGGACAGCCTGATGGCCGGCGTCCTCACCTGGCTGGCCGAGACCGGGGCGCTGGCGCCGGCCCGGCTGGGCGCGCTCGACCGGGCGGCGCTCGAGCGGACGCTGCGCTTCGGGGCGGTGGTGGCCGGGCTCAATTGCGCGCACAAGGGCTGCAAGCCGCCGCGGCGGGCCGAGGTGGACGCGGTGCTCGCCGGTTGAGGCGGGGTTTCGCATCTCGGTCGCGCCAAATGTTAGCAGTCTGCTAACCGATTGCCGTTTCCTGCCTCGCAAGCTGTTGATTTGGGAGAACATTGCGCGGCGCCGCCGTCTCTGCTCTGATCGCGCGCAAAGCGTTGGAGACACGGATGAAAAAGCGCTGGTGGGCCCTCGCGGCCGTCGCGGCGGCGGGCATCGCCGCCGGCGTCTATTTCCTCCGGCCCGTCTCCGGCCCGGTGCGCGATCTGACGCTGGTCGGCGATGTCGAGCGCGGTAACTACTTGATAAGGCTGGGCGGTTGCGTCGCCTGCCACACCGATGCGGCCAATGGCCGGGCCTATCTGTCCGGCGGCGCCGGGCTCGAAACCGGCTTCGGCACCTTCGTGCCCCCCAACATCACCTCCGACCCCGAATCCGGCATCGGCGGCTGGACCATGGCGCAATTCGCCGCGGCCATGAGCGACGGGATGGGGCCGCAGGGGCACCTTTACCCGGCTTTTCCCTATGAAAATTATACGCTTATGAGCGATCAGGAGATCGCCGACCTCTATGCGGCACTTCTGGCGACCGAGCCGGTGGCCGAGCCGGCCGAGGCCAGCGACATCCCCTTCCCGTTCAATATCCGGCTGCTCATGGTGGGCTGGAAGACCCTGTTCTTCACCCCGCAGCGCTTCGAGCCGGAGCCGGGGCGGTCCGAAACCTACAATCGCGGCAAGTATCTGGCCTATGGCCCGGCCCATTGCGTGGCCTGCCACACCCCCCGCAACGCCCTCGGCGCGCTGGAATGGGACCAGGCCTTCACCGGCTCGCCGGGCGGCACGGGCGGCCGGGCCCCGGCCATCACCGCCGAGGCGCTGGTGGCGGAGGGCTATGACGTGGAAACGCTGGTGCAGACGCTCAAGGACGGCTTCACCCCCGGCTTCGACGTGCTGGGCGGCACGATGGGCGAGGTCATCACCGATTCGACCGCCCACTGGACCGACGAGGACCTCAACGCCCTGGCCGAATTCCTGCTTGCCGAATAATCAGGCGCCTGCGCGCACGGACAGCGCCTCGTCCAGCGTCATCTCGGTGTGCCGCTCCCACCTGTCCTCGGTCTCCGGAAAGTCGGTGCGAAAGTGCCCGCCGCGGCTCTCGGTCCGCAGCAGCGCGGCGGCGGCGACCAGGGTGGCGGAGGTGGTCATGTTCAGATAGGCGCGGGTGACCTGCTCAGCGGTGGCTTCGAGATGGGCGATCTCGCGCAGGGCCTGTTTCAGGCCCTCGGCATCGCGCTCGACGCCGACGAGATCGGTCATGACGCGGCGGAGCTGCTGCACGGCGACGGTGTTGCGCAGCACTTCCTCGGCCCGGGCGCCTTCCTCCTCGTCCCATTCGATGCCCTTGAAGGGCAGCAGGTCGCGGGCCGGTTCGAGGCCGCCGATGTCCTCGGCGATGCGGGCGCCGTAGACGATGGCCTCGAGCAGGGAATTGGAGGCGAGGCGGTTGGCGCCGTGCAGGCCGGTGCAGCTCGCCTCGCCGCAGACCCACAGGCCCGGCAGGGAGGATCGCCCGCGCTCGTCCACCTTCACCCCGCCCATATGGAAATGGGCGGCCGGCGTCACCGGGATCATGCCGTTGACCGGATCGATGCCGGCGTCCCGGCAATAGCGGGCGACGGTGGGGAACCGGGTGAGAATGGAGGCGCCGAGGGCCTGACGGGTATCGAGGAAGACGCGCCGTCCCGCCGCGATCTGGCGGAAACCGGCGCGGGCGACGATGTCGCGGGGGGCCAGCTCCGCATCGGGATGGATGGCGGGCATGAAGCGCTCGCCGAGATCGTTGACCAGGATGGCGCCTTCCCCGCGCAGGGCCTCGGTGGCCAGCGGGGCGGGGTCGGCGCCGGTGGCGATGGCGGTGGGGGGGAACTGGACGAATTCGGGGTCGGCGATGACGGCGCCGGCGCGGGCCGCCATGCCCATGGCGTGGCCGCGCACGCCGGGCGGATTGGTGGTGACGGCATAGAGGCCGCCCAGGCCCCCGGCGGCCAATATGGTGGCCCGGGCGCGGATATGGACCGGCTCGGAATAGCGGTCGCCCAGCCGGCGGCAATAGACGCCGACGATGCGGCCGTTGTCGCGCGCCAGGCTCAGCGCGGTGATGCCCTCGACGACGCGGATCGAAGGCGTCTTGCGGACCTGGGCGATGATGGCCTGCATGATGGCCCAGCCGGCGCGGTCGCCCTCGACCTTGACGATGCGGTTGGCCGAATGGGCGGCTTCGCGCCCCAGCTCGAAATTGCCGAAATCGTCGCGGTCGAAGGGCGTGCCCCAGCGGGCGAGGTCCTCTATCCGGGCGACGGCCTCGGCGGTCACGCCCTCGGCGGTGCCGTGATCGACGATGCCGGCACCGGCCATCTCGGTATCCTGGGCGTGGGCCCGCGGGCTGTCGCCCTCGCCCATGGCGGCGGCGACCCCGCCCTGGGCCCAGGCCGAGGAGGCGCCGAGGCCCAGCGGCTTGGGCGAGAGCACGGTGACCGGGCGCGGGGCGAGCTTGAGGGCGGTGAACAGGCCGGCCAGACCGGCGCCGACGATCAGCGCGCCATCGGCGTCGAGCGTGTTGTCGAATGTGGTCATGGTGTCCTCCCGGCGTGGAGGAACTTGCCCCACCGCACCCTATCGTCCGCCATACCCCCTCCCAGCCGGCCATTCGAGCGTAGCTCTCATGGCCTTCTCCCCTCAAATCGGTCCACTGGACCGATTTGCCCTACGGGATGGCTCGAAGCCCCGCAAGGGGGGCCGCATCGGGGTCGCTAGGCGCCATACGCCCTTACATTCTGCCGCTGCTCGCCCAGGCCCTCGATGCCCAGCCGCATGACGTTGCCTGGCCTGAGCCAGACCGGCTCGGGCTTGATGCCCATGCCGACGCCCGGCGGGGTGCCGGTGGAGATGATGTCGCCCGGCTGCAGGCTCATGAACTGGCTGACATAGGAGACGAGCCGGGCGACGCCGAAGATCATGGTTCTGGTCGAGCCGTCCTGGTAGCGCTTGCCGTCGACCTCGAGCCACATGGCCAGATTCTGCGGGTCCGGCACCTCGTCGCGGGTCACGAGCCAGGGGCCGATCGGGCCGAAGGTGTCGCAGCCCTTGCCCTTGTCCCAGGTGCCGCCCCGCTCGGTCTGGAAGTGGCGCTCGGAGACGTCGTTGACGAGGCAGTAGCCGGCGACGTGCGCGAGCGCATCGGCTTCCTCGACATAGCGGGCTTCCCGGCCGATGACCACGCCCAGCTCCACCTCCCAGTCCGGCTTGATGGCGTTTTTGGGGATGACGACGTCGTCATTGGGGCCGATGATGGCGCTGGTGGCCTTCATGAAGATGATCGGCTCCTCGGGAATCTTGGCGCCGGTCTCGGCGGCGTGGTCGGCATAGTTGAGGCCGATGCAGATGAATTTCCCCACATCGGTAACGCAGGGGCCGATGCGCTGGCCGGCATCGAGCCGAGGCAGCCCGTCGATGTCGGTGGCGCGGATCCTGTCCAGTCCCTCGGGGGTCAGCGCCGCGCCGCCGATATCGGCGACCACGCCGGAGAGGTCGCGGATGGACCCGTCGGCGGCGAGGATGGCGGGTTTTTCGGCGCCCTTCGGGCCGACGCGAAGCAGTTTCATGGCGGAGCCTCCCTGGAGTGTCGCACTGGCTTACAGGCTGACATGTTAGCCTGTCGAGGCCGACCTTGGGCCAATCCGTCCGTTTCTCACGATGCGGCAGGCCGGATGATGCCCTTTTTGAGGATGACGTTGCCGTAGAGCCGGTTCTCGCCGGTCTGGACGATGGCGGCGGCCTGCCTGGCGCGGTCGTAGAAGGCGAAGCGCTCGATCCGCGCCAGGCCCATCGCCGGCTCGTGCCGGCGGATGATCTGCTCGAAGAGGTCGTAGATCGGCTGGCGGGCGTCGGGATCGCCCACCACCTGCATGCCGAAGGCGGCCTCCTCGACGAAGTCGTCGAGCGGCATGACGGTCAGGATGGCGTCGAGCATGTCGGTGGCGGGGATGCCGTCGGTGCGGATGAGCCTGGGGCCGAGAAAGGCGGCCGGGAAGTTGGCGTCGGCGATGACGATCTCGTCGCCATGCCCCATGGCGCGCAGGGTGGCGAGGAGCTCGGGACCGAGAAGGGGCGGGATGTTCTTGAGCATGCGGTCTCCTCGTGGTCTGGCTGCGGCCGCCTCAGCCGAAGGGGAAGTTGTCGGTGTCGGCGGCGAATGCGGCGCCGTCGGCGAACAGGTCGGGGTGCTCGCGGGCGAAGGCGAAGAGCTCGACCATGACCGCGTCGATATGGGCGCGGATGGCGGCGATGGCCCGGGGCGCGTCGGCCGCCAGGATGCCGTCGAAGATCGCCTGGTGCTCGGCGATGGTCAGCGCCAGCCGGCGCGGGGTGATGATGAGGCGCCGGGCGCGGTCGAGATTGGCGCGGGCCTTGTCGATGATCGACTTGACCTTGGTGAGCCGCATGGAGCGGAAGATGATGTCGTGGAAATCGACGTCGATCTGGTGGAAGATCTCGGCGTCGTCGCGGGCGGCGGCCTCGCGCTGGGCGGCCATGTTGGCATGCAGCGCCGCGATGACCTCGGCGTCGTGCTTGCCGATCAGCACGCGCAGCGCCTCGCTTTCCAGCCCCTTGCGGATCAGCATGTATTCGCGCACATCGGCGATCCTCACCAGGGAGACGGTCGAGCCGCGCTGCGGGGCGATGTCCACCAGCCCTTCCTCGGCCAATCGGGCAAAGGCCTCGCTGACGGGGAAGCGGGAAACGCCGAGCTGGGTGCAGATGGCCGACTTGTCGAGGGCCGCGCCCGGCGGCAGCGCCAGGGTGACGATGGCGTGGCGCAGCGTGTTGGGGACGTCCACGGTGACGCTGCCGCGCGAGAAGCTGCCCGGCGCCGGCAGAAAATCATAGGGACCAGCTTCCGTTTTCATGCTAACATGTTAGTCAGAGCGGTGCTGCTTGACAATGCCGGTTCCTCCCGTGGCGTGCCAGCCAAGGGGGTAAACCAAGGCAGGGCAAAGCACCATACGATTTTTCCAGGCCCCGGAAGACGCGCCCCACATGACCGAGACGATGATCCGCCCCGTAGAGGGCAAGACGCTTTTGCTCAATCCCGCCGACAATATCGCGGTGGCCCTGGCCAATCTGGAGGTCGGCACCCAGACGCGCCAGGGCGTCGCCATCGTCCGCCGGGTGCCGCGCGGGCACAAATTCGCCACCCGGCCGATCGCGGCGGGGGAGGCGGTGGTCAAGTTCGGGCAGATCATCGGCTTCGCCAAGCAAGCCATCGCGCCGGGCGAATGGGTGCACGAGCACAATTGCGGCATGGGCGGGCCGGACGGGTCGCTGCATCACGACTATGCCTTCGCCGAGGCCGCGGCGCCGGTCGACTATGTGCCGGCCGAGGAGCGGGCGACGTTCCAGGGCTATCGCCGGGCCAACGGATCGGTGGGCACGCGCAACTATATCGGCATCCTGACCTCGGTGAACTGCTCGGCCACCGTGGCCAAGTTCATGGCCGAGGCCATCAACCGCTCGGGCATCCTCGCGGATTATCCCGAGATCGACGGGGTGATCCCCTTCGTGCACGGCACCGGCTGCGCCATGGATCTCGCGGGAGAGGGCTACCGCATCTTCCGGCGCACGCAGTGGGGCTACACCTCCAACCCCAATCTGGGCGCGGCGCTGCTGGTGGGGCTGGGCTGCGAGGCCTTCCAGATCGACAAGATGAAGGAGACCTACAACCTCGCCGAGACCGACACCTTCCAGACCATGACCATCCAGGAGATCGGCGGGACGCGCAAGATCGTCGACTGGGGCGTGGAACGCATCAAGGAGATGCTGCCCATCGCCGCGCGGGCGAAGCGGGAGACGGTGCCGGCCTCGGAGCTGACCCTGGCGCTGCAATGCGGCGGATCGGACGGCTATTCGGGCATCACCGCCAATCCGGCGCTGGGCGTGGCCGCGGACATGCTGGTCCGCCACGGGGGCACGGCCATCCTCTCGGAGACGCCGGAAATCTACGGCGCCGAGCATCTGCTGACCCGCCGCGCCGTCAGCCGCGAGGTCGGCGAGAAGCTGATCGAGCGGATCAAGTGGTGGGAGGACTATACCAGCCGCAATGGCGGGGAGATGAACAACAATCCCTCGCCGGGCAACAAGCTGGGCGGGCTGACCACCATTCTCGAGAAGTCGCTGGGCGCGGCGGCCAAGGGCGGCACCTCGCCGCTCACCGCCGTCTACGAATATGCCGAGAAGGGGACGGAAAAGGGCTTCGTGTTCATGGACACGCCCGGCTTCGATCCGGTCTCGGCCACCGGGCAGGTGGCGGGCGGGGCCAATATCCTCGCCTTCACCACCGGGCGCGGCTCGGCCTATGGGTGCAAGCCGGTGCCCTCGATCAAGCTGGCGACCAATTCCGAGCTCTATGCGCGCATGACCGACGACATGGACATCAATTGCGGCGACATCGTCGAGGGCGTCTCCATCGAGCAGAAGGGGCAGGAGATCTTCGAGCTGATGCTCGAGGTGGCCTCGGGGCGCAAGACCAAGTCGGAAGAGCTGGGCTATGGCGACAACGAATTCGTGCCCTGGCAGGTCGGCGCGGTGATGTAGGGGTCAGCGTCCCGAGGCGTTCTCGACCGGCTCGGCGGCGGGATCGATGCCCACCCCGAAGGCATCGACGCGGCCGACCGGCGCGGCGACGAGCTGGTCGAGCGTGAAGGCCGGCTGCGGATCGGGGAGGCCGGCGGCGGTGACGAGATCGTCGGCCCGGCTGGGGGCGCGGCTCAGCGGGATGACGGCGCCGGCGACCTCGAGCAGGCGGATCTGCCCCAGCCCCTGATAGGGCGGGCGCAGCATGGCGGCTGCGTCGGTGCCCAGCAGCGGGTCGGCCACGGCGATGGTGACGCCGCCGCCGCGATAGAAGGTGCGGATGGACTGGCTGAGATAGAAGGCCAGCTTGTCGGCGCCGGCGGCGGAGAAGTGGATGCCGTCATCCTTGCGCATGCGGGCATTCTGCCCGTTCACGTCCGGGCCGAAGGCGGAATATTTGCCGTCCTCGCCCAGGAAGCGCTCATAGATGTCGAGGAATTCGGCGCCGCCGGAAAAGGCGGCCATCTTGTGCAGGGCGCTGATCTGGCTGATGGCCGCCGAATATTCGGAGCGCGACATGGGCGGCAGGCCGATCCAGATCACCGGCTTGCGGGCGGCCCGGAGCTGGCCGAGGAAGCGGTCGAGCCGGGCGCGGTAGGCGGCGGTCCAGCCATCGGTCAGGGACGGGTAGGTCTGCCCGTCCACCCGCAGCTCCTGGCGGTCGTTGATGCCGATGATGACGATGGCCAGATCGAAGCTGTCGGCGGCGATCTGCTCGCCGATCGCCTCGTTCCAGTCGAAATAGTCGTCGCGCACGAAGCCGGAGGAGCCCACGCCCTGGTCGATCACCACCAGGTTGGGATCCTCGGCATAGAAGCGGGACAGCGCCTTGGCCAGGTCGACGGCGAGGGAATCGCCGAAGACGGCGAGGCGGGTGGCGTTGGGAGCCTTCTCGATCTCGGGCTTGGGCGGCGGCAGGGCGACGGGCGCCGCCTGGCGCGGCTGGGTCTGCTGCACCTGGGGGGGCGGAGCGGGTTCCTCGCCGAACAGCAGGTCGAAAAGCGTGCGGCGGCGGGTTTCCTGGGCCACGAGGAGGCGCTCGTCCGCCTGCGCATAGGCCGCGGTCACGTCGAGCGTGACCAGAAGGCCGACCAGCACTGCCAGGATGAACCGCTTCATCGCCCGTTTTCCAACCGCTGCCGCGCCTTTTAGCAGAGCCCCCCGGGCAAGACCATGGCGCTCCCCATCGCGTTACCGGGTGGCGGCCGCCAGCGCCTCGTAGGCGGCGCGGGTGACGAAGCCGTCGGCGACCTCGCCCCGGCTGGCCTGGAAGCGGGCATAGGCCGCCTGGGTGAGGGGACCGATGCGGCCGTCCACCGCCCCGTCATAGAGCCCCAGCGCCTTGAGCGCCTGCTGGATGGCCCGGCGCTGGGCCAGGTCGGGAAAGGCGGTATGGCGCGGCCAGGGTGTCACGAAGGGGCCGCCGCCCTTGAGCCGGTCGGTGAGATGGGCGACCGCCAGGGCGTAGCTGTCGGAGAAATTGTAGCCCTTGAGCACCAGGTAGTTGCCGGTCATCAGGAATTTGGGGCCGTCCTTGCCGGCCGGCATATAGAGAAAGACCGGGGTGTCCAGCGCGGCGAACTGGCGGCCGGCGACGCGGGTGATGCCGCGTTCGGCGAAGAAGCGGACGGGGCGGAGCTGGTCGCGGGTGGCGAGGAGATAGTCGAAGCCCGAGGGCACCTCGACCTCCAGCCCCCAATCGACGCCGGGCTGATAGCCGAGCCGGCGCAGGAAGACGGCGCTGGTGGCCAGGGCGTCGGCGAGCGAATTGTGCAGATCGACCCGGCCGTCGCCGTCGCCATCGGTGGCATGGGCGAGCACGTTGGCGGGGTTGACCTGGAGATGGCCGATGGCGCCGGCCCAGGAGCCGAGGGGCGAGACGCCGCCATTGGCCTCGGTCAGCCGCAGGGCGGCAATGAGATCGGCCTTGTCCTCGAGGAAGCGGGTGCGGCGCTGCCAGGCGACGGTGGCGAGCGAGCGCACGATGGGGCGGATGAGGCCGTCATTGCCGAGCACGGCGCCATAGTCGGTCTCCATGCCCCAGATGGCGCCCAGGAGGTAGGGATCGACGCCGTAGCGGCTGCCGATGGCGGAGAAGAGCTCGGCATGGCGGGACAGGGCGGCGCGGCCGCGCTCGATGCGGGCGGCGGAGACGCGGGCATCGAGATAGTCCCAGACCGGCGTGGTGAATTCCGGCTGGGTCTCGACCAGATCGGGTACGCGCGGATCGGGCGTCAGCCCGGCCATGACGGTATCGTAGGTGGCGGCGCTGACGCCGCCGGCAAGGGCTTCCGCCCGGAAGCCGGCGATGAAATCGGCGAAGCTGCCCTGGGGCTGGGCGAGCGCCGGACCGGCCATGAGCAGGAAGGCGATGGCGGCCAGGCGCATCTCGGCCTCCGGGTCAGCGGTTGCGGGTCATCAGGTGCCGTTCCCAAGCATAGGCGGTTTCGACGATTTCCCGAAGATCGTCGTGCCGGGGAACCCAGCCCAGCAGGCTGCGCACCTTTTCGCCGGTGGCGGTGATGGAGGCCGGATCGCCCGGGCGGCGGGGCCCTTCCTCGGCGCGGAACGGCACGCCGGAAACCGCGCGCACCGTGTCGACCACCTCGCGGACCGAATAGCCGCGGCCATAGGCGCAGTTGAGCGTGGCGCTCTGCCCGCCCTGGCGCAGGTGCTCCAGCAGCAGGGCATGGGCGGCGATCAGGTCGGTGACGTGGATATAGTCGCGTATGCAGGTGCCGTCCGGCGTCTCGTAGTCGGTGCCGAAGATGTCCATCTTCTCGCGCTGGCCCAGGGCGGTCTGGCAGGCGACCTTGATCAGGTGGGTGGCCATGGGCGTGGACTGGCCGGACCGCTTGCCCGGATCGGCACCGGCGACGTTGAAATAGCGCAATACGCCATAGGTGAGCGGATGGGCGGCGGCGACATCGGCCAGCATCCACTCGGTCATCAGCTTGGAGCGGCCATAGGGCGAGATGGGGTTGAGGGGCGTTTCCTCGACCACCGGCGCCAGGCCGGTCATGCCGTAGACGGCGGCGGTGGAGGAGAAGATGAAGTGCTTCACGCCGCCCCGGACCGCGGCCTCGATGAGGTTGCGGGAGGTGGCGGTGTTGTTGGCGTAGTATTTGAGCGGGTTCTCGACCGATTCGGGCACCACGATGGAGCCGGCGAAATGCACGATCTCGCTGACCCGGTATTTCTCGATCAGCCGCAGCACCAGATCGATGTCGCCGGCATTGCCCGGCTCGAAGCTGGCGCGTCCGTCTATGGCCCAGTCGAAGCCGGTCACCAGATTGTCGAGCACGACGACCTCCTCGCCCCGGTCGGCGAGCTCGAGGACCATGTGGCTGCCGATATAGCCGGCTCCTCCGGTTACCATCACTGTCATCGGTGCTCGCTCCGTCGTCAGATCGCTGTTTCGGCGCAACGATATGTGGCAGATGTTGATTTAGCTTTACGTCTGTTTGCCCAGCCGATGAATGGAGAATCTGCCAGTGTCGAAGCGCGTACGGACAGCGGTATTTCCTGTTGCGGGTTTGGGGACGCGGTTTTTGCCGGCGACGAAGGCGATGCCGAAGGAGATGCTGACGGTTGTGGACCGTCCGCTGATCCAGTATGCGGTGGACGAGGCCCGGGAGGCGGGCATTGAGCATTTCGTCTTCGTCACCGGGCGCAACAAGGGGGTGATCGAGGACCATTTCGACCGCCAGTTCGAGCTGGAGGCGACGCTGGAGAGCCGCGGCAAGACCCAGGCGCTGGAGGCGTTGCGCCAGGACCTGCCCTCGGCCGGCCGCACCAGCTTCACCCGCCAGCAGGAGCCGCTGGGGCTGGGCCATGCCGTCTGGTGCGCCCGCGACATCGTCGGCGACAACCCCTTCGCCCTGCTGCTGCCCGACATGCTGTTCAAGGGCCAGCCCGGGGTGCTGCGGCAGATGATGGACGCCTATGAGGAGACCGGGGGCAACGTCATCGCGGTGGAGGAGGTGCCCGACAGCGAGGTGTCGGCCTATGGGGTGGTGGCGCGGGGCGAGGGCCCCGATGCCGGGTTCCGGGTGACGGGGATGGTGGAGAAGCCGCGGCGCGAGGCGGCGCCGTCCAACCTGATCATCTCGGGGCGCTACATCCTGCAGCCGGAGATCTTCGCGCTGCTGGCGGACCAGCCGCGGGGGGCGGGGGGCGAGATCCAGCTGACCGACGCCATGCAGACGCTGATGAGCCGGCAGCCCTTCACCGGGGTGAAGTATCGCGGCCGGAGCTTCGACTGCGGCGCCAAGATCGGCTTTCTCACCGCCAATGTCGTCTATGCCCTCGACCGCGACGACATCCGGCCGGGCTTCCTAAAGGAACTCGCAAAGCTCGAGATCGGCGGGGCGCTGGCCGCCGCCGCCGAGTGACGGCAGGCACCTTCGGGTGCCCGCCCCCTACCGCTTCAGCCAGTCGTGGAGCTGCTCGGCCAGCACCTCCGGGGTGTGCTCGGCGCCGTGCAGCACCAGCTCGGGCGCGCCCGGCGCCTCGAAGGGCGAGTCGATGCCGGTGAAGTTCTTGATCTCCCCCGCCCGCGCCTTGCGGTAGAGCCCCTTGGGGTCGCGCGCCTCGCACACCTCGAGCGGGGTGTCGACATAGACCTCGACGAAGTCGATGTCGCCCGCGATCTCGCGCGCCAGCCGCCGCTCCTTCTCGAAGGGCGAGATGAACGAGACCAGCACGATCAGCCCGGCATCGGCCATCAGCCGCGCCACTTCCGCCACCCGGCGGATGTTCTCCACCCGCGCCGCCTCGGTGAAGCCGAGATCCTTGTTGAGGCCGTGGCGCACATTGTCGCCATCGAGGATATAGGCGTGCCGCCCCTCGGCGGTCAGCCGCTTCTCCAACAGGTTGGCGACGCTCGACTTGCCCGAGCCGGACAGCCCGGTGAACCACACGATGCGCGGCTCCTGCCCCTTCATGCGCGCCCGCACCTGCCGGTTCACGTCAAAGGACTGGTAGGTCAGGTTCTGCGCCCGCCTGAGGCCGAACTCGATGGTCCCCGCCCCCAGCGTCGCGTTCGACAGCCGGTCGATCAGGATGAAGCCGCCCGTCAGCGGATTGGCCGCATAGGGATCGAAGGCGATCGGCCGGTCGGTGGCGATGGTCACCGTGCCCACCTCGTTGAGGTCGAGCTTGTTGGCCGCGGTCTGCTCCAGCGTGTTCACATTGGTGCGGAACTTGATGTCGGTGATGGCGGCCGGCACCAGCTGCGTGCCCACCTTCAGCAGGTAGGAGCGCCCCTGATAGGCCGGCTCGTCGTTCATCCAGATCAGCCGCGCCTGGAACTGGTTGGAATATTCCGGCGTGCTGCCGGGCAGCGCCAGCACGTCGCCGCGCGAGATGTCCACCTCCCGGTCCAGCACCAGCGTCACCGCCTGCCCGGCCACCGCCCGCTCGAGATCGCCGTCCAGCGTCACGATCCGCGCCACCGCCGCCGGCTTGCGCGAGGCCGCCACCAGCACCTCGTCGCCCACCCGGATCTCGCCCGAGGCCACCGTGCCGGAAAAGCCGCGGAAATCGAGGTTCGGCCGGTTCACCCACTGCACCGGGAAGCGGAACGGCCGGCCCACCCGGTCCTCCGCCACGGTGATGGTCTCGAGATAGGGCACCAGCGCCGCGCCCTGGTGCCAGGGCGTGCGCGCGCTGTTGGCGAGGATGTTGTCCCCCCGCAGCGCCGACACCGGGATCGCCGCCAGCGACTGGAAGCCCAGCGGCTCGGCGAAGGCGCGGAACTCGGCCTCGATCTGCTCGAACACCGCCTGGTCGTACCCCACGAGGTCGATCTTGTTGACCACCAGCACCACGTGCTTCACCCCCACCAGCGACAGGATGAAGCTGTGGCGCCGCGTCTGCGTCAGCACGCCCTTGCGCGCGTCCACCAGCACCAGCGCCAGATCGGCATTGGAGGCGCCCGTGGCCATGTTGCGGGTATACTGGTCGTGCCCCGGCGTGTCGGCGACGATGAACTTGCGCTTGTCGGTCGAGAAGAACCGGTAGGCCACGTCGATGGTGATGCCCTGCTCGCGCTCGGCCGCCAGCCCGTCCACCAGCAGCGAGAAGTCGATGCCCTCCTCGCTGGTGGTGCGGTTGCGGCTCTCGCGGCGCAGGCTCGCCAGCTGGTCGTCGAGGATGAGCTGGCTGTCGTAGAGCAGCCGCCCGATCAGGGTGGACTTGCCGTCGTCCACGCTGCCGCAGGTCAGGAAGCGCAGCAGCGACTTTTCCGTCTGCTGGGCCAGCCAGAGGTCGAGATCGGTATCGGGGCTGGGCATGGCGAGGCTCATCAGAAATAGCCCTCCTGCTTCTTCTTCTCCATCGATCCGGTGGAATCGCTGTCGATCAGCCGCCCTTCCCGCTCCGAGGTGCGGCTGGCCTGCATCTCCATGATGATCGAGGGCAGGTCGCTGGCGGTCGAGCGGATGGCGCCGGTGAGCGGGTAGCAGCCCAGCGTGCGGAAGCGCACCATCTCCTCGCGCGGCGTCTCGCCGGGCAGGAGCGGCAGCCGCTCGTCATCCACCATGATCAGCGTGCCGGACCGCTCCACCACCGGCCGCTTGCGGGCGAAATAGAGCGGCACGATGGGGATCTGCTCCGAATAGATGTAGGTCCACACGTCGAGCTCGGTCCAGTTCGAGATCGGGAAGACCCGCATGCTCTCGCCCGGGTTGAGCCTGGTGTTGAAGGTGCGCCACAGTTCGGGCCGCTGGTTCTTGGGGTCCCAGGCATGGCTGGCGTTGCGGTGCGAGAAGATGCGCTCCTTGGCCCGCGACTTCTCCTCGTCGCGGCGGGGGCCCCCCATGGCCGCGGCGGAATGCCACCTTTTCCACCCCCGCTTCACGCCCCGGGGCTTTTTCACCTCGGGGGGGGGCGCGGGGCC
>Ga0182793_1000151_pt1 | contig 62446 bp, 59 predicted proteins | sample Passage237A_FD_130498 | JGI IMG/M metagenome (GOLD analysis project Ga0182793, IMG submission 130498) | Cellulose adapted compost microbial communities from Newby Island Compost Facility, Milpitas, CA, USA - Passage2 37A (version 2) (version 2) ... | reverse complement strand
GCCTTTGCAGTCCCAGCATTTGCCTTCGGTTTCCTCATACTCGGCTGCGTGCCGTTCCAGCTCGATCTTCGCCACAACGATGGTCCGCTCGCTTCCCGGCATCGCTGGTTTGAATTTCGGGTGGCCTTTTCGCGGACCGCGCGTGTATGTACCTAGTGGCACGCATCCTCGAACAATGATGTCATCGCCGACGGCCTCCCATTGGTACGCGCACCATCCGGCCACGCCTGTTTTTTTGGCTGCCAAATCCATCGCGTCACGAATCGAAAATCTGTAGTTCATATTCGTACCTCCAAGTTCAGCGAGTTGCCGCCTAACACTGCGGTCAAGCGGAGCGCGTACCGCGCCCGCTTACCTCACGGTTAGAGGGCAGACCAAACATGTCCGCAACTCCACGTTTGTCCATCCGCGTCCGGTATGCCGTGCGCGCATGGTGTTCCTTGTCGTAGTTCAGGTGGCAACGCTGGCACATGGCTTTCAAGTTCTCCGGCTCGCAGTTCTCTGGCGTGTGATCCAAGTGCGCTACCGTCAACACTACGCGGCTTCCGGTTTCCGGATGCGGCTGGCCGTTCTCGGCGCGGCACTCCGGAAAGGCCGGCGAGCCTTCACAGCGGTTGCCAGCACGTTCTCGGATCGCTGCGCTGATCGCCTTCCAGTCCTTCGGGTATCGCTTTCGGTTTTCTGGACGTATCGGCATGCTGTCCTCCAACAATCACGTGAAAACGGCGTCAATCGCAGCAGTTCGCGAAGCTCGCGTCCGTGGTCGCGCGCCACGCGGAACAGGTTGACGATTTCATCGTCCAGGTCGTTGTAGACCTCTGCGTAGCTGCGCGGCTTGCGCAGCAGCACGGAGCCGCCACCGCCGAACGGCTCGACATGCTTCCACTTGCCGCCGTGATATCGGACCAACGGGCGACTCAACGCGTACGGGGCGCTCGTTAGCTTCATGCCGCGCGTTCCCGCGTATCCAGCGAGTCGCCGGCGACGTGCCCCAATCCCAATCGTTGCAAAGCCAGGGTTGGCTGGTTCATCTCGACCGTGCACCTTGATGGTTGCGACTGCGCATGTAGTTGCATATGCGCAATTGTGTATTGACACGCTACCATGCGTCGCGTAGATAGTACAACATACGAGAGGCGGTTTGATGTTCGTGAGCCATGCACGCCTCGAATTGCGGACAGTTCTGTCTCGCGCGTGCAGCATGAATCTCGATCCGCCGGTCGTTGCGCGCCGGCTCGCATCTGCCGGCATCTACGGAGGATGTGATCGTGAGCAATGTGTTGAAGGCGTTTCAGAGCAAGACGCGTCGTCCCGAGACGTTTTTCGGGCAGGTGGTGTCCTACGGGAAGTCGCCGGACGGATCAGATGGCGTGCTGGTCGATGTCGTCGGAACGTCAGGCGAGCCGACGGGTACACAGCGACTGGTTGTGCTGGACCCGAATGCGCAGATTGATCTCGGGCCTGGCAAAGAGCGCCCTGGTATCTCGAAGTTCGCATCGTCCGGCAAGTCGCACACGCCGCCGGGCGGAATCCTGCGCATCGAGACGGCGGTTGAAACCGGCAACGTCTGGCAGGCACGTTGGATTTCGGGCGCTGTGCACAAGCCGGGGGCGGGACGTGTGTTCACGGCCGAGGCGCGCGTCGGTACGCTGATGACGAGCGAGAAAACGGGACGAGCGTATCGCGCGTTGGACGTTCTCAATCTCGACGCCGCTACACCGGTTGCGTCGTCTGCGGCGCTCCGCGACGCCATCTCCAATGCGATTCGCGACGCGGGCGCGGGTAGCGCGATGGTGCGACTCACGCTGGGCGAGCAAACCCGAGCGGTGACGGTCGGCGGCAAGGGTGAGACGCCAGACGCCCGCGTGGAGGCGGCGTTCGCCAATGAGACGGTGCAGGCAGTTGCGGCCGCGTTGGACAACGGCGGCACCTCCAGTCAGGAGGTCGTTGAAGTCATCCCGGTGTCGCGATTCTGGTTCGGGGGTGACTCTGCGCAGAGTCCGCGACTGGACAAGTCTTTCGTGTTGACGACGGAAGAGGGCCGGCATTACAGCAGGGGCTATCGGCCGTTGCTGGTGACGTTGCAGAACCACGACGACGGTGAGGGCGTCATGGTCACGGGCGTCGCATTTGCCGATGGCACGCCATTCGCCCGACACGGGCATCCATCTCCGGTGTCGGAATCGGTTGCATCCCCGGTTGCGAGCGCGCCGGCCGAGAGCGAACCCGAGGATGAGTTCCCGGATGTGGATCTGGAAGGGCTGGTGCAGCGACAGGCACCGGGACCGGGCTTGAGCTGATGGCCGTGGGACCGTTGTTGCTCAAGGCAACGGGATCGGTTTACGCGCGGAACCGGCTGCGATTCAAACTGCTGGTTTTCCAGGGCGACAAGCGTGGCACGTCGGGCGTTTGGCCCGCCGTGCTGCAGTTGGTACGCGAGTCCAATGGAGATCGGCATCTGAATGTATCGGGCCGACTTCATGGTCTGGAGGGCGGTCGTGCGATCACGGTTTCATGCGTAACACAGCACGACACGTGGGGGAATGCGATCGGATTTGGCGATGTACTGCGGGTGAGCTGGGATCGCGCGACGAATGGAGTGACCGGAACCTTCGTGCCGCCGAGTGCCGCAACGCTGGTGGCCGGCATTCATGCGCAATTGGCGACGACGGATGACGAGTTGATTCGCGATGCGTTGCGATCGGAGGTGGAGCGAATCACGGTGGACTATGGCGCGACCGTGAAGGGCCAGGTTGTATTCATTGGCAGGGGACTGGCGCGCATTGCGAAGAATGCGGCGGTCGAACGGTCGAAAGCGTCTGCGGATATGGGTGTGAGGGCATGAGCGCAATCCGGTGGCCAGATCTTTCGGCGTATGGGATGCAGGTACGCATTCGGGAAACGGCAAAGGGTCGGGAACTGGTTGCGCTGCCGATCGCAGAGGACATTCCGCCGGCGTTTGGTACGTTGCTGACGCGAGTTGGTTTTGTTCTGGATGAAAGCGGCACGTGGCATCGTGGACTGGATGTCTCGTTGCGCGAGCTGATGGCGACATTCCCTGTGTCGTCGATGCGGGACACCGAGTTCGAGTCGTTGTTGATCGCAGACGGACGCGGCGAGATGGCGTCATCACACGGGGCCGACGACGAAAACGCCACGAGTTCCGTGGATTCCGGCGCTGTTGCAGATACCCGTCCTGCCGACGAGGCGGCCGAGGCCGACAAGACGGACGCGCCGGAACCGGAACCGCCGAAGCGTCGGCGCGGACGCAAATCCACAACGGTGCTGGAGGCGGTCGCGGATTCGGCTCCGGGCAAGGACGGCGTTCGGCCTCAACGAGCAAAGATCGACGACTTCGGTGAATACATCGGCGGCGCAAGGAAGGAGCGTTGGGCGCGTGAGGTCGGCGTGCGATCTTCCGACATCGAGGATTGGACGCCGGAAGAGAGGGCGTTGCTGGTTACGAAGGATCGGGTGTGGCCCATGCCCGATTGGTATGCCCAATGGCAGTCCGGTGCCGATCGGGGCGTGCTGGCGCATATCAAGATGCTGCGCGACGCCGTGTTGCCGGGGCCGGGTAAGATTGTGTTTGGTTATGCACCTGGCAGCCGTCGTCGGTCCCGTCATTTTCGACCGAACAGCGCGAAGGCAGAGTCCTACGTGGAGCAAGTCGGTGCGCTTGCCGATGCGCTGCGCGATGTCAAGACGCGATCACAGTTGCACGAGGCGTTGCGTACCTACGCCACCAAGTTCAGCGAGGAACGGCCTGGCGGAACGGTTACGGGCTGTCGAACGACGCCGGCATTGAGCGAGTTGCATCCGCATCTGTCGAGCCGGGTGCTACGCAGCCGACGTGGCGATATATTTTCGTTGTTTGCTCCGGAAGATGTCCAGTTGGGCATCGCGGCGATGCGAGCGGAAGAGCAGGGGTGGCCGGCGCAGAAGAGAACGAAACTCGCGACCGGGCAGTCCGAGCACGAGCAGCAGAATGACACCAACGAGGCGCGCGAGGAAACGTCGAAGAAGTCGAGGAAGCGACTCCCGATTTCGACTCGCCCGCATCTGGCGTGGGTGGAGCGCAGCGGCAACGAGCATTCCCTTGGTCGCGATGCGACGCCGGACGATTTTTTGTCCGTGTTCGGTTTTCGCGGGGGAGAGTTCGGCAACTGGCTGTCGGGCAAGGAGCGGCAAGAGGTACTCAACCTCGGCTATCACGCGTTGCTGGATCTCGCATGCGTACTCGATGTCCCGCCGCGTGCCTTGTCACTCGGCGGGACATTGGCGATCGCGTTCGGAGCGCGCGGGAAAGGGCGGGCGGCGGCGCACTACGAACCGGGGCGTCGCGTAATCAATCTGACCCGCATCAAGGGTGCCGGGTCGCTGGCCCACGAATGGGCGCATGCGCTTGACCACTACATCGGCACGACGACCGAAGCGTCGCGCATGGTTGAGCCGCAACGACCGTTTGCGAGCACCGTGAAAAGTTCCACAGACGAGACGGCGGCCGGGTTGATCCATGTGGTTGCGTCGCTTCGCACGCGCAAGGCGACGGATGATGACGTACCGTGGGTTCTCAAACGCCTTTGTGCAGACGGGACGTTTCGTGGCTGCGCGGTGAGGGAAGCGGAATATTTTCGCCGATATGCAGCCGATGCCCTTGCATCGGACGATGCCGGCACGAGGGATCGTGCTGCGAAGAGCGTAAACGCGCTGCAACCGTTCACTGCGGTGATCGACCGTTTCGTTCGATGCGCCAACGATGTGCCACTGTCCGAGATGGAAACGACGGTGCGCGATGCGCTTTCGGCCTTGGAGGCTGCCGAACAGGACGAGTTGATCGCTGGCCCCATCGGTTCCTGGCTGCGTCAAGGTCTGACTACGTATCTGGAGTGGGTTCCGCAAATGGATGTCGTGCGTGCCGCCGTCGAAGCGCGACGGGATAACGGCACGCTTCCTGATGGTGTACCAGACGGAGTGCGCGAGCGCCTCTCTCGCGCGATGGCGACGAACATCGTACGGACGCACTATCTGGAGAACGCGCTCGGGTTGGACGGTGAAAAGAAAGCGAAACGCAACCCGTACTGGTCGTCCAATTGGGAACTGTTCGCGCGCGCGTTCGAGTCGTGGGTCGAGGACCGTCTGTCGGCAAAGGGATGGGTCAGTCAATACCTGGTGCATGGGACCGACGCATCCAAGCGGGCCGACACGAAGATCCTGTGGTATCCGACGGGCGATGATCGTGCGCGCACGTGCGCGGCATTTGATGGATACGCCCCGACATTGGCTGCATTCCTGCGTGAGCGAACCGTGTATGGGCCAGACGAAGATGCCGAACTAGAGGCGACACCGCCGCCTGCGGCGCCGATGATAGGAGTGTGACGATGAAAGTCTCGCTGTCCGAGGAGTTGGATTCGGTGATGGCGCGAGCTGCGATTGCGTGGCTACGCGAGCGCGGTGTCTCCACGGAACTCGCTGAAGATTGGGTGGTCGCCGGACTGGCCGCCCAACGGGCGACGGCGTTGCGGGAGGCGGCACATACGGCGCGTTCGTGCATGGATGCCGGGCTGGTCGGGATTGCCCGCGCCGCGATGCTGGGCGTTGCGGTGCGGTATGGCGTCGACGTGGCGCGTGTCGCGCTGCGCGACGCCAGTCCGACGCAGCACGGTTCGGACGCAGTGCAATCTCCGGATTGGAGCTGCGGCGCATGAACATAGCCGTGCATGGATTGGATCGGCTGGTGTCGTCGTTGACAACGTGCATGGCCGAAGCCGCAATCGCGTACTTGCGAAAGCAGGGCGTGAGTGAGGCGGTGTTCAGCGACGAAAAGGCGGTTGCGCAGCTTTCGACGATGCTGAAACGCGCCGCTCCGGATGCCGTGCAAGCGGCGTTTCGCGACGGAAAGGATGCGGTCGATGGTTTGCCGGGTGAAAGTGGCGAGTCCGTTGCGCGCATGACGATGCACGCAACGATGACATTGGCAGGCATTGAAGTGGGCAAGCAGATGGAAGTGCGCATGCGCGCGTCTGCAATCGGCCCATGCGTCTGAGGACATCAACATGCGAGAACGGAGGCCGCTCGGGATGGAACCCTGCCCGCCGATTTCGACCAGTGGGAGATGCGCAACATGGAAGGACGCCGCGCCGCGGAGGTGGCGGCACAAGAGGATCGCCGAGGCGTATCGGGGCCGGCACCTAAGTTTTTAGGGTTAGGAGCGTGGACATGACAACGCACGTGTTCCGTGAGCATTGGAAGTTTGCTGGCGGCTATGCACAGCGGTTGACGACGCGGCGATTCGGTGACTTGTCGCCGGCAGAACGGCAACGTGTGCCGGGTTACGAGTACGGTTCAGACGATTCGATCGTCGTTTATGACGGTGATTGGGCGATCTACCTGCACGACGGCACGGCGCAGGACGCCGTGCATGCCGCCGTGGTAGCAGCGATCGAAGCGGAGTCACCGATCGCTGGCATCTACGAACCGCGATTCGCGGCGTATCAGTTACCCGGTGGCGAACAGTATCGAGAATGGTTGTTGACAAGCGCCGTCCCCTCGGACATGGAACCGGACGTTCCGGACGTTGAGGATGCAAGGGTGTCCGCGCGCATCGATGAGCGCCGGGACGCGGCGGGGCATCGCGTCCTCTTCATCGAGGACATGCGCTCGGAATGGAGCGAAGCGGTGCCGTATGCCGAGACTTCGGCATGGGTGTTGTTGGCCGTGAAACGTCTGACGGCATACGCGGCGGATCGTGGGATTGATCGCATTGCGTTGGCGACGGGCGACATGCAAGTGGCACGCAGCGGCATCGATGAGAGCAAGGCGGCGGGCCGGACAACGTGCGATGCGATGCGCGCGTTCCATGACGGCATGGTGCGGGATGCCGTGACGGAGTGGGCGCTCCCGCTCGGTAGTTCGGTCGAACAGGTGGAGATAGCGACTGGCGAGCCGGATCCGGAACCGTGGAAAGCACGTGACGCGACGGACGCAGGGTGGGGAATGATCGAGGCATCGTTTGCGACACGAGAGGAGGCCGTCGCGTGGGCAAACGAAAACGGTGGCGTGGACATCGGCTACGAGCCGGGCGGGTTCGTGGTGGCGCATGGGTTCGATGTAACGCCGGCGATGCGCGCTGCGCTCGTCAACGATGCCGATCTGGCAATGATCGAAGGCTCCGGTGTTTTCGTGGATGAAGGAACGATTGCGCCTGTGCCCTCGTCGGGACCGCGGCCATGAGTTCGGTGGCGTTGGAAACGAACGAGATTCGGACCATCGCGGAGCGCGTATTGGGACGCGAAACCGTAGAGCGACGGATCGCCATTGTTCCGTACGCGAAGCTGCCGGAGCCAGTTCGATCTGCGGCAGAGCGGCAGGCGGGCGAGCAGGCCGAGTCAACGACGCAGGCCGTGTACTGGAATCGTACGTGCTATCTGGTGGAGGGCGCGTTCGCATCGGATCGTGACGTGGAGCGTGCGATCTTCCATGAGTACTTCGGGCACTTCGGGTTGCGTGTGCGATTCCAGCGCGATCTGGAATCGGTACTGGACGATCTATTCGAGCGCGCCGGCGGACGCGAGGGCGTGTTGGCGCTGGCAGAAGCGCAAGGCATCCCGTTGCGGGAGGTCGCGCGTGATCTGGATTCGGACACGCGGATGACGGATCGCCAACGGCGCTGGGCTTTGATGGATGAATTGCTCGCGCGCATGGCAGAGACGAGCGGATCGCTCCGGCTGATGTTGCAAGCGTTTATCGGAGCGGCGCGGGAATGGCTCCGACGGCGCGGATGGTTGGCGATGTCGGGCGTTGGTGAGAGCGATCTTGCGCGCATCGTTGTGGATGCGCGCCGTGCAGCCTTGGCGGCTGACAGCGCGAAGGCTGCGGGTGTTGTGCCGACTCTCGCGCCTGCGTTTCAGCGAAGGTGGCAGGGTGATGCGCCCTTGTTCTCGCCTTCCGAACAGGCGCCCGTGTTCTACAGCGCGTTGCTGGAAGTGGTCACGGCGGGCAAAGGCGCCCCGAAGAAGGGGGACGCCGCGCAGTGGAAGGGCTGGCTCGATGGCGCGCAGCGGCGCGGCGAGATCAAGAAGTCCGAGCGCGATTGGCTGGGCGTGGATGCGTGGCTGGAAGGCCGCGACAGCACGACCCGCGCGGAACTGGCCGACTTCATCCGCGCCAATCAGGTGCAGGTGGAGGAAGTGCAGCTTGGTGAACTGTCAGACGCAGAGGCGGATTCCATCGGGCAGGACATGGGGTTCTCGCCGGTCGAAGTGTTGGACGATGACGGCGACTTCTCGCACTACGTCGTGCAGGATGAATACGGCAACACGATCAAGCGTGGTAACGACGACTACCGTGATCGCGAGTTCGACACCGAGGCCGATGCGCAAGAGGGAATCCGGGAGTTCGTGCGGGAAAACCACGCCCAAAACGGAGACACATCCGCTGCGGCGAAGTTCGCGCAATGGACGCTGGATGGTGGGGAGAACTACCGCGAACTGCTGCTGACGCTGCCTCCGAAAGGTGTGCCAAGCGAACTTGCTGCGGATGTTCATGCGGCCGGCAAGCGTGCCCGTGATGCAATGGCGAGACTCGACGAAGTTCGCGATACCGATGGCGAGGCCGCTGCCCGCCAAGAGGTTGCCCGCGCTAACGCTACCTATGAAGCATTGAAGCAGAAAGCCATTGCTGCGGACCAGCGCTACAAGTCATCCCACTTCGACCAGCCCAACATCCTCGCCCACGTCCGCTACAACGAGCGCACTGACGCCGACGGCAAGCGCGTGCTGTTCATCGAGGAAATCCAGAGCGACTGGCATCAGGCTGGGCGGAAGCAGGGGTACGGCGACATTGCGAGCGTGCAGGACACCCTGCGCGAGACCGGAACCATGCCCGACGAATGGGCGCGCATGAGTCCGGAGCAGCAGGAGCAACTGCGCCGGCAGGTCGCCGGGTTCGGATTCAAGGCGGGAGTCCCCGACGCCCCCTTCAAGGCCACCGACGAGTGGGCCATGCTGGCGTTCAAGCGCATGGTGCGCCATGCCGCAGAGAACGGATTCGACCGCATCGCGTGGACGACTGGCGAGCAGCAGGCGGAGCGGTATGACCTGAGCCGGAAAATCGGGCGCATTACATACATCAAGTGGGACGCGTCGGACGTGAAAAATATGGACGTCCAGCGCTGGGACGTGACCGCGCACAGCCTTACCGACGATCGGACCGTATGGAGCACGGAAGGTGCTGAGCTTTCGGAAATCGAATCGAACCTCGGCAAAGACATCGCGGAACGAATTGCCAATGATCAAGGGGACGCCGATCCGAAGTACAAGGCACGCAAGCAATTGAATGGCGACGGCCTGAAGATGGGCGGCGATGGCATGCGCGGCTTCTACGACAACATCCTGCCCAAGGCCGTGAGCAAGTGGGCAAAGCCGTTCGGCGCGAAGGTTTCGACGACGACGATTCACACCGATCCGCTGCGGACGGATGACACGGACGAGACGCCGCTTACGGACGATGGCGAGGTGGCGCGCACGGTCCATGCCTTGTCGGTGACGGATGCAATGCGGGAATCCGTGTTGCATGGCATTCCGATGTTCAGGATGGCGCCCGCAGACGACGAGGACGTGAACCAGAACGAGGCACAGAGCGTCGGCTTCGGGCCAGGCGTATAAGGAGTCAGCGATGGAGATGAAGAGCGAGCGAACGGCGAATGCGTCGGAAATGATGTGGGTCGACGTGTCGTGGTACGGCATGCGTTGGTTTGCGATGCCGACCGGCGGCAAGCACTTCGTCGTTGCGGCTGGCGCCGTCGCGACCCATGACGCGGCATTGCGGGAATTGGGATTCAGACGGCACGCTTGGCAAGGGGTCTACATGCGCGAAGGCATGCCGCGCGGGGTAGATCTCAAGCGCGTTTTGCCGCGATTGGAGTTCGTGCAGGTTGCCAATCCGGCGGACGTGGTGTTGTCAGCGGCAACTGTGCAGACACAACCTCGTGACGAGTCAATCGAAGCGGTAACGCCGGCACGGCAGCAGTCCGGAGCCGGACGCGGGCTGGCGGTCTTGTTCGCGGAATGGGACATTTTGCGGCAGTGGAGATCCGCGCCGCATGATGCGATACGCATCCACGTGGGTGACTTGGTGGTTGGCATTCGGGGCGCGTTGACACGCGATGGGGCCGGTGCCCGATTCACGATCGTGGGAACCGACGGCGGAACGGTTCGGACCCTGTTGGCCGCCGGTCAATTCCATGTTACGGATGCGGACGGTTCCGACGATGCTGCGGCGACGGTTGCGCGGTGGCATGCCGCATGGGTGCATCATGGGCGGGTTGTCCCGGATGCGCCGATCGAGTCGGCGAAGGCGGACGTGATTGTTGCAGATCCCGCAGTCGAGCATGGCGACGACGGGGCGGGGATGGCCGGTGCAGAGAATGGAGGAAGCGATGACGATGACGGCAAGCGAGCGAGAACGACGACGGGATCGGGTAACGGACCTGTATCCGGTAACGAAGAAGGTGATCGAGGCCGAGCAAGGTCGGGCGACGAGCTATCTCGATCGCGTGAAGCAGGCCAATCAGGCGATGGAGATGGCGCGCGAGTTCGCCGACGCCGAGTTGGCGTCCGAGCGGACGATGACCAGGCAACCCTTTTCGGAGATGTCCGAGGAGGAGTGAACTTTCGCCTGTTGGATACCTCGATCGTCGATCACGGCAGTTTCCGCGCGGCGGACGTTGCCGCGCGGAACATCGAGGCCATCCGCATCCTGCGGACACTGGACGAGGAAAAGCGCGATCCGACATCCGAAGAGCAGACCGCATTGATCCAATATGCGGGATGGGGTGGGTTGCCGCAAGCGTTCGAGGCGGACGGCGCGTTGGCGTCGTTCGGTGAAACGCTGCACTCACTGGTCGGCGAGAGTGGGTACGAAGCGGCGCGTGCCTCGACGTTGAATGCACATTACACCGCAGTTCCGATCATCGACGCGATCTGGTCGGCGGTGACGCGCACTGGATTCACGGGTGGCCGGGTGCTGGAGCCTGGAGCTGGCAGCGGGCTTTTCATGGCTCGTGTCCCGGAAGAGGCGGCATCGAAAACGGCGTTCGTGGCCGTCGAAAAGGACGCAACGACGGCGCGTCTGCTCAAGGCGCTGTATCCGGCTGCAAAAGTGTACGGGACCGCGTACGAAGAGACGCCGATTCCCGATGCCAGCATGGATCTGGTGATTGGCAACGTGCCGTTTGCGGATGTGCGCATCCATGACTCGCGGTATCGCAGCACCAAGCCGGTGCTGCACGACTACTGCATTCTGAAGTCGCTCGACAAACTGCGTGATGGCGGCGTGATGGCCGTCATCACGTCGACGGGCACGCTCGACAAAGGTGATCCGCGCGTGCGGCGGGCCATGTACGAGGGCGGTGCCGACCTGCTGGCGGCCTGCCGGCTGCCGGAAGATGCGTTCAGTGCGAATGCGAACACGCATGTGACGACGGATATTCTCTTCTTCCGCAAGCGCAAAGCGGGGGACATACCGGGGGATGCCGACTGGATCGGGTTGACGGAAATCGAGGGCCGGGACGGTCAGACGATGGAATTGAACGCCATCTTCGCGACGGATCGAGGGCACATGCTCGGCTATCCGGTGCTGTCCGGGCGGATGTACGGCGGCGCGCGACCGGCGCTGGTGCGCAAGGATCCGCGGCACAGCGAGGCAGAATGGACGACGGACCGCATTCTGGAGCAGGTGCGGCAGGCGGTACCGGAGAATGTTTGGGATCCAGTTGTGCGGCAGCAATCGACGGTGGCCTCGCCGGAGATCCTGGGTGCACCGTCGCGCGACGTAGGCACGAACGACGAGGGTAATTACGTTCTGCACAATGGCGTCGTAGGACAGATCTTCGATGGCGTCGTGGCAAAGGCGACCTTTCGCGTCGCCAGTGACGAGGCGCGCGTGCGCGCATGGATCCCGGTACGGGATGCCATTCGGGATTGCCTGCGGCTGCAGTTGCAGGCGACGTTCGATGAGGCGGCATTCGAGACGGCGCTGGCGACACTGAATGCCGCGTACGACAAGGCAGTGGCAGGGTTCGGACCTGTCTCGTCCCGCGCGAACCGCCGCGCAATGGCAGAGGATCCGGATCTGGCATTGTTGTTGGCAGCAGAAGAGTTCGACGAGGAAACCGGGGTTGCGCGCAAGGCGGACGTGTTCCGCGGGCGCACCATTGGTGCGCCGGACAGACCGCCCGAGTCGGCCTCGGTAGCCGATGCCCTGACGTGGTGCATGAATCGCCACGGCAGCGTCGTTCCGTCGGTCATCGAATCGATCGCAGGCCGTCCGTGGGACGAATGCGCGGATGAACTGATCGAGCAGTCGCTGATCTTTCGCAATCCGGAGAACGGTGACTTCGAGTTGGCGGTGCAGTATCTCTCCGGCGATGTCCGGAGCAAACTGGAGGTCGCCGTGAAGGCGGCCGAAGCCAATCCAGCGTTCGCGGCGAACGTCGAGGCGTTGAAGGCGCGGATGCCGAGTGATCTGGTGGCCGAAGAGATCGATGTTGCGTTGGGGCAACCGTGGATTCCGGAGGAGCACATTGCGGCATTCGTGGCCCGGCTGTACGAGACGGACGAGGCCCGCGTCCGCGTCACGCATAACGCCGCTACGGCCGATTGGGGGGTCGTGGCACCAAGCATTCCAGTGCCGAAATGGTCAACGAACCGTTTTACTGCGGCCGCACTCGTGGAACTGGCGTTGAGAGGCCAATTGCCCAAGGCGTACGACAAGGATCTGGATGGAAACCTGGTGCTCAATCCGCAGGAGACAGCCATTGCGATCGAGCGGCAATCTGCAATCAAGCGGGAGTTCCAGAACTGGATTTGGACCGGGGAAGAGCGCAAGCAAACCCTGGTCGGCATCTACAATCGGCTTTTCCGCTCGTGGCGGTCGCCCGACTACGGCACGATCGCGATGACGGTGCCGGGCATGTCGGCGACACGCGCCCTGCGTCCACATCAGAGCAGCGCGGTATCCCGCGTGGTCATGGAGCAGAGCACGCTGCTGTCGCACCCGGTCGGGTTCGGCAAGACGGCAACGATGGTGAGTGCCGCAATGAAGTTGCGCTCGCTCGGTTTCGCGCGCAAGAGCGCGATTGTCGTGCGCAAAAACACGCTGTACCAGTGCGCTGCGGAGGCGCAGCGGTGGTTTCCGCAGGCGCGCGTCCTACTGATCCGCTCGGAGGATCTGAACCCGAAGGGGCGCGAGCGGTTTTGGCGCCAGGTGCAGACACGCAATGCGGACATCATTCTGGTGACGCCGGAGGCGTTCAAGCGTCTCCGGTTGCCTCTGGAAGCGGAGCGCGACTATGTGCATGACGAGATCGCCCAGATCGAACATGCGCTGAAGGATGACTCGATCGAGAGCAGCACGCGAAGAGGCCGGGCGCGCTCCACGACCAAGCGACTGGAAAAGCGACGCGCGCAGGCGCAAGAGAAGTTGAAGGCGTTGTTGAACATTTCGGAAAAGGACGACAAGCGGATCACGCTGGGCGATCTCGGCATTGACGCGCTTTTTGTCGATGAGGCGCAGAACTACAAGAACTTGGCAATCGACTCGCGCGAGCAATTGCTTGGCATTCCGACTGCGGCGGCACAGAAGGCGTCGGACATGCACTCGAAAGTGCAGTATCTGTTGAAAGAGGGCAAGCGGGTTGTGTTCGCGACGGGTACGCCGATCGTCAACACGTTGGCAGAGGCGTTCAATTTGCAGCGGTATCTCTCTGCGGACGTGCTGGACAAATTGTCGATCCATTCGTTTGACGCGTGGATGGCACAGTTCGGCGAGCCGATCAGCTCGCTGGAGCCTGATCCGGGATCGGGTGGATACCGTCTTGTGCGACGGTTGGCGGAAGTGCGGAACGTGCCAGAACTGGTGTCGCTGTTGTCGACGTTCACAGATTCCGTATCCGAAACCAGTGTGGACCTGGGGCGTCCGAATGCCGCCTTCGAGACGGTTGCCGTGGACGCGACGCCACTGCAGCAGGCGTATCGGGAGTTGCTGGCGGCGCGTGTGCGCGAGATCCGCGGCAAGGCTCGGTCGCGTGAGGACAAGGACAACGTGTTGGCGGTGCTCGGGGATGCACGACGGGCCGCGATGGACCTGCGCACGATGTATCCGGGTCTGCTGGATGAGGATGGCGGCAATAAACTGTCGACTGTCGTCGCGAAGATTGCGCACGAATACAACGAATCGGCGGCGATGAAAGGCACGCAGGTGGTATTCGCCGATTTCAGTACGCCGGGGGCGGGCTGGAATGCCTATCGCGCCATTCGCGAAGGGCTGATTGCACGAGGCATCCCGGAGCGCGAAGTCGCGTTCATCCATGAATGCGGCACGGATGCGGCGAAAGCTGCGCTGTTCACGAAGGTGCGCTCCGGTGAGGTTCGGGTGTTGATCGGCTCGACCGAAAAAATGGGCGAAGGTACAAACGTGCAGGATCGCTTGGTGGCATTGCATCACCTCAATGCCCCGTATCATCCGGGCGCCGTCACGCAGCGTAACGGGCGCATCATTCGGCAAGGCAACCAGAACAAAGACGTTCGGATCTACACGTACGTGACGAAGGGATTGCTCGAAGATTGGAACTGGCACCTGGTGCTGCTCAAGCAGCGGTTCATTGGGCAGATCATGGAAGGCATCGCAGCTCACACCGATGGCGACGGACTGGCACGCCGGATGGTCGAGGATCCGGCCTCCAGCATGTCGTTCGAGGAAATCGAGGGTATGGCCTCGGGGGATCCGATGGTGAAGGAGAAGTGCCGCATCGATGCCGAAGTCAAGCGACTTCGCTTGATGCGGGACGCGCATGGCAGTCAGCAAGCGGAGTTGCGGTACTCGATCCGGCGCGATAACGATTTGATCGAGGATGTGGATCGAAGGTTGGAGTATGCGCAGCAATTGGTTGCTGCACTGCAGCCTGCCGTAGCGGGCGAGTTGCCGGTCCGTGTCGAGGACCGTGCATTCTCCGGTGACGGCGCGGTGACGAAGGCAGGCGAGGCAATACTGGCGTTGGTCAAGCGATCGTCTCCGTATCGTTCCGAGCAAGTTGCGACGGTACGTGGCCTCAAAGTGCTGTTGGCACCGTCGGCGAGCGGTCCACGTCTGGAAATCGTGCCACCGGATGCGTACCGCGGTGACGGATTCAATGTGGTGGCGATTACGGACAATCCGGTGGCTTTGGTCAAACGTATCGAGCGGGCCGTAGAGGAGATAGAGCAATGGCCTACGAACCTGAAGAATCGCCGCGCCGAGCTGGTAGAGCGTGTCCAGCGCAACGAACGGGAGACTGGACAGGAGTGGCCCGAGGAGGGGCGCTATCAGGAAGCGTTGGCCGAACAGGCGCGCATCGACGCAGAGATTCAGGCAAAGTCCAGCGGAATCGAGATGACGTCTCTCGGGGAAACGTCCATCGCGTTCGAGGGACAGTTGACGGCGGCGCGCACTCGATTCGCCGATGAGTACGGAATTGCCGAGTTGGCGACGCAACAGGAATCGGCAGTAGCGGACAACGATGACTGGACGGCGGTCGCTGACGACGTGGATCTGGATGACGATGAGTCAGACACGCGTCCGCGCAAGGCAGCAACGATGGGAATGTAAGGAGGTTTGCGATGGAATCGGAACGCAAGCGCGGTTTTGTTCGGCGAGCGGCGACTGGTGTTGCGTGGGCATTGTTCCCGGTTGGTGTCGCGAGGTCGCTGCGATCACAAGCCACATCATCGGCCCGCGCCGTCACCGGAATGATGGGGTCGATCGCGCAGTCGGCCGCGCGACTCGGTGAGGGTGGGGCCGACGATGCCGACCTTCCGTCGGAAGCCGAGGCACGCGTGATCGTGCGCAATGCGCGAACGATCTGGGTCATCGCAATCGGCATGGTGCTGGCGAGCATCGCACTGGCTGCGATGGTCCCGAATGTGTTTTCCGGACGATCGTTCCTGTTTCTGGCGCATGGAATGCTGGTGGCGTGCGGGCTGGGCGTCGTCGGCATCATCCTCGCACTCGATGCCGCCCGCGCCGTGGCCGAAATGCAGGATCGGCAGCCGATTGATTGGCTGGCCTTTGTGCGAATGCCGGGTCGCTTCATTCCGTGGTGAATCCACGAAGAACAAAATGCCTCGAAGGAACTACCGATGTCTTTGACACAAGACCGCACCAAGGAGGACTCGTTCCTGATCTCGATCTACTACGAACGCTGGACGCATGACGACTTGGATTTTGGCGAGCCGGGCGATCGTTGGGTTGAGGTCGAGAGGGAGATGGTGGACGCTGATGAACTGAAGCGGTATGGCTGCGACTACGGCATATCCGAATCTTCCGCGGGCGATCCCGCAGCGTTCCCAATCTGGTTCAGTTCCGCATCCCCGCGTCGGGACCGTGAGCATATCGAGCAGGGCGTCGACAGGTTCTACTATAGCCTGCATGTGCACGAAGTGAATGGCCGCGAGCCGGAGGCCGAGGACTACCAGAAGGTAGCCAACCTGATCGGCGTGAAGTTTGACCGCTCGCTTGAACGTGCTGATGGCAAACAGCACGCCCCGTCGATGTCCGGTCCCTGATCCTGAAGGATCGGTATACGAGATTCGTCGGCTCAAACAAGCAGTGAATCCGTTCCGATGGTCATTCGCGCTCGACCATTGCATGGAAGCCGCATACGGCCAGATTACGAAACATGACGGTAGTTCCCCGGCAGGTAGATCCACGCGTAATCGGCCCGCCCGCCGTCGTTCTGCTTGATCTGCACGACGGCACGCTTGCGCGGTACGACGAACTTTAGCGCCTCGGCCGGCAGCCGCATCTTGCGAATGGACGAATCCCAGAACATCTCGTCGATGCCGAGTACCACCTTGGTAGCCACGCTCGAAAGAAAATCCTCCGGAAAATGAGTGGGCGCCTGGCTCGCGCACACGAGCGCCACGCCGAACTTGCGGCCTTCCAGTGCGATTCGGTTGCAGATGTTGTCCTCGCCATCGTCCAGGTGCAGCGAAGCCTCGTCCAGCACGATCAGGTCACGCACATCCTTGGTCTCGCCTCTGTTCATCGCAGAGCGAAGGATCTGCTCCATCATGAAGTGCGCGTACAGTTTCTGCTCGTCGCGCCCGAGGGCCTTGAGGTGGTAGCGATGCACGGCAGTGTCCGGATCAAACGGCGGCGTGCCGGGCTTGAAAATACCAATACCATTCAGATTTTCGAGGCGCTCGACGACAGACTGCAGCACGTCTCGCGACGTGTAGCGAATTGCGTTCTCCAACTCTTTCCCGGTGCGGATCTCGTTGAGATAACGATCGTACGCCGCCCGTGCGGCATCGATTGCCTTCTCCAAATCCGCGTCCTTCTTCTCCGCTTCCTCCGGATCGCCGCCGTTGGCTTTCCGCAAAGCGGCCAGTTTTGCATGTATCCGGTGCGCGGACTTGTTCACCTCTTCCAGTGCCACCACACCTTTCTCATCGGTCCCGAGGTACATCGACTTCAGCCTGAACGCAGCGAAGCGTTGTGCGTCTTGCAGCGTCGGGAACTTCTTCGGGTACCGACGCTGCACGCCATCGTGCAACCGCCAACTGTCCGGTTTGTCGAGGTAGAACCCGTTTGCCGCGTAGAGGTCGATCAGCAGATTTCGCAGCACGGCCTCTTGCTTGCTGCCGAGCTGCTTGCTCGTTCGATTGATCGCGCCGATCAGCCCCTGTACGCGCTTGCGCACGCCGCCCGCATGTCGATCCGGATCGACGACCAACGGATTGATGCCGTGATTGGTCGACTCCGAGAACAGCACCGTCGATGCCTGCTCTACATCGATGTCGCCGTGCACGTCGAACACGTGCGCCCGAAAACCGGGTGTCCGGTTCTCCGCAGCGGCACGCACTACGCTGCGCAGCCAGTGCGTCTTGCCGGCACCCGACATGCCAACGATCAGCATGTGCGGATTGACGACATTACGCGAATCCCACACGACACGCCGATCTTCGCCACGCTTTGCGGCGCCCGCATCCTGTCCCCATTCAAGCCGCACTGTGCGCCCCCGATTGCCGTGTACGACCCATGTACGCGCACGGCTTGTACACGTACTGTTCCAGGTACATCGCGAATCGAATCGCCATTGCGGCGGTTTGAATCGCCTCCATGCGAATGTCCTCGTCGCGCGTCGCCTTGCCAGGCTCGTACGCTTTCTCCAGCACGGCCTTCGTCAGCTCACCGAACTCTTCGCCCACTATCGCAATGGCGTGAACCGGATCTTCCGGCCAGTTCGGAAATACGCGTGTCGCCCGCTCCAGTTCGGCGCCGACTTCCAACACGATGCGCTCGTATGACAACCGATCCAACATTCCATCGCTCCTCAACACGCCGCTCCGCGTCGGCATCGCATACGTTCCATGTGCGCAATGCCACCGTACTATCTTGCGGAACCAGCGAACTCCAGTGCTGGCTCTATAGGTGTGTCCTAGAACGGAATATCATCCTCCGGGATGTCGTCATGCGACGAACCCTGCGAACCCGATTCCGGCTTGCGGTCATTCAAGCGCAAAACATCCGCCACGATTTCGTGGCTGTAACGCTCGATGCCGTCCTTGTCGACGTACTTGTCCGTGCGCGGGCTGCCTTGCACCAGAATCAAACTGCCCTTGCTGACGTAATCACGTGCAATTTCCGCGATCCGTCCAAACAGTTTCACCCGATGCCAGTTCACCCGCTCTGCCTTCTTCCCTTCCTTGTCCTTCCACACTTCGTTCACTGCGATCGACAGCGAGACGACGCACTTGCCGTCGGCGGTCGTCCGCACTTCCGGATCCGCTCCGACGTGACCCTCCACGATCGAGACTGCATATCCACGTGCCATGATTTACTCTCCTGTATGCGTTGAGGAACCTACTTCATCGACCGCCGCCCGCGTTGATCGCACCGCGTCGCGCCCGTTCGAGACAGGCACGACCAACGGACTCAACAGCACGACGAGCACACATGCGCTGGCAACCAGCGCAAACATTGCATCCGACATCACCGCCCCCTTTTGCGTGACGATGGCCGCATCTCACGTTGTCCAAATACCGAATCCAGATATGCCGAGCACGCCTTGCGCGACGCCCGCGCCTCCGGCGGGGCGATCAATCCACGATCCCGCTCCAGTCGGTCCAGTTGCTTCAATTGCGCCTCGGATGGCACATCCGACCGCTCGGCCTCCGGAACGCGGTGCTGGTCGATGAATGCGCTGCATGCCGCAGCCGATGCGCGAGCCTGCGCCGGCAACTCGGTCATCCCCACGCGCCGCGCGATGGACTCGGCGACGGCCAATTGTTTCGGCGACGGCACGCGCTCGTGCACCTCGTCCGCTGCGGGCATTCGTTCCAGCACGCGGCCCAGCATCAGCTTCGTGAAAGACTCGACCGACGCCAGGAAGCGATCGCGCCCGTGTTCGCCGACCTTTCCGTTCGCGATCTCGTCAAGACGCGTTTCCCATACGGCGGTCAACGCGACATCTGCCAGTTCCGGCGGGATGCAGTCGATCAGGGCGCGTCCGATCGCTGTAGAAACGATCGAACGCCCCTTCGTTGCGATGTACCCTCGGTCTCGCAACGTCTTGATGATCGCAGCACGCGTTGCACTGGTACCGATCCCGGACGTTTCCTTGAGCCGCGCTTTCACCTCCGGATCGGTGGCGTACTTTGCGGCCGATTTCATGTCCTTGAGCAACGTACCTTCGGTGTACGGGCGCGGCGGCTTCGTTCGCAAGCCCTCGACGACGACGGGATCGGCAACTCCTGACGCGCCATCCGGAACATCCGGCACAGGCACCTCCTGCGTCCCGTTCTCATCATCTTCCTTCGCGCTTTCCTGATAACGTCCACCCAATGCCGCCTTCCACCCTGGCGCGCGCGCTACGCGACCGGATGCGGTGAACAACACACCATTCGCGTCGAAGCGCATGCGCGTCTGGTCATACTCGTAGTCTGGAAGCAGCGACGCGACGTAGTGGCGCGCAATCAGGTCATATGCCTTCGCTTCCTCGTCGCCCAAGCGATTGCGATCCACCGCAACAGCCAACGGTATGATTGCGTGATGCGCGGTCACTTTCGCACTTGCGAACACATTCGCACGCAACACGGGGCGGATCTCTTCCAAAATCGTCCCCAGCCCATCGACGTGCGCCGCCGCGATTGATGCGAGCACCTTCGGCACGTCCGCCATCTGCTCTTCTGGCAGGTACGTGCAGTCGGTACGCGGGTAGCTCGTTACCTTGTGCGTTTCGTACAGCGATTGCGCAATCGACAGTGCCCGATCGGCCGACCATCCGAACAAACGATTGCATGCCGACTGAAAGCCGGCCAGATCCAGCAGCGGCGGCGGTCCTTGCCGCTCCCGCGTAATCTCGACCTCGACCGAGCCGCGCGCACCCTGCGCCATGCTGGCCAGATGATCCGCCTTCGCGCGATCGAAAATGCGGGCTTCATCGTGCGGCGCGTGTCGCATGACGACACGCTTGCCCGCATCGGTTGTCACAACCGCCGACAACTCGAAATACTCACGCGCAACGAACGCCTCGATCTCTCGGTCGCGGCGCACGACCAGACCCAGCGTAGGCGTCTGAACACGCCCAACGGAGCGCACGCCTCGGTCCGACCCGCGCGCCTCTTCGACCTTGCTGATCGCGCGCGTCAGGTTCAGCCCAACAAGCCAATCCGCTCGCGCGCGCCCCTGCGCAGCCCAATGCAGGCCGATCGTTTCCGCATCATCCCGCAGCGCCGCCAGTGCGTTGCGAATCGACTCTGGGTCCAGAGCGCGCAACCAAAGTCGCCGCACGCGGCCAGCATACCCCGCGCGCTCCAACACCTCGCGCGCAATCGTCTCGCCCTCTCGATCCGCGTCGGTTGCAATGACGACCTCACTCGCCGACCGCAGCAGGTTGTCAATGATGCGGAGCTGCGCGCGACTGCGTGCGATCGGCACGTAATTCCACCGTGGCGGCACGATCGGCAACCTGTCAACGCGCCATTCCTTGTTGGCCGGGTCGTAGTGCTCGGGCGGCGCCAACTCCAACAGATGCCCGAGCGCCCACGTCACCGTCCCTTGCGACGTTTCGATCACGCCCTGGCCGCGCCGCGCCGCGCCGAGTACGGATGCGATGTCGCTTGCTTGCGACGGCTTCTCGCAAAGCCAGACACGCATCGTCAGTGACCCTCGAACCCATTGGCGAACAACGTCCCAGCGGACTCGAATCCGCTGCGGAACAGTCCTTCGGATCGGAACGCGCCTTCGTATACAGCGTTCGGCGGCAGGTAACGGAAACTCGTCACGCACAACTCGGACGTCGCCAGTGCCGCGATCCCGCTCACAAGCAAGCTGGACTCACTGCAAGGCGGAACCAAAGCAAGAGGCCCGTATACGTCATCCGACGCCGCAGGCAATTCCCATACGTGATCCCACGGCAATGTCAGCGATGGCGCGACACCGGCGGCAAAATGGATAGGAGCCGTGTACTGCAACACCGTAGGACACAGAACATACGTCTCCACGCCTACCGGATACCGATACCCGGAAATGTGCACGGTTGCATACGGGCAACTGGATGCGGAGCCGTGGATCGGCACCGCTGCCAGCGCCGCCGCCAGCCATGCGTGGCGAATGGTACGGGTCAGGCGACCAGACACGTTTGTCCCCTTGCGTGCATTTGCGTATATGATACATACTGCGCGCACCAACGCAACGGGTACACACGAGATCCACGGAAATGGCAGACGACAGCACGCGCGACTACAGCCCCGCCCGCAACTCGATGAATGGCGTGGCGGTACGCATCCCCGTGGAACTGCGTCGGCGCATGAAGATTCTGGCCACGCAGCGAGACACGTCGCTGTATGCGCTGACCTCGATCGCGCTGGAACAGTTCCTGGCGCGCGAGGAACGCGCTGCGACAACCACGCATCGCTGACGGTTCCCCCCCCACCGGCGCGACTCCATGCGACGGATCGCCGAGTCGCGCCGGATTTTCCCGATCACCCATTCGTTATGCGAAGGTGGCCTTTGCTCGCGCTACTCGCTGCAACATTTGCAGCGCATGCCGACTTCCACGGCCACGTCGTCGGCGTGATGGACGGCGGGCGGCAATCCGCACGCGCGGCAGTGCCAAGAGTCGCGCCTCCGATCACACTCCCCGACCGCCGCCCCCGCGTTGCTACGCGGGGGCGCGAGGGGTTTGAACAGATTCAATTCAATCTGTTCAAACCCCGATGCCACCGATGCGCGCATCCAGTGATCCGACGATCGTTGCCACATTCTCCACGGCGTCGTGCAGCGCATCCTGTAGTGCGACGCGAACGCTGGCTACGTCCTGCGCCTGTTGCGCCTGTTGCGCCTGTGTTGCTGTCCGCAGTGCATCCATGATCGTGGATTCTGCGCGCACGATCCGAGCCTCGGTTGCATCCCACCTGCGCGCCGCCTGTTCGACACGCGCCAGATCGCCGGCCATGCGCTCTGCGTCGGCCTCGGCGGTCGCCAGTGATGCACGCAGTGATGCGATTTCCTCCGCAGCGCGATGTGCATCCTGGGTGGCGCGCGTCGCGGCAAGCACCGACTCGTCGCGAAGTTTCTCGATGTCTGCGCGAAGTTGATCACGCTCGGCGTTCAACGCATCGCGCTCGACGTGGAGCATTTCGGCCTGCACCCGAACCGTCGTGAGTTCGGACTTCGTGTCGCTCAAACATTCCGTCATTTGAGTCAGTTCCTTTCGCAGCGCGGCGCACGTTCGTTCAGCTTCAAGACGCCGTTCGTCCGCCTGCGCCGCACTGGCCACGGCGGCGGCGCAGGCGCTGTCCGCCACACGCCGCGCATCCTCTGCGACCAGGGCGCGGGCCTCGGCAGCAGCCACGCGCGCATCGAGATCCGCAGTACGCGCTTCCAGCCCCCGTTCCCGCTCGTCCAGCGCCGATGCACGGCGAGCCAGCGCATCGGCGCGCTCGGCCAGTTCGACCTTCTGGCGCTCGTGCTCCTGATCGATCTGTTCGATCGCGCATCGCGTCATTTCCGCGAGCTGGTCGCGGATCGCACGAGTGGGGGCGCCGGCAGGCTCGCCGCTCGGGCGAACGAGATCGGGGCCGTGGGCCTCGAACCACGCGCGCATCAGGCGCTGCAAATTGCGTGGCCCGCCGCGGTTGCCGACGGCTTGCCGGATCCGCTCCCACGTGGGCCATTGTCCGTTCGCCAGTAGCTCGCGCATGGCCAGATCGACTTCTGGCGCCGTAACCGGGTCACTCATCGCACATCTCCTTTCTGGCACGCAGGATCCAGCGCCGCCTGTCCCTCGGCCGCATGGCCGGATTGTCGATCGCCACGCCTCGGGCGGCCAGCCACGCGCGGCACGCGGCGATGTCGGCGTCCTGCGGCACCAGGTGATGCAGCAACCGGTCTGCGCGCACGCGGGCGTCGACGACACGTTTACGCGCGAAGGTTGCGCGTCGCTTCGCCACTACATCCGGGTCGCCCGAGCGTTCACCACGGGGCATGCGCCGCCTCCTCTCTGCTTTTGCGCGGTTCTGGCGTCGACGTTGGGCGTCGACGAGGCCATCGTAGGCCAATTTGAGTCATTATGCAATACGCAATACATAGCGCATTGCATATTGCATAAACGTCCGATAATGGCACTTGTCGGACGTTGCGTGCAGGTGTATTGTCTGCCCGACAGCTTGCAACCTACGGAGGTCCACGATGAACGATGAGGCCGAGATCCGACACTTCCTCGGAAAAGCGTTGGATGCCGTCGCCGGCGGAGACGACGCTTGGTCCGTCATGTCCACGGGCGAGAAACTCGCAGTCGCCGTCGCGCTGAATCGAACCGATTGGCTCGCGCGCATGGACTACACCTTCGCCGAGGCAATCGGCCGCATCGGTCCACAATGGATGCGGCTGCTTCCGCGCGTCGTCGCCGAACTCGACCGCATTGCCGACCGGAATCCACCAACGGACCCGTGAGCGCGACGCCGATCCTGGTCGACGACACCCTGTCCGGAGCACGATTCGACGTGACTCCGGAGCAGGCCGCGATGGCCCGCGAGCGCGCCACCGCGATCGAGCGGTACGGCCTCAACCCGTACGCATCCAACAGCCGACGCGCCATTCGGGCCGGATGGCGGACGTGGACCTCGTTCTGCGAGGTGCGCGACTGCCCGGCCATGCCGGTCGCATTCGCGGATCTGCATGCGTTCGTCGAGGAGCGGATCGACGCCGGCTATCGGCGCGCATCCATCGAGCAGATCCTTTTCGTCCTCAACATTGCGAGCCAGATATGGGGTTGCCCGTCCCCGACCGCCACATGGGAATGGAAAGCGTATTGGCGTGGGGCGTGCCGTGATCGCTTGTCACGCCAGCAGCGCCAGGCCGCGCCGCTCAACATCGAGGACGTGCTTGCGATCATCGACGCAGCCGATCTCGACGACCCTCGCAGCATTCGTGATACCGCTTTCGTCACGATGCAGTACGACCTGCTCGCTCGCGCATCCGAGCTGGTCGCCGTGCGCTGGGATGCGGTTCAGATCACGGACGACAGCGATGCCGGTGGCGTGTGCATCATCGAGCAGTCCAAAACGGACCAGGAAGGCGCCGGCGCGAGCCTCTATCTCACGCCGCGGACCGCGCACTGGCTGCGCGAATGGCGCACGCACAGCGATGTCAGCAACCCGTACGTGTTCCATGCCCTGCCCCGCAGCACCGATCGCTCGCCACCGCCCGTTCCGTTCTCGGTACGGGAAGTCAACCGCATCATGGCGCGCGTTCAGGCACGCATCGCCAGTCCGAAAGCATGGTCGGGACATTCGGCGCGAGTAGGCGCTGCCCAGGACATGACGCGAGCCGGATTGGATGTGGCCGCGATCATGCAAGCCGGGCGCTGGAAGTCGCCGAGCATGCCGGCTCGGTACGCGGCCCATGAACTCGCGGAGAAAGCGGGACGCTCGCGTGATCGGGCGCTTCTGCGCCTGATCGCGGCGGATCGGCGCGGCGCGTGGAGCGATTGAAGTACGCAGCGATACCTGCTCAAGCCCCTCGCGGCCCCGCGTAGCAGCGCGGGGCTGGCGGCTCGGGGAGTGCGATCGAGGCGCTACCCTCGGCACTACTGCATCTGCGGATGCGGATTACCGCCATTCGGCCCTGTGGACGTTCACGTTCGTGCTTGCGCCGGACTCAAGCCGCTCGCGAAGCGAGCGCAAGGACTCCACTCCGAGGGCCGGTTTCACGTACCGCTCGATTGTTTCCTCGGGCACGCCATAGGACCGCATCACGTCCGGGAAATGCTCCATCGCCCGGACCACCCGCGCCGTGATCGCCCCGCCCTCTGTGCGCGAGATCCCGAACGCATCGGCAACTTCTTCGACCCACGTCTCATCGATCGTAGGCATGATGTCATCGCCGGCGAGCCGCATCGCGTGCGGGCGGCGCGATCCATCGGCAGCCAGTTCATCCACGAGTACGTCGAAATTGGGTGCCAGTCGCCAGCCATCGCCGTCCGACAGGAACTCGAACTGGCCGAGGTGGTCGTCGGTGTTGTTGCAGAACACGTTGAGCATCGCGCGGGCGTACAGTTCACGCGTGTCCGTTGCCGGATCGGTAGAATGTTTCCGAATCCAGTCCACCAGGTCCGTGTAGTCGGCCTGTACCTGGATCGGCAGGCCGAGCGCCGTTGCGCCATTGATCTTGTGGATGCGGTGCCCACCTTCATCCACGTCAAAACGGCGGCTCAGCAGTACCGCGTCCCCGTCCCCTGTTTCGACCAGCGTTGCGTCGGCGGTGTCGATGCCGGCCGCCGCCGAAATGTGGCTCATCGCTCGCTCGATGCGCGTCGTTTCAACGGTGCCGAGGAAGGTCGTCGAGAACTTGGCAATGTACTCGACGCCATCGCGGATGAACGCGCATTTGGGCGTCTGCCCGCCGTTGGATGTCAACGCCCACCGTTGCTCGCTCGTGCCGAGCGCATCGGGTCGCATGCGTTGCGCCAGTTTGCCGATGAACGCTTGTACCTGCGTTCGCAGCGCCAGCAGCGCCCGCTCGCCCTCGATCCATGCCTCGGCGTTCGTGCCGCCGCCCGCCTCGAAGCGCAACCCACCCGCCAGACGATCACCCAACATCCAGAGTTTCTCGGCTGGTGAAGATCGCGCGTACGCCGGTACGTGCGAGGCCATGACGGTTTCGCCCCAGCGTCCTGGCAATGATTCAGCGAACACGCTGTGCAGGTCCGGCCGGTCGGCCGCCCTGGTGTGCATGCGGTTCGCCGTCGAGATGCCGAAGAATCGCGGATCGCCGCCGAATGCGGCGGCGGCGCGGTAGTCGAGATCCGGCGCAAGCGGCGGCCCGTTGTAATCGTCTGCGTAGCGGAATCCACCGGGCTTTTCGCCCTCTTCCAGCATGATGTAGCCGACATCCACCCAAGCGCCGCGCACGTTCTGACGCTGGACGGTAATGTGGCGACGATTACGATCGAATTTCATGACGGTTCCTCATAGAGTCGGCCGGCGCCGCGGTGCCGGGAACGCGGATGCCTCGTCTGGCGGCGTACGGCCCGGACGTGCCGCTGCGGAAGCGGCAATCGCAGCGGCCGCAGCGATCGCCAGCTCGTGATCCGGCGCTGCGGCGGCCGTCACGTTCGGGAGCAAGCCCAGCACCTGCCAGGCGCGCAGCCATGTTTCGAGCGAAACGGACGGATCACCGGATTCCATGGCCGCGACGGTGCGGCGCGACACGCCGAGCAGTTCGGCCAGCGCCTTCTGCGACAGGCCCGAGCCACGCGCCCACATGCGCCGGCGCGCCCGGATCAATTCGCCAAATTGGTGAACAGCTCGATCGCGAGCGCGTTGCGCGCGTGGCTCGGCGAAGGCGTACGACGATGCGGATGCGGTTGGGTTTGACATGGGATGCTCCGAGAGTGAGATTCGGCACTCGCGCGCATTCTGTCAAGCAACATGCTACAAATGCAACGCATCGTGCGTTGTATTACGCGCATGTTCAGCTTGATACGGACATGCTGGCACCGCAACGTCCACTACCAGTATCGGAGTTACGCCATGACCCGCCTGCTTGATATGACGCTTTCGTTCATCGGCACCATCGTGGTTGTCACCATGCGTTGCCTGCTTGCCGTGTTCCGTGGCCTCAACCGCGTGTTCAATTTGCCGGCAATCGCATTGATTACCGCAGCAATAAGCATTGGCATCGCGAGGTCGGATGACCCGAAAATGACGGGATGGATCATCCTGTTGATGTTCGCTTTTGCGGTCGTTTTCAGGCCGGATGCGTTGTATATCGCGCTGTTTCGGACGCGGGATTCGCAAGATGACGATTGAGCAGTATGACCGGCCGTGGTGGTGATCGCCGCCCTTCACCAACCGGGAAGGGCGGGCTGCTCGCTTTGAGAAGTGGCGGGCTGCTCGCTTTCGCTTCTATCGATCGCGCGCTCTGCGCCCGAAACGCGAACCATGTGCTCGACGATGTCGTCGAACTCTACATCGTCGCCGAGCGCCTCGGCGAAGGCTTTGTTGTCATCGTGGCCTTCGTCGCCGTACACGTACGCGCCGCTGTCAAGCGTTTCCCCAATCGTCCACGGATGCCGTGGACGGCTGTACTGTATCGAGTACACCCGACCTTTGTATTCCACGTCGCCATACGCGACACCTGGTTGATCCAGCACGTCATCCGCCGGGAAAACGCGCATCGCGCGGATGGCCGCTTCGGTTTCGTTGTGCATGCAAACCTCCTCGTTGTTGTCGTCGTGTGTCGGAACGGAAGAGATCGCGAGCGCAGGGGATGGGGCCAACTCGCCGCTGTTGTCCTGCACCGGCGCGGTAGCGGTGCGGTGTTCTTCGGCATAGTGCATCCAGAAATGGTGGCGTTGAGCGTAAGGGTCGGAGGCGTAAGGACGGCAAACGCGCTCCACCTTATCCAGCAGGGTGCGGTCGGACAAAACGGCCCGCCGCAGTTCGGCCCACTCCCGCCACCGTCCGCGTGAGATCACGTCGTCGATAGCGGCGAGAGTGAATCGCTGATGGTTGAGGTGGCGATGACGCATGGCGAGCAACACGATTTTGCGATTTCAGATAGCCGCATCGTACGCAAGCCGAGAGTTGATGGCATTCATGGCGGACCTCAATGGCTGTCATCAATCACGCTTAGTCCCGACGAAAGCGGGCGGGCGGCAATCCTCCTGATTGACTCGTGCGTCGTCCTCTGCTGAACAACCGTCCAAGCTGGCCAACAACCGCGTTCGCGACGATGAGCGCATTGGCGGTCGTGTGGCGCTCGCCGCCCAAATCACCGATCGAGTCATGCGAGTTGACCCAACGGAGCGCCCGATCCGGCACTACGTGGATCAGCGAAAAACTCATGCGCGCGATCGCAATGTAAAGGCCAACAGCGATCACGAAGTAGGCAATCATGCTGGCGATCCCCATGTAATAGGCGCCTTGCGTTGCGTCGATGGCCCACTTCATCGTCACGCCCAGAACGGACGACAGCGCGTTCATCATGAGGATTCCACCCACGAATCCAAAAATCATGAGGAGCGGGCGCACAAGGATGTTGAGCACGAGAATGTACCCGTGCCGCGCGTACTGACCGGCCCATCCCTCTCCTTCCGGCAGCGCGTGCATCGCGGCGAAGAGCGGCGCAATCGCCACTGCCTCTGCCAAAAGCAGCAGCCATCCAGCCACGCCCATTACCCAATAAATGTACGGCAACATGGGCAGGTAATAGGCAAGTGCGCCGCCGCCGACCAGGAATGGACTGACGATTCCGAACGCGACCGGCAACAGGCCGAACGGCGCCCCCAGCATTCCGAATGCCAACCCAGCTTCCGCTATGGACAGAACGCGATGGCCGAGTTGTTGCAGGACCACGACTGAATCACTCGTCCGTTCGGGACCAATCGCCTCAAGGAGCCAACTGGCAGGGTTGGAACCCCTGAAGTTCTGGTCGATCCGCTTCAACAGATTCTCGATGTCCGTCCACGTTTGGGCTGGTCGTTCGAGTTCTCCGACAAAGCTGTAGATATTCCTGCCCTGTGTGCGCCCACCTAGTTCCCATCCCATCGAGTTCATTTGCGATGGCAGTGACGCGGACTGCTGTGTGGTCGTTTCCAGCAAACCCGGCCTCGTCAGAATCGCGGCTTTCGCGAGCTGGTTCCGAATACTGCCCTTCATCGAAGCGGGCATCTGATCGTACGTCGGCTCGACGTAGTTGAGGTCGAGCGTAATCGCGTTCATGATCTTTTCGCTGATGCCGGCGAACGTCATGTACCAGGCGCCAGCCGAAATCCAACCGGCATTCCGCGAGTGCTCCAACTGCGTCACGCGAGCGTCCAGAACCTCGTCTTGCGTCATGGCTGCGTATGTAATGGCGCGATCACGCTCCGATCTCGCATAACGCGCCTCTGCCATGACAAGCCGATTGCGTATGTCCTCATTCACGCCCTGGCCGCGCACGGCATCGCGCGCAATCGTGGTCAACTCGTCCGCCAGAGCGTTCAGATTCTCCTGCTGCTGAACGGCCGTGTAGTTGTTGGCAACAGAACCCGTCTCGCGCGTGACCGATATGGAACCGCATAGTTCCAACGTAGACCCATCGCCTCCGAATACACCTTCACCGCTATAGTGGAGACCGACCGTGCGCAAGGGATCCCGCTCCCGTATGTCATATCCCGTTGCGGTGCCATGCTCCCAGACGTATTGCTTCATCACGACCTCTGGAGCTGGTGTGTAGGTCGCCTCCGATGCGAAATGTTTGATGCGCAGCGATTCGCCGTTTTCCTCCGCAATTTGCGAGATCCGCTCGGCGCACATCGCAGAAAGAAACATCTTCTCGACCGTCTCGCGAGTGCGTGGCGGCATCGGCACGCCGGCGACGACCGCGTTGTTCTCCATGAACGTTACCGTTTCATTCCACGCCTTGTTCCCGACCCAATCCGACCACCCGCCTGCCCACACGATGAGGATCTGGATGATCGCGTAGCCGCTGGCCAGTGGCACGATGTAGAAGAACGCCAGCACGGCGCGAAGGGGAACCCACAAGGTCGAATAGCGACGACCGAGTACCACACCATCGGCACCTTGTTGCATCGTTCCGGAGAAGAACGTAATCAACACCACGATGACGATGAACGTGACCGCGAACAACGTGAACACGGTGCTGATCGCGGCAAGGATGGTCGGGTCGGGCGACGAGATCAGCGTCGCCAAGCTGGTCGCATCGAGTCCGAATACCTGCTTGAGCAGTTCGGCACCGCGAATCAGCGACGCGCCCGCGTCGTCCGCACCGCCACCGCTGTCCTGCGCCATCGCCGCAGATGACAGCGTGACGAGCAACGCAGCGGCCCAAATCGTAGGCACCATCCATCGACGCATCGCCTTACTCCAGCAGTAGCACCGGCCTCGGGTCCGGATTCATTTCGATCAGTTGATGTGCGGCATCCATCGCGCACAGCAGCGCGACCGAAAGCGGTGTCACCCCGGTCCGCCAACGCACGCAATATCCCATCAGCGCATCCGGCTCTTCCTCCACGACGAAGGGATACTCGATGCCGCCGCGCGACAGACCGGACTCGGCGTACACGTCCACGGCGCGCTCGATCAGCAAATGCAGCATGCCGTCTGCGGCAATCGCCGACTCAAGATCGACCGTGATGTCATCGTCATCCACGTACGCGGCACCGGGGCGGATGATTTCGTAGCCTTCACGCCGAAACAGCAGTTGCAGCATTTCGCACAACGTCGTGACCTGTGTCATATTTCCCCCTTGCTTTTACATGCGCGGCTGCATGCCCACCACGGCATACGGCACGGACTCCTCCGCGCCCGGCTCGAACTCGTCGTTGGAATCGAGCCAGGTGCGCAACGAATCGACTGCGCGCCGATTCGCCTCGTTCAATGCGCTCGCGTGCTCGCGCAGGCGAGCACCGGCGTCCTCCACCGGCGCATCCACACGCGGTTGCGGAGCCGGCTTGCGCCGCGCCTTGTCCAGCAGCGGCGCAAGCTCGCCCAACGCCTCGCTCGCATACCGAACCCGCTCGTGCAGGGCATCGGGCGCATCGGCGTCAGCCTCCGGTCCCCCGGTTTCGCATCGCTGCGCCACCTCGCGAGCCGCTTGGCCGTCGAGCGCCGCCGGCGAGCGCGCCAGGATGTCGTGGCCTTGGTCGGTCAACCCGCGAGGGCCAACAGCCCCGCGCTCCACCGCATGCACCGCATGCGCAATGATCGAGGACGGACGCCCCAACTCCGCTGCCAACAAGGCACGAAACGCGACCTCTTCGGCGTCATACAGGGTGACGCCGACAATCGGATCGCGCTCATCTGCGTGCAATAGATGCACCGGCGTGTCATCGGTCGGGCGCGACCACGCCAACGCCCGCGCCCACTCCGGCTGCGCCGAAAGATCCGGGCGATCTACCGTGACCGGCGCAACACATCGCGCGGCATGGCGGACGAAACGATGCAGGATCGCGTCGTCCGGAGCCAGCATCCATTCCGGCACGCGCAGGTTCGCGGTCGCGATGGCATCGAGCGTGGGCACGACGGCGCCATGCGCGCCGTCCGCAGCGACGGCGGCCGGACGGGCGCGCAGCGGCAACGGCGCCCAACGAATCGCCGCAGCCTCGCATGCGGTCGCAACGGCCGGTGTCATTGCGCGCGACGTGGTGCGCGGATACGTGATCGCGCCGCGCTCGTAGAGCGCCTGCACACGCTGGGCGGCCAGAACGAAGCTCATGCAACCTCCCGTCCCATGCTGGTCAACACCGCCGCCGCGAAGTCGAGCGGCCTGCACGGCTCCGGCTCGGTCGTTTGCACGCGAGCGGGCGGTAGTACGGTCGCTGCACGGGCGCGCCATTCAGCCTCGTTGCGCGCCGTAACGGGCACGCGCGCAACGAATGGGCGACCACCATCGGCTGCCGGAATGCGCAATGTCACGTGCCCGATCACGGGATCGGATTCGGCCATCTCGCGGAGCAATGCCGTGAACACACGCCCGACCGGCACGCCGGCCCGCGAGCAGGCATGTCCCAGCGTCCGATCCACGATCCGGCGTGCATCGCCCGCCAAGGCCCGGCGCGCCACCTCGGGCGACCACGGGCGCGCCTGAGCGAACGCAGCGCGTCCCGCGTACACGTCGAGCGACGTCAGCACGACGCGCCGAATGGATGCTGCTACATCCTGCACGGCGTCGGCCACGTCCCTTGCGATGACATGGCCTTCGGCGTCCATGTCCGTTGCGATGTAGCAGTCGCAATCGGTGGCAAGGCGGCGCAATTCAAGGTAGCGCGTCACGTCGTACTGGCGACCTGGCTCCGCACATGCCTCGTCAATGCCGAGCGGCCAGAGCGTACCCGCGTGCTCCCGGAAATGTCCGCCGGTCGCCCACACACGACAAGGCCGTGACCCGAACACGTCGAGCGCAATGCGGCGCATCCCATCGCGCTTGCCGGGCGCCTCGATCACGACAAGCACGGGCCGCTGCGAGGTCATCCGCTCACCTGCAACCCGCGAGGCGACTGGCGCACGCCCGCGCCATTGGCCATGTGCTCCATTCGATCCAGCGACGCGATCGCACGGCGTGCCAGCATTGTCGGTGCGGCTACACCCGCCCTCCGGAATCGCTGGTCGAGAAGGATCGCGCCATGCGCCAGCCTCGTCATCTGCGCATGCACACGTTCCATCATGGGCGCGTCTCCGGCTGCCAACGCCCGTCGCGCCGCGCGTTCCGCAGCAAGCAGCGCGATGGTCAGACGGGCGGCGAGCCGCCTGGCTTGCGCCTCGGCATCCGCCGGCTGCGTGGCCAGACGGTGCGTCATCGTTTCGGCCATGCGCCCGAACCGATCCGACTGCCGCGCAAACTCTTCCTGCGCCCGATCACTTTGCGCCCGCATGTAGCGGCGCAGGCGCTCGCGCGTCAAGAGGCTCACGATGTTGTTCGGCGCGTTCGCGGACCGCGCAACGGGTTTGCGTACAGGGCGCAGGTTCATTCCACCCATATCGTCCATCGCGTTACCCTCCGACCACCAAATCCGTGTGCTTCTCGCGCAACTTTTCGCCATCTTCCTGCAACTGGCGCGCGACCATGATGGCGGTCAGGGTCGCCGTTTCCTGTTCGGTGCGTAGACGCTCGGATTCGAGCGCCGTCAGCGTTTGCAGCGACAGCGCAACATCACGCAGCACGCCCGCTTCGGTCTTTACGTGCAGTGCCGTCGAATGCTCCGGATCCTCGACGCCCGCCTTCGCGGACGCATCGAGCGTCGAAAGGTAGCTGCGACCCTCCGGATCACCCGGTACGGTTGCACGCAACGCCGCCTGGCGCGCCAACACGCGCTGCGGCAATGCCATCAAACGCCGGTGCCGCTCCCATTCGAGTGCATATTCGCGCCCCAACATCGTCGATTGCGCATTGGTCGGCGGCGCCGGCAACGGATCCGGATTCGTGACGTAGTTGATGGAGCGCCATGTGTTGTCCAACTCGTCGGCATCGATCGTTTCCTCGCTCAACCACTCCAAACCGAAAACGCTGCCGCCATACTGCTGCGCATCCTTCTGCATCTTCAGCATGGCCCCGGCAGGTGAGCCATATCCCTTGTCGTGTTCCTCGGCCGCGTGCATTGCGGCCTGAAGCAGCCTTGGCATCTGCTCTTTTGCCGAGGTCAGCACTTCGGCCTCTGCCTTGCGACGACAGGCGAACGGCGCGTTGGAGCCAATCGTGAGATTGCCATACGTGCCGAGTTTGCCGAATGTCATCTTGTAGGTGTTTTCCAGCAACTTCTGCGTCTGGGTGTTGAATGCTTCGACACCAGTCGCCGCATTGGCCTGCAGGGCTGACTGAATACCCAGCGTGTTGGCGGCAACCTGCTGTGCCAACGCGGAGTTGCCCTTGTGGATGTAGAACTTCGCAAGCGTCTCGGCGGCCCACGTCTGGATCGCAATCATCCACGGACCGAGAATCCCGGTGAGCCATCCGAGAATCGCGGCCGCGCTGACATCTTGCGCCTGCGTCGGACGCACCGGCCCCATCGCCCCCATCGTTGCGATCGCCGCCATCAACAACAGTCCTTTCCCGCGAGGCGTCAGTTTCATTGCGCGACCCCCCGCGTGCGCTCACGCCGCTCCGGCAAGGCCAATGCCGGCGATACCGCCAGCATGCGGCGCTCGGGGTCGAGCGCGTGATCCGGGACGCCGCTTGCGGTCAGCCAGTCCCGGATGGCATTGCACAGTCGACCCTGGAACTGGCCCAGCCAATCGTTCAGGTTGAAAAAACTGAGTCCCCCGAAATTGACGATGCCCTGCAAGCAGGACATATCGAACAATCCCATCACGGTGCGAAAGTCGATCGTCAGGGACCGCTTCATCTCGTTGATGAGGGACGTGGCAACACTGTTTCCGGCTTCGAGTACGGCGCAGCGCACGTCGATCCGCGGAAACGGCTCGGCATGCGACACCCCGATACCGAATACCAGCCCCAGCACCAGCAACATCGCCCGAACACGTTGCAGAACTCGCATATCAACCTCCCAACGGAACCATGACGCCCAACGGCTCGCGGCGGCGGGCCAGCACACGAGCAAGCGTGTTGATTTGTCGCAAAAACTGGTAGCGACTGCGCGCAACTGCGCCCAGCGCCCCATCCAACGATTGTGCGGAACGATCACCTGCGATTGCCTCGACCGCGCGTTGCAGGTAGGTGTCGTCACGCTGTTCCAGCACATGAAAAATGCGCAACACCGGCAGCATCGGCGCCAGCGCGAACAGGCGGCCTCCGAGCAGGGGATCTTGCTCGATCCGCGCCAGGATCACATCGTCGTGCGCCTCGATCCGATCGACCAGCATGTCAACCTCCACCGGTGTCGTCGCTGCTCGCCACGGCTCGCGTGCATCCATGTAGTGCGCCAGCGCGTCGGCGGTCAGGTCACCGTCTACCAGAGCGTTCACGATCGACACGGGCAAGCCTCTTGCGGTAACGTAGATTCACTATACTACGCAACGCTAAGGTGTGCGAAACCTTACCTCGCGCCCGGCCCGCCATCACCCACGATGGTCTGGATCAGTTCACGCAAGTTCGCAGCCACCACATCGGGCGTAATGTCCCGCATGCCCGCAACCGCATCGGGTGAAGGATGTGACTGAATCGCTGCCTGCACCTGCGTTTCGAGCAGTTTTCGGTCCATCGTGCCGGCGTCGAGCGAAGCGGCCAGATCCACCCGCGTCGTCGACACGTTCAGGTCGTCGTCCTCGAAGAACGCACCCATTCGATCCGGGTCGTTCTCCTGCGCTTCCGCAATTGCAGCAAGATCATCCGGATCCAGCCCGTCCCCTTCTGTTTCCTCGTCCTCGTCCTCGGGAAGCATCTCGACGAGCATGCTGCGCAACGTCTGATCCGGTGTCGGCACGGGATCCGGAGCGATCCCCGCCGCCGAATCCTCCTCTGCGTCGGCCGCGATGTCGTCCGGATTCATCAATGCGAACACGTCCTGCATCGACCGATGCGGGACGTTGGTCACTTGCGCGCCAACCGGCGCAACAGCGGCCTCCGGTCTTGTTTCGGCTGTAGGCGGCGGCGGTTGCGGCGGTTGCGGCGGTTGCGGCGTTCGCGGCGTTCGCGGTGCCACCGGGTATTCCTCCGCGACCGGCGCGCGCGTACTCGCATCCAGCACCGTTCCGCCGTCCGGTTGCGACTGCGACTGCGACTGCGCGGACGGCTTTGGCGTACCAGCGGCGTCGGATACCTGCACACCTTCCGATCCAGCGATGCGCTTCTCTCCGACGCGCAAATACCGGTTGATCGGCAACTCCTTCACGGGTTTCGGGTTGGCGTAGAACATCTGCACGCGCATCAACCGCCCGTTGTAGACGATGTGAGCCTCGCCCTCGATCTGGCTCTGCAGGTCCGTGGTGTCGGTGCGTCCGCGCTTCTCGACCGATGCACTGAGCGTATCGACATACCCGGCAGACAGCGCCTGTCCCAGCTCGAACCCGCCCGTGGTGGTCACAGTCGACTCGCCGGCCGCCTCTGCCAATTTGGTGTAGCTCTCCTGATCCTGCAGTTTGCCGAATACCTTGAGGTTCGTATTGCCCCAGATCTGGTTCGCCTCGATTTCCGACCCACGCTTGATGCCGGCCCAATCCTGCCCCGCAAACGACACCGACCAGCCCAGACCACGAGCCTGCGCGGCCACCACCGCCATGCCCTCCACGGCCATGTAGCCGTACTCGTCCATGATGAGTTTGTTCGGGATCGGCGACGCCGTGGGCAGCGTTTCGAGGATGTCGCGGCGCGTTCCCTCGATCGAACCGCCAAGGCCGGTCGAGATGGCATCCTTGATCGCCGACAGGTTGATCTTTCCAAGATTCGCGAGACTGGCCAGCGACTTCTCCAGTGCGGGCAGCATTACCACCAGCACGCGGCGGCGCCGCACCACGTCCACGAAATCCACCTCGCCGAGCGAGCCTCGGTAGATATGGCCGTAGGTGTCGGTCAGCGACGACAAGGCGCGCGTGAAATACATCTGCGCGAAACCGTGCTGCCGGTTCGCTTCGTCGGCAATCGGCTCCAGCACCGGGTTTCCGTCGGCACCCATTTGCGGGTTGCCAGCGCGATCCTTCTTGGCGCGTTCATCCGGCGCCTTGTAGCCCGGCAGCGATCGCATGTAGGCGAGCAATGCCGCTTTCGCGACCGGCGATCGCAAGCGGTCGTCAAACGTCAGCGCCTCTACCTGCGCGATCGGCAGGTAGTCGCGGAACACCTCCACACCCAAGTCGATGTAGCCGTTGTCTCGCAGGTCCACGAGGCCGTAGAGCACCGCTGTAATCATCGACAAGGCACGTTCGCCGAACACGGCGTTTTCACCCTGCGGCGCGGTGATGAGGCTCGACATCACTTCAACCAGCGAGTCGGCAGAACCGGAGGCAAACGGGTTGGTCGTGTTCGACATCCGTTTGGCGGTTGACGCCCCGCCCACCGATTTGTTGCCGGTCATGTAATTGATGATTGAGAAGTCATCCTCCATCCCGACGCGATGGATCAGCGCGTAGACGTCGAATGGCAGCGACGGCGCCGCCTTCGCATCGACATAGATCAGCCCGCCCCCCATGGAAATGTAATTGGCGCTGGTGCCGGTCAACATGACCGTTTTGCCCGCACCTGTGACGCCCAGCGTCAGGTCGTGCGTGAGCGCATCACCCTTCGCCAGCCACACCTCTTGACCGCCTCGCTCCACATCGTTGCCGATGTGCACGATTCCGCCCGCGTTCTGATATTGGGTCCGTCCTGGGAACGGGTGGTTGTAGTCCGGCATCTGCGCCGACTTCGGCAGCCGCAATGGCAAATGGCGATGCTCGCGCATGGGCAAATGCCAGAACAACAGCAGTGCGGCAACCAGCGGTGTCGCATGCGCGAATGGCGGTGCCAGGAAGCCGATAACGGCCATGCCGAACATCGCCATCCCTACGTTGTAGGGATTCTCGATGGCGGCACGCAACTTCTGTCCCATCGTGCGCGTGTCGCGTCGGAACTGCCGCGCGTCGCGCTCTTCCCTCGCCGTTACGCCGCGAAACCGGTCTCGCGCGCTCACGGTGCTTGATCCTGCGCCAGTGCCGCAAGGCGCGCGCGCACCCGCTGCTCCACCCGTCCCAGATAGCGGATCTGGTGCTTGCGCGTCGGCGAGTGATAGTGCGCGATCACATCCACGATCGAGGCGTGCTCGCGGGACAACTTGGCCAGCAGCCACGTGCCGGTGTAGATGTTGGTACAGGCGTGATGTTGCAGGAGATCGGCCGTAATGCCGAACCGCGCGAGCTTCGGCAACCACGAGCTGTTGATCTGCATCGGCCCGTAATCGTACGTGCCATTCGTGTTGCGCATGGATGCGCCGACCCAGCCGCCTTCCACGTCCAGTATCAGCAGGATCAGCAGTTTCGACACCCCGAAATCCGCCGCAGCGCGATCGACGCATGCGGCAATGTCCCGCGCAGGATCCGAAGGCGGCGATGGCGGTGCGTCGGCCCCGGCGGCGTTGAAAGCCGCCAGGACCAGCACAAGCGCCAGAAGGCACGAGCGCCGCATCGCCTCTTCTTACCTCTTGGCTTTCGCGACGATCGACACGATGGCGCGATGATGCGCACTTTCGATGACGCACTCGCCGCGTGCGCCCGCCGCACCACGCGCGGCCTGAAGGTAGGCGATCTGCAGCGCATCCGCCCGTTCCAGGGTCTGCGACGCATGGTCACCGGAGTTCGCCACAAGCCCGTCCGAAGCGGAACAGGACATGCGCGTAACAACGTACGGCACTCGCTGGCCCGCGCCATCCAGCGCCGACACGTGGATGATCTGCTTGCGATATGCCCCCTCGGCGATCGAAATCGATCGCGGCCAGACCTCCAACCGAACCGCCGTCTCGGCAATCGCATTGCGCTGCGCTTCCACCATTTTTTCGTTCATTTCGTCCGTGGTCGTGTTCGTGACCTCGATCATGCCCTGTCCATTGGACACTGTACCGCCCGGCGTGCGCACCTCGACGCTGATCGTTCCGGTGCCGACGACATCATCGGCCTGCACCGTGACGATGCCGGTGAAGGGGCCGCGTGCATTGCTGTTGCCGACCGTCCACGAAGTCGTGCCGGACAACTGTCCCTTCGAGGTCGTGACGCTGATCTGCGTGCCCTCGGGCGGCAGGTTGCCGTTACGGTCGCTGACGTGGATGCGCACCGTGCCACTGGCGTTCGGCGCGAGCGACACGTGCGCAGGCGACACGCTGACGGTCGCATCGGACGTTGCCATCACGATCGTGATCGAACTACGCACGTCCACCGAGCGCACGCCCCCGCACAGGTTGGATGTCACGTCACACAACGCGCCATCGTACCGACCGTTGGCCGGACTGTAGGCACCGTTGCCGTCCGCATCGACGAAGAACTCGCCCGGATCGTGGCGACCGTTCTCGTTCGCATCCAACCACGCCTCCGGCAAATCCTGCCACGTATCACCCGCGGAGAATCGACCGTCGCCATCGAGGTCGACGAATGTCTCGTCGCCTGCGGTGAACGCGAGGATCACGGCGCGCCCATTCGCAGGGCGCGGGTTCTGCGCGGTCCATGTGACCGAGCAACCGCCGTTGACCGTCGTGCAGCTCGGCGTCACGGCACCGCCCGATGCGGTGAACTGCACGACGGTTCCGTCCGCGACCGGATTGCGGAACCAATCGGATGCACGGATCTGGACCGGGACGGTCACGCCGTCATAGTTGCCCGCCTCGGGATTGAGGGTTTCGGCGCTCACCGAGAAGCCGGCCTGATCCGGCGATCCGGTCGATACCGAGATCCCCTGCGACTGCGTGCTGATGTCGGTGCCGTCCAATGTCGCAACGACGCGAAACACGGTGGCGACCGTGCCGGCATGCACGTGCGTCGTGACCTCGCCTGCGCTGTCTGATACGCCGGACGACTCCTGCACGGCCAGCCCACCCGCCACCGTCGACAACGTGAACTGCACGAGCTGCGACGGTACGGGTACGCCGGACGCGGAAAGAACGCGGAACTTCACCTCTGTGGTTTCGGGGAGTTCAGAGGTCGCGTGTCCGCGCAACGCGATGCTGGATGGTTCGGCCGACACGAACGCGATGCTACCGGCGCTCGGTGGCGTGATGGAAACGACGCCCGCCGCCGTGAGCGGCAGCGATGTTCCGGGAATCAATGCCTCGCCGACGATGGTGTCGGTGCCCACGCAACCGCCTCCGGCCGTGTATGTACTGATCGCCTCGCCGTTGGCGCTCATGACCGGACTGGTCAGACTCGCCTCGCCGTTCGCTGCACACCCGGACGTGAACGTGACCGGCACCGGCGGCGTGAACGGCGCGCCGTCCACCGTCACGAGCCGCATCGAAACCGATGTGGTACCACCCGCGCCGATCGTCGGCTGCCCCACGTCCAGAAATCCTTGCTGGAAGGGCGAACCCGCTCCGACGCGAACGTCGGGTACCGTGATGCGAAATGCCTTCGTCACGGCCACGTCCAGATTGTCGATCATGGCCGTGGCCGTGACCGTGAAGCCACCTTGTTCGACGTTCGCGCGCATCCGCGCGAGCGCCACACCTTCGCCATCGGTCAACACCGTGCCGTTGGACGGATCGAACGTGCCGCCATCGGACCCGACCGTGACCAGCACATCCTCGGCGGGCGCCAGTTCGCCGGTAGGCGTCCCATCCGCTTCCGTCTCCACGCGCCGCGCGGTAATTCGCAGCGTCGCGACGGAACCGGCCTCGATGTCGCTGATCGCACTGCCGTTTGCCCCGAGCATTTCGAGCGTCAATGCCGGCACCTGCGTCGTGCCGACCTGGTAGTTGATCGTTTTCGACACGCCCTCGGTGGACATCGTGAGCGAATACGCGCCGGCACGGTTGCCGGGCGTGAGCGTCACGCGCGCGTCGCCCTCGCCATCGGTGAGTGCCGTTCCGCTTTCCGGCGTGATCGCGCCGCCCTCGGTCGTGAACGTGACCACCTTTCCGACCGCAGGATTGCGCGTGATCCGATCCGCCTGACCCGGCGTCTGGATGGTCTTGACCTCGACCACCTGCGCTCGCACCGTCACCGGCACGCCCTGCGTGAACACGTGGGTGTTGACCACGCCGCCATTGGCCGAACGGAAATCGCCCGAGATCGTGTACGTCGTCGTCACCGTCTGATCCGGCAACGTCGTATCCCGTGGCTCATCGCCCCCCCCACCGCCGCACGCCGCCAGGCACGCAGACAGCACGGCTACCACAAGCCCACTCCACCACGCCTTCATCGAGTACTCCTTTGCGCATTCGCCAGATCCAACAACACGTCCGCATGGCAGGCTTCGTCCAAACGACACCAGCACGCCAGGTTTTTCCCGCGAAGTTCGTCCCGCGCGGCCTTCTTGATCGTCTGTCCCGTCTCGCTTGCATCGAGCCACGCGCGATAGGCGGCCATCGCCTCTTCGCGCGACATCTGCGCGCCCATCACGAACGGGTTGCCCCACTTCGTGGGTCGCGCGACCGTGACCGTATCGGCAGGCATCCGCCACCCTCGGCTTCGTCGCAACTGGATGCGGACTGGCTTCGACATTGCGGGGCGCACATACTTCGCAACAGACGTTGCGCAGAATACACTAGATGCGCAAATGCGCAAGTGTCGCACCACGCCCCGCGAGGATGTCATGCAAAAGCTGTCCCTTTCGATCGCAATCGCCACTGCACTCTGTCTCGTTTCCCCTGCTGCATCGGCACAAGTTACCTTGAATCTCACCACGCAGGACGGCAATCCGTGCGTCGTCCTGACGAACACGCAAGGAATCCGCTCATCGCCCGACAGCACCGCCCTGTGGGCGAAACCCGTCGTGTGGTCGGGATCGGGCTGCACCGAAGGCGGCGAGAACGGTTCGACGACCCTCGCGGCACCCGCCACGGTCGCAACCGGCTCACTCGCGCTCGTGCAGTGGACCGCGCCCGCCAATGCAACGACATGCGTCTATGCAGGCACGCTTCCGTCGGGCGGGTTGGTCGGATGGCCCATCGGCGAGGTCGCATGCGCCGGCAGCCCGTGCGCTGGCACGCATGCAACGACCGTCCAACCCGGCACGGCCGGCACCTACGTTCTGCGCGTCGTTTGCTCGGACGCGACCGGCGTGGCGCACGCCACGACGACGGCAACGCCCGTGCAACAGCCTCCGCAGCCGCCCAACTTCCCGCTCTCCGCGCCATCGAGCGCCACGGTAGGCGATACGATCACCGTGCAATGGAGCGTGACCGGTGCCACGACGTGCGTCGGCACCGCCACGCGCGACGGCGTGTCGACGGCGCTGACCGGATGGACGGATTCAACCGCACCCACCCCGCCCCGTTCGATCCCGTTCACGCAGCAGGGTACCTACGTGCTGCGCATGACCTGCTCGAATGCGTACGGCTCCACTACCAGCGCATCGCGCACGATCGCCGTCGCGCCGAACGGCGGCGGCGGCGGATGCCCGGCCGGACGACAGACGACGGCCAATGTCTGCTACCACTACAACCTCGGCACATCGCAATGTTCGCCCGGAACCGATGTGACGACATTCGACACGATCTGGGGACGCGGCGCGCCCAACGACACGCCACAACCCTTCCCCGGCCGGCAGGGCTATGCCATTTTCAAGGACTTCCAGAAGTCGAACTACATCGCAGCGCAGTTCACGGTGCCCATGAGCGGGGCCACGACCGGCAAGTTCTTCCGCGGCGAAACGCTACCCGGCCCCGGCGTCACGATGTCGATCAGCAGCACGTGCGGCGATTTCTCGCAAACGACGCCTTGCCAACGCGCGCAGTCCGTACCGGGTACCGAACTCGTCCGCTGGAAAATGGCAAGCGATCCCAATTACGGTTGCCCGCTGACGCCGGGCGGAACCTACTATGTCAACCTCAAGGTCACGGACCCGAACGCCGGCCACACCGATTGCTCCGGCTCCACCTGTATCATCACGATCCAGAACAACTACAACGTAGGCAACTGATCGGCACGCGCGTCCCCTGCGCGCCCTGCCGAATCCGCCCCGCCGCCCGAAGGCGGCGGGGCAGGATCGTCAATCCTGCGGGTAATCGTAGGACGAACGGCGCGTGTCGTCCGGCAAGCGGGCCATGACCAGCGACGAGGGCGCGCCGCGATAGCCGTTGCCGTCGTAGTAGACGATTCCCCGCCCGTGGATGAGGTTCTGGGCCACATACAGGTCATAGTGCATGGTCGCATTGCCCGTTCCGTATGCAGCACCCACCACATAGGTGCCCGCTTCCAGCATCGCCGCTTCCAGCCCCGCCCGACCCGTGGCCGGGTCGTACCACGCCAGCAGGTAGCTGCCCGTTCGCGGATCGGCCCAATAGCCTGCTCGGTTATAGAAGCCCCTGCAAGGCGCGCGGTCGCTGCTGCCTGCATGGTTGTCGTCCGGCATGCAGCCCACTGCGTAGAACTGCGCGCCTTCCGGCGGCAGCGGCGTGCCCGCCGGCGCGTTCGGATCGCGCACCACCGTCGGCGCCGGGATCGCGCGCATCTCCAGGATCGCCATCGAGCCGACCAGCACCGGACGCGCGTTGTACCCATGATTCAAGTCGGCCACGTACGTCGCCGCCCACGTGCCTTCCAGCAGGCCACGATCGTCCGTGCTGGCGTAGTTCACCGCCGTCAGGTGGTAGGTGCCGGTGTGCGCGCCCGAGAGCGTCAGCGTCACCGTGCGCGGCGTGGTCCATGCCAGCTTCGCATGGATGCCAACCGGCGTGATGACCGGCGTGGCGGGCGCGCAGCCGATGCACGGGCCATCCGTCGCCAGATACAGGTCCGCGCTCGCGCGACCGATCACGCCGGTCGCAATCCGATCCGCATTCGTCGCCGGCACGTAGGCCGGCTGGCCCGTCCAGTTGACCTGGTTGCCGTCCGCATCATAGGCATGGAAGGTGAAGATGCCGCCATAGCCCGAACCGGCCGGACCGGAATCCCAATCCATGCCCACGCCGCCGACGTTCCAGTCGATGTAGGCGCCGTTGTACGGCATGAGGTCGCCCAACCGCTCGGAAATGCCGTGGGTGAAGTCCTGCGCGCCCGCCGGAGCGGCGAGGACGGACAAGGCCAGTGCTGCGGTGCAGAGCATTGCGCGGATTTTCATCATGTTCTCTCCCTGCGGTGAACCTTTCTGGTACGCGCATGTATCGCGTAGATTGTACCATATGCGCAAATGCGACACGTTGCAAGCGCCCGCGCCCGCGCCCGTACGGGTTCGTTCAGGTTCGACACACGCTATGGCGCTGGGCGCGCGCAGCGCCGTGCGCCGTGCGCCAATTCCGGCGAGCCAGTTTCGTCTGCATTCCGATGATGGCGTCCGCTACGGCGTCACCGTGCCGCGCAACCTGTTGGCCAAGATCGACGCCTACGCCAAAGCGCACGGCGCAACGCGCAGCGGCTTTTGGGTCGAGCTGCGCGGCAGGCGATGCGCAGTTAACGCCACCACACGCCACCACACGCGCTCGCTGCGCGGCCGAGCGGCCTTACGGTTGCGCGCAACACAACAGGTTCACGCTGTCGGTCCCGAGCGCGTAAATGTCATCGGGTGTTGCCGTGGTCGAGCAAAGGATGCCGAGCTGCACGCCCTCGATCGAGGTGTTGCAATCGCCTGGCGGGATCACGTTGCCGCTTCCATCCACGGCCTTGTGCCCATATCGAGTTATTTCGCAGATCTCGCCGCCGAATCGGCCACCGTGGATCAGCGCCTCCGCGGTCAAACTCTCGTCCATGCGCTTGTTGCACCACGTCGGCCAGAAGTCGTTGGCCTTGCAGACGGACTTCTCCCCCGAGATCGTATTGCGCACCAGGCCGACCGTGACCGTTCCGGCGTCGGATGGATACGCGACGTACGGCGGAAAGTTCGGATTACGATGACCGCAGTACGGCCAGCGCGCAATTTCCCGCGTACCCGTCGGGCACACGGGCGCTCCATGCACGGCAGAGGGCGGCACGAGCGTGCAGCCGGTCAGGTCGAGCGAACCGCCGATCGGGATTTCGATGTCGATCGCGTCCTCGCCCGAGTCGGGCGTCAGGTCCGTGAATCCGCTCAATACCGCAATCGCCGGCCAGCTCGCCGGCAGCGTGTCGGCCGTTGCCGTTGCGAACGCCGACACATCCTTGTGGAACGTCCCCAACGCACCCACGACTTCGCTCGCGCCCGTGGCCACGACGCCGGCCGCACGCTGCGTCGCCGCGAGTTGCATCGCAACGGCCCGCTTGAGTTCCTCGATGCGCGGCAGCTCGTTGATGCCCATGCCCAGCAATGCGCCCGAGTCGGGCTGCTCGCCCTTTTCGATCACGATGGACTCCACGCCGTTCGGACCCGTACGTGCGAGCACCGCCAACGGCTGTGCCCACGGCGTTTCCGTCGGCGCGCCTGCGGGCCATGCGCCCGCCGCCACCAACTCCGTTAGCGGCACCTCGCGCGGCGTCGCCGTGAACGCTTCCGGATGCGCCTGCCCGTATCGCACCACCGCGTCGGCGAGCGCGCCGAAGGTGCGAGCGGCTTCGGCAGTGGTGCGATCGCGGCGTGCCTCTTTCGACCAGTACCGGGCGGCCACCGCAGCGGCCGCGATCGCCATCGCAGCGAGCACCACGACGATCAAGGCTTCCAGCACGGAGAAGCCCCTCTCGCGCCGCCCGATCTTCATGGCGTCACTTCCTCGCAGCAGAGCAACACGCGGGCATCGGAGCCGAGCGATACCACGGCTTCGTGGCGACCACTCGTGCTGCGCGTGCAACCCGCTTCGCCCATCGGCGGCTCGAACGGCTGGCAGATCGCGCCCTGCCTATACCCCGGCATCGTGGCGCTCCACTTGCAGCCGGGAAAATCCGCAATCTCGGCTCCATTCAGGAAAATGCGCTCGCCTTCGGTGGTCGATTCGTAGGTGCCGAAATTGGCGGTCCATCGCAAGCAGTCGCCGACGACATCATCGACTTCCGAACACGTCCACCCGCTGATCCCGCGCGTGACCTCGGAGGCGACTTCGCGGCCGATGGTGATGTTGCCGATGTCGGTCGGATACGTGGTGTAGGCCGGCTCGGCGCCCAGGTAGTGTGCCAACCGGCAATAGGGGAAACCCTCCTTCTGCGCGCCCGTGGTCGGGTTCACCGTGACATGCACCAGGTTCTGCTGCCCCACCGGACAACTCGGCGGCTCCGGCCCCCCCGCGCCGAGCATATTGGGTGCTTGCAGGGTGCAGTTCTTCCACTTGCCCGACAGGTTGATCTCGACATTGGGTGGTTGCGGTTCGAGGTCGGGGAAGCCGACCAGTACGGCCGCCGCCGCCTCGGTTGGCGCGGTCGGCAGGAAGGCGGTGAGATCCTTGGTCCATGCGTTCATCGCACCGCGAGCCGATTTCGTACCCGCCTCGATCGTTGCCGCCGGGATCTTGTACGTGCTCATCGTCTTGACCGCGATGTCCAACTTGAGCGATTCGATCGCTTGCGGCGTGGCCTCCATGCCCGTGCGGTTGAGCGCCGGCACCGAAGCCGAAGGCGATCCTTCCAGGATCACCGCGCGAGGCTCGTTGTCACTCGCATCCACGGTGACATAGATCCGGTAGTCCTGCCGCCACGGCGTCTTACCCATCACGCCATCGCGGGTCGCGAAGTCGTCCGGCAGCTTGGCGTTGCTGATGAGCGTGCTCAACGCCAGCTCCGTCGGCGTGGTGCTGAACGCCGTCGGGTTCTCGTTCATGAACGCCTTGGTCGCACTGTAGAGCAGCGAAAGCTCTCGACTCTCGACCTCCCGGAAATCCGTTCGCGTCTCGTGCTTCGTGCGCGTGAGCATCATCGTCATCATCACGGCACCCAGCATCGCGAGCACGATCGCGACGACCAGCGCCTCCATCAAACTGAACCCTCGACTGCGCAGTTGCATCTTCATTTCCCTCACGCCGTACGCGTTTCTTTCAGCAAGTCCTCGACCGACAGTTGCCGGAGATTGCCTTGCCCCATGCGCTGACGATTCGCCGGCGCGCTCTGCGCCATCAGCGTGCGGAGCCGATCGAACGACTGCGCGAGCAAGTGAAACTTGCCGTCCCGGATATTCATGCCGACCGGATGCTGGTCGCCGGTGGACGCCAGCACCGTCCCCTCGATGATCCGGCGATGCCAGCCCTTCGCCTCCGGATTCGGATTGCGGCGCAACCCTTGCGTCATCACCAGGCGCAGCGCCGAGGCCACCATGTCCTGCGCGACCTCCTGGCTCAGTTCGTTCGCGCCAAATGCGATGAGCCGCTTGATCGCGGTGATGACGCTCGATGCGTGGATCGTCGTGATGACGAGCTGTCCGTTCACCGCCGCGCGAATCGCCTCGGCCGCCACATCCGCATCGCGGATTTCGCCGATGAACAGGATCTGCCCGCCCTCGGTCGAGGACGGGTAGGCGCGCAGCATCTTGCGCAGTACCGCGCCCCACGCCCCCTTGCCGCTGTTGGAATCGACCGGGCACTGCACGCACACGCCATCGCCCCAGAATCCATCGAGCGGCATTTCGGGCGGGTCTTCCACGCAGCGGGCATGACCGGCGAATGCCTCCAGGCGAGAGCGAATCGTCGCCGCGATCGTCGTCGATTTGCCGCAGCCGAGCGCCGCGGCCATGACGATCAGTCCGCCTTCCTTGCAGAGCGACCGCTGCAACAGCAATTCCTCCCACCACGTCGGCAGCAAGAGGTCCGACAGCAGCGGTACTTCCATCGTCTGCCGACGCAGCGCAAGCAGATGGCCGCCCACCGTGTAGTCGCGGTGCCCGCGAAACCGCATGTCGTCGTACTCGATCGCGAAGTCGTCATCGCCCTTCGGGTGTTCTTCCCGCACCTTGGCGAGCAAACCCGCCACCCAGCCGCTTTCGATCAGGGGCGTGCCCGGCAGCCGGATGTTCTTTGCGCTTCCGAGGTTGCACCAGGACAATGCCAGACCTTCCGGCGAGCCGGTGTCCCACAGATACAGGTCGGAAAGTTCCGTCAGGAACCCTTCCAGCGCATCGTGTTGCGTTGTCATTACCGCGTTCATCACGCCCCCACCAGAATGACCGAACGATTGCCCGTGGTTCCGCATGCCGTCATGGCCTGCTCGGGTGTTGCCTTCAGCGTCGGGTTCGCCACCAGAAGCCGATTGCCTCCCTGCTTGGCCACGATCACGTAGTCGAAACCGCCTTGCGCATGCAGGACAAGCGGCGTACAGACCTCCGGCTTGACCGGGACGGTGATCGCGTAGGCGGCATTGCCGAAGCGCGGCTTGCCGGCCACGACCTGATCGTCGATCCCGACCGTGATTGCATCGCCCCAAGGCGTCACGATGGCCGACCCCGACACGTAGTCGGTTGGCAATTGACTGCGCAGCGCGCCCAGCGTCGTAGGCAACCCCGCATAGTTGTCGGCCATGCCGAACAAGGCGTGGATCTGCTCGCGAATGACGCCGACCTCCGTCATCAGATCCGCGCGGCGTGCATCCTCGTGCCCTCGATACAACATCGGCACGACGGCTCCCAGCAGCGCGCCGACGATCAACAGCGAAATCATCAGTTCCAACAGTCCGAAACCGTGCGCCTTGCGGTTCAAGGTGATGCCCTCCGTCAGTACGCGAAGCCGTATACGAGCGTCACCGCCGATCCCGACGAGCGGCACGCCGACACGATCTGATTCGGCGTCGGGTTCGTGATCGCACCCTGATTTCCGCCTACGCCGCTCCCGCCCCGCCGAATGTCGCGCACCATTCGACGCAGCGCGTTCGTGACCGACACGCACACATCCGAATCCTGCGCGCCATAGACAACCTCCATTTGCAGTGGCGCTTGCGTCGAAGCACCGCCGGCCGTGCGTCCGTGCAACGACCAAGTGCCATTCCACGGCACGATGGCGCTGCCACTGCCTGCAGCGTTCCACATCACGTCCGGCACCCAACCGTTCGCGCGCGCCACCTGTTCGGAAAGCCCGGCATAGGTCGAGTCACCATCCTTGTAGCCTTCGCGAACGGACTGGATCATGCGCTGCGCTGCCTCCGTCCACTCGGCCGCATTCGTCTCCCTCATCGCGCGACCGCCATAGACCAGCACCGCGCCGATCACAAGGCTCACGATCACGACCGAGAACAACAGTTCCACCAAACCGAAGCCGCCTTGCCGCATGATTCGCCCCTCCTGCGTTCCGCTTGCCGGCATTTCCATGCGCCGGCAAGCGGAACGGCCCTGTGGTCAGATGGCCGTCAACGCGATCGTGTTGACGTTCGACGCACATGCGGTCGTGAGCGCCGCCGGGTCCAACGGCGTCGCCTGGTCCTTTACCGTCGTCCCGTTGACATCGACCTCGACGAAGTTGGTTTCCAGCGCCGCGACAATCGAGTTGCACTCGCTGGTCGGAATCTGCGGTGTCGTGATGACGAAGCCGTTGTCGGTCCCTGCACCGACGTTCGTCGAAGCGATCGTGATCGTGCCGCTCCACGGGTTCGTCAACGTCGCGCCGGAACCGGTCCCCGATACCATGTTGGGCGGTGCCTTTTTCGTCTGAATGACCTGCGTCGCCGAAACCCCCGCGTACGTCGGCGTACGGTAGATGTCCTTTACCGCACCGACCAGCGACAGCAATTGCTGCTGGTGACGCGTCGCATTCGCGCCCGAGTTGACGAGGTAATAGATGCCGATGACGCCGCCGATGATGATGGCGATCACCAGCACGGACAGCATCAGTTCGATGAGTCCGTAGCCTGTCTGCCGGCTCTTGCTCTTGAAACGTACCATTTCTCTCTCCTTTGCCTCTGCCGGAATCCGGCTTTGTTGTGCGGGACATCCCGCGTTTCCGGCGTGTGCGCAGGTTTCCCCCTGTTCACCGCCTGTCCATGCCGCGTCAGGGCCGAGTACCGGCCTGCGCCTTCTGATAGAGGTCCATCGCGAGCTGCGCGGGACCGAAATAGAGCAGCAGAATCAGGAACACCACGACGACCAGCATCACGATCCGGATCGCCGATCCCGTCCGGTCGATCCGGCGGATGCCGTGTTTGATGGCCGTCTCGCCCATCGCCACGATGGCCTGGTCGAAGGATCCAGCTCGCGAGTAATCCTCGATGAGTCCGACCGTATCGGGATCGAGCAGTCCCGTGTCCACGGCGCGACCCGCCGAACGCCCTTCATCGGACGCGGCAATCATCCGGTCGATGTGCGTGCGCAACCACGCGGCACTCACGTTCGCGACATCGCGCAACGACTCCGACACCGGACGGCCCGCACTCGTCAGGGCACCAAACGCCAGCAGGAACGTCGCGCCCTGATAGGCGCGGTACATCGTATAGGGCGGTATCGCCCGATCGAACACGCGATACCGCACCGGGGCAACCCACCGATCCAGCGATCGCCTGACGACCACGGCCAGCAGCACCAGTGCCACCGTGATCGGGATGCTGTACTGCCTCGCGCCCTGCGCTACGTAATACATGATGCGCGAGACCCGTGGCCATTGCCCGACATCGGCCGCGACACGCTGCAACTCCGGCACCACGAAAACCGACATGATCCACAATGCAATGATCCCCAGCGCCGTCAGCATGACGGGATAGGCCAGTTGCTTGCGCACGGCACCGCGCATTTCCGCGACGCCGGACGCCACGCGCGACGCCTGCCGGAATCCTGCCTCATACTTGCCGATCAGTTCTCCGGACACGATCATCAATCGCTCGGCAGGCGGGATGAACGGCGCGATGGCCTCGCTGAACGGTTTCCCTTCCTTCAGCGCGACCAGAATGTCCAGGAACATGCGACGACGAGAATCGCGCTTGCGCTCCATTCGCTGCCACATCCCTTGGATCGCCACCTCCTGCGAATGACCGCGCTGCGTGAAATCCGCCAGCACGTCATAGAAGGTCTTGCGCGCCTCGACGCCGAACTGCAGGCGTGCCAGCAACCGGTCGATGCGTTCAACCAGACCCATCAGGCACGCCCTCCACCGTGCCGCTGATCCAGCGACCCGCCCGAATGGCGCTCCGATGCCAATGCCTGAAGCCGTTGGATGGCCTGCTCGCGACTGACTTCGCTATCCAGCCAGCCCAACTCCTGTTCGACATCAAGCGGCGACACGATGCCCTGGAACATTTTTTCGATGCCGTTGTCCAGCGCCGTGCGCCCGATGATTCCGTTGTCGATGCCACTGCGCTGGTCGCCGCCCGCACGCCAATACAAATAGGCGCGGTTGCGTTCACCGAGCCGCATCAACTCCAGCACGTCGTAATCGGGTTCGAGCATCGCCGCGACGACGGTGCGGCCAATCACGCCGCTATGCCGACACCGATCACAACCCGCTCCGCGAAAACGGATCGTGCCGAGCGACGCGTTTTTCGCTCGCCGGTTGAGGCGTTGCAACATGGCCGCATTCACCGTGTTTTCGGGCATGTCCGCCAGCGAAACCGCGCAATCGGGACAGACCACCGGCAACAGGCGTTGGTACACGATGCCCGCCAGAAAATCGCCGCCCGCCAGCACGGTGCGTTCGATGCCGAGGTCGATCAAACGCTCGATCGCATCGAACGGATTGGGTGCATGCAGCGTCGATGCGACACGATGCCCCGACTGTACGGCCTGCTGCGCCAATGCCCCCGTCGCGCGATCCCGGATCTCGCCCACCATGATCGTGTCCGGGTCAGCGCGCATGCAGGCACGCAGCGCGATCGCAAATGCCTCCTCGTCCGCATCTGAATCGCCGTCTCCCACGCGGCGAACCGGCACCTGGCTCGCACCAGGGATGTGGTACTCGGGCGGATCCTCGATTGTCACGATGGATTTGCGACCCGCATCGCGCTCGTGCTGGAGCGCCATCAGCGTCTGGAGCGTTCGGGATTTTCCCGAGCCTGTCGTACCGCAAATCAACGTCATGCCCTGTGGCCGCGACAGCATGCGCTCGAAGGCCGCAATCTGCTGCCCGTCGTAGCCCAATTTCCAGAGCGGCCAATACGATCCAGCGTCGCCCTCGATCAACACGCGCAGCACGACATCCCAGCCGCGCAGCGTCGGCTTGGACGCGAATCGGAGATTCGTGAGTACGGAACGCTTATCGCCACCTTCACCGACCTCGACGTTGCGCTGGATGCGCGCGTCCAGGAACCGATTCGCCGAAAACTGCACATCCGACTTCTCTGCGCCGGCAAAATTGAACGCCGCCGTGGACAAGTCCTGGGCCACCTCATGCGGCATCTGGGTGTGCAATTCCAATTCGCCATTGATGCGAAACAGCACCGAAGTCGGATGGCCCTTGCGCGCGTACAGATGGATGTCGCTGGCATTGAGTCGCACCGCCTCCGACACGATCGCACGAAAGCGTCGATCCATCTCGCCAATATCGGAACCCGCCTCGACGTGCGGGGTCTGGGATTTGGACCCGGTTTCGTAAAGAACCGCGATCACATCGCTGGATGCGGCGAATCGCGCAATGATGCGAAGCCCCTTGGCGCGCGCCTCCATCACGACTTGACGCATGACCTGCACGCCATCCGGCTGATTCGTCCACACCAGGATTGCCTGATGATCCCCCGCATCCAGCAGAATGACGTGTCGGCGCTCATCCGCCTCGACCGGTACCACGCCATCCTCGGTCGTCAGGACACCCACGAACGCCGGCAACTGCGGATCCGACGTGCCACGGATGACCGGCAAATCTCCGGCAGGTGACGCAGGCGGCGGCGCCGGCATCTGCGCCGTGGTGGTTTCGGCTGGCACTTTCGCGCCCCCCTTGCTCCGAAAGAAATTGGAAATCATCGCCATCGCGATGCCACTCCCGATCTATGGGCTTACAGGCTCAGGAATGCGAATTGCCCCACCCGATCCCGGTTGCCCTGCGGCGGCCTGGCGCGCCGGGATTCCCGCGCTACCGCCCCCTAGAACGCCCGGAGCGGACTTTCGCCCGAACAACACCGTGCGGCGCTCACCGCCCCGTGCCGCAAGCACCACGCCATTGGGCAGCATGCGGTCGACGCGCCAGCGATGCGTGACCCACTCACCGACGCCCGCAGTCAGTACGGTCTGGCTCGCGCCGCTGCCGACCAGAAACTCAGCCGTCACGTGCGAACCGCCTCCATACAACCCGATCAGCGACGGGACGGTGTTGCCGTCACCCGCGTCCGACTCGCCGAGTTTTTCCCGCGCCTCCTGAATCTGCTGCTGGATACCGAGCAGTTCCGCACGACTGCGCTCCAACTCGATGTTCCGGCGCAACTCGCCGAGCAACACGACATCCGGGTCCACGGGCCGCGCCCCGCTCGTCTCTTCGGACGCCGCGGACGCCGCAGGGGCCGGTGACGACTCAGCCTGCGGCGTCTGCGCAACCACCGTGCACGGCACCAGCCATGCGCCCATCAGCCACACCCAACGATTAACGCACCACATACATTCCCTCCACTTTCCAGTCCTCTCCACTGGTCGCCACCTGCACGCGAATCGTGCTCAACGTGACATAGGGAAGATCGAGCACACCCAGCAACTGCTGCAGCGATGCGATCCCGCGGCCCGCGATCGACAGCGTGCCGCTCTGGTACAGCTTCGATTCCGGTACCGGCGACAAGCCATTGTTCTTGCCTCCCGCAATACGGGGATCGACGAACTGCAGCGCCTTGCGAACCGGTGGCGAGATCGTGACGTTCGCCCTCGCAACAACCTCCAACTGCTGCAAGGCCGTACCCAGATCCAGCCATACCGCCGACGCTTCCGGCAGTTTCTCGGGCAGCATGCCCGCACGCGGCGGAAGTTTGTCGACTCGCACCGACAGACTCGCATCTTGTCCCTTGATGTCGAACGTCGGCGTCGAGGCACCAAGCTCATTGGCTGCGTGCACCAGTGACACATTGTCCGCGAGGCTTCCTTTCATCCTGCGCCAGTTACTAGACGCAGACGTACCGCCTGCCCTGCATTCCACGCGCTGCATCGACCAGCCACCCGCCGAGCGCGGCATGCGCGAAAACGTGTCCGTACAAACCTGCACGAACGAGGCGGGCGCCACGGTCGCCGTGTCCTGCCGCAAGGCACCCAGAACAGCGTCGTCGATTCGCTTCTGAACGAGACTGTCCAGTTCCGCAGCCTGCCGCTGCTGCGCAGCCGCCATCGCCTGCGCAGCCGCCAGCTCACGTCGATCCCGAACGACCTTGGCAACGTAGAGCACGATGCCCATCGCCAGTAGCCCTACCGCCAGAACACCGAACGCCAGCAACGGCAGCGAAACCCCGCCCACCAGACGGTGTACGGCTGCACGCTTGTCACGTGGCGCATGCTCCAGCAACGAGGCGAATGTGCCAACCGACGCGCCGGCCCCGGCGAGCAAATGCGATGGCGGCAACTCGCCGCTGACGACAACACGAAACGAAGCCCAATCGACGTTTCGCATCGCATCGCCAAGCAGATCGTCGAGCGCACGGCCAACTTCCTCACCCGTACCCACGAGATCCGTCGAAATGTCGACCTCGCCGGGATGCACCAACACGTACCACCACCGCGTGTCATCCACCTGACGGACGAACAGCGTGGGCCGGTCCACGGCCAGCGCCAGCGCCATTGCCGCGCTATCGGCCGACTTCGCCTTGCCTGGCGCATTCGGCGGCACGAAACCGACCAACACGCGACCGGTCGCGGTTTGAGCCGAAACGCCATGCGTGGCCGCGATGCGCTTGCCAGCAGATGCGATGCCGCGCTTGGACGATTCCGACCGCGGCAGCATCGACCACGCAAGCCCTGCAACGAACGTGCGCTTTCCGTGCGCAAATACGACCGTCGAGCCGGATGCGGCGACAATTCCCATGTCAGAGCACCTTGGGCGTCAACGTGATAACCAAAACGCGGCGCGAACGGTCACTGTTCGCACCACCGCCGCCTAGCCAGAATCGAGGCGACCCGATCCCGCGCCGATCAAGCGAATCGCTCGACTGCTCGAACCCGCTCATCACCAGCGTCGATCCCGACTGGAGCTTGACCGCCTGCATGAACTGCTGGCTCGCGATGTTGGGCGCTTCTGCCAACGCGCCATTCGATTCGATCGTTCGCATGCCGCGCAACGACGAGAGATTCACCGCTACCTGCATCAGTACTTCGTTGTTTTCCAGAATGACCGGCAGGATCTGCATGGTTGTGCCCGTCGTCGTGGATCCCAGACTGATCGTCGACTGCACGCCGACATTCGACACGGCGACGGCGCCCGCGGAGTTGACGTAATAGTTCTGATCGGCAACCTGCACCGGAACCGGATGCCCTGATAGCGTCACCAGACCCGCACTGGTCCGTGCCGCGACGTTACCCTGCGTAGCAAGCGCATTGACCAGCAACTGTGTCCCGTTCCATTTGTAGGTCGGGTCGATGATCGAAAGATTCAGCGACTGTGCGCCCTGCACCGCCTCGGAAACCGAATGCGTCGTGATCCCGTACCGACCATTGAGCGATTGGTAAATCAGATCCCAATCAATGCCGTAGCTCTCTCCAGTCGCAAGCTCGACCTGATACACCCGCACGTCGATCACGACCTGCCGCGTCAGGCGCTGGTTGATCGTATCGACCACCGATGCAACGCGATCCAATACCACCGGCGTGTCCGTCACGGTGATCGAGTTGGCCGCCTTCGACACCGCCATCGTGCCGCCCTTGGTCAGCATCCCCTTGACGGTCTCGGCGACCGATTCGATGGCCTGAAACTCCCCGCGAATGCTGGCGCTCTGTCCGCTGGATACCGTCGCGCCACCCGTGACCTGTGTGCCGCCGCTGCCACCACTACCGCCCGACTGGTTCCCCTGCTCGGATTCATTGGTGATGTTCGAGTCCACGGTCGACGTGACCGGAACGGCATCGACGAAAAACACGCGCGTGTCATGGTGGAAGATCGTTACGGTGCCGTCCTCATACCGCCACGCATTGCCCGTTCGCGCCGTCGCAAGATCCAGCAATCCTTTCAGCGTCCCCTGATACTGCAAGAGAAACCCACCGGTCGCCGAGCCACGCCCCAAACTCTCCGAGAGCGGATCGGCCGCGTTCGTCGCCGCCGCATCCACCGCATCGGGCGTCACGCGCGTCGGCAGGTCGAAGTGCGTCGACACCAATTCAGCAACCATCTGCAGCGTGATCGGAACGTCACGCTTCAAAGTCACCGGCTGGTCGAATGCTGGCGGCAACGTCCGAACCGAGCGGACCGGCGTCGGCTCGCCGCCAATCCAGATGCGGGGCACATCCCGCAGGTACGACTCGTTCATCGCACCCTGCGCTTCGACGTGCTCGCGCGCTTCGTGCTCGACCACCGCCATGCGATCCTCGACCTTGCGCTCCAAGGGGGCCATGCACCCCGCAAGCCACATCGACGCGGCAATCGACACCACGACCCATCCCTTGTTCATCAGCGCGTCCTCCCGACGATTTCGAGTACGTTGTTCTGGTACATCCGCCCTTCGAGGGCATAGGGCAAATGCCAGTACGACCGCAATACTTCCGCCACGGCCTCGCGGTACGTGACCGAGGGCGGGAATGTCATGGACACGCTGATCGGATAGTCCATCCGTGCGTCCCACACCAATTTCCACCGCGCATCCTTGGACCATCGCTCCAATGTCTGCCGCAACGTCTCGCCCTCTCGAAGCGCAAAGCGCACGCGCGGCACCGGGGACGCAGGGGGAGCCGCGACCGGAGCCGCCCGACTCGCCGTTGTTGCATCAAGAGCCTCCCCTGGCGTTCGGGAGGTGGACGAAACAGCACGTGCCTCGTGGCCAACAGGGGGAGAGGGCCGTGATGCACGTGCTGCTGCCAGGGGAGGCGTGACCGCCTCTGTACTACGCTTCGCGTCCGCAGGCGGCGGCGCCGGCGCGGGCGTCGCCGCCTTCCTCGCCACCAATCGTTTCGCAGTCCAATCAATGCGCACGCAGACAGGCGCGCGCGTCGTGATGTCTGCCGCAATGTCCGGCCACGGCTTTCCGCCATCCCACGACACAACACCGAGGTTTTCGTCAATCTCGATCTGCCACGCCTCTCGTACAGGCATAATCGAGCGCAATGCGAAACTCGCATCCTTGTCTACACCGTGCGTCAGCAGCGAACGCAGCGCCGGGCGATCACCCACTTCTTCGACACCCGCCACGCATGACGACGGCTCGGACGACGCTGCGTTCGCTGCTGACGCAGGCGGCTTTGCCTTGAGCACGAACTCCGCATTCGCGGTCGTCGCACTCGCGAGCGCCAACGCCACGGACAGCCACCACCCTGTTACCTGCCGCATCTTCTGATCCTCGTCATTCATCCAATTCCGGCAACGCGTCCCGATGTCCCACATAGGTATGGCGGAAACCCAGCGTTGCGATCGCAAGCGCGGTCGCCTTGACCGCCTCGAATGGCGTGATCCGCCAAATCTGCAACACAACGAACAGCGCGATCGTTGCGATCACCACCTCCAACGTCCACCAGCGTGCGTGGAACAGAAACAGGATCGCGGGAAATGTCGCGCGCGCATCGATTGGCCCAAACCGCGGAACCTCCGTGGTCGAACGCCACGAGCACGTGCGGCCGATGATCCGATCACGCACCATGACGGCCACTCCATTCCGCCGCGATCAACTCGTAGGTTTCATGGGTAATCAAGCCGTCCGCCCGTTTGCGTTCCGCATCCGCCAACAACGACTGGCCGCGTCGCTCAACCCACGCATGAACCTCCGGTTGCAGGCGTTCCAGATCCGCAGCGATCAGCGAACGGCGTACGTCCGGATCGAACTCCAGATACTCGCGCAGCGCGATTCGGCCACCGCCAACACGCGGCACCAATCGTTGCGTCACGACCAGCCGAAGCACATCGAGCAATCGTGCCGTGATCGACCGCTGCTGCGCCGGCGCGAACTCGCCAATGATTCGAGGCAACGTGGCCGCCACCGAATGCGCATGCACCGTCGAGTACACGGCATGCCCCGTTTGCGCCGCCGTTACAACACCATCGAGCGTGGCCGCGTCTCGGCCTTCGCCAATCAGAATCACGTTTGGCGCTCGCCGCAACGCGTTCGCTACGCCCTCGCGGAACGAGGGCTGATGACGCGGGATTTCGGTCTGGATCACCGCACCGACACGCGTCGGGATCGCCGCAAGGTTGTATTCGATCGGCGACTCATACGTCAGCACCATGCGGCCTGGCGGCGTCACCAGCACGTCGTGCAGCAATGCCGCAATCAACGTCGTTTTGCCCGTGCCTGTCGCACCGACACAGAGCACCAATCCCTGCGACTGCGCCACTTGACGATGCACGCGAACGATCTTGTCCTCGACGTTTTGCGATGCGAGCGACGGGGGCACCGACGCGATCGAGCGCAGGACCATACCAACCGCATGGCCCGAGTACTGTGTCTGCCCGGATGTGGCGTTGACGCGGAATCGCAGCTCGACATCGCGACTGCGCTGGATGCGGTACGCGAAATCGATCGCATCGCCACCCGCCAGGATCGACGGCGCATTTGGCGCGTAGATGTCGCCCAGAACTTCGTGCAACTCCGGGGCCGTCAGGCGGCGCGAGGTTACGCGACGGTACTCGCCGTCGATCCGCATCAGGATCGGCTCGTCCGTCATCAGCACGGTGTCCGACGCATTGTGGTCCACCGCCCACAACAACGCCTCATCCACGTGCTCTCGCGTCAATTTCGGCGGATCGCTATGCCAGATGCGCGTCGGTTCCGGCACAGTCAGTTGCTCCAGTTTGCTCACGGCGCCGAATCCTGTTTTGACTGCACCGGAACGACGACCGGACGCCACTGCGACGGCTCCTCGAAACGCGCACTCGCGCTGACCTGATAGAGCGTGTCCCGTATGCGCAGTACATCATCGGCACGCACAATGCCGAGATCGGTTTGACCCAACCGAGGCGGCTGGATCATCTTCTGCGCGAGCAGTTCCTTGTAACGGAGCCGATCGAGATACGCGGCCTGCAACAACTCGATCTGCGTGGTGACTACGGCATCCGCCTGAAGGCGACCGATGCGCCATGCCTCCGTGATTGCGGCGCGCCAGACGGCTCGCTCTTCGCCATTCGTCGGCAGCAGCACATCATCCGGCGGCACAACCTCTGGCGTTGGCAACAACAGCCAGTCACGCCACGTCGGCGGCATCGTGACGATGCGCGCAGGCTCGACGACACGCAGTACACGCCCGGTCTCGCGCAAGGTGCCCGCGTGCAGTACCTGCTCGTCCTGCGTGAAACGCACCGCCGGCATCAGCAGCCGACCGCGCTCGACCAATGGAGCGAAGGGGAAGATCCGATCAAGCTGCGCGGCCCGCGCCTCGATTCGGGCGGCAATCTCCAGCGACCGCTCGCGATAACCGCCCTGCACACCAAAGGCAAGCGCCGCATCACGCACCATCGCAAAGCGCGCTACATCCGCTGCCGCAGATGCACGGGCTTTGTCCGACCGATAGCGCGGCCCCAGCATCGACGCACGCGCCAGGTCAAACTCGCCATCGATTTCCGCAATCGACTTGGCCTGTGCCACCGTGACGCCGCTGCTTGCGAGCATCATGAACAGAACGAGTCCCCTCACCGTTCGCATTACCGTTTCATCCCCTCGCGATCACGATAGACAACCATCACGTCCTGGTCGCCCAACACGACCTCGGCACGGTCGCCCGCCTGCTGACCCGCCTCCTGCAACAGCCATGCGATCGGCTGGTCGACCGCATGAATCGACACCAACACCGGAGGCACCGGCGCGATTCCGGATTCGGAGAAACGGATCCCCATCGCTTCCGCGAACGCGCGAACGACGCCAGCGACCTCACCCTCCCAATCCATGTCCACGTGCACTCGGGCGGCAGGCGGAAATGCGGACAACGGCAGTCTCGCCGGAGACGTTGCGCGCGCCGCCGGTTTCCGCGCCGCCGCCGCAATTGCGTTTTCACGTGCCCATGACTGCTCGATCGCGGATGCCGCCTTTGCCAAGGCCACATCGATCGGATCCGGCTCCGGAACCGGGCGCGTCTCGTGGCGAACGCATCCGCTGCCCAGCGCCGAAATCATCATCGCCACGAGTATCGCCGTTCCCTTTCGCATGATCGGTTCCGTTTCCGCACTGTGTATAGTCTGCGAAAATGCGTTTTACCGCCCAAAGTCGCAACCGTCAAGCACTCGCGCGAAACCATCGCCGCGCGAGTGCACGTTTGTCGTCGCTTCATTGCCCCTGATTTTCGCCCCTGCCGAACGCGACCCCTATCGCGTCTCGCCCCAATGCGCAAATGCGCAAATGTCGCAGGTGTACTATTCCGCGCGCAGACGCGCGCAGACCGTGATTATACGGACCTGCCCAACCAGGCCATGCCACGCCTCACATCGGACGCGGCCGGCGATCCCGTGAGGCGGGAATGCTGTCCTCCACCAACACGCGCCACTGCAATGCCTGTGTCCGCCAATGGGCGACCTCGCGGATCGCAGAAAGCGCCGACTGCTGTCGCGCACGGGCCGATGCAACCACCGGCGCCATCCGGCGACGCATGGCATCCGTCCATGCGCGCGCTTCGACACGCAACGCCTCCACCGCCGCACGCGCGTCGACCATGACCTGCTGCGCCTCATCCGTCGCAATTCGCCGGCGCGGATCCCGAACATCCGGCAGAACTTCGGCGACCCCTTGCATCCGAACTACCGCTTCACGGAGGAATCGCTCGGCCTGCTCGATCCGTGTGCGCCGGCGCACATACCCGACACGCCCCTCCACCAAGCGATCCACCGATGGCACCGGGCGCATGGCAATGCGCTCGACATCGCGCACGCGGTTCGCCCGGTGCCATACCGCAACCCGGCGCTCGTAGTGATCGGCCGCTGCACGCGCTGCACGCGCCGGATTCAGCGGCGCTCGGACGCGACGATTCATCGCCCGCACCACCGCATTCGCCTGTGTGCGCCGATCGCGACGAGCCAGCGGCGTATCCGGATGCGCACGGTTGAGCGCGGTCCATGTCGGCCCCTCATGGACCGTCGGCACCGCGTCAATCCCCTGCTCGGCCAAACTACGGTGGTCCACCCGCGTCGACCGCCCCTCTGCTGCCAATGCCGTGTTCACGGCAGCCGCCCAAGCCTCACGCCATCCCCGTAGATGCTTCACATCGTTCAGCACCCGCATCTTCGGGCCAAAGCCACCACGATCAAGTCGCCGCATCGTCAGCATCACGTGTGCATGCGGATTGCCGGAGTCCATGTCGTGATACGCAACGTCCGCAACCATGCCCCAGGGTTCCACGAAACATCGATCCACGAACTCACGCAAAAGCGCCTTGTTCCGCGCATGTGAAAGCTCACGCGGCAGCGCGACGTTGATCTCGCGCGCCAACTGCGCATCTCGACGGCGTTCCGACAACTCCACCTGGTTCCACAACACATCCCGGCGGCGCGCCCACTCGGGCGCGTGCGCCGGCACGCGAATCTCGGAACCGTGAACGCCCTTGCGGCGCGTGTAGTCGTGGATGACGCCGCTGCGCTCGTCTCGGATTCGGCCACCGGAACGATACGCCGCCGCCGCCGTGGCCGTTCGACCCCGTGAGCGTTGAATGATCGTCGCCGAAAGGTGGTAAATCGCCATGAAACCTCGCTTTTCACGGGTGTGCGCCGGCGCACACCCCTACATTGGCTTGCCAATGTATAAGTGCGCCCTTTATAATGGCGACGCGCAAGGCATGCAAGGGGTCGCTATGACCAGCCATGACAGCACACCCAATGTCGTTTCAATGCCGTCCGCAGCCGCCAAGGAGACAGGACTGCGACGCGAAATCCCCGTTGACCGCATGGCACCGGACCCGGATCAGCCACGCAAGGCGTTCGACGAGGAAACCATCAAGGCGCTGGCCAGCAACATCGCCGCCTTCGGCCTCATCAACCGCATCACCGTCCGCAAGGCCGACACGACATCCCCGATCACAGGGGACATCGTGCCTTGGCGAATCGTCTCCGGCGAACGGCGCTGGCGCGCCCTGCGACTCCTCGGCCGCATGACCGCCGACGTGTCCGTCATCTCGGCCAACGACCGCGAGACTGCGGCACTCGCGCTCATCGAGAACACCTGCCGCGAGGATCTGAACCCGATCGAGAAAGCCCTGGGTGTTCGCCGGCTCCAGAACGAGTTTGGCTACAGCCAGAGCGAAGTCGCACCCATGCTGCAATTGGGCGACCGAACGCGGGTTTCCAAACTGCTCTCGCTGCTCGATCTGCCGATCGAGCTGCATCCGCTACTCGCCGATGGCAGCTTGAGCACCAAGCACGGCGAACTGCTCAATCGCCTGCCCCAGCCAGGCACCCAAACGGCAATCGGACTGCAGGCCGCGCACGAGGGTTGGTCCACGCGCCGGCTCATGCAGGTAGTGGATCAAGCATTGCACCCAAAGGCCACGCCGAAAAAACAGGCGCCGGACGCGAACGTCCGGCGCCTGCAAGAACGGCTCGGCGAGATCCTCGGTACAACCGTCACCGTCCGCACCGCCGCCAATGGCCGCCGGGGCGATGTCGTCATCAAGTTCCAGAACCTAGAGGTTCTGAGCGGAATCCTCGAAAAACTCGGTTACGCGGAGGACATGCCATGAGTGTGCTCGACTACTTGGTGCAACATCGAATCCCCGTGGGGATTGAAACCGTGTGCTGCTCGGATGGTTCCAGCCGGATTCGGTATGCTGCTGGACCGCGACGTGTACGGCCCAGGCCAGCATCGCTGGAACCCGCAGATGCTGGGTCTGGCCGAACAGCCAGGGACGGCTGCGCGAGTACTTCAACCGCGCCGTGCTGGGCCCGCGGCTGCTGTCGTCGACGAACTCGGCTACCTGCCGTTCGGACGGGAAGAAGCAGCCCTGTTCTTCAACGTCGTCGCCAAGCGCTACGAGCGCGGCAGCATGATCCTCACCAGCAATCTGCCATTCCCGCAGT
>Ga0182793_1000150_pt1 | contig 62864 bp, 63 predicted proteins | sample Passage237A_FD_130498 | JGI IMG/M metagenome (GOLD analysis project Ga0182793, IMG submission 130498) | Cellulose adapted compost microbial communities from Newby Island Compost Facility, Milpitas, CA, USA - Passage2 37A (version 2) (version 2) ... | reverse complement strand
CCCCCCCCCCCCCCCCCCCCCCCCCCCCCCCCCCCCCCCGCCCGCCCCCCCGCCCCGCGCCGCGGCCCACCGGGGCGCCCCCCCCCCCCCCCCCGCCCCCCCCCCCCCGCCGCGACGAGGAGAAGGCCCGCGCCAAGGAGCGGGTGTTCTCGTTCCGCGACGAGTTCGGTCAGTGGGATCCGAAGAACCAGCGGCCCGAACTGTGGAACCTGTACAACGGCCGGCATCGCAAGGGCGAGCACATCCGGGTGTTCCCGCTGTCGAACTGGACCGAGTTCGACATCTGGTCCTACATCGGTGCCGAGAAGATCAAGCTGCCGTCGATCTATTACGCGCACCGCCGCAAGGTGTTCGAGCGCGACGGCATGCTGCTCGCGGTGCACCGCTACATGCAGCCGCGCAAGGGCGAAGAGGTCGTCGAGAAGACCGTGCGCTTCCGCACCGTCGGCGACGTCACCTGCACCGGATGCGTCGAATCCCGTGCCGCAACGGTGGCGGAGGTGATCGCCGAGACCGCGGTGTCGCGGCTCACCGAACGCGGCGCCACCCGCGCCGACGACCGGATCTCCGAGGCGGGGATGGAGGACCGTAAGCGGGAGGGCTACTTCTGATGTCTCGATCGACCACGATGCTGCGGATCGCTACCGCCGGGTCCGTCGACGACGGCAAGTCGACCCTGATCGGCCGCCTGCTCTACGACTCCAAGGCCGTGATGGAGGACCAACTGGCCTCCGTGGAGCGGACCTCCAAGGAGCGGGGCCACGACTACACCGACCTGGCCCTGGTCACCGACGGGTTGCGCGCCGAACGTGAGCAGGGCATCACGATCGACGTCGCGTACCGCTACTTCGCCACGGCCAAGCGGAAATTCATCATCGCCGACACGCCGGGGCATGTGCAGTACACCCGCAACATGGTCACCGGCGCGTCGACGGCGCAACTGGTCATCGTGCTGGTCGACGCCCGCCACGGCGTGCTCGAGCAGTCGCGCAGGCACGCGTTCTTGGCGTCGCTGCTTGGTATCCGCCACATCGTGCTGGCCGTCAACAAGATGGACCTGATCGGCTGGGACCGCGAGCAGTTCGAGAAGATCCGTAACGACTTCCACGAGTTCGCCGCGCGTCTCGATGTGCATGACGTCACCACCATCCCGATGTCCGCGCTGCACGGCGACAACGTTGTGACCAAATCGGACAAGGCGCCGTGGTACGACGGTCCCTCGCTGTTGTCGCACCTCGAGGACGTCTATATCGCCGGCGACCGCAACCTGGTCGACGTCCGGTTCCCGGTGCAGTACGTCATCCGTCCGCACACGCTCGATCATCAGGACCACCGCTCATACGCGGGCACCGTGGCCAGTGGTGTGATGCGGCCCGGTGACGAAGTGATCGTGTTGCCCGCCGGTAAGACCACGACGATCACCGCGATCGACGGTCCGACCGGCCCGGTCCAGGAGGCGTTCCCGCCGATGGCGGTGTCGATCAGCCTCGCCGATGACATCGACATCTCGCGCGGTGATCTGATCGCGCGGCCCAACAACCAGCCCCGGGTCACGCAGGAGTTCGACGCGACCGTGTGCTGGATGTCCGACGATTCGTCGCTCGAACCCGGCCGCGACTACGTGATCAAACACACCACCCGCACCACCAGGGCCAGGGTGACGGCGCTGGATTACCGCCTCGACGTCAACACGCTGCACCGCGACAAATCGGCCACCGCGCTCAAACTCAATGAGCTGGGCCGTATTTCGCTGCGCACCCACACCCCGTTGCTGCTCGACGAGTACAGCCGCAACGCGGCCATGGGCTCGTTCATCCTGATTGACCCGCACACCAACGGCACAGTGGCTGCGGGCATGATCCTGCCCTACGTGACCGCGCGTACATCGAGCCCCAACACCGTGCGACATCAGTCGCTGATCAAGGCCGAGGACCGGCTGAGCAAGGGCCGCACCGTGTGGTTCACCGGGCTCTCCGGCTCGGGCAAGTCGTCCGTCGCCATGCTGGTCGAGCAGAAGCTCATCGAAAAGGGCGTGCCCGCATACGTTCTCGACGGCGATAACCTGCGGCACGGTCTGAACTCGGATCTCGGCTTCTCGATGGCCGACCGCGCCGAGAACCAACGTCGGCTGGCGCACGTCGCGGCCATTCTGGCTGACTCCGGCCAGGTGGTGCTGGTCCCGGCGATCAGCCCGCTCGAGGAACACCGGGCGCTGGCGCGCAACGTCACCACCGAAGCCGGACTGGAGTTCTTCGAGGTGTTCTGCGACACCCCGCTTGAGGACTGCGAACGCCGCGACCCGAAGGGCCTGTACGCCAAGGCCCGTCGCGGCGAGATCACCCATTTCACCGGCATCGACAGCCCGTATCAGCGGCCGAAGAACCCGGACCTGCGGCTGACTCCCGACCACACCACCGAAGAGTTGGCGGACATGGTCATCGAGATGCTCGAGCGCAGTCAGTGAGCGACCACGAGGTCGCCGCGCGGCTGGCCACCGCCGCGGGCAGCCTGCTGCTCGACGTGCGCGCCGAACTCGCCGACGCGACCGAACAGGAGCGTAAGGCGGCGGGGGACAAGCGGTCCCACGATTTCCTGATGGAGGCCCTGGCGACCGAGCGGCCCGATGACGCGGTGCTGTCCGAGGAGGGGGTGGACAACCCCGAACGGCTGACCGCCAAACGCGTGTGGATCATCGACCCGCTCGACGGCACCCGGGAGTTCTCCGAACCGGGTCGCGACGACTGGGCCGTCCACGTCGCGCTGTGGCAGGACGGCGAGCTGGTCGCCGGTGCGGTCGCGCTGCCCGCACAGGGCGTCACCCTGGCCACCCCGACCGTGCCCGCGCCGCCCGCGGCGCCTGCCACCCCGCGCATCGTGGTGTCGCGCACCCGCCCGCCCGCGATCGCCCTCGATGTGCGCGACGCCCTCGGCGGCACCCTGGTCGAGATGGGTTCGGCGGGAGCCAAGGTCGCGTCGGTGGTGCAGGGGCTCTCGGATGTCTACGTCCACGCCGGCGGGCAGTACGAGTGGGATTCGGCCGCACCCGTGGCGGTGGCCCGCGCGGCGGGTCTGCACACCTCCCGCATCGACGGGTCCCCGCTGGTCTACAACCAGCGCGACTCCAAGCTGCCGGACCTGGTGGTGTGCCGGCCCGAACTGGCCGACGCCGTGCTGGGGGTCACCGCACCGCGGCGATCGACGGACTGACCCGCCGGCAATGGCAGAATCCGTGAGATGCGGATGTCGGCCAAAGCGGAGTACGCCGTCCGCGCGATGGTGCAGCTAGCCGCCGCCGACGAGGGCGTGCTGGTCAAGACCGAGGACCTCGCCAAGGCCCAGGGCATCCCGCCCCAGTTCCTGGTCGATATCCTCTCCGACCTGCGCACCGACCGGCTGGTGCGCAGCCACCGCGGCCGGGAGGGCGGCTACGAGCTGGCCCGTCCGGCCACCGAGATCAGCATCGCCGACGTCCTGCGCAGCATCGACGGGCCGCTGGCCAGTGTGCGCGATATCGGCCTCGGCGACCTGCCGTACTCCGGGCCGACGGCCGCGCTCACCGACGTCTGGCGCGCGTTGCGGGCCAGCATGCGTTCGGTGCTCGAGCAGACCAGCCTTGCCGACGTCGTCGCCGGCGCGCTGCCCAAACACGTGCGCAAGCTCGCCGACGACTACCGCGTCCAGGAATCCAAGCGTGGGCACTCGGTCGGTTAGCGGCGACGCCGCTTGACGCCGTGCGCGGCGATCCCGTCGAGCAGCATCCGCAGACCCAGATCGAAGTCCGCTTCGACCGGCGTGCGCATCGCGACTAGCTAGCGCCGTCTTTCGACTCGTCACATCCGCGAAACGACGATCCTGGCAAGGGCCTCGAGTTTCGCCTGACCGACCGGCGTCTCTATAAACGAGTAGAGCGCGACGTTATTGCTCCCGGCATCCATGCAAATGTGCTGATTGACATGTTGGTTATCAACCGTCACGTCATACCAGTAGGCATGTACTCCGAGGTCATCCAGAGGGACCGCTTGTAAGCCCGGCGACTGCTGCTTCCGCTGTTCGCACATATCCGGATACCTCGGTGAGTAGACCATCAATTGAACGAAGTCACGTGGCCGCGCATAGTCAGGCTCCGGCTCACACCACTTGCATAGGAGCCCGTAAGCCGCGCCATCAGGCATCCTTGGGCCTTCGACCTCGCCCACAGGCATTCCGAGTGTGTGTGTTCAATATCGGCGGAACTCAGAATCGAGCATGGGTCCGCAACCCCCGGTAGCGAGTTGTGCTCGGATGCAGCCTGCTCATTCGCAGTCTGCCCGTCCGCGCAAGTGCGGGCAGCGGGTGAGCTAGGCCGAGCCCGAGCCGTACGGCCGGGTGATGATCTCCAGGTAGTGGCCGGACGGGTCCTGAAAGTAGACGCCGCGACCGCCGTCGTTGTGGTTGATCTCGCCCTCGCGCATCCCGCGCGGATCGGCCCAGTGCGGCATTCCCCGTTCGCGGATGCGCCCGTAGATCGCGTCGAACTCGTCGTCGGACACCAGGAACGCGTAGTGCTGGGGGTGGATCTTTTCGTCCAGCCCGACTTGCGCGTAGTCGAGCGTGACACCGTGATTGAGCTCCACGGCGAGGAAGTGGCCGAACTCCTTGGGCGCCGGCAGGCCGAACAACTCGGTGAGGAAATTCGCGGACTCGGCTCGGTCTCGGGCGGCGACGATGGTGTGATTGAACGTGATGGCCATGTGCATCCAGTCAACCACCGCGACCGCCGACCCGACAACGAGATGACCGACTTCGAGGTACTCACCGGCCCGCGGGTGACGTTGCGCGAGCCGACCCTCGACGATGCCCAGCGGCTCTTCGAGCGCGCGGCGCGCGATCCCGATGTTTGCCGGTACATGTCGTGGCGACCGCATCAGGATGTCGACGAAACCCGCAGGGTCATCACCGAACTGTTCAACACCGGCGGTGAGACGACCTGGCTCATCGATCTGGCCGGCACCGGCCCGATCGGAGCGATCGGCTGGCGCAAGCCGCAGCCGCACATCGTGGATTTCGGCTACTACATCGGAAAGCCTTGGTGGCGAAAGGGACTGATGTCCGAAGCGGTCGGGCTGATCTTGGATAAGGCGCAGCGCGACCCGACCATCTATCGCGTCTCCGCCTACTGCTACGTCGAGAACGTCGCGTCGGCGCGACTGCTGGAACATTGCGGTCTCACCCGCGAAGGACGACTGGCCCGCTACTTCGTCCTGCCGAACCTCGGCCCGGAACCGCAGGACTGCTTCTTGTACGGCAAGGCGATTCGATGAGCAGACGTGTCATTCAGCGATACGGCAGCGTTTCAGATCTGGTCCGGCCACCGGCATCCTGAGGGCGTCAGAGCAAGGAGGCCGATATGAACAGCGCCAGGGCAATCGCGGTGATCGCAGGCGTGCTCGCGACGGTCGGGGTGGGCTCTGGGCAGGCCCAGGCCCAGGCGGACTGCCGGGGCGAGGTCTGCATCACCGACCTGCGCACCGACGGGCCGAACGTCCACGTCGCATGGACCGGCAACCCGCGGTTCGTTTCCTACAAGGTGTTGTGGACGGTCGGCGACTATCTCGACCAGGGCTCGCAGCAGCTCGGCGGGGACCAGTTCGCGTTCGACATCCCCGACGCCAAGCCCGGCCAGAGCTACCAGATCGAGGTGTCGGGTTGCACCCCGTACATTCCTGCGTTCGCCACCAGCCCCTGCGGACCGACCGACGTGCGAACGTTCACGGCGTAGGTCGCGCAGCGAGCTGACCCGCAACCCTGGTACGAAGGGATATGCCGTTCGACTTGCGGGAGCTGCGGGTCCCCATCGTGGTCGCACCGATGGCCGGTGGCCCGTCCACACCGGAGCTGGCCGCCGCCGGCACCAACGCGGGTGGGCTCGGTTTCGTACCCGGTGGCTATCTGACGGCTGAGGCGTTCGGCGAACGGCTGGCGGCGGCGCGCAGCCTGGCGACGACAGGACCGATCGGCGCGAATCTGTTTGTGCCACAACCTTCTGCCGCCACACCAGCGGCGATCAAGGCGTACGCCACCGCGCTCGCGCCGGACGCCGAGCGGTACGGGGTTGGCCTCGGCGAACCGCGCAGCGACGACGATGCCTGGGCGGCCAAACTCGACGTGCTGCTCGACGTGCGCCCCGAGGTCGCGTCGTTCACCTTCGGACTGCCCAGCGCCGAGGACTGCCGTCGGCTGCGGCAGGCCGGGATCACGATCGTCGGGACGGTCACCACTCTGGCCGAGGCCCGGCAGGCGGTGGACCGCGGCGTCGACGCGCTGGCCGTGCAGGGCCCGCGGGCGGGCGGGCATCGCGGCACCTTCGACCCGACGGCCGAGCCCCCGTCCCAGCCGCTGGACGAACTGCTGGCGGCGGTCACGTCGACGTTGAACGTGCCCGTCGTCGCGGCCGGCGGACTGATGACCGCCGACGACGTACACCGCGTACGACGGAGCGGCGCCGTGGCCGCGCAACTCGGCACGGCGTTTCTGCTCGCCGACGAGGCGGGCAGCAGCCCGGTGCACCGAGCCGCCCTCCAGGACGGCGCGTTCATCGAAACCGTGGTGACGAAGGCGTTTTCCGGTCGCTACGCGCGGGGGCTGCGCAACCGGTTCATCGACGAGCACGAGGCCCATGCTCCGTTCGGCTATCCCGAAGTGCACTATCTGACCGCTCCGCTGCGGGCGGCGGCGGTGCGGGCGGGCGACCCCCACGGCGTCAACATCTGGGCGGGCACGGGCTTCTGCGCCGCTATGAGTGCGCCGGTCGCGGACATCGTGCGCGCCCTCAGCTGACGTCGTCTCCTGAAAAGTCGAGTAGTCCACTACGCGTTCCCGGCGCTGCCGGCGGGTGCACACTGTGGCCGTGCCTGACGACCACACCACTCCCGGGCGGACCGTTGACGCGGCAGCGCGGCGCCCGTCGACCCCGCTCACTGCGCGCAGCGGTGTCCGCCACCCTGGAATTTCGTCCCGAGACCGCGTTGTGAGCTGCGACAATAGCACCAAGAGGGCGACGTACCGGCCGATGTGGGGGACGCCGCACGCAGTCCTGATCGGACAGGGACAGGCCGACGCGCGCAGGGAGGGGACATGACAACGCTGGGTCTGTCGATCGGGACGGCCAACCTGGTCGCCGCGCCTGACCGCGGTGCGCCGACGGTTCGGCGGTCGGTGGTCTCCCTGTTTCCGAACCGTCCGCCCGAAGTCGGTGCACCGCAGGGCGGCACGCCCGGCCTGACCATCTCGGGTTTTGTGGAGCGAGTCGGCGACCCGGTGCCACTGGTGGCATCGGACGGGTCCACCCATCGGGCCGAGCGACTGCTCGCCGGCGCCCTGGAGTCGATGGTCAGAATCGCCAGCCCGCACCGCCCGCCCGAGGCGTCGGTGGCGGCGGTGCCGGCGCATTGGCCACAACACGCAACCGACGCGCTGAGCGCGGCGATCGCGACCAACCCGGTGCTTGCGGCGGGCGGGCGGCCGATGCCGCTGGTGTCGGACGCCGAGGCGGCTCTGACGGCATTGCAGACGCGACCCGGTTTACCCACCAGCGGCATCGTCGCGTTGGTGGATCTCGGCGCGACCGGGACGAACATCACGCTCGCCGACGCCGCGTCGGGTCTGCGCCCCATCGGCGACACCGTGCGTTACGACGACTTCTCCGGCGACCTGATCGACCAGGCGGTGCTGCGGCACGTGCTCAGCGGCCTGGATGTGGATCCGTCGCGCACCTCGGCGGTGGAATCCCTGAACAGCTTGCGTGACCAATGCCGAATCGCCAAGGAGCGGCTCTCATCCGAAACGGCGACCGCCCTCGCCGGACCGGCGTCACCGGGTCAGCAGTCCACGGTGCGGTTGACCCGGCCCGAGTTGGAGGCGCTGATTCGCGATCCGCTCGACGGGTTGTTGGCCGCCATCGAGGAACAGCTCCCGCGACACCGGCTGGCAGCGGTGGCGACGGTGGGCGGTGGAGCTAGCATACCCCTTGTCGTACAACGGCTTTCGGAGATCACGCGAGTTCCGTTGGTGACGTGGCCGAGTCCGGCGCTTGCCGCCGCGTTCGGCGCCGCCGTCACGGCTGCGCGCCCACCGGCCGAAAGTCCCGCTACCAGCGTCGGGCTGGCCCCGGCCGCGGCCACCACCGTCGCCCCGGTGGTCACCGCGACGGAAGCCCAGCCACCGGCTGCCGCGCTGGCCGCGAATCAACTCGCCTGGTCGGAGGACCAGGTTCACGACGATCCGCCAGCCGGGTACCAAGACTCGGGCCACGACCCCGACACCGCGCGTCCCGCACTGCATTTCGACCATGACGAGGACAGCGCGCTGGGTCTGTCCGCGGTGATGCCGTGGTACCGCCGCCCCGGCGTGTTGTTCGCCGCGTCCGTTTGCGCGGTGCTGGTCGCGACGGCCGGCCTCGTCCTGACGTGGCGAGCCACAGACGTCCCCACCACTCCCGTTGTCGTGACCGCGACGTCCACCCCGACGACCACGGCTCCGACACCGACACCGACGACGACGCAGCCCCAGCGGACCGTCGTGGAGCAACAACCGATCCCGCGGACCACGTGGCGCCAACAGACCCCCGTCCCAAGAACTACCGTGGTGACGTCGACCGTGGTGACCACGACCACCGCGGAGACATCGGGGTCGAACCCGGACGAGTGCACACCACCCGAATGCATCGTCGATCCCGGGTGCGGTCCGGACTGCCCCACCGACGAGGAAGACGGCGGAACCGGGACGGGTACTACCGGCGGAACCGGGGACGGGGGTGGCGGAACCGGAACCGGAACTACCGGCGGAACCGGGGACGAGGGTGGCGGGACCGGAACCGGAACTACCGGCGGAACCGGGGACGAGGGTGGCGGCACGGGGTCCGGGTCTACCGACGGCACGTCCGGCGGCGGTCAGTCGCAGGGCGGCGGCGACGGCGGCCAATCGCAGAACGGCGGGGGAATCGGCACGGACTTCGACGTGCCGTAGCCGGGCCGGCGAACACCAAAATTGACGTATTAGAAGGTTTTTCGTCACTGCGCGTGCGGATGGCGAGAAGCACCTGTTGATGCGGCGCGGAAACTATCATTGCCGGGTGGAGAGCGCCTGGCCGCTTATCGGACGCGCCGAGGAACTCGCGCAGATCAGCCGCGCATTGGCGTCAACCAGCCAGTATGCGGGTGTTCTGCTGGTCGGCGACGCGGGCGTGGGCAAGAGTCGACTCGCCAAGGAGGCGCTCACGGCGATCTCCGGTCGCTGCGACGTGAGATGGATTGCCGCCAGCGCGTCGGGCGCTGCGCTGCCGCTCGGGGCATTCGCGGAATGGATCGGCGACCCGGGCGCTGACCCGACGGTGCTGGTGCACGGCGTCATCGGCGCACTGACCGGCATCTCTTGTGGTCGCCCAGTGATCCTCGGCGTCGACGACGCGCACCACCTCGACGATCTGTCCGCCTTCGTGGTGCACCAACTTGTGCACCGACGACTGGCGAAAGTCATTGTCACACTGCGTAATCACGAGACCGCTCCGGCGGCGATCACCGGGCTGTGGAAGGACGCGTACCTGCAGCGGATCGACGTCCAACCGCTGACGCGGCAGGCCTCCGACAGCCTGATCGCCACCGTCCTGGGTGCACCGCTCACCGCGGACGCCGCGGAGCGCATCTGGAGCCTGACGCACGGGAATGCCCTCTTTCTCCGCCATCTGGTCGATCAGGAGCTCGCCAGCAGGCGAATGTCCAGGGACGGCGGACTGTGGTCCTGGCGCGACGACTCGACCGCATCCACCACCCTCGGCGAACTGGTCGACGCGCAGATGGGCGCACTCACCGACGCGGTGGGTGAGGTCGTCGACCTGCTCGCGGTGGGTGAGCCACTGGACGCCGATCTGCTCGCCGGCCTTGTCGACTGGTCGGCTGTCGACGAGGCGTGCGCGAAAGGCCTTGTCGCGTTGAGACACAGCGATGAGCAATCGATTGTCCGGTTGGCTCATCCGCTCTACGGTGAGGTGCGCCGCGCGCGGGTGGGCCCGGCCCGACTGCGACGAGTCCGTGGTCGCCTCGTGTCAGCGCTCTCGGACACCCCGGTGGTCGACGCGCGCGATCTCATCCGCCGCGGTCTGCTACTCCTCGACAGCGATCAACCCCCCGACGTCACACTGCTCACCAGCGCGGCGGGGGCCGCACTGCAATTGCTCGATCCGCTGCGTGCGGAGCGGCTCGCCGGCGCCGCGCGCCGGATCGGCGGCGATTACGCCGCGAACATGCTGCACCCCAGCCCCCTTCACCTCGCCGGCCGCGTCACCGATGCCGAGGCGGTGTTCGCGACCGCGCGGCTGGAGCCGCTCACGCCGCAACAGCGAAGCGATGTGGCGTCATTCCGAGCGGCCAACCTCTATGCAGGCATCGGATCGGTGAATCGAGCAACGCAGGTGATCAATGATGCGCTGGATGGCCTGCCCGCCGCTACGCACGGCGCGGTGGTCGGTTTCCGCGCGGTGCTGATGGCGATGGACGGCCCTTCGACCGCTGCCATCGAGGCCGCGGAGGCGGTATTGGCGTCGGAGCCGACCGATCCGCCGACCGGTATCGCCGCAATGGGTGCCCTGCTGGCTTTGATGACCGCGTTCGGCTACGCGGGCCGGGCCGACGCGGTGGCCGATGTCGCCCAGCGCGGCTACGGCATAGCTCAACGGGCCCCCGATCTCTCCGCGATCGTGTTCGCCTTCACCGAACAGCATGTGCAGGCGCTGCTCCTGGCCGGACATCTCGCCGACGCGGAAGCGTTAGCGCATCAATGGGAACACCAGACCCTCGACGTGCCGATCGCGTCGCGCGGGTATGCCTCGTTGTTCATGGGCCAGGCGTTGCTCGGCGCCGGCCGCGTCAACGACGCCCGAGAATGGTTGGAGAAGGCCATGCCGGCCTTCACCCGTTTCGACGGGGAGAAGTACGGGTCGGTCATCTGCGGCTGCGACCTCACCGTCGCGCGGGCGCTCGCCGGCTATCCCGAGGACGCGGCAGCCACATTGAACGCGCTTGAGGCCGAACACAACCCGTACGGTTTTCTTGAGTCACGTTGCGAACTGGCGGCCGCCTGGGTCGCCGCCGCGCAGGGTGCGACGACACCAGCCACCGAGCGGGCTTTGCACGCCGCCGACCTTGCCTGCGGCCAAGGGCATTTCGCGCAGGAGGTGGTGTGTCTCCAGACCGCGACGAGGTTCGGGGACGCCACGACGGCGACGCGGCTGGTCGAACTGTGCGACCGCGTCCAGGGCCCTCGGGTGGCGGCGGCCGCGACGCACGCGTCGGCATTGGCGGCCCGGGACGCCGATCTGTTGGTCGCGGCCTCGAAACAGTACGAACGGATCGGCGACATCCTCTCCGCCGCGGACACGGTCGCCCAGGCGGCCGCCGTCTACCGGTCCAACGATCGCCGCGGCGCGGCGTTGTCGGCGCAGGAGTGTGCCGACCGGTTGGCGCAACGCTGCGGGTCGGCAAAGACTCCCGCGTTGCGGGCGCTGAAGACGGCGCCGTTAACCGCTCGTCAGCGCGAGATCCTCGACCTCGCGTCCCAGGGGTTGTCCAACAAGCAAATCGCGGCGCGCTTGAATCTTTCGGTGCGGTCCGTCGAAGGCCACCGCTACCGCGCGAGCAAGAAGAAATACTCCACCCTCTTCACGGCGCCCGGCGGCGAATTCAAGTAGTGCACTACGTGCTCTCGGCCCTGCGGACGCGCCAATACTTCGTGTGGGCGCGCGCGACTGCTCGCGATTGGCTGGAAAAGAAAACCAGGTCGGATGGGGAATGGGACACGGGGACAGCACCGAGATGGCCGATGACCACACCGTGTTGGGCCGAATCGTGGCGATCCTCGACGCGGTGTCGGATGCGGTGGAGCCGCTTTCGCTGGCGCTGCTGACCAGACGCACGGGCATCCCGAAGCCCACCGTCAGGCGTATCGCCAACGACCTCGTCGAGCGGGGCATGCTCGAGCAGACAGCCGACGGGTACGCCCCCGGATCACGGTTGATACATCAGGGCATGCTCGCGGCACACCGACACGGCATCGTCGCCGTGCAGCCCTACCTTCAGGATCTGTACCTGCGAACCCGTGGCGAGACGGCGTGGTTCGCGATCGCGCACCGCGGCGACCTGGTGGTCGCCGGCACCGCGTTCGGCGCTCAGCACACCGCCGTTGTGCAGACGCCATCGTTCATGCGGGCGTCGCGCCTGGGCAGAAGCATGGTGCTTTCGGCGGTGGGCCGGATTCAGGTGGCCGAGCGCCCGGAGCTGGCCGGCCGGGTGCTGCATCAGGGGTGGGCCCCGCTGACGAGATATTCGGTTATGGACAGGCGGCGGTTGCGGCGGTTGCTCGATGAGGCCCGCGACACCGGGTTCGCCTACGAGGCCGAACAGGCGGTGCTGGGCCTGAGTTGCGTGGCGGCCGCGCTGCGCGACGGCGCCGGCCGACTGGTCGGGGCGATCGGGGTCACGGGTCGATGTGCGGTGATCGACGCGCGCGGGGTCCACAACGCCGTGCTGCGGGCGGCCGAGTCGCTGCACGTTCAGACGCCGTTCGCCGCCTCAAGGTCACTACAGCTGGCCGACCGTGAACGAGCCTCCGCCTGAGGAGTCGATGGCCCCGACGAACGGGACCGAGTGGTCACCGGGCATCGGGCCCACCGCGATGCGGCCGTGAAACGGAATCGCGACACCGTCGCCGGACGCAACGGAAACGGGCTGGAAGTAGGTCACCATGATTGTCAGCGGCTCATCGTTCTTGAGCAGGACGTCGAGGTAGCCGCCTACGATGTAGCGCTTCGCTCGGTTCGCCAACCACCGCATCGTCAACTCGATGCCGGTCAGGTCGACGCCGCCAAGGTGGGTGCAAACGAACCCGGCGGGAACCGAACACGCCACCCACTGTTCGTCATTCGCGGCGAAAGACTCATCGGGTATCGCGTAGGCGCACCCGAACGGCGCCGCTTTGGTCTGCGCGTTGGTCGGAACGCCACGGTCGACGACCGTGTATGTCGTTGTCACGATCGGCATCAGACGCGGTTCCATGCAGACCTCCGTCGACGACTTCAGATCCATAGTTGCTGAACCGGACTCGCGCGACGAGTGCATCGTGTTGCTCAATGAAACGCCGCGACGTGTCACTGAGTGACACACAGCCGCTGTGTCAGAGCCCGGTCGGTGTGACGCTGGGATCGCAGCACAATCCACAAGGAAGGCAGCGATGCTAGCCAACTCAAAGCTGGTCGCCTCCGCCGTTGCGGCGCTGCTGGTCTTCGGCGCGGGAACGGCGCACGCGGCCAACGGGAATCCGAGCGTCTCGATCCGGCAATTGCTGTCGAACGCCGGGCCGACGCTTGTGGTCGACATCGGCAGCAATGCCGACAGCGACGCCAACTGCACGTACACCGCCGACGGCTGGTATCACCGCAGCTTCTTCCTGGATGCGCACGGCCGGCACAACCTGGTCATCGCGCCCGCCATTCCGAAGTTCGCGCCCTGGGACGTTGTCGTCAGCTGTGACAACGGTACCGAGACCAGAACGTCCTACTTCTACTGACCCGCTTCTCGGGCGCTGAGATGTGCGGGCGCCAGCGAGCCGAAACGGCTGAATCACACTGCGAAAGGGGCGATCATGGGATCGGCACGCTATATCGGCCGTATCGGTGCGCTGGCGGTGGCGCTCGGCATCGGGACGGCGGTGGCCAGCACACCGGGTGTGGCGCTGGGCGACCCCGAGTCGCGAGAGACCGCATCCGTCGACTCGAACACGCCGTCGGACGACACCACCGACGTGGATACGGCTGATTCGTCGGCGACAAACAAAGACTCGTCCGGTCCGAACGATGAAGACGAGGATGACGTCGAGGATCCAGACGATGGTCCGAGCCTCGATCTCGGGGAAGATTTCGAAGCCGAGACGATCGAGGCCGAACCCAAGCACGACTACGAAGTCGAAGCTGATGAACCCGAAGCGCTCTCCGAACTCCCGCGCCCGCGCGACGGTGGTGCCGATGCCGATCCGCCCCCGCGGTTTGCGCTCGTGACGTCGGCGGAGCCCGACGAACCGACAGGCGCATCCGTGGCAGCGGTTGCGGAGCGCGAGGAGGCGACACCGCCGGCCGCCGAAGAGCCCGTCGAGACGGCGAGCGTACTCGTCGAATCATCAATCAACCCGGCGCCGCAACCGGTTACGGTCGTCCCGCCCCCGCAGCCCGCCACGCGCAACATCGTCTCGGGCTTGTTGGCCCTCGTCGGGCTCGGCCCGGCCGCCAGCGGCAACACACCGGTCGCGCCGACGCAGTCGCCGGCGGCCGTGGTGGCGCTGGCCTACGTCCGCCGCGAACTGCAGCAGGCGGTGACGCAACACGCCCTGACAGCGGGCGTCGCCACCGTCGAGACGAGCCAGACCACCAATGCGCTCGGTGGCGTGCTGGGCGGGCTGCTGCATCTGCTGTTCAACAATCCGCCCACCACCGCCTATGACCCCGCGCAGAACACCCAGGGCGGCGCCGGAGTAATCACCGGAACGCTGCATGCCGCCGACCCCGACGGTGACGCGTTGACATTCACGGTCACCGAGGCGCCGCAGCACGGCACCGTGGTGGTCAACGCTCCCGACGGCACCTTCACCTACACACCGGACCCGGCTTTCGCGCATGCGGGCGGCACCGATTCGTTCACTATCGAGGTCGCCGACAACCACCCGTCGCTGCTCAGCCCCGCGGGCGTGGTGTCCGTCGACGTCTCGGTGACCGTCAGCGCGGTGAACGCGCCCCCGCAGGTGGTCGGCGCCCCCACCGTCGGCACCCCGGATCCGGTTACCGGGATCGTTTCCGGGACAGTGAGCTTCGCCGATCCCGACGGAGACGATCTGGCCTACGCGGTCATCGGCGACCCCGACGGTGTCGTCACCATCGACCCGGACACCGGTGCCTGGACCTACACGCCCAGCCCACGGGCACGACTGCTGGCCAGCGATATCAACGCCACGCCCGACGACCGCGAGGCCACATTCACCGTTGTCGCCTCCGACGGCATCGCCAGCGCAGACGTGAGCGTCGTCGTTCCTGTCGTCCCGTTGGCCCGGTCCACGATCCAGGTCGGCGCCGGGCCTGGCGGCTTCGCGTTCAGCCCCGACGGCCGCTATGCGTACGTCACGAACACCGGTGACAACACGGTGTCGGTCATCGACACCACCACCGACACCGTCGTGGCCACCGTGAGCGACATCGGCCACACGTCGCTCGGGGTCGCGGTCAGCCCGGACGGCAGCCGCGTCTACGTCTCGAACCTCGAGACCGAGGGCACGGTGACGGCGATCGACACCGCGACCAACACCCCGGTCGGAGATCCGATCCCGGTGGGCGCCTTCCCCGCCGGTCTGGTTGTCTCCGCAGACAACACGAAGGTCTACGTGACGAACGTCGACGACGGCACGGTATCGGTGATCGACGTCGCCACCCACGCGGTGGTCAAGACCATCCCGGTCGGTGGGAGCGCGTTCGACATCGTGCTCGCCCCGGACGGCACCACCGCCTACGCGGTCAGCACCTGGGCGGGACCGGTGGCCGTGATCGACACCGCCACCGACACCGTCACCACCACAATCGAGTTGGATGGCGTTCCGGGCGGCATAGCCGTCAGCCCCGACGGCAAGGTCCTCTACGTCAGCGACGGCGCAAACGACGGGGTGTGGATGATCGACACCGCCACGAACACGGTGATCGGCGACCCGATCGCAGTGGGACCATCCCCGTTCAGCATGGCGGTCAGCCCCGACGGCGGACTTCTGTATGTGATCAACACGGCCGACGAGACGATGTCGGTGATCGACACCTCGACCCGCACCGTCGTCGCCACCCTCGAGGCTCAGGTCGGTCGGGTGGCGGTCCATCCGGACGGCACCCGCATCTACTTCACCGGCACCACCGTCACGGTGTTCACGCTGGGCCCCGCGCCGGCCCCGGCCGTCGTCTAACGCCTCTCGTCGATCGTCACGTCGCCGTGACCGGCGCGCGCCGTCACGACCGCCGCAGCGGCCTCGCGGTCGAGCGTGCGCGGCACGCGGACCTCGGTGTCGCCCCACTCGGCGCCGGCCTCCACCAGGTACGGTCCGTGCGGGGGCAGGGAGACATCCACGTCGCCGTGCTCGCTGGAAACATTCACGGTGCGTGGCGCGGGTTCGGCGAAATCCACCCTGATATCACCGGATGTCGTGGTGGCGGAGAATGATTCGGTGACCGAGATCGGGTCCTGACTGGCGATCTCGCCGTGGACGTTGTACACCTCGATCCGCCGCGCCGCCCCGCGCAGCAGCACCGCGCCGTCCTCGGTGTGTGCGATGAGCTGATCGAGATCGGCGTTCGCGAACAACACGCCGGTGTCCTGACGGATGGTGACCGTCAGCCGACGGGCCAGGTCGGGCGGCAGCACGACGGTGATCTCGCCCGCACGGCTCCACTGCAAAAACGGCGACGGTTCGCCGTCGATCGTGATACGTGCCTCTGATCCGGCCGCGTTGAGGGTCAACGGGTTTGCGCCGGCTCGCATGTTGTTCACCATGCGAAGGTCGGCGCGGGGTTCCTGGGTCTCGCGATCGGTCGTGAGTCGCACCGCGACGGGCACCGATCCGGTGTCGACGATCAGCGAGCGCATCGCCGTCGGCAGCGTGGTGGAGTCGGTGATCACCCGAAATGTGCTGATGCCCCATGCCAGCACGCCGAGCGCGATGACCGTCCCGACCATCAGCACCGCCGCCGCGACGACCAGCAGCGCGCGCCAGGCGCTACGACCGCCAGGGGTCAGAGACGGGGGCGGTCCAGCGGTTGCGGGCGGTGGGGGAGCGATCGTGGTCATCGGGATTCCTTCCTGAGGATCAGGATTCGAGATAGCGCAACACCGCGAGCACGCGGCGGTTCTCGGTCTCGTCTGGGGTCAGGTCCAACTTGGTGAAGATCGACGCGATGTGCTTCTCGGCCGATCCCACCGAGATGTGCAGCGCGTTCGCGATCGCGGAGTTCGTCTTGCCCTCCGCCATGAGTTGCAGCACCTCGCTCTCACGGGGAGTCAGTTGGTCGAGCGCGCTGCGACGGTGCGAGCGCACCAGGATCTGCGAGACCACTTCGGGGTCGAGCACGGTCCCGCCGCCGCCGACCACCTCGACCGCGTCCAGAAAGGCGGGGACATCGGCCACCCGGTCCTTGAGCAGGTATCCGAATCCCCTTGTGTCCGAGGCTATCAGATCGGCTGCGTAGCGTTCCTCGACGTAATGCGAGAGCACCAGCACCGGTGACTCCGGGTTCTGGCTGCGCAGCAGTGCGGCCGCGCGGATGCCCTCGTCGGTGAAGGTCGGCGGCATCCGCACGTCGAGGATCGCCAGGTCCGGCCTGGTCTCGTTGACCAGGCGCAGCAGGTTCGTCGCATCGGGGACTCCGGCGACGACCTCGTGGCCGGCGTCGGTGAGGATCCGTTCGATCCCGGCCCGCAGCAGGGCCGAGTCCTCGGCGATCACGACCCGCATGGCAGTACCGCGGTGACGGTCGTGGGGCCGGAGGCCGGGCTGGTCACGTTGAACGTGCCGCGCGCGGCGCGCACCCGTTCCTCCAAACCCCTTAGCCCGGTGGCATTTTCGTCATCGGTGGGGGCGGCCCCGCCGCGGCCGTTGTCGAAGACCGAGACCGTGAGTTGATCGGCGGCCTCGTCGTGGCGCACGGTGACGACCGCGTGGGTGGCCTCGGCGTGTTTGGCGACGTTGGTCAGCGCCTCGGCGACAACGAAGTACGCACAGGCCTCGACCTCGTCGGGTAGTCGGCGCGGCAGGTGGATGTCGAGCGTGGTCGGCACCGCCGAGCGTTGCACCACCGCCGACAGCGCTGCGTCGAGCCCGCGGTCGGACAGGATGGTCGGAGCGATGCCGCGCACGACGTTGCGCAATTCGACGAGCGCGTTCTTGGCGTCCTCGTGCGCCTCGGCGATCAGCGACTTGGCCGCCGGCAGGTCGGTGTCGAGCTTGGTCTGGGCCAGCCCGATCGTCATGGCCAGCGACACCAGCCGAGGCTGCACGCTGTCGTGCAGGTCGCGCTCGATGCGGTGGCGTTCGGTCTGTGCCGACGACACCGCGCCCTGCCGGGCGTCGGCCAGCGCGTGGACCTGGTGCTTCAGCGCCGCCGTCGGTGACGGGGACAGCAGCCAGCGGTCGATCGCGGCGTCGAGTGCCGGGGCGAAGACCAGAATCGCCGCGGCGGCGGCCACCGCCACCAGGGCGAGCAGCACCGCGAGGAACGGCGAGATGAACGTCAGCCCGGCGTCGCCGTCGCTGTTGCGGATGGCGATCGCGGCGGCCGGCCCCAGGACCGCGAACGCCACCAGGGCGAATGCGATGCCGACGGCCAGCATGTCGTAGGTCATCCGCAGGAAGTGGTGGGCGGTGCCCTTCCAGAACCGGGCGCTGCTGAGGTCCAGCCACAGCTGGTGCGCCCAGCCCTGGAACCCGCTGTAGCCGGTCATCGCACGCGGTGGAACCGGGATGCCCAGGCCGAAGACCGCCTCGCTGCGCAGCCGCTCGAGCCATTCCACGCCGCGCATCAGGTAGACGAACACGATCACCGACAGCACGAAGCCGATGACGCTGGGAATCGACGTGATGCCGACGATCAGGATGGTCAGCGGCAGCCAGAGCCACACCGACCCGATCGCGGCGCCGGTGACCGTCGACGCCGTTGGCACCAGGCCCAGGTGACGCGCATGCGGCTGCGGCGCCACCGCCTCGTCGGAGCCGGTCTGGACGGCGGTGTCTGCACTTGTGTCGGTGACTGCGACCATGCCCTCAACATATGGATCCGACCGGCCCGGCGACACGGCGTTTTCCTCCGACCCTGGTAAGGAAAACCCCACCCAGACTTGCGTGGGACACTCGACGTCGTGGCCGAACCCCTGATCTCCAACGTCTCGGACACCGCGAGGTGGGTGGCGACCTATCGGGCGATGGAGTCGGCGCGCCCGGACGCGCTGTTTCGGGACCACCTGGCCGACCGGTTGGCCGGTGAGCGCGGCCGCGCGATCGTGGCCGCCGCCCCGCGGATGCTGGGCAACGGATGGTGGCTGGTGGCCAGGACCAAGGTCATCGACGACGCGATCATGGCGGCGATCGGCGAGGGGTGCGACCGGGTGCTCAACCTCGCCGCCGGCCTGGACACCCGGCCCTATCGGTTGCCGCTGCCGCCGGATTTCACCTGGGTCGAGGCCGACCTGCCCGGTCTGCTCACCGAGAAGGAGCGAATGCTCTCCGACGAGACCCCGCGCTGCCGGCTGACCCGCCGCGCCGTCGACCTGGCCGATCCGGTGGCCCGCGAGCAGTTCCTGACCGAGGGGCTGCACGGTGCGAGCCGAACCCTGGTGCTGACCGAGGGCCTGCTGATGTACCTGGAGGAGCGCGACGTCAGGGCGCTGTCGGAGGCGTTCACCCGCCCGGAGGTGGCCTGGTGGCTGGTCGACTTCGTCGGGCCGGGGCTTGCTCGGCGGCTGAACAAACGCAGCGGCGGTCTGATGGACAGCGCGCCGGTGCGGTTCGCACCCGCCAACGGCGTGGCGTTCTTCGAGGAACTCGGGTGGCGCGCCCTCGAACTCGAATCGGTGCTCACCGCCGGGCGCCGGTTTCGCCGGCTGCCGCCGTTTCTTCGGCTCGCGGCGCGACTGCCGCAAGCCGACCCGCGCAACCCCGGCAGGCACATCTACAGCGCGATCGTCCGGCTGGCACGGGCCTGACCGCGGCGATGAGTTTCGCTGGCGACACGGGTCTGATCAACCGAATACGTCGTCAACCGACAGGAGCATCGTCGTGAGCATCTCCGAAGACCAGGTGGCCACAGGCACCCCGGCACGTCCGCTGTCCGCCAAGGTGGGCATCGTCATCAGCGCCCTGGTTGCCGCATTCCTCATCTTCGACGCGGCGGGCAAGCTCGTCGTACCCGAACCGGTGCGGGAGGGCACCGTGGCCCTCGGCTTCCCCGCGGGTCAGATTCCGATCATGGGGATCGTCCTGACGGCATGCCTGGTGGTGTATCTGATCCCGCGGACCGCGGTGCTCGGCGCGCTGGGCATCACCGCATATCTCGGCGGCGCGGTCACGGCGAACATGCGCGTGGAGGCGCCGTTGTTCTCGCACACGCTGTTCGCGGTGTACCTGGGCGTGTTGATGTGGGTCGGCCTGGTGTTGCGCCGACCACAGCTGCTGCAGGTCGCGGGGCTGCGCCGGTAGCGCGGAGGGCCGGCGAAATCCGGCATGCCACAATCGCGGTCGTGCAGATCGGGATGACCATGCCGGTGATGGAGGCGGACCTCGACGCGGCCACGCTGCGGGCGTGGGCCAAGGCGATCGACGAAGGGCCGTTCTCGTCGCTGTGCTGGGGTGAGCGCATCGCGTTCGACAATCCCGAGTGCCTGACGCTGCTGGGGGCGCTGGCCGCGTGGACGGATCGGGTCCGGCTGGTGACGACGGTGGTGGTGCCGCAACTGCACGACCCGGTGATGTTGGCCAAGCAGCTGGCCACCGGTGACCTGCTCAGCGGCGGCCGGCTGACGGTGGGCCTGGGCGTCGGTGGTCGTCATGAGGACTATCGCGCGGTGGGAGCCGATCCCGCCACCCAGACCATGCGGGGGTTGGCGGACTGTGCGGCGGTGTTGAAGCGAATCTGGTTGGGCGAGAAGGTAACCGAGTCCGTCGTTCCGGTCGGCCCGCCACCGGTGCAGCCGGGCGGCCCGGGCCTGTTGGTCGGCACGATGGGTCCGAAGACCGTGCGCAGCGCCGCGACGTGGGCGGACGGATTAGCCGGCACCACACTGGATTTGGACACCACTAAGCAGAACGAGTTGTACGACGTGGCGCGGGATGCGTGGGCGCAGGCGGGCAAACCGGCGCCGCATCTGGCGACGTCGTTCTGGTTCGCGATCGGTGAGCGCGACGAGGCTCGCGCCCAGGTACATCGACATCTTCGGCGCTATATGAACTGGATTCCGGTCGAGGTGGTCGATGCGATGGCGCCGACCACCGGATGGGCGGGCAGCGGCGACGAACTGCTCGAGGTGCTGCGCGGATTCGAGGCGATCGGCACCGACGAGCTGCATCTCATCCCGACGAGCGCGGATGTCGAGCAGGTGCACCGCGTCGCCGAGGTGGTCGCACAGTTCGCTGAACTCTCCGCCGGCCGGCCGTAGAGCTTCTTGTCGGCGCACCCGATCAATCCAGTGTCGGCGATGTGTTTGCCGTAGCCGCAATGGAATTCCGTCTCACTGGAGGTTGATGCCCGCCGGGGACTTGCTGCGGCACTCGACGTGGAGATGTCGGCGCGCGAGTGGAACGATGGGAACGTGTCGGGGAAGCCGTGACCGCCGTGCCGCGTTAACGCAGACGGTAGGCAAGCCGACGATTGAGGAGTTCGCGATGTACGCAACGGTGAGAAAGACGCTGGCCGGTTTCGGCGTCGCCGGTGTGCTCGGATTTGCAGCACTTGGATTCGGAGCCGGCGAGGCACAGGCGCGGGATTGGTGTTGGTGGGGCTGGTGCGACGTGCCGCCACCCGGCCACGTCGGCCATGTGACCGGCATTCCGCCCGGGCACCTCGGCCACATCACCGGCATCCCGCCGGGCCATTGGGACAAGCCCTGGAAGTGGTTCAGATAGGCGATTGACGGGACGGCCGCCCCGCGCCGAGCGCATGGTTGTGCAAGTCGCGAGCAAGGCCGCGTAAACCGGCGCGGAGATTACGGGGCGGGCGGCGGCGGTGGCTCCGTCGGCGAGGTGGACGACGTGGGTGCGGTGTCAGGGAATGACGGCAGCGACGGAGCCTCCGGCGGCGCCGACGAGGACTCCTGGCACGGCCCGGCGGTCACCGGACCGGTGATGACTTCGCCGGGCAGTGGCATGTAGCCCTGCGCCGGGATGTAGAAGGGCTGGCCGTTCTTGCGGACGCAGACTCCGCCGTCGCCGGGTTGGGCATCGGCGATCGGCCCGATCCCGACGCTCACGGCGGCCGCGGCGGCCCCCGCCCCGATGGCCGCGAGAACACGTTTCGACATGCTTTCCTCCCCTGAACTCGCATGTGCTTGCTGACCATCCTGTCAGCGCAGCGCACCACAGGTAGTTGGTTTTGCCCGAATTCTTCAGCACCGCCGCCACCCGTTAGCGGCATTCAGCTGTGACGCAATGTTTGTGTTCGCTATGAGTCTCTGGAATTACTCGAGGACCCGACTAGCGTTGAAGGTGTCGAACAACGCGGGAGCGGCGCGGCTTCCACTCGTGAACGGAGATTCGCTGCATGAAGAAGTATGTCATCGCCGGGGTGGCTGGCACCGTATTCACCGCCGCCATGGTGGAGCTGGCCGTGGTGGCGCTCGCGGCGCCGACTGGACCGACCCTGGTCGAGAGAACAGTTAAAAGCCTTGAGGCTGATGGTTATAACGTGATCATCAACCGCACCGGCAGCGCACCGCTGGCGTCGTGCACGTTGCAGTCGGTGCGGCCGGGTCAGACGCACCGCACCGTCGACTCGCGGGGTGGCTCGTCGCCGTCGGAGACGATCGTGTCGCAGACCGTGTACGTCGACGTGGCCTGCTGAAGCGGGTAGCCGGAATGGGAGCGCGGCAATGGTCACGCTCCCATTCATCATTTGCTGAGCACCGGTGCAATTTATTTGCTGGCTGTGGCGACTTTGGTGGTCTCCGTTGCCGGCTCGACGGCCGCGGTCGCCAGCGGCACCGAGATCCGGAACGTCGTCGCCCCGGGCCGCGACTCCACGTCGATGGTGCCGCCGTGTGCCTCGACGATCGACGCCGCGATCGCCAACCCCAGACCCGAGTGGCCGGCCTGGCGCGAGCGCGCCTTGTCCGCGCGCACGAAGCGTTCGAACAGGTGGGGAACCAGCTCGCTGGCGATGCCCGGCCCGTCATCGGTCACGGCCACCGAGGCGGACGTGGAATCGGCGGTGATCCGGGTCGTGACGGTGGTGCCGTCCGGGGTGTGGGACCCGGCGTTGGACAGCAGGTTGGCGACGGCCTGATGCAGCTTCGCGCGGTCGCCTCGCACCCACACCGGTTGCTTCGGGGCATCGCACGCCCACTGGTGTGTCGGGACGGAGACGGCTGCGTCGTTGACGGCGTTGGTCACCAAGTCCACGAGGTCGACGTCGGCCATCTCCAGGTCCTGCCGCTCGTCGAGGCGGGCGAGCAGCAGCAGGTCGGACCCCAGCGTGTTCATCCGCGCCGATTCGGCTTCGATGCGGGCGAGCGAGTACTCGGTAGTCTCCGGCAGGACGGCGCTGTCCTGGCGGGTCAGTTCCGCATACCCGTGGATCGCCGCCAGCGGGGTGCGCAGCTCATGGCTGGCGTCGGTGATGAACTGCCGCATGCGACGGTCGGATGCGGCGACCTCGGCCAGCGCCCGTTCCACATGTGCCAGAAGGCGATTGAGCGCATCTCCGACCAACCCGACCTCGGTGCGGGGGTCGGCGTCCGCGGCCGGGACACGCGGGGTGATGGCGTACTGGTCGCGGTTCAACGGCAGCGTCGCGACTTCGGCGGCGGTCGAGGTGACGCGCGCTAGCGGACGCAACGCGAACCGCACCATCGCCAGAGTTCCTACCGCCGTGACGACCAGCGCCAGCGCGGTGAGCGCCACCACCACGGTGGTCACTCGTTGAGCGGCCGCGCTGGCCTGTCGCAGCGACGCCCCGGTCACCAGCAACTCGCCGGGTGCCGCGGGGCGCACGGTGAACCGGTATTCGCCGAGGCCGTCGAGCCACTCGGTGGACGACTCGGTGGGCCCTTCGACGTGGTCGACGATCTCGTCGAGGACGTCCGGTGGCACCGCGGTCGCATCGCCGTCGCCGAACAACGCCGAGTCCACCACCTTGCCGTCGCGCAGGAGCACGACGACGTTGCCCGGCGCCTGCCCGATGAGATGCGCCAGCGGCTTCATCTCGTAGGGACCGGGGAGGTCGCCGGACGGTTCCGGGGTGCTGCGGTACTTCACCACGGATTGGCTGAAAGCATCGGCGGCGGATACCAATTGAGTGTCGACAATGCGGGCCACCGATGCGCGCAGCGTCAGCACCGAGGCGACGCCGACGGCGACCAGAACGGTGGTCACGATCGCGCAGACCCCCACCACCAGCTGCGTGCGCAGTGGCCAGCGGCGCATACCGGGGAGGCTCATTCGGCAGGCCGCAGTAGGTAGCCGACGCCGCGTACGGTGTGGATCATCGGCGCGCGTCCGTTGTCAATCTTCTTGCGGAGGTAGGACACGTACAGGTCGACGATGCTTGATCTGCCGCCGAAGTCGTAGTTCCAGACCCGCTCCAGGATCTCCTGTCGGCTGACCGCGCGCCGGGCGTGGCGCATCAGGTAGCGGAGCAGCTCAAACTCGGTGGACGTCAACGAGATCAACTCGCCGGCCCGGCTGACCGATCGGCTGGCGCTGACCAGTTCGAGGTCGCCGACGGTCAGGGTCTCGTCATCTGGTGGCGTCAGGTAGGCCGACCGTCGCAGCAGTCCCCGCAGCCGGGCGACCAACTCTTCGAGGCTGAACGGCTTGGTCATGTAGTCGTCGCCGCCGGCGGTCAGCCCGACGACGCGGTCGTGCACGGAGTCACGCGCGGTGAGAAACAGAATGGGGGGGTAGGTCTCGGAGTCGCGAAGTTGCTCGAGCACGTCGTAGCCGTCGATGTCGGGCAGCATGATGTCGAGCACCACGACGTCCGGGGTGTTGGCGCGGTACTTCGCCACCGCATCGGCCGCGTCGTGGGCGACGTCGATCTCCCAACCCTCGTATTGCAGCGCCATGCGGATCAAGTTGGTGAGCGCCGGTTCGTCGTCGACGAGGAGCGCGCGAATCGGTGAGCCGTCGGCGCGGTACATCCGCGGCAATTTGCCGAGGATGGCCGGGCGCGCCTTGTTGGATTTCACCTCTACCACCGCCATGGAGCCATTCTCGTCGCGCCTTCGCCGACGCGCTCGCGTCTCATAGCAGCCTCCAATAATCGCAGGTCAACGAGGAGGCGGCGCGAGGTGCGGCTAGGGCTGTGCGGCCAGGAACGTCCGGTGCGGCAGGCCGGCGGACAGTGCCTCGACGTCGAACGGCCGGTCCAACAGCGCGTGCAGTTCCTCGCGATCCAGGAGGTGACCGATCTCGGCGGTCTGCCTGGCGAAAAGCCGGCCGACGTAGGGGTAGAGCCGACGCATCACGGCGCGTTCCGCTGACGTACATGTCGCCGCGCAGTAGCCGACGTGGCCGATCTCGTCGATCAGTATCTCGCGGTAGAGCGAATCGATGCGTGCGGCCACGGCGGGTTCGTCGGCGAACAACCGAACGCCCACCCGCCGCAACTGGTCGAACATCACGCAGCCGGCCATCTCGCCGGCACCGACGAACGCCACACCGATCCGCTCGGGCAGGAACACATTGAGCTTGACGAACTGCCGCATGACAAACGGCGGCGGCGCGACCTGAAACTTCAACCCGAAGATGTCGAGCACGTAGGCGAGCAGCTTGGTGTGGTAGTGCTCCTCGAGTTCGATGTAGACGCGCTCGAGCGGGCGGTCTTCGCCGCTGTTGACCCCGTATGCCTCGCCGAGGCTGACCCCGAAGCGCTCGGCCTGATTGAGCTTGGCGGTGGCCAACAGAAACAGCATCTCAGGGGAAAGACCGGGTTCCGGGCGTCGCCGTGTGAGGTTGGCGTTGAACACATCCTGATCTATTCGTCGTGTCGAGCGGACCGGATCCTTCTCGATTCCGTCGAAGTAGGCCTCGCGATGTGACAAGCGACGATTGAGCAGGTCGGCCTCGCCGTCCCGCTCGACGAGGAACTCCTGATAGCCGACAAGCCCCGAAGTCATTGCGCCTCCATTCCTTTGACCATCGTCTTCACGAACGAGTCGAGCAGGCCCGTGCCCGACGCCGCCGCTCGGGTAGTCAGCAGGGCGAACATCCCGTTCAAGAAGATGACGGTCAGTTCGCGGGGGTGCACAGACTTGGCGATCGTGCCTGTGCGGCGCGCGCGTGTCAGCACCCCGATCACATAGTCGGCGAGCGGATGGGCATCGAGTCGCGCCTCGGCGGGTCGCGTCGACGAGAATGCCAGGCCCAACATGTCCCGGAAGATCGTCTCGCCGAGTCGACGCTCTGCGGCCAGCACCTCGTCGATCACATCTGACAGCGCTGACTGCAGATCTGCTGGCGTCGAACGGCTTTCGAGCTCCTCGACAATCCTCACCTCTTCTGCATGCTGCAGCTCGGCAAGCACGTGCTCCTTGGTGGGGAAGTGGAAGTAGAACGTGCCCCGGGCGACACCGGCCGCGCGCGCAATGGCACTCACGTCGGCAGCCGCGAGTCCGACGCGCCCGATCTCGGCAACCGCGGCGTCGAAGAGCCGTGCCCGAGTCTCGAGTCGCTGGGCTTGGCGCGCACTGGCCGCGGCAGACCGGTCGGGGGACTGCACCGTCGGCGGCATGACGACAGCGTATGCAAGTCGCTGACGGTCGTCAATGACGGGTGTCAGTGAATCGGAATGGCGCGTGGCGACGTCAGGCGATGTCGTACGCTCAGCGAAAACTCGATGAGGGCAGCGCGGAGATGAGGGCGGCATGAGACTTGTGCGGACATTGGTCACCCTGCTCATCGCCATGGTGACGGTCACCGCGGCTCCGCCCGCGGTGGGGCAGCCGATTGACCTGGCTGCGGCGCTGGACCGGGCGATCACGGAACGGCTGGCTCAGATGGGTGCTCCCGGCGCGATCGTGAGCCTGTCGATCCCCGGCGAGATCGAGTACGTGAAGGCGTCCGGGATAGCGGACACCGCCACTGGGGCGCCAATGCCGGCCGACGGCCACCACCGCATCGGCAGTGTTACGAAGACCTTCACCGGCACCGCGATCCTGCAGCTGGTCGACCAGGGCCGGATTCGGTTGAGTGACCCGATCTCCCGCTACGTCGAGGGGGTCCCGTCCGGGGACGAGATCACGCTGGACATGCTGGGGCGGATGCGCAGCGGGCTGCCGAACTACACCGAAAGCGACGAGTTCACCGCGCGCCTGTACCGGGAGTCGCCGTTGGGTCCCGACGCGTTCGCGGTGACGCCGCGGGAGTTGGTGGACGCGGCGTTCACGATGCCGCTGAACTTCCCGCCGGGCACACAGTACGAGTACTCCAACACCAACACGGTGCTGCTCGGGATGGTGGTGGAGAAGGTCACCGGGATGCCACTCGGACACTACCTGCAGGACAACATCTTCGGGCCGCTCGGACTGACGCAGACGAGTTACCCGGACAACGGGTGGCTGCCGACTCCGTATGCGCACGGGTACAACGAGACGCCGGACGACGTGGTCGTCGACACCACACTGTGGAATCCGGCGTGGGCGGACGCGGCGGGCAAGATCGTCTCGAACCTCGACGATCTGCGCGTATGGGCCAAGGCGTTGGGCAGCGGCGCACTGCTCAAGCCCGAGACGCAGGCCGCGCGGATCAGCAACGGGTCGTCGGTGGTAGCGGGAACGGACTATTCGTTCGCGATTTTCAACGTGCAGGGGTGGCGGGGACACAACGGCGACATCCCCGGCTACACGACGGTCGCGGTGTATCTGCCCGAGCGGGATGCGACGCTGGTGGTGTTCGTCAACTCCGATGTGCCCGAGCCACATTCGGCGGGACAGATTGCCTATGACGTTACGCGGATCGCGACGCCGGACCACGTCTACGAGCTGGGTCCGGAACCGCCGCAGCTGCTCGACGACGAGGACTAGGTCTTCTACGACGACTGCGATGAGGCGACGGTGGCGACCGCGATGGCTCATCTGCGGCCCCAGTCGGGATAGCCGTGGAGCGTGCCGTGCTCGCTGACCGCGCATCCCCCGGTGGCGTGCACGTCGGTAGTGTGCAGAGATGACCGCGTCGTGAACCCCGACTGGTCCAAGCGCATCGCGCAATCGATCGGCGCCGAGGTCGTCGAGCTGCCGGGGAGTCATTCGCCGTTCTACTCCCGACCGCAGGCGGTTGCCGATGTGCTGTTGCGTATCGCCGAGAGAGCTGGTGCGCCATCGAGACCTGAGGCCAGTCTCGGTTAGGCAGACGGTTCGCGGTGGCTTATCAGCTAACTTCTGGTGAAGAGCAGCAGAACCACTTACCCTTTCGACATGCGATGGAGGACTATAGGAATCGCACTGCTCGCGTACGTCATCGCCGGTTGTGGAAGCGGTGCTCAGCAAGGTGCTACCGAACTAGACGCCGGGCAAAACGGGCAGGGGGCGAGCGAAGCGTCGCTGTCGGGCGATGTTCCAAACCCATGCTCGCTGCTGACACCATCCGACGTCGAACAAACGTTAGGGATGCCGGTCGAGGAGGTCGACGGACCCAAACCGCCTGACAGCGATCCGAACGGGCTTCTTTGTCATTGGTCAGGGGAGTACGGCAGCGGCGACTACGTCACACTCGCGGTCTATTCGCGGGCCGACCACTGCGAGCTCGTAGAGCAGGGACACTCCCAGATGGGTAAACGAGGAACCCCAGTCGAGGGTCTCGGCGACAAGGCGACGTGGTACGACCTGGGAACCAACGTGAACATCTGCATGAATAACCACGGCCAGCCGATGTCTCTCTTCTCATTCATCGAACCGCCCGTCAGCCAGGCCGACTTGGCAGCACTCGCCAAGATCGCCGTCTCGCGTACCTGATATCCCGCCATGCCCTGACGCCATTTCAGGCCGAAACGGCTCGGCCTCATGTGGCGCCCGAATGCTCAGGTCGGAGCGCCCTGGAGCATGGCGATGAGTTCGTCGCGGCTGTTGACCCCGACGCGTTGCGACGCGCGGAAGATGTGGGATTGCACGGAGCGCACCGACATGGTGAGCCGGTCGGCGATCTGCTTATTCGAAAGTCCCTGTGCGGCAAGCGCGATGATTTCACGCTGGCGGGTGGTGATCGGTAGCGGCATGGTCGCGGCGCGCAGCGCCGGGGTGTCAGCACCGCCGCAGTCGTCGGCGAGGCGTCGCGCCATGGCGGACGCGGTGAGCGCCGCACCGCGACGATTCGCATCTCGGTGTGCGACGACGGCTTGCGCCGCGGCGTCGGCCCCGGCGATGAGATCGCCGAATTGCTCATAGCGGCGCGCCGCGTCGATGAGGGCGTCGCCGTCGTCGGCCGCGAGCGCGGCGGCATGCGCAGCGGCGGTGGGCGCGCGCGGCCCCTGGACGATGGTGGCCAACTCAGCCAGCCGTCCGGCGGTGGTGTGGTCCCCGAATTGCGTCGCTATCTGGAGGAGCATGACCTCCCAGGCGGGTCGACCCAGGCGGCGTTCTCGCGCCGCCGCGTCGCGTGCGATCGAGGTCGCCTGTGAGCAGGCGCCTTCGGCGGCGCAAACCCAGGCCTCGGCGATGGACCAAACCGATGCCCACTGGTTTGCGTCCGGGTCGCGGTTCGACCGTGGGATGGCGGTGAACTCGCGTCGGGCCTCGGCGGATTGGCCCGCCATGCCCATCGCGGTCGCCAGGAACGACCGACCGAACGCGGCCGCCAGCTGCCTGCCGCCGCCGGTGTCCAGCAGTGCGAGCATCTCCCGCGAAATACGCGGAGCCTTGGTCAGGGCGCCTCGGCTCAGCGCCGCCCGTCCGTCGAGAAAGGTGTTCCACGAGTGCTCGAACGGAACATCGACGGTGTCACGACGGATCCGGGCGATCGTGGCGTCCGATCGGTCCAGGTCTCCGCACAACGAGTACGCGTTGGCGTGCATGATCGCCAACGGGAAGCGGGCCTGCGACACCTCCGCGGACTGCTCCGCCAGGCGGTACCCACTGCTGGCCACCGCCTCGATGTCATCGATGCGCCCGAGGCCGCCAAGCCCGTCGACCATCGCGAGGATCGCCAGCATGTGCGCGACGGGGTTGGCTGGCGGGTGGGCCACCAGGTCGCTGGCCCGGTCGACGGCTGCGCGTGCATGTCCGCGTGCGGTGTCGATCGCCACTCGCAGTGCGTCGGCGATCACCCGTGACTCCTCATCGTCGCCCAGCTGTGCCTCGTCGAGCACTTTCTCGGCGTTCGCTGGTTGACCAAGGATCATGGCGAGATTCAGCACGCGCGGGATGGCGATGTGTGCCCGCAGCGGTCCGGCGGCGTGGTCGGCGAGTTCGGCGAGGACCGTCTCGGCTTCGGTTTCGCGCTCCAGCCAGATCATCGCCACCGCGCGGGTGAGTTTGGCCTCCAGGTCGCCGCCGGCGGCCACCGCCCGCTCCGCAAGCGATTCGGCGAGCCGCAGGTCCAGCAGCAGCATCGCCGCCCGGGCGGCGGCGACGAGCAGCGCCGGGTCAGGGGTGAGGTCGGAGTCAAGGCTCAACGCCGCGCGGCGTACCAGGTCTCGCGGATCGGTGGCTTTTCGGGCCAGTTCGGTGGCGATGCGGCCACGCAGTCGTCGCAGCTGCAGCGAGCCGGTTCGCCGAACCTCACCGACCAGGGGGTGGGCGAGCCATGCCGTCGCCGGCTGCGTGCCGGTGTCGATGCGCACGAGGCCGAGGGACTCGGATTCGGCGACCGCGTCGGGATCGGTGACGCTGGCCAGGGGGTCGGTGTCCATCGGTTCGGCGACGGCGAGAGCGTCGAGGACATCGCGGACCGGCTTGGGCGCCTGGGCGATCCGTGCTTCGAGCAGTTCGGCTAGGGTGGGCGAAAGCGTGGGGTGACCGTCCCAGAGCCAGACGCCCGAATGGCGCGTGATTCGCCCGGCCTCGACTTCACTCTCGATCAGATGACGCAGATAGAGCACGTTGCCTTGGGTGTACCGCCACAGCCGGTGCGCCGCAAGTGAGTGCACTGGCCCGTCGAGCACATGCTCGACCAGACGGGTGATTTCAGTTAGCGAAAGTGGTTGCAGTTCAAGGCGTTTGAGATGCTGGTCCTTCCAGATGCCGGTGATCGTGTCCGGTGGGGATTCGCCCGAGCGGATGGTCAAGACCACCGTCGCCAGGCGGCGGGTGACCAGCTGATGCACCACAAACGCCGACAGGTCATCGAGCAGGTGCGCGTCGTCGACGCCGACAATCACCGGGTGTCGGCCGTCGCCGATGAGGCCGTCGATCACTTCGCGCACTCGTTGCAACGGATCGGGGCCGAAGCTGGCGGCGACGTCGGCGAACGCGCTCAACGGAATGCTGCGGGCTGAGGCAGTGCCGATGATCCAGCGTCGGCGCGCCCCGCGAGCCCCGAATACGGCTTCCCGGGCCAGCCGTGTCTTTCCCACGCCTGCAGCGCCCGACAACACGATTCCGGGGGCCGGGGCACCGGCTCCGCGGATGGAACTCGAGATGACTCGAAGCTCCTCGGTGCGGCCGATCAGGGGCCACTCGCGACGCACTCGTAAATTTTAATCTGGGTCGTCGCCTTCCGCGGCGGCCAGTTTCGCCTCGGCCACCTCCATCAGCGTCGGCAGCGCGTCCAGGTCGACGCCGATGGCCTCGGCGATGACCGCGTCCGTGATACCGGCATCGTGCAACCTCAGCGCGATCGCATAGGGCAACGGCAGCCGCGACAACGACGCGGCACGTCGCGAATCCACCATCACAGCCTGAGCCGGGCCGCCGGCCGGCGCTGCAGTAGCAGTGCTACTGCATTTGCATTCGGGCGTCCAAGACCCACCCTGCCGAGCCGAAACGTAGCGGGGCTAGGTGATTGCAGCACGCGGCTACCGCAGATGGTTGCGGCTGCAGAGACAAACATGGCTGCTGCTTGGCTGGGCGGCATCGAAGGGAATCGCTATGTCGAAGCGCAGCAGCTACCGAGGCGGGGACGTGGGGCGGTCGCAGAAGAAGTCGCAGCTCAAAGCGCATCCAGTTGTCGCGACCGCGGCGACGATCGGCGGGGCAGGTCTGGTGTTGGCCGCTGCGTTGGCCAATCCAGGCCACGCGTCGGCCGCACCGGTGATCCCAGCGCCGCAGCAACTCAGTGCGGATATCTGTGCCGGCGACCTGCCGTGCAACTTTCTGCTCGGGCCTGCCGCGGGTGGCGACGGCAGCGGTAACGGGTATGCGGCCCTGGCAACCAGCGACTTCCTGATCGTCGATCCCTTGCTGCTGGCCGATCCGTTCCTCGACCTGGCTGGTGTCATCCCGATCGTCAACATCTTCATCGGCAATGGAGCCAACGGCACCGCAGCACATCCGAACGGCTTCAATGGTGGCTTTTTCATCGGCAGCGGCGGCAACGGCGTCCACGGCGGACCCGACCAGCTCGCAGGCAACGGAGGCAACGGTGGCCTGTTCGGTCACGGGGGCAACGGCGGAAACGGCGGGCCCGGTGCGGACGGCGGCGACGGCGGCAACGGCGGAGGTCTGTACGGAAACGGCGGCAACGGCGGTAACGGCGGCACTGTGGGCCTCCCCGACGGCGCCATCAACGGGGTAGGCGGCAATGGCGGCGACGGTGGCCGCGCAGGCGTAATCGGCAACGGTGGCCGCGGTGGCAACGGCGGCGCCGTGTTCAACAACGAGGGCGATGCGTTCGGCGGCGCCGGTGGAGCGGGCGGTGACGCAAGCGTGTTCGGCAATGGCGGCGCGGGTGGCGCGGGCGGCTCTGGGGCTGCCGGCCGGCTCGATACCATGCTGCCCGGCAACGCTTTTGGCGGTGCGGGTGGTACCGGCGGCAACGGCGGATTTTTCAGCGGCAACGGTGGCGCAGGCGGTGCGGGCGGCGCCGCCGGCGAAGCCGGAGCCCCTGACGGCCAGATCGCGATGGGCGGGGCGGGCGGCGCCGGCGGTAATGCCGGATCGACCGGCGACGGCGGCGCGGGTGGTGCAGGCGGGGACGCCTTGACCGGTAATGGCATCGGCACGGCCATTGGTGGGGCAGGCGGGGCCGGCGGCAATGCCGGATCGAACGGCGACGGCGGCGCGGGCGGTGCGGGCGGCATCGCCGGCAACGGCGGCGTACTCAGCACGATCCCCGGTCACACTGACCTGTTCGGTGGCGCCGGTGGTCAGGGTGGTGCCGCCGGGTCGGTCACCGGGGACGGCGGCGACGGTGGTGCGGGCGGTGACGCACTGGCCCGGCAGGACCCCGCCACGGGCGTGGCCGGCGATGGCGGCGACGGCGGCGCGGCGGGGCTGCTCGGTTCGGGTGGCGACGGCGGTGACGGCGGCGAGGGGTTCGCCATCGATTGCGAGTGCGATTTCACAGGGGGTGACGGTGGCGTTGGTGGCGTCAGCGGGACGGTCGCAGGGACCGGCGGCGACGGCGGCAACGGCGGAAACGCCACCGTTGGCTTGGAGGACTTCGGCGGTGTCGGTGATGCCACCGGTGGCAACGGCGGCGACGCGGGCAATGCGAGCGGTGTCGGACTCTTCGCCAGCGGCGGCGACGGTGGGGCCGGCGGCGACGCGGAAGCACTGGACGGTGACGCCACCGGCGGTGACGGCGGCAACGGCGGCTTCAGCGGTGGCAGCAATAACGGTGGTTCCGGCGGCCCGGGCGGCGACGGAAACGCTCCCAACGGCATCGGCACCGGCGGTGACGGGGGCGATGGCGGCGACGGCGGTACCGGTGGCTTCTTCGACGGTCCCGGTGGCAACGGCGGCCCGGGTGGTCTCGGAGGCGACGGCAGCGACAACGACGGCCACGACGGCTCGCCCGGCGCGGACGGCTAATCCCCATCCCCATATTTGGACTAAGCGTGTCCGGACATTCACCGCACACTTGAGTGCGGTAGGGACAGGAGTACCAGGAGAAATGGCTGCGAAGGCGAAGACGGAACGCATGGAGTTCCGTGCCGAGGAAGAGAACTTGTGGCGCATACGGCGCGCCGCAGTCTGGTCTCATGAGCACGTATCGGAGTTTGTGCGCGCCGCACTTCAGCGAGCGCAAGACGTGGAGCGGCAACACTTGGTGACATTCATGGAACCGGACCAGTTCGACGCGCTGATGGACTCGTTGGACGTTGCGGACGAGGCTCCGCGTCTGGCTGCTGCGGTGCGGAAGCCGGCGGTCTTTAAGAGGCGCTGATGGCCTTCGAGTCCACGCGACTCGACCCCGAATACCACCTCCCTGATGGGTTCGACTGCGGTAAAGAGCAGCTGAACACGTGGCTGGTCCAACCACGCTGTCCGCGCTGACCAGAGCAGGACCGCGCAGGTGATCGTATGGACTCCGCTCGGAGAGTGCAGAGTCTGTGCCTACTTCGCCATATGCCCCACGGTGGTGTCTCGAAAGGACGATGGGATATCTGGGAGCCTGGCGGGCGGAGTTTCCACGATCCCGGGTTAACTCTATAGCGAAGCTTGCCCTCGACAGTTCGCTCCGGTGAACATCCTGTTCCTGCTGTGGTGATGGTGATGACGCTGACGACGAACAGAGCCCCGCACCGGATCGGTGCGGGGCTCTGGAACTGTTCGGGTTATGCCGGGATCAGGTCGATGCTGTTGTCACCGATCCGCGCCTCGATCTTCAGTTCGCCGCCCATCGCCTGAATGTAGGACAGCAGCGTTCCCAGCTCGGTGTGCGCCAGGTCGCCGCGCTCCAGCTTCGACACGCGAGCCTGGGACACCCCCATGCGCTGAGCAATGTCCTCCTGGCGCAACATGCCGAGGGTCTTGCGCACCTCAGCCAGCGTGTGGGCACGCTCCATCGCCTTCATCCGCCTGCGCGCGGCGTCAGCCCGCGCCGGATCGACACGACCAGAGGCGACCGCCTCAGCCCGGACATCCCGCCAACTGCGTGCCATGTCACTCACCTCTCTCAAGCCATCTCTCGTAGCGCTGTTCCGCCACGGGGATGTTGTCCTGATACCACTGCTTCCACTGTCCTGCCTTATCGCCCGCCACCAGCAGCACTGCTCGCCGCGTCGGGTCGAAGATGTACAGGATGCGGATGCTGGTGCCTGCGGGGCGCAGCTCCTTCATGTGGTGGTACTTGGAGCCCTTCACCCGGTCGGCGGTCGGGCGTCCCAACGATGGTCCGCTCTCCTCCAACCGGTCGATGGCCCCGGTAACCACGTCACTCACATCGGGGTCCAGGCTGAAGAACCACTGTTCCACCTCCTCGACCAGGATGACCTCCCACACGAGATTAGTATAACTCCAGAGTTATATGCAAGGGCTCGCCGTATCCGCTGCTCACAACGGTGTCGAGCATCTCCGGGGTTCTCCGGTGTGGGAGGGTCACCCCGGACACCGCCCCGCAGTCCTGCCGATAATGCCAGCCGCGCACCATCTCGTCGCGGGCTACGCCGCTGGTCTGGGAAAACACTGACGTGCCCAGGTGCCGGGTCCGGGGTTCTCCGGGGTGGGTGGGCACCCCGGAAGGCGCGGGGTCAGCATCGGGTGACTCAGGGTCAGCCGAAGTCAGCCCATCCCAACATCTCTCGGTAGAGAAGTTCGTTGGGCACTGGTCCTGGCATCGGACGGGGGTCGCCCGCCCAGCAGCTCAGCACAGGGTGCTTCTGCGTTGTCACCGTCGCCACGGGTTTGCTGCGGATGATGAAGCGTGAGAACTCCTCCAGGTATTGCAGCGTCTCCCTGAACAGTGTTGTCGCAACGGTGGCGATGTCGGCGCCGTAGGCGCGCGGCTGGAACGGGTTGGATGACTGGGCGTTCCAGACTCCAAGCCTGTCAAGCTGGTCCTGACTGAGCGGTGTGGTTGCGGGGTCCAGCTCTGGGAGACCATCGAGGGTGAGGGCGACCGTTGTGGATGAGCCATAGCTGCGCGACAACCGGTGGCGGGTGTCCAGCGGAATTGCGTGGATGCGGTTGCGCAACTGCCCGATCACCCAGGCGTATGCGCCCAACGATTCGAGTCGTGTCGTGTCTGTCGGCTCAAACCTGTCGATGATCGCCTTCAGCTCGACGGTGGAGGTCAGCGATCCGCGTTGGCTGTCAGGGTCGAGGCTGGTGTCGAACAGGGTCTTGGTGATTCGGGCGTACCGGTCCATCGCGGCGCACAGATACAGCAGCATCCGGTCGAATGCTTCTGCTGTCATCTCAGCCGTGTCAGAACGTTGCGTGTCGGTTGAGGTGCCGTTGCTCAGCGCAGCCAGCACATGATCCACAGCCCGAGCCGCTCGGCTGAGGCGCAGGGCAATCGCCTTCATCGACTGAACGAGGTTTGGGTCCCCGTCTGCTGTCGCCATCAAACGGATTGACGTGAGGTGTGGGACCGAGGCGTCGATACCCGCCAGGTGCAGGTCCGAGACGGAGATCGCGTTGAACTTCCGGGTCAGCTCGCCGCCGCCAACAACCTGTCCCTTGTCAACTTGAAGCACGGGATTGGCGGTCATTCGGAGGTAGTGCCCGAACAGCGGGATCAACTGGCTTGGCGTGACGCTCACGACCAGATCGTTGTCAGCGACATCATCGCGTCCAGCGGTGGGCGCAGCGGTCACGATGACATCGGCTCCGATTGCCCCGGCAGCACACGCGAGAGCTGCGGCGCGGTGGCGATCAGCAAGAGTGATCCCGGAGTCGTCCGAATACGCCGCGCGTGCGGCTTCGTCAAGCATCGCGTAAACACTGAAGAAGTTCCCCGAGGTCGCCAGCGTCCTCATACCGTCTTCGTAACCGGACACTCCAACCGTCGAAGAATCAAGGAACCTTGGTGCGTCCGCCACCGTCGTGAACTCGAACTCGTACCAACGGCGACACCCGAGCGCCTGCATCCAGGTCGAGGGCTCGGTCTCCTCGTTCTGCACCAGCAGCTGCGGTTCGACTTCCTCGTCACGGGACAGGACTCGCAGCAGCTCGCGCGTGGGCTCGCTCAGGGTCTGTACATCGACTGCGACCTTGAGCTTTCGCGTGTTCGGACGCAGTGGAAACAACGCGCCGGAATCACGGGCGATAGGACGGTCCACAGGCGGGCGCACGTAGCGCATGAACCGGTGGCGAGGAGCATCGTCGGGTACGTCGAGAGCCATGCCCGGACGGTAACGCCGACCCCCGACATCAGCAGGGCTGCACGTTGCGGTTCAAATGGCGCGTGAGGTGTTCAGGTGCGCACCGCACGCACGGGTGAAGTGCGCGGCGGACAGGACGGCGATACGGTCACAGAGTCCGGGTTGACTCTCCCAACCCGGACACCAGCACACCTGCAAAAGCCCAGTTCAAAGCATTGAGAATCCAATGAACTGGGCTTTTGCAGGTGTGCGTCAGTCCTTGTCGTACAGGGCTTCGTTGGCGCGTTCGAGGAACTCACGGCGGGGACCGTCCAGGTACTCCCACATGTCCTGCCCCACGGGTAGCTTCCCGAACATCACGTCGCGCATGGTCACGGTCAGCAGCGAACGTGCTCGGCACCATCCGGGGAAGCCGGAAGCACGCCCAGTGACACCCCATCACGGGGCTGTTGTGATTCTTGTGTGACCTTTCGTCGTGACACAGGTCCGACGTGCGCGCTGTCAGCGGCAAACGTGCTGGTCAGATGGTGCCCCCGGCAGGATTCGAACCTGCGGCCTTCTGCTCCGGAGGCAGACGCTCTATCCCCTGAGCTACGGGGGCGCACGGGTGGTGAACCTGCGCCTATGGGCTCCGACAGCGTAACGCATCACCGGACCCGGAAACGGATTCGGGGCCTGACCACCTCAGACCATAGGATGGACCCCCGTGACCCCCGCCGACCTCGCCGAGCTGCTACGGACCACCGCAACCGCGGTGCTGACCGAGCACGGCCTCGATACGTCCGCCCTACCGGCCACGGTCACCGTCGAGCGCCCGCGCAACCCCGACCACGGCGACTACGCCACCAACCTGGCCCTTCAACTCGGCAAGAAGGTCGGCGCCAACCCCCGTGAGCTGGCCCAATGGCTCGCCGACGCGCTGGCCGACGCCGACGGCATCGCCGCCGCCGAGGTCGCCGGCCCGGGCTTCGTCAACCTGCGCCTGGACGCCTCGGCCCAAAACGTCATCGTCAAGAACGTTCTGGAGGCCGGCGCCGCCTACGGCCACTCCGACGTGCTGGCGGGCCAGAACATCAACCTCGAGTTCGTCTCCGCCAACCCCACCGGGCCCATCCACATCGGCGGCACCCGGTGGGCCGCAGTCGGCGACGCGCTCGGCCGGGTCCTGTCCTCGCAGGGGGCCGCCGTCACCCGCGAGTACTACTTCAACGACCACGGTGCCCAGATCGACCGCTTCACCAACTCGCTGATCGCCGCCGCCAAGGGTGAGCCCACCCCGGAGGACGGCTACGCCGGCGACTACATCAAGGAGATCGCCGCCCAGGTCCTGGCCAAGGAACCCGACGCGCTCAGCCTGCCCGAGGACGAGATGCGCGAGACGTTCCGCGCCATCGGCGTCGACCTGATGTTCACCCACATCAAGCAGTCGCTGCACGACTTCGGCACCGACTTCGACGTCTACACCCACGAAGACTCGATGCACACCTCCGGCCGCGTGGACAACGCGATCGCGCGGTTGCGCGAGGCCGGCAGCATCTACGAGAAGGACGGCGCAGTCTGGTTGCGCACCACCGATTTCGGTGACGACAAGGACCGCGTCGTGATCAAGAGCGACGGCGCACCCGCCTACGTCGCCGCCGACATCGCCTACTACCTCGACAAGCGGCAGCGCGGCTTCGACCTGTGCATCTACATGCTCGGCGCCGACCACCACGGCTACATCGCCCGCCTCAAGGCCATCGCCGCCGCCCTCGGCGAGGACCCCGCCACCGTCGAGGTGCTGATCGGCCAGATGGTCAACCTGGTCCGCGACGGCCAGCCCGTTCGGATGAGCAAGCGCGCGGGCACCGTCATCACCCTCGACGACCTCGTCGAGGCCATCGGCGTCGACGCCGCCCGCTACTCGCTGATCCGCTCGTCGGTCGACACCCCGATCGACATCGACCTCGAACTGTGGTCGTCGGCGTCCAACGAGAACCCGGTCTACTACGTGCAGTACGCCCACGCGCGACTGTCGGCGCTGGCCCGCAACGCCGCCGAACTCGGTATCACCGCGAGCACCGACCATCTCGACCTTCTCACCCACGAGAAGGAGGGCACGCTGATCCGCAACATCGGGGAGTTCCCGCGGATCTTGAAAACCGCTGCGGCCCTTCGTGAACCGCATCGGATGTCGCGCTATCTCGAAGACCTCGCAGGTGACTACCATCGCTTCTACGACTCCTGCCGCGTGCTGCCGCAGGGCGACGAGGCGCCCAACGATCTGCATGCCGCGCGGCTGGCGCTGTGCGAGGCCACCAGGCAGGTCATCGCCAACGGGCTGAGCATCCTCGGCGTCACCGCACCGGAGCGGATGTGATCGCCCATCCCGCCGGTCCGCGGCACGCCGAAGAGATCCACCATGGCGGCACTCCGCCCCGTCCGCTGTCCGCCGATGAGGTGCTGCGGCTGGCCCCGAATGTATGGCCGCGCAACGCGGTTCGTGGGTCCGATGGCGTGGTGACGATCGCGGGCGTGCCCGTCACCGACATCGCCGCCGAGTTCGGCACCCCGGTGTTCGTCATCGACGAGGACGACTTCCGCTCCCGTTGCCGAGAGATCGCCAGCGCCTTCGGCGGCGGTGAGTACGTGCGCTACGCCGCCAAGGCGTTCCTGTGCACCGAGATCGCCCGCTGGATCGACGAGGAGGGCCTCTCGCTCGACGTCGCCAGCGGCGGGGAGATGGCCGTCGCGTTGCACGCCGGTTTTCCGCCCCAGCGCATCGCGTTGCACGGCAACAACAAGTCGGTCGACGAGCTCACCGCCGCGGTCAAGGCGGGCATCGAGCACATCGTGGTCGATTCGATGACCGAGATCGACCGGCTCGACGAGATCGCCGGCGCCGCGGGTGTCGTGCAGGACGTGCTGGTACGGGTCACCGTCGGCGTCGAAGCACACACTCACGAGTTCATCTCCACCGCGCACGAGGACCAGAAGTTCGGCCTGTCGCTGGCCAGCGGGGCGGCGATGGAGGCGGTGCGCCGCGTGTTCGCCACCGACCATCTGCGGCTGGTCGGCCTGCACAGCCACATCGGCTCGCAGATCTTCGACGTCGCCGGCTTCGAACTCGCCGCACACCGGGTGATCGGGCTGCTGCGCGACGTGGTCGCCGAGTTCGGCGTCGAGAAGACGTCGCAGATGTCGATCGTGGACCTCGGTGGGGGACTGGGTATTTCGTACCTTCCCCAGGACGCCCCGCCGCCGGTTCAGGACCTCGCCGCCAAACTCACCACCATCGTGCGCGAAGAGTCGGCGGCCGTCGGCCTGCCCGCGCTCAAGCTCGTCGTCGAACCCGGTCGCGCCATCGCGGGCCCGGGCACCATCACCCTCTACGAGGTCGGCACCGTCAAGGACGTCGCGGTCAGCCCGACCGCGCACCGGCGCTACATCAGCGTCGACGGCGGGATGAGCGACAACATCCGCACCTCGCTGTACGGCGCCGAGTACGACGCCCGACTGCTGTCCCGCGCCAGCGAGGGCTCGTCGACGCTCGGACGCATCGTCGGAAAGCATTGCGAAAGCGGCGATATCGTCGTCCGCGACACCTGGGTGCCCGACGACATCCGGCCCGGCGACCTGCTGGGCGTGGCGGCGACCGGTGCCTACTGCTATTCGATGTCGAGCCGTTACAACCTGATCGGCCGCCCCGCGGTGGTGGCCGTGCGCGACGGGCGGGCCCGCCTGATCCTGCGCCGAGAGACGGTCGACGACCTGCTGAGTCTGGAAGTGAGGTAACAATATGAGCGAGAAGCCCATCGGGGTGGCGGTATTGGGACTCGGCAATGTCGGCAGCCAGGTCGTGCGAATCATCGAGGAGAGCGCCGCGGACCTGACCGCGCGCATCGGCGCGCCGCTGGAACTGCGCGGCGTCGGGGTGCGTCGGGTGGCCGACGACCGCGGCGTGCCCGTAGACCTGCTGACCGACAACATCGATGAGTTGGTGGCGCGCGACGACGTCGACATCGTCGTCGAGCTGATGGGGCCGGTCGAACCCGCCCGCAAGGCCATCCTGGCGGCCCTTGAGCGGGGCAAATCGGTCGTCACCGCGAACAAGGCCCTGATGGCGGTGTCCACCGGCGAGCTGGCCCAGGCCGCCGAGCGCGCCCACGTCGACCTGTATTTCGAGGCCGCCGTGGCCGGCGCCATCCCGGTCATCCGCCCGCTGACGCAGTCGCTGGCCGGCGACACCGTGGTGCGCGTCGCGGGCATCGTCAACGGCACGACGAACTACATCCTGTCCGAGATGGACAGCACCGGGGCCGATTACGCCGCCGCGCTGGCCGACGCGAGCGCGCTCGGGTACGCCGAGGCCGACCCGACGGCCGACGTGGAGGGCTATGACGCCGCGGCCAAGGCGGCGATACTCGCATCCATCGCGTTCCATACCCGCGTCACCGCCGATGACGTCTACCGCGAGGGCATCACGAAGGTCACCGCCGCCGACTTCAAGTCCGCACGGGCACTCGGATGCACCATCAAGCTGCTGGCCATCTGCGAACGCCTGACCAATGACGAGGGACAGCAACGGGTTTCGGCCCGCGTCTACCCGGCACTCGTGCCGCTGGACCATCCGCTCGCGGCGGTCAACGGCGCGTTCAACGCGGTCGTCGTCGAGGCCGAGGCGGCCGGCCGGCTGATGTTCTACGGCCAGGGCGCGGGCGGCGCCCCGACCGCGTCGGCGGTGATGGGCGATCTGGTCATGGCCGCCCGCAACCGCGTACAGGGCGGTCGCGGCCCCCGCGAGTCGAAGTACGCGAAACTGCCGGTCGCACCGATCGGGTTCATCCCCACCCGTTATTACGTCAGCATGAACGTGGCCGACCGCCCCGGCGTACTGGCCTCGGTCGCGGCCGAATTCGCCAAGCGCGAGGTCAGCATCGCCGAGGTGCGGCAGGAGGGCATGGTCGACGAGGAGGGCCAGCGCTGCGGCGCCCGCATCGTCGTCGTCACACACCGAGCCACCGACGCGGCCCAGTCGGAGACCGTGGCGGCGCTCGCCGACCTCGATGTCGTGCAGAGCATCAACAGCGTGATCCGGCTGGAAGGAACAGACGAATGAGCAGCGCGCCGCCGCGCGGGGCCGTGCATCAGCCCTGGCCCGGACTGATCGCGGCCTACCGCGACCGCCTTCCGATGCAGGACGGGTGGACCGCGGTCACCCTGCGCGAAGGCGGTACCCCGCTGCTGCCCGCGCCGCGGCTATCCGAACGCACCGGTTGCACAGTCCATCTCAAGATCGAGGGGCTCAACCCCACCGGCTCGTTCAAGGATCGCGGCATGACCATGGCGGTCACCGAGGCCGTCGCGCGCGGACAGCAGGCCGTGCTGTGCGCCTCGACCGGCAACACCTCGGCGTCGGCCGCCGCCTACGCCGCCCGTGCGGGCATCAAATGCGCGGTGCTGGTGCCGCAGGGCAAGATCGCGATGGGCAAGCTGGCGCAGGCCGTCATGCACGGCGCCCAGATCATCCAGATCGACGGAAATTTCGACGACTGCCTGGAACTGGCCCGCAAGCTCACCGCGGACTACCCGACTATCTCCCTGGTGAACTCGGTCAACCCGTACCGCATCGAGGGCCAGAAGACCGCCGCCTTCGAGATCGTCGACGCCCTCGGCGTCGCGCCCGATGTGCACTCGCTGCCGGTCGGCAACGCGGGCAACATCACCGCGTACTGGAAGGGCTATAAGGAATATCACCGCGACGGCCTCACCGAGCGGCTGCCGCGCATGTTGGGCACCCAGGCCGCCGGCGCCGCGCCGCTGGTACGCGGTGAGCCGGTGTCGCAGCCCGAGACCATCGCGACCGCGATCCGCATCGGCTCACCCGCATCGTGGGACACCGCCGTCGCGGCCAAGGAGGAGTCCGGCGGACGGTTCCTGGCCGCCACCGACGAGGAGATTCTTTCGGCATATCACCTGGTCGCGGAGGCTGAGGGGGTCTTCGTCGAACCGGCGTCGGCGGCCAGCATCGCGGGCCTGCTCAAGTCGATCGACGACGGCTGGATCGCCAAGGGATCGACCGTGGTGTGCACGGTCACCGGCAACGGGCTCAAGGATCCCGACACCGCGCTCAAGGACATGCCCGCGGTGACGCCGGTGCCGGTGGATCCCGCGGCGGTGGTCGACAAGTTGGGCCTGAGCTGACCGGAGCATCACCAGTGACGCAAACCCCGCTGCCGGTCGGACTGACCGCGACGTCCGTCGTCGCAGCCTCGAGCGCCAACCTCGGACCGGGATTCGACAGCCTCGGTCTCGCTCTCAGTCTCTACGACGAAATCGTGGTGGAGACAATGGAATCCGGTCTTCAGGTCGAAGTCGAGGGTGAAGGCGCCGGTCAGGTGCCGCTGGACTCGACACATCTGGTGGTGCGGGCGATCGAACACGGTATGCAGGCCGCGGGTGTCACCGCGCCCGGCCTGAAGGTCAGCTGCCACAACGAGATTCCGCATTCGCGGGGGCTCGGTTCCTCCGCTGCCGCCGTCGTGGGCGGGCTTGCCGTCGTCAACGGCCTTGCGGCACAGGCCGGATCGACACCGCTGAGCGACGCCGAGCTGATCCAGCTGGCCAGCGAGTTCGAGGGGCACCCCGACAACGCCTCCGCCGCCGTGCTGGGCGGGGCCGTGGTGTCGTGGTCCGAACACGAGGGAGTGCTGCCGCGGTACTCGGCGGTGTCGCTGCGCCTGCACCCGGACATCCGGTTCTTCCCCGCGATTCCCGAGGAGCGGTCATCGACCAAGGAGACCCGGGTACTCCTGCCCGAGCAGGTCAGCCACACCGATGCGCGGTTCAACCTGAGTCGTGCCGCGCTGCTGGTGGTCGCGCTGACCGAACGGCCCGATCTGTTGCTGGAGGCCACCGAGGACGTCCTGCACCAGCCGCAACGGGCAGCGGCCATGCCCAAGTCCGCGGAATACCTGCGCATCCTGCGGCGTTACGGCATTGCGGGGGTTCTCTCCGGTGCCGGTCCCGCGGTGATCGCACTGACCACGCAGGCCGAACTGCCACCGGAAGCGCTCGAATACGGCGCCGATAACGGCTTCGCCATCCGCGAGATGGCCGTCGGCGACGGCGTCAGATGGGCTCCGGGTGTCAAGGCGTCGAACTGACGCATGGGCCACAGCGGCCACACCCGAACAGCGTGTTTCTTGCTTCCAGCTGCGAAGCGGGTTATCCTCGCTCACGTCCAGCAATCGCAGCTTCTGCCTGCGCCGACACTAGGACGACCTCTTCTTTCAAGTGTTCATTTGTGGACTGACGGTTCGCCCTTAACCGGCGAATCCCGGTGACCACCGTTGCAGACGCGATGGTGTGACCCACGCGATCAGCGCCTGAGCTGAGCGCACCGAAACCCCCGCAGGATTGACTCAGCGAGGGAAAGAAAGGAAATCCGTGACTGAAACGGACCTCATCACGGCTGGTGACAGCGGCGGCGACGCCGCGCTGCAGAACCCCGTGACTTCAGACATATCCGACAACCGCGCCGACGGCGCGTCTGCCACCGCGGGCCCGTCGGGCGACCGCACCGGCGAGCTGTCGACCATGGTGCTGCCCGAACTGCGGGCGCTGGCCAAGGAGATCGGCGTCGAGGGTGCCTCCGGGATGCGCAAGAGCGAACTCGTCGCTGCCATCCGGGAACGGCGTGGTGACGCCAACGGCAAGTCCGCCTCCGACAAGGACGCCGCCGACGCCGCCAAGGACCAGGAGCCGGCCCAGCAGTCGGCTCCGACCACCGCGGCCGAGGCCGGTACCGACGACCAGGGCACCGGCGAGCAGCAGGCCCAGCAGCGCCGTGAGCGACGCGCCGCCAACCGCTCGGCAGGTGCGCCCGCCGACGCCCAGCCCGACCAGGAGAAGGCCGAGGCGGACAAGACCGACAAGAGCGCGGCGGACCAGCCGGAGACCAAGCCCGGCACCGAGGAGTCCAAGGACGACAAGGCCGAGGGCGGCGACCAGCAGGGCCAGGCCCGTAGCGACGAGGAGGGCGAGAGCCGCGGCGGCCGTCGTGGGCGCCGGTTCCGTGACCGCCGGCGTCGCGAGCGTGGCGGCGGCGGTGGTGACGGCGAGGCCGAACTGCGCGAGGACGACGTCGTCCAGCCGGTCGCGGGCATTCTCGACGTGCTCGACAACTATGCGTTCGTCCGCACCTCCGGCTACCTGGCCGGGCCCAACGACGTGTACGTCTCGATGAACATGGTGCGCAAGAACGGCCTGCGCCGCGGCGACGCGGTGACCGGTGCGGTGCGCGTGCCCAAGGACGGCGAGCAGCCCAACCAGCGGCAGAAGTTCAACCCGCTGGTCCGGCTCGACACCGTCAACGGCAAGCCCGTCGAGGAGGCCAAGAAGCGCCCCGAATTCGGCAAGCTCACGCCGCTGTACCCGAATCAGCGGCTGCGGCTGGAAACCACCCCCGAGAAGCTGACCACCCGCGTGATCGACCTGATCATGCCGATCGGTAAGGGCCAGCGCGCGCTGATCGTGTCGCCGCCGAAGGCGGGCAAGACCACGATCCTGCAGGACATCGCCAACGCGATCACCAAGAACAACCCCGAATGCCACCTGATGGTCGTGTTGGTCGACGAGCGACCCGAAGAGGTCACCGACATGCAGCGCTCGGTCAAGGGCGAGGTCATCGCCTCGACCTTCGACCGCCCGCCGTCCGACCACACGCAGCTGGCCGAGTTGGCCATCGAGCGCGCCAAGCGCCTCGTCGAGCAGGGCAAGGACGTCGTGGTGCTGCTGGACTCGATCACCCGGTTGGGTCGCGCGTACAACAACGCGTCGCCGGCCTCGGGTCGCATCCTGTCCGGTGGCGTGGACTCGACCGCCCTGTATCCGCCGAAGCGGTTCCTCGGCGCGGCCCGCAACATCGAAGAGGGCGGCTCGCTGACGATCATCGCCACCGCGATGGTGGAGACCGGCTCGACCGGTGACACGGTCATCTTCGAAGAGTTCAAGGGCACCGGTAACGCCGAGCTCAAGCTCGACCGCAAGATCGCCGAGCGCCGGGTGTTCCCGGCCGTCGACGTCAACCCGTCCGGCACCCGCAAGGACGAGTTGCTGATGTCGCCCGACGAGTTCGCGATCGTGCACAAGCTGCGTCGCGTGCTCTCCGGCCTGGACCCGCATCAGGCCATCGACCTGTTGATGAGCCAGCTGCGCAAGACCAAGAACAACTACGAGTTCCTGGTTCAGGTCTCCAAGACCGCGCCGGGCAACATGGACGTCGACTGAATCTGCGATTTGGGTGCACTACGGATCGCTCAGCGATGGGAAGTGCACCGGGATCACGACGACGGGGCGGCCTGTAGCCCGGGCAGCACGTAGTGGCGCAGATGCGCCTCGACGGCGTCGACGTCGCTGGGATCCAACGTGTTTCCCGGGACCGTGGTCAGCGAAAGTACCACGCGCGCAATCCATTCCGAGGCTTCAGTGACGTTCGTGTCGGGATGGATTTCGCCTCGGTCGCGCGCCGCGAGCACGTAGCGCGACCAGAAGTCGGCCAGGTCGGGCACCAAACCCTGCACCCCGGCGCCCGCACACGCGGCGAACTCCTCCGGTTCCTCCAACCGCAGCTTCATCAGCACCGCGCCCGGATCGTCGTAGGCGGTGCGGGCGCGCTGAATGCCGACCGCCATCTGCCGACACAGGTTGTCGACGGGCTCAAGCACGGCGTGCGCCTCTGACCAGTACGCCTCGTTGAGTCGCACGATCGCGGCGCCCAGCAGCGACGCCTTGTCGGGGAAGTGGCGGTACAGCCACGCGCGCGATACGCCCGCCGCCTCGGCCACCTCGATCACCGTCGTCGCGCGGATCCCCTTCGTCCGCAGGAAGACCTCGGCGGCGTCGATCAGACGGTCGCGAACGCTCTTGGTCGCGGTGGGACTCGTCACCGGCTGGGCTCCTCGGATCGGGCGGATCCGGGCATTGTGTCATGACAGCCACTGCCACTAGCTGTTGAGCGGCGGTGGAAAACCGCGCCGCGACGGCATCAGCAAATTCCGCAAGCGGCCAAACGCCGGTCTGTAGTATCGACGCCATGCGGAAAAAGGGCGGGGCCCACCGCAAGCGCAAACAACCCGGGGCCAGCCAGACAAGGCTCTGGTCAGGAGTGATTGCGGTCGCAACGGCCGTCGCCACGGTGGCGATCGTGCTGTTGCTTGTCCGCCCCGATCCGGTGCAGCCGACGAACGCCCCCGCGGCCGAGGACCCGACCTCATCAGCAACGCCGACCACCACGGCCACGACACCGCCGGCAACGACGAGCCCGCCGCCGGAGCCGGCGCCGCCCCCCGAACCGGTCGAGCCGCCGACCGTGGAGCCTGTCGAACTGGCGCCGGCCCCCACCGAGGTGTCGGCTCCCGCCGGCGCACCGGAGCCGGCCCGGGAATCGCCGGCACCACCCGAACCGCCGCCTTCGCCGGGCTCAGAGTTACCGGCCGTCTCACCCGAACCGCAACCGCGGCAGTCCGGGCCGCCGACCAGGGCACCGATCAGCGTCGCGCCCGAACCCCGCGAGGCGTTCCCGAACCAGGATCCGGACTATGGCAGCGACCGCCGCGGCGGTCTGCTGGGCCGCGGCGGACTGTTGTAGACCGCGGGAATACCGCCCGCTGCGCACGCGTTTAGGCTGCTGGCGGTTGACCTGGCATAATGGCGCTGACACCCTCGGTTCCGGTTCACGCCGAAAACCTCCCCGTCAGCGGAGGGGCGACCCGGGGCCCTCGATCGAATGAGGAAACCATGAAATCGGGTATCCACCCTGACTATGTAGAGACCACGGTGATCTGCGGCTGTGGCAACACGTTCACCACGCGCAGCACCAAGAAGAGCGGCCAGATTCACGTCGAGGTCTGCTCGCAGTGCCACCCCTTCTACACCGGCAAGCAGAAGATCCTCGACAGCGGCGGCCGGGTGGCCCGCTTCGAGAAGCGTTACGGCAAGCGCAAGGCCGGCGGCGAGAAGAACGCGGCCGACAACTAGCTGCCTCGACGACGCCCGTTTCTGCGCGCATGCGCAGACCGGGCGTCGTTTCGCGTTTGGTGGACGAACGGCTCGCGAAAGGAGCGCGACATGACCGACACGGCAGACGCCGGTTCGTCGGCCCGCCCCGGCGGGGCCATCGAGGCGCTTCTCGCTGAGCACGCGGACCTGGAGCGCCAACTCTCCGACCCGGATCTGCACTCCGACGCGGGCAAGGCGCGCAAGGTGGGGCGGCGCTTCGCGCAGCTCTCGCCGATCGTTGCGACCTACCGCAAGCTCGAGGCCGCGCGCGGTGATCTCGAGGCGGCACGTGAACTCGCCAAGGACGACCCGTCGTTCGCCGCGGAGGCCGAACAACTCGAGGCCACCGTCGAGGAACTCGACACCCACCTCACCGACCTGTTGGCGCCGCGCGATCCGCACGACCCGGACGACATCGTGATGGAGGTCAAGTCGGGGGAGGGCGGCGAGGAGTCGGCGCTGTTCGCCGCCGACCTGGCCCGCATGTACATCCGCTACGCCGAACGGCACGGTTGGACCGTCACCGTCCTCGACGAGACGTTCTCCGACCTCGGCGGCTACAAGGACGTCACGCTGTCGATCCGCAGCAAGGGCGACAGCGCCGACGGGGTGTGGTCGCGGCTGAAGTGGGAGGGCGGCGTGCACCGGGTGCAGCGCGTCCCGGTCACCGAGTCGCAGGGCCGCATCCACACCTCGGCCGCCGGCGTGCTGGTCTACCCGGAGCCCGAGGAGGTCGAGGAGGTGCAGATCGACGAGTCCGATCTGCGCATCGACGTCTACCGTTCGTCGGGAAAGGGCGGTCAGGGCGTCAACACCACCGACTCGGCGGTGCGCATCACCCACCTGCCCACCGGCATCGTGGTGACGTGTCAGAACGAACGCAGCCAGTTGCAGAACAAGATCCGCGCGATGCAGGTGCTCGCCGCCCGGCTGCAGGCGCTGGCTGAGGAGCAGGCGCAGGCCGAGGCCTCGGCCGACCGGGCCAGCCAGATCCGCACCGTCGACCGCAGCGAGCGGATCCGGACCTACAACTTCCCCGAGAACCGCATCGCCGACCACCGCATCAACTTCAAGGCGCACAACCTCGATCAGGTGCTCGACGGCGATCTCGATGCGTTGTTCGACGCGCTCGCCGCCGCCGACAAACAGGCGAGGCTGCAGCAAGCATGATCCCGGCTCGTCCTGGAGCCGCCGCGACGTCGCTGCGTCAGGTCATCGCCGACGCGGAGAAGACGCTGACCGCCGCGGGGGTGGCCTCACCGCGCGCCGACGCCGAGATACTCGCCGCCCACGCCGCGGGCACCGAGCGCGGCCTGCTGGCTTTCGCCGACGCGACGCCCGAGGTCGTCGAGCGCTTCCACGGCCTGGTCGCCCAGCGCGCTGAGCGGGTGCCGGTGCAGCATCTGATCGGCAGCGAGGCGTTCGGTCCGGTCGTCGTCGCCGTCGGACCGGGCGTGTTCATCCCGCGGCCCGAAACCGAGTCACTTCTGGAATGGGCTGTTGCTCAACCACTTTCGGAGCATCCGGTGATCGTCGACCTGTGCACCGGCTCCGGCGCGCTGGCGCTCGCACTCCAGAAGGCGCGCCCGGATGCGCGCATCATCGCCATCGACGACGCCGACGATGCTCTGGCCTACGCCCGCAAGAACGTCGCGGGCACGACGATCGAGGTGGTCAAGGCCGACGTCACCGCACCGGATCTGCTGCCCGAACTCGACGGCACCGTCGACCTCATCGTCGCCAACCCGCCCTACATCCCCGACGGGGCAGGGCTGGAACCCGAAGTCGCACAACATGATCCAGCGCACGCACTGTTCGGCGGGCCGGACGGAATGACCGTCATCAACGCGATCGTCGAACTGGCTGCCAGGTGGCTGCGCGAGGGCGGACGGTGCGGCGTGGAACACGATGACACCACATCGGAGCGCACGGTCGCGGCGTTCGTGCGCACCGGCCGGTACGACGACGTGACCGCGCGACACGACCTGACCGGACGACCCCGGTTCGTCACCGCGACCGCGCGACCAATGGGAGGCTGAGCCCATGGCAGAGGTGTTCGACTGCGCCGACGAGCAGGGGCGCGCCACCGGCATCGCATCGGCGGTCAGCGCCGTCAAGGGTGGCCGACTCGTCGTGCTGCCCACCGACACCGTGTACGGCATCGGCGCCGACGCGTTCGACGGCGCCGCCGTCGCCGCCCTGCTGTCGGCCAAGGGACGCGGTCGCGACATGCCCGTGCCGGTGCTCGTCGGCTCCTGGCACACCATCGACGGCCTGGTCTACACGGTGCCGCCCAGCGCACGTGAACTGATCCGCGCGTTCTGGCCCGGCGCGCTGAGCCTGGTGGTGCGGCAGGCCCCGTCGCTGCAGTGGGACCTCGGCGACGCGCACGGCACGGTGATGCTGCGGATGCCGTTGCACCCGGTGGCCATCGAACTGCTCAGCCAGGTCGGTCCGATGGCGGTGTCGAGCGCCAACATCTCCGGGCGCCCCGCCGCCACGACCGTCGAGGAGGCCCGCGCCCAACTCGGCGACCTCGTCGAGGTCTACCTCGATGCCGGCCCGTCGGCGCAGCAGGCGGCCTCCACGATAGTCGACCTCACCGGCGCCCAGCCCAAGGTGCTGCGGCACGGACCGGTCACCGTCGAGGCGATCGCTGAGGTCCTGGGCCTGGACGCCGCCACGCTGACGGACTGATCGCCCCGCGGCGTCCAGTACGGTTCAAGTGATGAGCGAAGTGCAGACCCTGGCCGGTCAGGCGCTGCTGGCGCTCAACGACCGCGGTGCCGGCGTCCCGATCCGCGAGTTGGCCCTCGTCGGACTGACCGCGGCGATCATCACCTACTTCGCCACCGGCTGGGTACGCGTGCTGGCCCGCCGGGTCGGCGCGGTGGCCTACCCACGCGAGCGCGACGTGCATCTGGAGCCGACGCCGCGCATGGGCGGGCTGGCGATGTACGTCGGCGTGGTGGCCGCGGTGCTGCTGGCCTCTCAGCTGCCCGCGCTGACCCGCGGCTTCGTTTACTCCACGGGCATGCCCGCGGTCGTGGTGGCCGGCGGGCTGATCATGGTCGTCGGACTGATCGACGACCGCTGGGGCCTGGACGCGCTGACCAAGTTCGCCGGCCAGATCACCGCGGCCAGCGTGCTGGTGACCATGGGCGTGGCCTGGAGCGTGCTCTACATCCCGATCGGCGGGGGGGGCACCATCGTGCTCGACCAGGTGTCGTCGATCCTGCTGACGCTGGCCCTGACGGTCGCGGTCGTCAACGCGATGAACTTCGTCGACGGCCTCGACGGTCTGGCGGCCGGACTCGGACTGATCACCGCCTCGGCGATCTGCATCTTCTCCATCGGACTGCTGCGCGACCACGGCGGCGACGTCCTGTTCTACCCGCCCGCGGTGATCTCGGTCGTGCTCGCCGGCGCCTGTCTGGGCTTCCTGCCGCACAACTTCCACCCGGCGAAGATCTTCATGGGCGACTCCGGGTCGATGCTCATCGGGCTGATGCTCGCCGCGGCGTCGACCACCGCGGCGGGCCCGATCAGCCAGACCGCCTACGGCGTCCGCGACGTGTTCGCGTTGCTGTCGCCGTTCCTGTTGGTGGTGGCGGTGATGTTCGTGCCCGCGCTGGACATGCTGCTGGCCATCGTGCGGCGCACCCGCGCGGGGCGCAGCCCGTTCAGCCCCGACAAGATGCACCTGCATCACCGCCTGCTGCAGATCGGCCACTCGCACCGGCGGGTGGTGCTGCTGATCTACCTGTGGGTCGGCATCGTCGCGCTGGGCGCCGCCAGCACCATCTTCTTCGACCCGCGCTACACCGGCGCGGTGATGCTGGTCGCGATCGGGGTGGCGATCGTCGTCACGTTGATCCCGCTGCTGCGCGACTCGGACGACCAGTTCGACGAGATGTACGACAAAAAGTAGTAGGGGCCGTTTTCGGGCCCTCACCATGTGTTAGGGTGCGATTAGAACCCGAAAAACCTCGCGGGTTGCCGGTCTCCGAGCCGACGGTGGCAGCGCCGCTCGGCACGGAACAACGTCCGACATAGGGAGCAACCCCAGGGTGGATTCCAGTGAGCCTGATGCCCTCCGTTACGCTCGTGGCGCCACTCACAGAATCGACGGGGGAAACTCCTCTGACCGCGGGATTGAGGTGACGCAGTGACGACGCCAGCGCAGGACGCGCCGTTGGTGTTTCCCTCCGTCGCATTCCGGCCGTGGCGGCTGCTCGCAATCAGCGTCGTGTTCGCTGGCCTCGTCACGGCCGCCGCCGCGCTGTTGGGTCACGCCCTGGTCGGCGTTTTCTTCGCCGTCGGTCTCGGTCTCGGCCTGCTGAACGCGGTCCTGGTGCAGCGGTCGGTGGAATCCATTACCGCCGAAGAACATCCGCTCAAGCGCAAGATGGCGCTGAACTCGGCCACCCGGCTGCTGGTGATGACGGTCGTCGGCCTCACCATCGCGTTCATCTTCCGGCCGCAGGGCCTCGGGGTGGTGTTCGGTATGGCGCTGTTCCAGGTTCTGCTGGTCGTCTCCACGGCGCTACCGGTGATGAAGAAGATCAAGGCGGGCAGCCCGGATGACACGGGCGGACTCGAAGGAGATGCCACGCAACCATGACGGAGAAGGTCCTCGCCGCGGAATCCGGCATCCAGGTCGGCCACCACACGGAGGCCGACTGGTTCGGGCTCACGGTCAACACCGACACGGTCCTGGCGACCGCGATCGCCGCGGTGATCGTGCTCGCGCTGGCGTTCTATCTGCGGGCCAAGGTCACCTCCACCGGGGTGCCCAGCGGTGTGCAGCTGTTCTGGGAAGCGATCACCGTGCAGACCCGCACCCAGATCGAGAACGCCATCGGCATGAAGATCGCGCCGTTCGTGTTGCCGCTCGCGGTCACCCTGTTCGTCTTCATCCTCATCGCCAACTGGCTGTCGGTGCTACCGGTGCAGTACACCGACTCACACGGAGCGATTCACGAGCTGCTCAAGCCCCCGGCCTCGGACATCAACTTCGTGTTGGCGCTCGCGCTGTTCGTGTTCATCTGCTACCACGCGGCCGGCTTCTGGCGCCGCGGCATCTTCGGCCACCCGCTGCGGTTGCTCAAGGGTCACGTCGCGCTGCTGGCGCCGATCAACGTCGTCGAGGAGCTCGCCAAGCCGATCTCGTTGTCGCTGCGACTGTTCGGCAATATCTTCGCCGGCGGCATCCTGGTCGCCCTGATCGCGCTGTTCCCGCCCTACATCCTGTGGCTGCCCAACGCGATCTGGAAGAGCTTCGACCTGTTCGTCGGCGCGATCCAGGCGTTCATCTTCGCGCTACTGACGATCTTGTACTTCAGCCAGTCGATGGAGCTCGAAGAGCACCATGACTAGCCCACGTCACCATGCAGGACCCACTACCTGGTAGGACCACTACCAGTTACCAAGGAGGATAAGGATGGATCCCACAATCGTCGCCGGCGCCCTCATCGGCGGTGGACTGATCATGGCCGGCGGCGCAATCGGCGCCGGCATCGGTGACGGCATCGCCGGTAACGCGTTGATCTCCGGCATCGCCCGTCAGCCCGAGGCTCAGGGCCGACTGTTCACTCCGTTCTTCATCACGGTCGGTCTGGTCGAGGCGGCCTACTTCATCAACTTGGCGTTCATGGCCCTGTTCGTGTTCGCCACCCCCGGCGCCTCCTAATCCGCTCAGGACGCGTAATCCATGGTTGACCTCAGCACCACGACCGTCCTCGCAGCCGAAGAAGGCGGTGGGCAGAGCAACTTCCTGCTGCCCAACGGCACCTTCTTCTTCGTGCTCCTGATCTTCCTGATCGTGCTCGGCGTGATCGCCAAATGGGTTGTGCCGCCGATCAGCAAGGTGCTCCAGGAACGCGAAGCGATGGTGCACAAGACCGCCGAGGACAACCGCCGCGCCGCGCAATTGAAGGCGGCAGCGGAGGCCGACTACCTCAAGGTGATGGCCGAAGCTCGGCGGGAGGCAACCAACATTCGCGAGGAAGCCCGCGCCGAGGGCCGCACGATCGTCGAGGAGGCGCGGGCCCGGGCCAACGGCGAAGTCGACACGCTGCTGCAGAACGCCAATGAGGAACTGGCGCAGCAGTCCCGGGCGTTGACCACCGAACTGCAGACATCGGTGGAAACGCTGGCGGCGAACCTCGCGAGCCGCGTGCTCGGGGTCGACGTCACGACGCGCACGGTGCCGGTATCGACGGGACAGGAACGGTAGTCGGATGTCGACGTTCATCGGACAGCTCATCGGCTTCGCGGTAATCGTGTTCCTGCTGGTGAAATTCGTTGTGCCGCCAGTGCGCAACATGATGAGAAACCAGCAGGAGGCGGTGCGCACGCAGCTCGCCGAGCACGCGGAGGCCGAGAAGAAGGTCGCCGACGCCGACAAGGAGCACGCCAAGGCGCTCGAAGAGGCCAAGGCGGAGGCCGCTCGGGTGGTCGAGGAGGCGCGTCACGACGCCGAGAAGATCGCCGAGCAGTTGCGCGCGCAGGCCGACGCCGAACTGGAGCGGATCAAGGTGCAGGGGGCGCAGCAGGTTCAGCTGCTGCGCCAGCAGCTGATCCGGGAGCTACGTCAGAGCCTCGGCGCCGAATCTGTGCGGCGGGCGGGCGATCTGGTCCGCGACTTCGTATCCAACCCCGCCGAGCGTTCGGCCGCTGTTGACCGGTTCCTGGCCGAACTCGAGGAGATGGCGCCGTCGAGCACGGTGATCTCCGATGCCGCCACGGCGAATCTGCGTGCGGCCAGCCGCGAATCGCTGCTCGCCACCGTCGGCGACTTCGACCGTGTGGTGGGTGGCCTGGACAGCGACGGCCTGACGCGACTGGCTGACGACCTGGCGTCGGTGGTGAAGCTGCTCTACCGCGAGACGGTGCTGGCGCGTCACCTGTCCGACCAGTCCGGCATTCCGTCGGCCCGCGTCGCCCTGGCCGATCGCGTGCTGTCGGGCAAGGTGTCCGGCCCCGCGCTCGAGGTGGTGCGCAGCGCCGTGGGGCAGCGGTGGTCGTCGACGTCGGATTTGCTTCGTGCGATCCAGCACACCGCGCGGCTGGCGCTGCTGGTGCGCGCCGAGCGGGAGAACCAGCTGGAGGACGTCGAGGACGAGTTGTTCCGGTTCAGCCGCGTGCTCGACACCGAGACCAGGCTGATCTCCCTGCTCAGCGACTACATCCCCCCGGCCGACGGCCGGGTCGCCCTGGTCACCAACGTGTTGGGCGGCCGGGCCAGCAAGAACGCCGCCGACCTGCTGCGCCAGACCGTCGAACTGCTGCACGGTGAACGCGCCGATGAGGCGGTGCGCGAGCTGGCCAATCTCGCGGTCTCGCGCCGCGGCGAGATCGTCGCGCACGTGCGCGCCGCGGCCGAGCTCACCGACGCGCAGACCACCCGCTTGACCGAGGTGCTCACCCGCATCTACGGCCACCCCGTTTCGCTGCAGCTGGCCATCGACCCCGAGCTGATCGGCGGCCTGACCATCGCCGTGGGCGATGAGGTCATCGACGGCTCGCTGGCGTCGAAGCTGGCCGCGGCCGAAACACAGCTGCCCGACTGATCAGACCAACCCAAGATCCACGAAGTAGGAAGACGAAAAGGCATGGCAGAGTTGACGATCTCGGCACAAGAGATCCAGGGCGCGATCGAGGAGTATGTCGCCGGCTTCGAGGCCGAGACCGAGCGCGAGGAGATCGGCACGGTCATCGACGCCGGTGACGGCATCGCCCACGTCGAGGGGCTTCCGTCGGTCATGACCCAGGAACTGCTCGAGTTCCCGGGCGGCGTACTCGGGGTGGCGCTGAACCTCGACGAGCACAGCATCGGCGCGGTGATCCTCGGTGACTTCGAGAAGATCGAAGAGGGCCAGCAGGTCAAGCGCACCGGCAACGTGCTGTCGGTGCCGGTCGGCGACGGCTCCCTCGGCCGCGTCGTCAACCCGCTGGGCCAGCCGATCGACGGTCGCGGCGACATCGAGTCCACCGAGCGGCGCGCCCTGGAGTTGCAGGCCCCGTCGGTGGTGCAGCGCCAGAGCGTGAGCGAGCCGCTGCAGACCGGCATCAAGGCCATCGACAGCCAGACCCCGATCGGCCGCGGCCAGCGTCAGCTGATCATCGGCGACCGCAAGACCGGCAAGACCGCCGTCTGCGTCGACACCATCCTCAACCAGCGGGCCAACTGGGAGACCGGCGACCCCAAGCAGCAGGTGCGCTGCGTGTACGTCGCCATCGGCCAGAAGGGCACCACGATCGCCAGCGTGCGCCGCACCCTCGAAGAGGGCGGCGCGATGGACTACACGACGATCGTCGCGGCCCCGGCCTCCGACTCCGCCGGCTTCAAATGGCTTGCGCCGTACACGGGTTCGGCCATCGCCCAGCACTGGATGTACCAGGGCAAGCACGTGCTGATCGTGTTCGACGACCTGACCAAGCAGGCCGAGGCCTACCGAGCGATCTCGCTGCTGCTGCGCCGTCCGCCGGGTCGCGAGGCGTACCCCGGCGACGTGTTCTACCTGCACTCGCGTCTGCTGGAGCGCTGCGCGAAGCTGTCCGACGAGTTGGGCGGCGGCTCGCTGACCGGTCTGCCGATCATCGAGACCAAGGCCAACGACATCTCGGCCTACATCCCGACCAACGTCATCTCCATCACCGACGGGCAGTGCTTCCTGGAGACCGACCTGTTCAACCAGGGTGTGCGCCCGGCCATCAACGTCGGTGTGTCGGTGTCCCGCGTGGGTGGCGCCGCTCAGATCAAGGCCATGAAAGAGGTCGCCGGCTCGCTGCGACTGGATCTGTCGCAGTACCGCGAACTCGAGGCGTTCGCGGCGTTCGCCTCCGACCTCGACGAGGCGTCGAAGGCCCAGCTGGACCGCGGCGCCCGCCTCGTCGAGCTGCTCAAGCAGCCGCAGAGCAGCCCGATGCCGGTCGAGGAGCAGGTGGTGTCGATCTTCCTGGGCACCAAGGGCCATCTCGACTCGGTGCCCGTGGAGGACGTGCAGAAGTTCGAGCGTGAGTTCCTCGAGCACGTGCGGGCCTCGCACGAGGAGATCCTCAAGGAGATCCGCGACACCAAGCAGCTGCCCGAGGAGCTGCAGGAGAAGCTCGCGAATGTGGTCAACGAGTTCAAGAAGGGCTTCGCGACCACCGACGGCAGCTCGGTCGTGCCCGACGAGCACGTCGAGGCCATGAGCGAGGAAGACGTCGAGAAGGAATCGGTGAAGGTCCGCAAGCCGGCGCCGAAGAAGAAGTAGGCACGGAGACCACATGGCAGCCACACTGCGCGAACTGCGCGGCCGTATCCGCTCCGCCGGGTCGATCAAGAAGATCACCAAGGCCCAGGAGCTGATCGCGACGTCGCGGATCGCCAAGGCACAGGCCCGAGTCGAGGCGGCTCGGCCCTACGACCGTGAGATCACCAACATGCTCACCGAGTTGGCGAGCGCCAGCGCCCTGGACCATCCGCTGCTCGTCGAGCGTCCGAATCCGCGGCGGGCCGGCGTCCTCGTGGTGTCCTCGGACCGCGGTCTGTGCGGTGCGTACAACGCCAACGTGCTGCGTCGCGCCGAGGAGCTGTTCTCGTTGCTCCGCGAGGAGGGCAAGCAGCCGGTGCTATATGTGGTCGGGCGAAAAGCGCTCGCCTACTTCAGCTTCCGGAACTGGGAGGTGACCGGGCAGTGGACCGGTTTCTCCGAGCGGCCCGAATACGAGAACGCCCAGGAGATCGCGTCGACACTCGTCGACGCCTTCACCGCGGGCCTTGACGACGAGGGCGACGACCCCGGCGCCGACAACGTCCTCGGCGTCGACGAACTGCACATCGTCTTCACCGAGTTCAAGACGATGCTGTCGCAGGTCGCCGTCGCCCGCCGGATTGCGCCGATGGTGGTGGAGTACAGCGAGGAGGACACCGGTCCGCACACGCTGTTCTCCTTCGAACCCGATGCCGAGACACTGTTCGGCGCACTGCTGCCGCGGTACATCTCGACCCGGATCTTCGCCGCGCTGCTCGAAGCGGCGGCGTCGGAGTCGGCGTCTCGCCGACGCGCGATGAAGTCGGCGAGCGACAACGCCGACGACCTCATCAGAGATCTGACCCTGATGGCCAACCGCGAGCGGCAGGCCCAGATCACCCAGGAAATCAGCGAAATCGTCGGTGGCGCGAACGCGCTCGCGGACGCCGCCAAGTAAGTAGCCCCCTAGGAAGCGAAGAAAGACATGACTGCTACGGCCGAAAAAGGCACCAGCACCGACACCGCAGGCCGCGTAGTCCGCGTCACCGGCCCCGTCGTGGACGTGGAGTTCCCGCGTGGCGCCGTGCCGGAACTGTTCAACGCCCTGCACGCCGAGATCACCTTCTCGGCGCTCGCCAAGACGTTGACCCTCGAGGTCGCCCAGCACCTCGGCGACAACCTGGTGCGCTGCATCTCGTTGCAGCCCACCGACGGCCTGGTGCGCGGCGTCGAGGTGGTCGACACCGGCGCACCGATCTCGGTGCCCGTCGGAGACGGCGTCAAGGGCCACGTGTTCAACGCGCTCGGCGACTGCCTCGACGACCCGGGCTACGGCAAGGACTTCGAGAAGTGGTCCATCCACCGCAAGCCGCCGGCCTTCGACGAGCTGGAACCGCGCACCGAGATGCTCGAGACCGGCCTGAAGGTCGTCGACCTGCTCACCCCGTACGTCCGCGGCGGCAAGATCGCCCTGTTCGGCGGCGCCGGCGTGGGTAAGACGGTGCTCATCCAGGAGATGATCAACCGCATCGCCCGGAACTTCGGTGGCACTTCGGTGTTCGCCGGCGTGGGAGAGCGCACCCGTGAGGGCAACGACCTGTGGGTGGAGCTCGCCGAGGCCAACGTGCTCAAGGACACCGCGCTGGTGTTCGGTCAGATGGACGAGCCGCCGGGCACCCGTATGCGGGTGGCGCTGTCGGCGCTGACCATGGCCGAGTACTTCCGTGACGAGCAGGGCCAGGACGTGCTGCTGTTCATCGACAACATCTTCCGGTTCACCCAGGCGGGGTCCGAGGTGTCCACGCTGCTGGGCCGCATGCCGTCCGCGGTGGGTTACCAGCCGACCCTGGCCGACGAGATGGGCGAGCTGCAGGAGCGCATCACCTCGACCCGAGGTCGCTCCATCACCTCGATGCAGGCCGTGTACGTGCCCGCCGACGACTACACCGACCCGGCGCCGGCGACGACGTTCGCGCACCTCGACGCGACGACCGAGCTCAGCCGTACGGTGTTCTCGAAGGGCATCTTCCCGGCGGTGGACCCGCTGGCGTCGAGCTCGACGATCCTCGACCCGAGCGTCGTCGGCGAGGAGCACTACCGCGTCGCGCAGGAAGTCATCCGAATCCTGCAGCGCTACAAGGACCTTCAGGACATCATCGCGATTCTGGGTATCGACGAGCTGTCCGAAGAGGATAAGCAGCTGGTGAACCGCGCCCGCCGTATCGAGCGCTTCCTGAGCCAGAACATGATGGCCGCCGAGCAGTTCACCGGCCAGCCCGGTTCGACGGTGCCGCTGAAGGAGACCATCGAAGCGTTCGACAAGCTCACCAAGGGCGACTTCGACCACCTGCCCGAGCAGGCGTTCTTCCTCATCGGCGGGCTCGACGACCTGCAGAAGAAGGCCGAGAGCATGGGCGCCAAGTTCGAGGACAACCCGGGCGACGGTGCTCCGCTGCCGAGCAGCACCGACAACAAGGGCGAATAGGGATGGCCGAGCTGGACGTCGACATCGTCGCCGTCGAACGCGAGATCTGGTCGGGTAAGGCGACGTTCGTGTTCACCCGGACCACCGCGGGTGAGATCGGCATCCTGCCGCGGCACATCCCGCTGGTGGCCCAGCTCGTCGATGACGCGATGGTGCGCGTCGAGCGCGAGGGCGAGGACGATCTGCGGATCGCCGTCGACGGCGGTTTCATGTCGGTGACCGACAACGGCGTGATCATCCTGGCCGAGTCGGCCGAGTTGGAATCGGAGATCGACGCCGAGGCCGCCAAGCGCGACGCGGAGTCCGACGATCCAGCAACGGCGGCACGCGGGCGCGCCAGGCTGCGCGCCCTGGGTCAGATCGACTAGGGCGGCCGATGAGCGCGTCCATGCTGATCATGGGTGCGCTGGTCGGCGTTCTGCTGGCCGTGGTCGCCATGCTGGGCTACCGGCTTTGGAAGCTGCGCCAGGTCGGGGGGACCGCGGCCATCTTGCGCGACGTGCCCGCCGTCGGTGGGCACGGTTGGCGCCACGGGGTGCTGCGCTACCGCGGCGGGGAGGCGGGCTTCTACCGGTTGTCCAGCCTGCGCTGGTGGCCCGACCGCACGCTGAGCCGCCGCGGGCTGGAGATCGTGTCCCGGCGCGGGCCGCGCGGTGACGAGTACGACATCATGACCGACGAGATCGTGATCCTGGAACTGCGCGACGCCGGCCCGGAGCGCCGGCGCGGCTACGAGATCGCCCTGGACCGGGGGGCGCTGACAGCGTTCCTGTCCTGGCTGGAGTCGCGCCCGTCGCCGCGGGCCCGGCGCCGGACCGTCTAGCCCTTTGCTGGCCCGCCCGGTTGCCACAGCACGTCGCCGTCGGGGTTGGCGACCCGGGACAGGATGAACAGCAGGTCAGAGAGCCGGTTCAGGTATTTCGCGGGCAGGACGCTCACCGACTCGCCGTGGACGTCGATGGCGTGCCACGCCGAACGTTCGGCCCGCCGCGCGACGGTGCGTGCGACGTGCAGCAGGGCTGACAAGGGCGAACCGCCGGGCAGGACAAAGGAATTCAGCGCCGGAAGGGGTTCGTTGAACTCGTCGCACCAGGCTTCCAGCCGGTCGATGTAGCTCTGATCGATTCGCAGTGGCGGATGTTCGGGGTTCTCCACGACCGGGGTGGAGAGGTCGGCGCCGGCGTCGAAGAGGTCGTTTTGAATCTGCCTGAGCACCTTGCGAATCGGCTCGTCGGGGGCGCCGAGCGCGATAGCCACGCCGATTGCGGCGTTGGTCTCGTCGCAGTCGGCGTAAGCCGCCAGGCGGGCGTCATTCTTTGACACCCTGCTGAAGTCACTCAACCCGGTGGTGCCGTCATCGCCCGTTCGCGTGTAGATCCGGGTCAGATGGACTGCCATGGGAAAACCGTACCGGAGAGGCCGGTCCAGGAGACTGACACGGCTTCTCGGCGCTGTTTACACTAGCCGCGTGAGCGAGCGATTCGTGGTGACCGGCGGAAACCGGTTATCGGGTGAAGTCGCCGTCGGGGGGGCGAAGAACAGTGTGCTGAAGCTGATGGCGGCCTCGCTGTTGGCCGAGGGCACGAGCACCATCACCAACTGCCCGGACATCCTCGACGTGCCGTTGATGGCGGAGGTCCTGCGGGGCTTGGGCGCCACCGTCGAGCTCGAGGGGGATGTCGTCCGGATCACCTCGCCCGACGAGCCGAAATACGACGCCGACTTTGCTGCGGTGCGCCAGTTCCGCGCGTCGGTGTGTGTGCTGGGCCCGCTGGTGGGGCGCTGCAAGCGGGCCAGGGTGGCGCTGCCCGGCGGGGACGCCATCGGGTCGCGCCCGCTGGACATGCATCAGGCCGGCCTGCGCCAACTGGGGGCGCGGTGCAATATCGAGCACGGCTGTGTGGTCGCCGAGGCCGACCACCTGCGGGGCGCGGAGATCCAGTTGGAGTTCCCGTCGGTGGGGGCCACCGAGAACATCCTGATGGCCGCGGTCGTCGCCGAGGGCGTGACCACCATCCACAACGCCGCCCGCGAACCCGACGTCGTCGACCTGTGCACGATGCTCAATCAGATGGGCGCCCAGATCTCAGGTGCCGGCACGTCGACGATGACCATCACCGGGGTGGACCGGCTGCATCCCACCGAGCATCGGGTGATCGGCGACCGCATCGTCGGCGCCACCTGGGGTATCGCCGCCGCGATGACCCGCGGGGACATCACGGTCACCGGGGTGGACCCCCAGCACTTGCAGGTGGTGCTGCACAAGCTGCACGACGCCGGCGCGACCGTCACGCAGACCGACAACGGCTTCCGGGTGGTGCAGTACGAGCGGCCCAAGGCGGTCAACGTGGCGACCCTGCCGTACCCGGGCTTCCCGACCGACCTGCAGCCGATGGCGATCGCGCTGGCCAGCATCGCGGACGGCACCTCGATGATCACGGAGAACGTGTTCGAAGCGCGGTTCCGGTTCGTCGAGGAGATGGTCCGGTTGGGTGCCGACGCCCGCACCGACGGGCACCACGCCGTGGTCCGCGGCATCCCGCAGCTGTCCAGCGCCCCGGTGTGGTCCTCGGACATCCGGGCCGGCGCCGGGCTGGTGCTGGCCGGGCTGGTCGCCGACGGGGAGACCGAGGTCCACGATGTCTTCCACATCGACCGGGGCTATCCGATGTTCGTGGAGAACCTGGTCAGCCTGGGTGCGGAGATCGAGCGGGTCGCCTGACGGGTCGGCGCCGGGGCCTGCGATTTCCTCCGCGCTGCGGAGTCCTTTCGAAGGGGTAACCCCCCTTTGAAGTCCCCGCCGGGGAGGGCGTACTCTATAACTCAGAAGCCCACGGCCCCAGTCCATCTGGATTGGGGGACGCGGCTTGACGCCCCTGACCACATGGAGTACAGTGGCAGGGTTGCCCGAAAGCGGGTGTGTTGTTTGAGAACTCAATAGTGTGTTTGGTGGTTTTTGTTTGTTGTTTTGTTTTTTGCCGCGCCCCTGTTTTCCCGTTTGGGGGGTGTGGTGGTTTTTGCCAGTGATGTTTTTCTGGACGGTTTTTGTTTGGAGAGTTTGATCCTGGCTCAGGACGAACGCTGGCGGCGTGCTTAACACATGCAAGTCGAGCGGTAAGGCCTTTCGGGGTACACGAGCGGCGAACGGGTGAGT
>Ga0182793_1000149_pt1 | contig 62890 bp, 54 predicted proteins | sample Passage237A_FD_130498 | JGI IMG/M metagenome (GOLD analysis project Ga0182793, IMG submission 130498) | Cellulose adapted compost microbial communities from Newby Island Compost Facility, Milpitas, CA, USA - Passage2 37A (version 2) (version 2) ... | reverse complement strand
GCTGATTGCGCAAATTTCAGGCAGAAAGAGATGTAAAAAGCGGTAGTTTTATCGAAAAATTCTGATTTATTTTATGAATCGGAATTTTTTTGGATTTAAGCTGAATTTTTCAGAGGTTCCCTAAATGAGGAAAAGCAAAGTGAAAATCTTTCAGTATCTGTTCACCCTTTGCATTCTGTTTGTTGCCAGCGCATCCCAGGCTGAGCGCATCAAGGATCTTGCATCAGTGGCCGGTGTCAGATCCAACCAGCTGATTGGTTATGGTCTGGTCGTGGGCCTCGATGGTACAGGTGACCAGACTACGCAATCGCCTTTTACCACTCAGTCTTTCAACAGCATGCTCAAGCAGTTTGGTATTACCGTTCCGCCGGGAACCCGCATGCAGATGAAAAACGTGGCAGCAGTGATGATTCAAGCCGAACTGCCACCTTTTGCCAAACCGGGACAAACATTGGATATCACCGTTTCCTCTATCAGCAATGCAAAAAGTTTACGCGGCGGCAGTCTGTTGCTTGCACCGCTCAAGGGTCTTGATGGTGAAGTCTACGCGGTTGCCCAAGGCAATCTGGTGGTAGGTGGTTTTGGTGCGGCTGGCGCCGATGGTTCCAGTATTCGAGTCAATGTGCCCAGCGTGGGACGCATTCCCAACGGCGCCATTGTTGAACGTCATGTGGAGAGCCAGTTTGCCTCAGGTCAGCCCATTATTTTCAACCTGCATCGCGCTGATTTCACCACCGCAAATCGAGTGGCGCAGAGCATTAACAAGCTGCTTGGCCCGGAGACTGCCCGTCCTATGGACGCTGTTTCCATAGTGGTGGATGCGCCGGTTAATCCTGCCCATCGCGTGGATTTTCTGGCTATGCTGGAAAATATTGAGGTAACACCCGGCGAGGAAGCGGCGCGCGTTATTATCAATTCTCGCACCGGCACCATTGTTGTAGGACAGAACGTGCGTGTGTCTCCTGTGGCCGTGACTCATGGCAGTCTGACCGTATCTATCTCTGAAAGTCTTGGTGTCAGCCAACCCAATCCTCTTGGCAGTGGTCAGACAGTGGTGGTTCCTGCAAGCCAGATAGATATAGAAGAAGAAAAAAATCCCATGTTCAAGTTCGGGCCTGGCGCAACACTTGAAGATATTGTCAAGTCAGTGAATAACGTCGGTGCTTCACCTGGTGATCTTATGGCCATACTCGAAGCGCTTAAACAATCGGGTGCACTTAAAGCTGAATTGGTGGTGATCTGATGCTTCCCTTGAATCATTTGCCTGCTAGCACACAAATCAAGGACAGCCTGTTCAACAATCAAGGGCTTGAACAGGTGAAAGCCCTTGGGCGTGACGACGATCCGCGCGCGCTCAAGGAAGTGGCCAAGCAGTTCGAATCGATTTTTATCCAGCAGATGCTCAAGAGCATGCGCTCTGCCAATGCCGCTTTCTCTGAAGACAGCTACTTCAACAGCAATGAAATGCAGTTCCATCAGGATATGATGGATCAGCAGATGTCACTTGAACTGTCAAAAAATGGCGGCATGGGTCTGGCGGAAGCTCTCTACCGTCAACTGGCACAGGCCTACGGCGACAAGTCACCGGAGAAATCTCGTCCGGATGAGATTCAGGCTCTGCAAGATCCGGTCAAATATCAGCCCGCCAGTTCATTGAAGGCGGAGCGCAGACAGCCGTTGGATGCCCGTGGTGAATTTGAATCGCCTGAAGATTTCATTCAACAGCTGATGCCCTACGCCAAAAAAGCGGCGGCACTGCTCAATGTACAGCCGGGTTGGCTTCTTGCCCAGGCGGCACTGGAAACCGGTTGGGGACAGTTTGTCAATCGTGGCTCTCGCGGAGAAAACAGTTTTAATCTGTTTAACATTAAGGCGGATCAACGCTGGCAGGGCGAGAGAGTGAAAGTTAATACAACTGAATATGAATCAGGTGTTGCCAGACCGGTCACTGCTGAGTTTCGCCGTTACCAGAGTTATGCGGACAGTTTTTCCGATTATGTGAATTTTCTGCAGAGCAATTCGCGCTATGAAAAAGCGCTGGCATCCACTGACAGTGCCGGCGAGTTTCTCGAGGCTCTGCAGAGTGCAGGTTATGCAACTGATCCTCAGTACGCTGAAAAGATTAAACGCATCATGACCAGTGCGCGGTTGCAGGATGGCGAAGTCGATTCGCTGGTCCGGCAGGGCGTGAGCCAGTCTGATTTGTCAGACGCGGATCAAGGTTAACGGAGGTCCAAGGTGTCCGGTATTTTATCCACCGCCATATCAGGCCTGCAGGCCAGTCAAAACGCGCTGCGTACGACTGGTCACAATATTTCCAATGCCAATACGGCGGGATACAGTCGCCAGGAAGTCCATTATGTTACCAACCCCGAGCAGAAAATGGGTGCGGCGGGCTATATGGGCACCGGGGTGCAGACCCGCTCGATTGAACGGATTGTAGATGAGTTTGTCACCGCCCAGTTGCGTCTGGATACTTCTACCTTCCATCAATTAAACAAGTACAACATCAACATCGGTAAAGTAGACAAACTCTTTTCCGATGTTTCCACTGGTCTGTCAGGTGGTTTGCAAAGCTTTTTCTCTGCGCTTCAGAATGGAGCTGATGATCCTTCATCAACTCCGGCTCGCCAGTTGATCGTGACTCAGGTGGAGGCACTGTCCAACAGATTCAACAATCTTTATGGTCGGGTTGTAGAAATTGAGGCCGGAGTCAACCGGGAAATTGATGCTGTCACCCAGAAGATCGGATCACTGGCGCAGTCCATATCGGCGCTCAACCAGGCGATAGGGGAGAAATCAGCGTCCGGTTCTGGCCCTCAGCCCAACGATCTGCTGGACCAGCGCGACGAAGCTCTGCGGCAGTTGTCAGAGCTGGTGTCCATTCAGGTGGTCAAACAGGATAGCGGTGATGTCAGTGTTTTTATTGGCAACGGCCAGCCGCTGGTGGTGGGTAATAGTGTCAGCCGTTTCAGTGTGCGCGATGGTGGACAAATTTATTTGTCCAACAGCGCGCAATCGGCCAATGTGACCAATATGATCAGTGGCGGTCAGCTCGGTGGTTTGCTGACTTTCCGCGAGGATATTATTGCCACCTCTCTGAATGAACTGGGACGTATTGCCATAGTTCTGTCGGATCAATTCAACAAACTGCAACAGCAGGGGCTGGATCTGGATGGTGACTATGGCCAATTGATGTTCCGCGATATCAATGATCCGAATCTGATGCTGAGTCGTGTTCAGCACGGGGCCAATTCCCCGCCAGATGATCGCGTTATCGCCTTGCGTATAGATGATGCCACCCAGATTACTTCCAGCGACTATCGTTTTGAAATTATCAAGGGTACCAGCAACTATGCAGTTACTCGTATCAGTGACAACAAGCTGGTGTCACAGGGCCTGTTGACGGGGTCCTATCCGCTGGAAATCAGTTTTGACGGTCTGCGCCTTGAACTGCAAAGCGGCAGCTTCCAGGGGGGCGACAGTTTTACCCTCCAGCCAACCCGTCGCGGTGCTGGCGATATTCGGGCAGAAATTTCTCGCCCTGAAGATCTTGCATTCGCATCACCTGTGCGCGCGGGTTCTGATCCCAACAATATGGGTAATGGCGTAGTCAGCGCCGGTGAGGTTTTACAGGTGCTGGATGCCAATGGCAACCGTTTGCCCGCGTTTGCTGTGCCGGGACAGTTGACGCCACCGGTGATTATCCGTTTTACCTCCGCCACTACCTACGATGTGCTTGATAACACTGATCCGGCCAATCCGGTTCATCTGAACCCGCCGATTCGCGAACAGATTTTTGTCCCTGGACGAGATAACCTGATTTTTTCACAGGACCCGGGCGAAACCCGTGTGACAGGTCAGGGGGGACGTCTGGGTCTGCCTGCGGGAAGATTGCCTGTCTCGCCGGTTCTTCCTTCAACGCCTATGCAACCCAATGGTTATCCGGTTGAGCAATTGACTTTCACTCTGCCGGACCCGTCAACCGGTTTGTCGCAAACCCGCACCTTGACCACAGTGGCCAATGCGTCCGCCGCACAAACTGCGGCCATGTTGAACTCTATTCCGGGGGTTACCGCCAACGCCTTTACCACGGCAACCATCACCGGCATAGATATTTCTCCAGCGGGCTTTTCCTATCCTTTGCAGATTTCCATCAATGGTGAGGATCTGCTGGAGTACAACGGCTTTGATTTATCGACTGAAATACCCAATCCGGGACCTACCAATGCGGATCGCTCCGCTTTTAACGATTATCTGGCGCAACGGATTAACAGCAATTCAAATCTGAATGCGTTGGGGTTGCGCGCTGTGAGCGGAAGCAATCCTGTGACTGGCGATCCGGAACTGCGTCTGGTGGCATCTTCCGGTGCAAATCTGGATATCCGTTTAACCGCTGATGCCGGTTCAGCCAATTCCATTCGTGTCAATGATGGGCAGGGTAATCCGGATGTGGTGTTGACTGGTGTCGATGCCACGCCCGGCGATCTGGTGTTTGAACAGAGCGCCATTACCGTCGGTGGCCGCATAGATCTGACACTGGCCAGTGGTGTCAGTTTGCGCACAGCACCCAGCGATTCCCAGTTGTTTGGTGATAGCAGCGCGCCCGATTTTGCTCAATCGTCCTACCTGGGTTATCAGGTTTCCATAAAGGGACAGCCTCAGGCGGGCGATCAATTCTCACTGGACTTCAACGCCAATGCCAGCAATGACAACCGCAATGCGCTCAGAATGGTGGCTCTGGAAACAACCGCCACAACTGCAGGCGAAAGCCTGTCTTTTGGTGAAGCCTATGGTCGTCTGGTTGAAGTGGTGGGTACCAAGAGCAACCTCTCTTCAATCAACACTTCTGCCAGCAAGGGTTTGCTGGAACAGACACAATCCATGCGCGACAGTGTTTCAGGTGTAAACCTTGATGAAGAAGCGGCCAATCTGATCAAGTTCGAGCAGGTGTATAACGCCAACGCCAGGGTAATTTCTGTGGCGCGGGATATTTTTGACGCATTGCTGAACGCAGTGTGAATTCAATGGGATGAGATTTCAGTTAATGACTGAAGCAGGTAACTGATCATGCGTGTATCAACTTCGCAAATTTATGACATAGCGACCATCAGCATGCGCAACTCGCAGAATGCTGTCATAAAAACGCAAGAGCAAATTGCCACAGGCAAGCGCATTTTGACACCCGCTGATGATCCGGTGGCGGCGACAACCATCCTGCAAATCAAGGAGGAGCTCGCACGTACCCAGCAATACAACAAGAATATTGACATTGCAGAGAACAATCTCGCCCTTGAAGAAACCACACTGAAAGGTGTGATGACACTGGTGCAGCGCATGCAGGAATTGGCAGTGGCTGCGGGTAACACGGCGGTGATGACCTCTGCCGATTACCAGGCACTGGCTGCCGAGGTGGAAAGTCGAATTCAGGAGCTGACGAGTCTGCAGAACACGCGCAACGCTTCCGGTCAGTATATTTTTTCCGGATATCAGGGCGATGTGCAGCCATTTACGGTAGATGGAGCAGGGCAGGTTACCTACCACGGCGACGAAGGCCAGCTGCGTTTGCAGGCATCATCCACTGTGACTGTAGCGGTGAGTGATTCCGGTCGCCGTCTGTTTATGGATATTCCCAGTGCCCACAACACTTTTGTTACCTCGGCTGCGGCCAGCAATCGCGCTGCTCCTCCGGCGAGCATCAGCATAGGTCAGGTTTATGATCAGGACGCCTTTGATGCGTTCTTCCCGGAAAACCTGGTGATCACCTTCAATGATCCCAACAGCGTTTCTCCGCCGGGCAGCAATTTCACCGTGAGCGAGCGCGGTACCGGGCGTCAGCTTCTGGTCAACCAGCCCTATACTACCGGTCAGGCCATAGAGGTTGCCGGTATTCGATTCTCGATCACCGGGGCGCCAACTTCGCCAGCAGCCGCCAATCTGCCTTTTAGTCCGGCGGCTGCCGTAGACTTCTCTCTGGCACCTGCCTCTGTCACTGTGACTGTTGGCGGCGTCAGCGAAACCTTGATACTGGATCGTAACGTGACCAGCAGCGCTGATCTGCTGGCCGCTCTGGGTTCCAGTGTGGATACGGTGGTCGGCAGTGGCGCATCGGAAAACGCCAACAAACTGGCCAGACTTGGTCTGGTTCTGGACCCGGTGCGGGGTCTGGTATCGCCCAACGGCGCCAATGTCACCCTGCGCAATGGCAGCGCGGCGGTTGATACGGTGACAGGACTGAGCACCCAAGGGGCAGGGGTAACTTCCACCAATGGCCGCGCGGGTGATAGCTTCTTTGTCAATTCGACCAATAAAGAGCCGCTGCTGGGAACCCTGTCGCGCTTTGCCCAGGCCATGCGCGAGGTTAAGGACACCCCCGAGAGCAAGAAAGAACTGGCCGAAATAGTGGCCAGGACACTGGCGAATCTCACCAATGCGGTAACCCGTATTTCGTCGGTCCAGGGTGAGATAGGGGCGCGCCAGAATACCCTTGAAAGTGCCCGTGATCTGAATCTGGATACGGACCTTTTCAGCAAGCGGGTTCTGGGTCAGCTGGAGGATCTGGATGTTGCCGAAGCCTCCACCCGTCTGGCCATGGAAAGCTTCGTGCTCAGTGCCGCGCAACAGAGTTTTGTGAAGGTCAGCCAGCTCACGCTTTTCAATTTCATCTAACCCCGCTAAAACCCCGCTAAACACTTGATCCGCAAGGGGAGTTCTGCTAGCCTGCGCCCCCTTGCTGGGACATGTGTCAATCGTCAAACCATTAACCATTACTGGCATTGGCAACAGCTACTGGCGCCAACCTCAGGTAGTTGTTGCTGTTCATCCACTGGCCCGTACCTTTGGCAGTACGGTAATCCAGAATCTGACTGTCCTTTGCCCGTAACCCGAGCCTGGACGGCGGAATCTGAGTCAATTTACAGGTATTGAGCATGAGCGAAAGTTTTGCTGAGTTATTTGAAGAGAGTTTGAAAACCGTTGATATGGTGCCGGGCACCATAGTGACTGGTGTGGTGATTGACATTGATAAAGACTGGGTGACTGTTCACGCCGGCCTGAAATCAGAAGGTGTTAGCCCCGCTGAACAGTTCCGTAACGAACTGGGTGAACTGAATCTGTCCATCGGCGACGAAGTACAAGTTGCCTTGGAAAGCGTTGAAGATGGTTTCGGCGAAACCAAACTGTCCCGCGAAAAAGCCAAGCGCGCTGAAGCTTGGAAAATCCTCGAAGCAGCTCACACTGCTGACGAAGTTATCAAGGGTGTTATCAATGGCAAGGTCAAAGGTGGTTTCACCGTTGACGTGGCCAGCATCCGCGCCTTCCTTCCCGGCTCTCTGGTTGATGTTCGCCCTGTGCGCGAAACCACTCACCTCGAAGGTAAAGAGCTGGAATTCAAAGTTATCAAGCTGGACCAGAAGCGCAACAACGTTGTGGTTTCCCGCCGTGCTGTGCTCGAGCAGGCCAACTCTGCCGAGCGCGATGAGCTGCTGGCTAACCTGCAGGAAGGTCAAGCCGTTAAAGGTATCGTTAAGAACCTGACCGACTACGGTGCCTTCGTTGATTTGGGTGGCGTAGATGGCCTGCTGCACATTACCGATATGGCCTGGAAACGCATCAAGCATCCGGGTGAGATCGTGAATGTTGGCGACGAGATTGATGTCAAGATCCTCAAGTTCGATCGCGAGCGCAACCGCGTTTCTCTGGGTCTGAAACAACTGGGCGAAGATCCATGGGTAGCTATCACCAAGCGTTACCCGGAAGGTGCCCGCGTCAAGGCTAAAGTGACCAACCTGACCGACTACGGCTGCTTCGCCGAGTTGGAAGAAGGGGTAGAAGGCCTGATCCACGTTTCTGAAATGGATTGGACCAACAAGAACATTCATCCGTCCAAAGTGGTTCAACTGGGCGATGAAATCGAGGTTATGGTTCTGGATATCGACGAAGAACGTCGTCGTATCTCTCTGGGCCTGAAACAGTGCCAGGAAAACCCCTGGGATGCATTTGCCCGCACCTGTGCCAAAGGCGACAAGATCAGCGGCAAAATCAAGTCCATCACTGACTTCGGTATCTTCATTGGTCTGGACGGCGGCATCGATGGCCTGGTTCACCTGTCAGACATCTCCTGGCACGAAGCTGGCGAAGAAGCTGTACGCAAGTACAAGAAAGGCGACGAGCTGGAAACTGTGGTATTGGCCATTGATCCAGAGCGCGAGCGCATTTCTCTGGGTATCAAACAGCTGGAAACCGACCCATTCTCTGAATATGTTGCAGAGAATGACAAGGGCGCCATTGTTAAAGGTATCGTGAAGGAAGTTGAAGCCAAGGCCGCTGTTGTGACCCTGGCAGATGACGTTGAAGCCGTACTCAAGGCCTCTGAACTGAGCCGCGAGAAGGTAGAAGACGCGCGCAACCTGCTGAAAGTGGGCGATGAAGTTGAAGCCAAGATTATTGCGGTTGACCGCAAGAATCGCAGCATCAACCTGTCAGTCAAGTCCAAGGATGTCGACGACGAGAAGTCTGCTGTTAAAGAGCACAACAAGCAAACTGAACAGGCTGCCCCGGCTACTCTGGGTGACCTGATCAAGGCGCAGATGCAGAACAAGGACTAAGGTCCTTCTCCCGAAATGGCTACCTCCGGGTAGCCATTTTTGTTTCTACTGTCAAAAAAACTGTTAATTTTTATAGAGTTAGCTTCGTTTTTGCGCTATAACTCTGACGCTGTACCAACGTTTTGCCTGATACCCGCTAACAATAGAGCCAGGCCATGACAAAATCAGAGCTGATAGAATACATCACTGAAAAGCAAAATCAGTTGCCCTTGCGCGATGTGGAGTTGGCAGTCAAGTTACTGCTCGACTATATGTCCGATATTCTGGCATCAGGTGAACGCATTGAGATTCGCGGTTTTGGCAGTTTCTCTTTGCATTACCGGGCGCCGCGCATAGGACGCAATCCCAAAACCGGTGAAAATGTTGAGCTGGAGGGTAAATATGTCCCCCATTTCAAACCGGGCAAGGAGATGCGTGACAGGGTCAATGAAAGCCTGCAGGGCTAAGCATCTCTGCCGACTCACACCAGAGCCTTGGATGCTTGTTGTTTGCTCCCCCGCCTGTCTGATTGGAATTCCCCATGCTTGATTGGCCAGCTGTGTTGCTGATCGGCACACTTCTGGTGGTGCTGAGCTTTGCTGCCGGTTACGGTTACCAGCGCTTGCGTCAGAGCCGCTACAACGCCCGTTTTACCTCCGGTTACTACCAGGGGCTGCGCTACCTGCTCAACGATTCTACCGATTCCTCTATCGAGGATTTTCTGCATTCCCTCGCCGTTAATGATCAGACTCTGGAGATACACATGGCTCTGGGGCAAGCCATGCGCCGTCGCGGTGAGGTGGGCCGGGCTATTCAGATTCACGAACATCTTCTTCACACCAGTCATCTCAAACCGCTGCAGCGTCAGGAGGCACAGTTTGAGCTGGCCTGCGATTTTGTCAGTGCCGGTGTGCTGGATCGGGCCGAAAATCTGCTGAATGAACTGGTCAGAGGTAATTCAGTTTTCACACCCAACGCCCTCAAGCAGTTGCTATTGATCTACCAGAGTGAGCGGGAATGGGGTAAGGCTATAGCTACAGCAGACAAGCTGCTGGATTACCCCCGCCAGCTCGGCGCTAATGAACTGGCGCTGATGAGATCTCACTATTGCTGTGAGCTGGCCCAGATGGCGCTGGTGGAGGGAAACAGACAAGTAGCTCGCGATCACCTGAACGATGCTGCCGCCTACTTTCAGCAGTCTGTTCGTGCCAGTCTGCTGCTGGCACAGCTGGATGTGGAAGAGGGGAACTATCGTGCTGCCCTGGAGGGCCTGCGCCGGATTCCGCAGCAGGATGCGGACTTCATTCGAGAGGCTCTGCCACTGCTGGGGCGCTGTTTTTCCGCTCTGGGTGATCAGGAGGGCTATCGCCGTTATTTGTACGAGCTGTTGGCGCGACACCCGGGTTCCAGCCTGGTTTTGCATCTGGCAGGTCTTCTGCAGGCATCCGATGGTCCAGGGGCTGCTATTGATTTTATTTCTGCCCAGCTTGGGCTCAAACCATCGCTGCGGTTGTTGAATGCACTTCTCGAGTTGCGCATTTTGGAAGCCGAGCAGCAGGAACCGCTGCAGTTGATGAAAAGCGCGATTGAAAAGGTGCTGGCCGAGAGCCCTGCCTATCAGTGTCACAGATGCGGATTCAGCGGCAAAAAGCTGCACTGGCTTTGTCCCAGCTGCAAGTCCTGGGGCAGTATCCGACCCATCAAGGGTGTAACCGGCGAGTAGCCGGCTAGGAGTTCTCAGGTGATCCAGTCCAAGGGAATCAAGCAGTACTTCTGGCGCTGGATACTGCGTCGTTCGCCACTGGCGTCCAGCGTGGAACTCAGACACAGATCCATTTATGTGTTGCCAACGCCTCAAGGCTGGATGTTTTTGCTTGTCCTGCTGATCATGTGGCTGCTGGGAACCAACTACCAGAACAACCTGATACTGGCGATTACCTTTTTGCTGATCAGCATGGGCCTGGTCTCCATTCTCTACACTTTCCGCAATCTTTCGGGCTTGCAGCTGCAGGGCCTAGGTGCCCGATCGGTTTTTACCGGCGAGTTGGTCGAATGGCAGTTGCGCCTGTCGTCTCGCAAGACCTACCACCACGACAACCTGTGTTTTGGTCTGGCCAATCAGTATCACACCAATATAGATCTGGCGCCGGGTGAAGAGCGGGTGCTGACCCTGGCTGAACCGAGCAGCAAAAGAGGCTGGATGAAGGTTGGCAGGATTCTGGTGGAGAGCCGTTTCCCTTTTGGTCTGATGCGTGCCTGGTCCTGGGTACATCTGGAAATGGAGGCGCTGATTTATCCGCGTCCAATCGCTTCTGAAGAGCCGCCACTGGGTATCGAGGGTGAAGGTGAGGGTGATCTTATTGCTCGCGATAATCCGGAGGATTTCTACGGCTTTGATGTCTACCGACCGGGCGCCAGTCTGGCGCAGGTGGCCTGGAAGCAGTACGCCCGGGGCGCGGGCCTGCATCTAAAGGAATATGTCGGCTACCAAAGCCAGAATCTCTGGCTCGACTGGTATCAGCTGGCCGGGCTGGATACAGAGTCCCGCCTGTCCCGTCTCTGCTACTGGAGTGTGGAGCTAGGCAAGACCAGCAATCACTATGGCTTGCGTCTGCCGGGGCAAACAATTGAACTGGGACAGGGACATATCCATCAGGAATCTGTTCTGCGGGCACTGGCCTTGTACCAGGACTCAGCCGTGGAAGGCAGCCGATGAAGACCAGAGTGGATACGGATCAGATTACCCGCGCGGGCCTGGCCTGGTTACTGGTGGCTCAGGCAGTGATTCTGGCACCCCATGCATTGCACGCGCCCCTGTGGCTTTGGGGCGTCTGGTTGCCGGTGGTCATCTGGCGCTGGCAAATTTTTCGTGGCGCCTGGGGCTATCCCGGCACTTTTCTCAAGGTCACTCTGGTGGCCATTTGTGCTCTGGGACTGGCGCTCGCCGTCAGAGGCAGTTTTGGCACCCAGGCCATGGTCTGCCTGTTACTGGTGGGGTTTATTCTCAAGCTGCTGGAGTTGCGCCGACGGCGCGATTTTCTGGTGCTCGCTTTTTTGGGCTATTTCGTCATCGCCACCCAGTTGCTGTTTTCCTCGGAAGTCTACGCCGCGCTTTACGCGCTCTTGTGTGTGCTCGTGTTGAGTTCGGCTCTCGTCGCCGTTAATCAGTCAGCGAATCAACAGGGGCAGCGCAGTTTTCGCCTTGCGGCCGCCATTTTACTGCAGGCTGTTCCCCTGATGTTGTTGCTGTTCATGGTCACGCCTCGTCTCGGCCCTTTGTGGGCAGTTCCGCTGAATTCCTCTACCGCCAAAACCGGATTGAGCGACAGCATGTCACCCGGTGATATCAGCGAGCTTATGCAATCGGATGCACCGGCATTTCGCGTTACCTTTACCGGAGCAAATCCGCAACCCCATCAACTTTATTGGCGAGGCTTGGTGTTTTCCCATTTCGATGGGCGGCGCTGGGCGCAGAATCATATGCAGAGCATTCTGTCCAATATCGCTTGGGATAAGGAGCAGCGTGAGCGGCAGCTGAACAGGGTCCAGTTCCTGGGGCAGCGCTACCAATACGAAATCATTATGGAACCCAGTTACCAGCCCTGGCTGCTGGCGCTCAATGCGCCGAAGGAATGGGACGATGGCATTGGTCTTGGACCGGATAACTGGTTACAGCATCGACGCCCTGTCAGTCAGCGTTTGCAGTACAGGGTCGAGTCCTATCTGGATTACCGTCTGCAGTCCGAAGGACTGACAGATATGCAGTGGCGTTTTGAAAGAGGATTGCCACCGGATTCCAATCCCGTTACGCGCGCAACGGCCCAGGCCTGGATGGCAGAGGAGGGAAGTGCAGAAAGGGTGATTCGGCGCTTGCTGAACTATTTCAATCAGGATTTCACCTATACGCTCAAGCCGCCAACTCTGGGACAACACAGCGTGGACGAATTCCTGTGGCAATCGCGTCAGGGTTTTTGCGAACACTTTGCCAGCAGTTTTGCTGTTTTTATGCGCGCGGCCGGTGTGCCGGCTCGGGTAGTCGTGGGTTATCAGGGCGGCAGCTATAACCCGCGCGATAATTACTGGCTGGTGAGGCAGAGAGATGCCCACGCCTGGGCGGAAGTCTGGCTGGAAGGGCGAGGCTGGGTGAGGGTGGATCCTACTGCGGCTGTGGCTCCGGAACGTATCGAGCGCGGCATCGATTATTCGCTTAGTGATGAAGATGCCCAGTTGCTTGGCAATTCACTGTCGCGCAATTTTAGTCTGATTGCAGAACTGGCCATGCGTTGGGATGCGTTCAACTATCACTGGTCCCGCTGGGTGTTGAATTACGATGGGCAACGTCAACAGCAGCTGTTCGGTCAATGGATCAAGGAGCTGAAACCTTGGAAACTGGTACTTGTGGTGTTGTCAGTTATAGGCGTGCTTATTCTGCTGCTCTCAGCCTGGCTGTTCCGATCGCCAGCACAACCCACCAATCCCTGGGACAGACTCTATCGTCGCTTCGAGAAAAAACTGGCAAGAGCCGGATTGCCCAGAGTGTATGGCGAAGCGCCGCGCGCTTACGGCGCCAGAGCTGCCAGTATTTGGCCAGCAAGGGCGACTGAACTGAAGCAGATAGCCAGTCTCTACGAGCAGGCGGCATTTGGTGATAATCAGGCGGTGCTTCCCGAGCTGGAAATGGCCATTCGCCGCCTGCGGTTGACGCGTTTATCCCGCACAGCTGAATAGACCTAACAGACTCGGTGCGTGCGCCCCTTTTATGGATCATTTTTGGTGCTGGAGTTCGGTGAAAGTGGTCTTCAATGGTGCGCGTTCCTGTGCGAGTGATTCATTTTTGTGCATTTCTGTTCCGTCTTGTCTCATCCTTTTTCTGCAACTTATTGAAATAAAAAATAAAAATTTATTGGCGCACTAATTGCTCAATGCCCTGCACGCAGACATGGATGCGGGGTTTTCTTATGCCATTTTTTCCCTGACTCCAGTTTCTGTGATTATTTACCTCACCAAATCGCCTGAAAGCCTAAGAACAAGCCAGTCTGGCGCTCCATTCTGGGGCATTTGGAAGAGGCATCATTTCACTGCTTTATGGAGTTTCTATGAAATCACCCTTATTCAGGAAATCACCTTTTTTCAGAGCAATTGCACTTTCAATTCTGGCTCTGAAGACGACTTTGTTGAGTGGTCCAGTGCTGGCTGATGAGCTCAATGGTGCCAATACCGCCTGGGTCCTGACCAGTACGGCGTTGGTGCTGTTTATGACATTGCCCGGTCTGTCACTTTTTTATGCAGGTCTGGTTCGGGCGCGCAATGTTCTGTCGGTATTGATGCAGTGTTTCGCCATTGCCTGTCTGATGTCCCTGCTGTGGGTCATCTGCGGCTATAGTCTGGCCTTTGGTGAAGGCAACGCATTGATAGGGGATTTCAGCAAGGCATTTCTGGTGGGTATAGGTACGGAGCATCTCTCCGGTGATATTCCTGAATTGCTGTTTGTGTGCTTCCAGATGACCTTTGCCGTGATCACTCCGGCGCTGATCGTGGGTGCATTTGCCGAGCGTATGAAATTTTCTTCCATGCTGATTTTTTCTGCCCTCTGGCTGTTTGCGGTTTATATTCCCATCTGTCATTGGGTATGGGGCGGTGGCTGGCTGGGCTCCATGGGTCTGCTCGATTTTGCAGGCGGTACTGTGGTGCATATCACCGCCGGTGTGGCTGCTTTGGTTGCGGCTCTGGTGATAGGACCCCGCAATGGATTTCCGCAAACGCCCATGCCACCTCACAACCTCACCATGACCGTCACAGGTGCGGGCATGCTCTGGGTGGGCTGGTTTGGTTTCAACGCCGGTAGTGCGCTTGCCGCCGATGGTGGAGCCGCCATGGCAATGCTGGTCACTCACATTTCTGCAGCAGCAGGTTCACTGGCATGGATGACTATTGAATGGATGAAGTTCCGCAAGCCCAGTGTTCTGGGAATAGTGACCGGTATGGTGGCTGGTCTTGGTACCATTACGCCCGCATCCGGTTTTGTTGGACCGGGCGGAGCTCTGGTGATTGGTCTGAGCGCCGGTGTTATCTGTTTTTATATGACCCAGACTGTCAAACGTATCTGGAAAATAGATGATTCTCTGGATGTATTTCCTGTACACGGCGTCGGCGGTGTTCTGGGAACCTTGTTGGCGGGGATTTTTGCATCAACCCAGTTGGGCGCTTTCAGCGGACTGGGACTGGCCGATGGTATAGACAGCATCGGACAGCAGCTGTGGGTGCAGTTTGTCGGCGTAGTAGCCACCTTTGTTTACACCGCATTGGTGACCTGGATTCTGCTGAAACTGGTTGCTCTGCTGACCAGTGGCTTGCGTGTCACCCGCGAGGAGGAAATGACGGGTCTGGATCTGAGCCTGCACGAGGAGGAAGGTTACAAGCTCTGATCCGGTATCAGGAGTCCTTGAAGGCAATCAGCGCCGCCGTGACGGCCACATTCAGGGACTCCACTCCATTGTTCATCGGAATGCGCACCTGTGCATCACAGAGCTGAGTGACTTCTCCGGATACGCCTTCGGTTTCGTTGCCCAGTACATAAACGCAAGCCGAGCCGGGATTGAATTCCCTGAGTGTCTGATGTACGTGAGAGGAGAGGGCGCAGATACTGGCGCCCTTGGCCTGAAATTTTTCCAGCGCCTCGCGCAGTTTTTCGCAGCGCAGAATTGGTGCCCGAAAAACAGTGCCAGCACTGGCTTTGATTACCAGAGGATCTATTTTTGCGCTACCCGCCTGCGGCAGGAGAATGCCATTCACTTTTCCCGCACAGGCTGAGCGAATAATCATGCCCAGATTGGCGGGATTGGTGATGCCATCCAGCGCAAGAAAACAGCCGTCAGTTGGCAGTGGTCTCTCCAGAAACTGACTGTAATGTTCATAGCCGCGGCACACCAGATCTGCTGCCACGCCCTGATCCTGTTTGGCATTGCGCGAGATGCGCGACAGAGCCAGACGATCGTGCTCCAGAATTTCCGCACCCTTTTCCCGCGCAAGACGGATGATCTCATCGAGAATAGCTGCTGGCTGATTGGATTTGGCGAGATGTAAACGGTAAATCTGGCTGGAAGTATCCTGCAGCGCTTCCAGTACGGGCTTGCGGCCATAGACGGTCAGCAGGCTGTCGAAGAAGCGTTTTTTTTCCAGGTAGGCGGGAGAATCACTGGGTTTCATTGGCTCGAGTTATCCTGAGCAAAGTTTGAACTTCGCTTGATGATTGACGATTAATGGTAAGAATCAGTGCGGGCAACCAAACCAGCCAGCGTCATTTTTGATAAGTGCCTGCAACACATGACGGCGGCTGATGAGTCCAACCAGTTTTCCCTGGGATACCACCGGATAATTTTTGGGCTTGTGAAGCGTCATGGTTTCAGCCACTTCGAGAATACTGGTTTCAGGTGTCACAGTGAGAACATCTTTGGTCATGATTTGAGTCACAGGTGGTGACGCTGCCGCATAAAAAGTGCTATTGAGCATTTCTTTTATGCAATCCTGTTCGGAAACAAAACCTACGACCTGTTCTTCATCATTGATCACTGCTACGCCTGTGACCTGGGCTTTCAGCAGATGCTCAATGACTTCGCGCACGCTGGCGGTGGATTTGACTGCCTGCGCATTAGCCTGCATGTAATCTTTTACCAAAATTGATGCCATGGCTCGTCTCCTTTTCATCAAACTCCTAAACATCCTAGGCGATAAAAAGGGGATCGGGGCAGGCTTTTTTAGAACATTATCTGGTGCCTGAACACAGCTGCTTATAAGCGCGAACCGCATCAGCCAGACCCATATGCAGCGCGTCCACCGTCAATGCGTGACCTATGGAGACCTCCAGCAATCCAGGAAGCTGACAGAAGTAACCCAGATTATCGAGATTGAGGTCGTGGCCAGCGTTGATGCCCAAATCTATTTCCTGTGCACAGCGAGCTGCTGCGAGATAGTGACCAAACAGCTGCTCGAAAATTTCGTCTTGATGTTTGAATGCCAGCGCATAGGGCCCGGTGTAGAGTTCGATTCTGTCCGCACCCAGCTCCTTGGCCAGCTTGATCTGTTCAACATCCGGGTCCATGAACAGGCTGACTCTTACACCCCAATCCTGCAGCTGGCGGATGATGGGTTCCAGCTTTTTGGCTGACTGGGTTAAATCAAAACCGTGATCGGAAGTGAGCTGATCGGTGGAGTCGGGCACCAGCGTGCATTGATCCGGCAGGGTATCGGCCACCAGCTTCATGAAGCCGGGAAAATTGCCGATGGATTCGGCAAAGGGATTTCCCTCTATATTTAATTCAATGCCTTTGCGATCGCGAATCAGCTCAGACAACTGATAGACATCATCAGGGCGAATATGGCGCTGATCGGGACGGGGATGCACCGTAATGCCATCGGCACCTGCGTCGAGACAGATTTCGGCATGGGCCACCACATCCGGGTAATTGCCCGGACGCGAATTGCGAATCAGGGCAATCTTGTTGAGATTGACACTCAGGGCTATAGAGTCGCTCACGGTTTCACCAGTGCGTTGCTGACGTTTGAATTTTTCAGAGGCGAGTTGGTGCTCTGCGGGACAGCTTCAGGCTGATAATTCTGATCAACTCGTTTGGCTTCGAGAATGCGAACTGCATAATTAGGCGCATCGGGAAAAGCCGGGTACATGCCTCTGGGCTCATCGACTATACGGTTTACCACTTCCATGCCCGTCACTACCTTGCCAAAAACTGTGTAGCCGAGCTTGTTGCCTTTGGCATCCAGTGCAGGATTGTCTTTGATGTTGATGTAAAACTGGGATGTGGCTGAATCAACCTGATTGGTGCGCGCCATGGCGATAGTGCCGTAGCTGTTGCTGAGACCGTTGTTGGATTCGTTCTTGATTGGGTCCCGTGTTGGCTTGGGCGAAAAGTCGTAGGTCATACCGCCGCCCTGTACCACAAAGCCGGGAATGACCCGGTGAAAAATGGTGCCGTTGTAAAAACCGCTGTCCACATATTCCAGAAAGTTGGCAACGCTGATGGGCGCTTCCTTGACGAAAAGCTCAATCAGAATGGTGCCGTGATCTGTTTTAAAGGCAACACGTGGATTGCCATCGGCATGTGCAGCTTGAGACACAAAGAAAACTGCGGCCATCAGGTAGAGGCTAAGGAAAAATGTCTTTACTACAAAACGCATAGTTTCAACTCCGATCATCATGGGTCTTGTTATCGCCAGTCAGTGTGTCGACGGCGGCGTCCCAGTCCTTGCAGAAAAAAGGACAGAAGTACACCGCCCAGCAGCAAACCGCCACCGTACACCCACTGGTTGTATCTATCCGAACGCTTGAGCTGGTCGTTTTCCGCCTGCAGGAAATCAGCGCGGGTCTGCATTAGCTGATAGTTTTCGTGTAGCCGCTGATTCTCGCTTTCCAGTTCGCGCGCGCGGGCGATATTTTGGCTGAGCGTATCCAGCTCCTGTTGCAATTGGGTGTTGTGTGCTTCCAGAGCTTCCACCTTGAGTGCTGCTGTTGGCTCATTCAGCAGATGCTGGCTGCGAGCCCAGCCGGTGATGCCGTCTGCGGTGCGCACCTGGGACCACTTGACTCTTGCTGCATCGGTTTCTTCACGCAGGAAAGTTACCTGGGTTCCACTGGCAAGGTTATTGACGATGATTTCCTGCTGATTGCCGGGGCCGCGTCTCAGCGGAATGTACATCACATCGGAAACATAGCGAACTTCGTCATCTGCAAGCGCTTGTGTGGGGATCAGCGCGATTCCCAGCGTCAGTATTAATGATCCGATCAAGGGGTATTTGAATTTCAGGAGAGATCCACTTTTCATCAGGGCAGCACTTTTTTAAAGGGTTTGACTCGGCTTTGGGCGTAAACACCGGCAGCGATATAGGGATCTTCGGCAGCCCAGGCTTCCGCCTCTTTCAGACTCGCAAATTCGGCAACAACCAGACTGCCAGTAAAACCGGCAGTGCCCGGATCATCGTTGTCCACTGCAGGGTGGGGGCCAGCCAGAACCAGACGCCCGGCCTCCTGCAACTGTTGCAATCTGGCCAGGTGGGCTGGACGAGCTTGTTTGCGCAATTCCAGACTATTGGGTACGTCTTCACTGATAATGGCGTAGAGCATTTACTCGTCATCACTCCCGTCGTTGATGATTTCTTCAAGGGTCAAATGGGTGAGCAAGCGTATCTGCCGAAACAGATAAAACATACTGGCAATCATTACCAGCATGGCGGGCACAGCAATGATCGGATAACTCCAGGCGGTCATCTTGCCCAGCTCGGCGTTGAAGGCTTCGGTGCCCGGTGGGCTCACCAGAAAATATTTCGCCAGTGCGTAGTTGAGCACTGAAGACAGAAAGAAAGAGCTGGCTACCAGATAGGATGCGTTGCGCAGAACTTTTTCAAAGCGCGGCTCGTTGTTGTACTGTTGAAGGGCCGCAGCTACCTTGTGAATTTTCAAAACCTTGTCGTTGTACAAAAAGGTTTTTACCAGAGGAAAGCGAGTCTTGAGGGAGAGCAGTGTCGCTATGCCGATAATGCCGGGTATGGCGGCTTCCTTTATCGCGATATAGGCAGGGTCCAGCTTCAGCAGGCTGATACCGCCGGTGAGTAGAACACTGATAAAGCCCAGTGCAGAAAATACGTTGAGCTTGCGGGTGATCAAAAATTCGCGCGCGCCGTAACCCAGAGGGAAGGCAAGAGCCACCACCAGCGCCCAGGTGGGACCCAAATGCTGGTCGCCGCTGAGTTTGGAGAGAATCAACACCGGAATAATGATGTTGAGCAGGATATTGGCGAAAAAACTTTCCTTGCGCTGGGGACGGCGGCTGGCTTCAGGTTTGTCGCTGGCTGGCTGAGCCTTGTCAAAAGAATCTGTCATAGTGTCTGTATTCGGGTTGGAGACGAGTGTGTCGTGCCATAATGTGAATAGAGGCCCCCAATTCCGGGAGCCCCCCATCAGGAATTCTGCGTGACTATTGATTTACACAGCCATAGCAACCAATCGGACGGTATTTTAAGCCCTGTCGCGCTTATGTCGAGGGCTAAAATGCGGGGATTGGCAGTTATTGCGCTCACCGATCACGACACCATAGCGGGTTTGGTCGAGGCGCAGCAAGCAGCTTCTGAGCTGGGGCTTGAGCTGGTGCCCGGGATTGAGTTTTCCAGCCAGTGGAACGGGCGTGGGGTGCATATCCTCGGTCTGGGGGTAGATCCGGAATCCGACGTGTTGCTGGAGGCGATTTCCCTCCAGCATCAGGCCAGAGAAGTCAGGGCTCAGGCCATTGGTCAGAAGCTTGCGAAGCTGGGTTTTCCCGGTGCTCTGGAGGGGGCGCAGAAACTGGCGGGCAATGCCATGGTCAGCCGTCCCCACTTTGCCCGCTATTTGGTGGAGCAGGGTGCTGTGCGTTCTGTGCAGATGGCTTTCAAGCGCTATCTGGGAACGGGCAAGCCCGCTGATGTGAAATATCCCTGGCCGGAAATGAAAACCGTGATCGACTGGATTCATAGGGCGTGCGGTGTGGCGGTGCTGGCTCATCCACTCAAGTACGAGCTGACGCGCAGCCGGATGTGTCGCCTGATCGCCGATTTTGCGGAGGCTGGGGGCGAGGGCATGGAGGTGATCAGCAGCCAGCAGCTCCCCTCTGCCACCGCAGATCTGGTGCGTATTGCAGCGGCTCAGGGGCTCTACGCCTCCTGTGGCAGCGACTTTCATTTCCCCGATCAACCCTGGCAGGAGCTGGGCAATTTCGGCAGTCTCCCCGCAGACGTCAATCCGGTATGGAGACATCCCGCTTTAAGGCATAATGTCCGCTTTTTTGCTGACGCTGAACCCAACCTGATCAAGGAGTGAAACCTTGGCCCAATTCTTTCAGATTCACCCCGAAACCCCCCAGGCGCGACTCATTTCCCAGGCCGCAGACATCATCCGCCGCGGCGGGCTGGTGGTGTACCCGACTGACTCCGCCTATGCCCTGGGCTGCCATATCGGCGACAAGATGGCGCTGGATCGCATTCGCGCCATGCGCCAGCTGGACAAGAACCACAATTTCACGCTCATGTGTCGCGATCTCTCTGAGCTGGCCACCTATGCGCGGGTAGACAATCAGGTATTTCGCCTGATCAAAAATCATACTCCCGGACCCTACACCTTTATTCTCGAAGGAACAGCGGAAGTGCCGCGGCGCCTTATGCACCCCAAGCGCAAGACCATCGGCTTGCGAGTGCCGGACAACGCCATTGCCCTGGCGCTGATGGAAGAGCTGGGCGAACCGCTGATGACCAGTAGTCTGCTGTTGCCCGGTGACGAGTTTCCCCTCAGTGATCCCTACGATATTCGCGAAACCCTCGAGCATCAGGTGGAGCTGGTGATCGACGGCGGCTACTGCGGCATAGAGCCAACCTCGGTGATAGATCTCAGCGGCGACACCCCGGTGCTGGTGCGCCAGGGGCGGGGAGATACTTCAACTTTCGACTTTAACTAGTTGATATAAAACAAGAAAATGAGTTTTTATCCGGCCTGTCGCTGAGCGTTAATACCCGTTATAATGCCCAGCTTTTAACGATTAAACTGACCCTATGATGGATGCCCTGTGAACTCCATAACCGAGGAAATCACCGAACAAGATTCCGCATCCACCGCGGAGCAGGAAGCGGACACTCCTGCTGTAGAAGGCGGTGAGGCGGCGGCTCGGCATCCCCAGCAGGGGGAAATGCCCTTTGCCATAGTGCATGGCAAGGCTTACACCCAGCTACCCCAGGATCTCTATATTCCGCCGGATGCTTTGGAAGTCTTTCTCGAAGCCTTTGAAGGGCCGCTGGATCTCCTGCTCTATCTGATCCGTCGCCAGAACATTGATATCCTCGAAATCAATGTGTCGGAAATCACCAGCCAGTACATGGCCTATGTGGATCTGATGCAGGCCCACCAGTTTGAACTGGCAGCCGAATACTTGGTGATGGCGGCCATGCTGGCGGAGATCAAGTCGCGCATGCTGTTGCCCCGCTCGGCAGAAGAGACGGAAGAGGAAGAAGATCCGCGTGCATCGCTCATTCGTCGCCTGCAGGAATACGAGAGATTCAAGCAGGCCGCCGAGGATCTGGATGCGTTGCCCAGGGTGGCGCGTAACATTTATTTGGCATCGGCTCAGGCGCCTGATCGCAGCCTGACGCGGCCGGATCCCGATGTGGAATTGCAGGAAATTCTGCTGGCGTTGGCCGAAGTGCTGCGCCGGGCAGACATGTTTGAAAGTCACCATGTGTCGCGGGAAAAACTCTCCACCCGCGAGCGTATGGCGCAGGTGCTGGATCGTTTGGCGCACAACACCTTTGTCCCCTTTGTCAGCCTCTTCAAGGCCGAAGAGGGGCGCCTGGGTGTGGTGGTTACCTTTCTGGCCGTCATGGAGCTCATCAAGGAATCTCTGGTGGAAATTGTCCAAAGTGAGCCCTTTGGTCCCATTCACGTAAAAGCCCGAACCCAATGATGGAAGATACCAACGAAATTACCCTTGAGCAGGATGATATTCAGGCGGTGCCAGCCGTTGAGCTGGACGCTGTACTTCTGCGTCGCATCATTGAAGGTGCGATTTTGGCTGCGGGTCAGCCGCTGCCGCTGGCGCGCTTGCTGGAGTTGTTTGACGAAGAGCAGCGGCCGGAAAAAGAGGCGGTGCTTGCCGCTATTGCAGAGATCCAGGCCAGTTGCGCAGAGCGTGGATACGAACTTAAGGAAGTCGCCTCCGGTTGGCGCTTTCAGGTGAAAGAGGATTTGGCGCCTTGGGTCAATCGCCTCTGGGAAGAAAAGCCGCAGAAATATTCGCGCGCTCTCTTGGAAACTCTCGCGCTGATTGCCTATCGCCAGCCTATTACCCGCGGCGACATTGAAGAAATTCGCGGTGTGGCCGTCAGCTCCCACATCATGAAAACCCTGATGGAGCGCGAATGGGTTAAAGTGGTAGGCCACAGAGATGTTCCCGGCCGGCCTTCACTTTACGCCACCACACGGCAATTTCTTGACTACTTCAATCTCAAGAGTCTTGAAGATCTGCCCAGCCTGAGCGAGATTCGCGATCTGGACGAATTGAATCCGGTGTTGGAACTCAACGTGGATGACGAAGGGCTGGGTGAACCCGATACAGATCCGCTGCCGGATGAAACCACTGCCACCACGGATGAGGCACAGGAGCAACACCTGGACGAAACCTCAGAGGTAGAACTTGCTGAGAATTTTGTTGATGGTGAATCAGCCTTTGAAGAGGACTCTTTTGATGAGTTCGATGAAGATGAGGCGGAAGAGGGCGCACAACTGAACACCAATCCCGGCTCAGAGAGCCAAAACAACTGATAGAGCACAACGCGTGAGGCGTCTGCAGACATGGTCAAATCCAAAACTCCGGAAGTGTCCGGAAAAAAATCTTCAAAATCCCAGCCTGCCAAGGCAAATATCAAACACGCCAGTAAAGCGGTGACAGAGGAAGTTCTGTCCGCCGATCAGGTCGATTCGGCGCAAGGTGAAAAATTGCAAAAGGTACTGGCTCGCGCCGGTCTCGGTTCGCGCCGGGAAATGGAGAGCGAAATAGAATCTGGCAAAGTCAAAGTCAATGATCGCATCGCCAGTCTCGGCGATCGCGTGGGCCCTGATGACAAGATTTTCTACAAGGGGCAGCGGGTGCTTTTCAATCCGGGCGCCAGCCGTTTGCGCGTCATTCTGTACAACAAACCCGAAGGTGAAATCTGTTCCCGTTCTGATCCCGAGGGGCGTCGTACAGTCTACGAAAGTCTGCCGTCGCTGAAGGGTGAGCGCTGGATTTCTGTTGGTCGCCTCGACTTCAACACCAGCGGCCTTCTGTTGTTTACCAACGATGGCGAACTGGCCAACAAGCTGATGCATCCCTCGTCGGTTATTGACCGCGAATATCTGGTGCGCATCCAGGGAACAGTCACCGACGAAATGAAGCAGGCACTGCTGGAAGGTGTTTTGCTGGAAGATGGCGTCGCCAGATTTACTGACATAGTGGAAGGTGCGGGCGAAGGCCGTAACCGCTGGTTCTACTGTGTGGTGATGGAAGGCCGCAATCGCGAAGTGCGTCGTCTGTGGGAATCCCAGGGCGTAAAAGTGAGCCGTCTGAAACGCGTGCGCTATGGCAATATTTTCATTCCGTCCCATGTACGCGTGGGGCAGTGGATGGAGTTGAGCGAGCGCGAAATTGCGGATCTTTGCCTGACAGCAGGTTTCGACAAGAGCGACTACAAGCGTATAGCGCCTCCTTCACGAGAAGAAAAAATCAAACTGCATCGTCACGAGCAGCGTTTGCGTGCTGCCGGGCAGGGCAAGCGGGTGATAGTGCCCAAAAAGCCCAAAACGCCCTGAACTGACCGGCCCTTCATCTGCGTGTTAAATCTGGGTGCGGTTTCTACCCAGTTTTTTGGCTTGATAGAGGGCGTGGTCGGCGCAATCAAAGAGTTGATCCGGTTGCAGCTGAGTGCCGGGAACGCAGGTACCTATGCCGATACTGACAGTGGGGCTGATAGCCATTGGCATTTGCAGCTGAGCAACCTGCAGGCGTAAACGTTCTGCGATAACCAGGGCGCCATTGGCATCCGTGTTGCGCAGAATCACCACAAACTCCTCACCGCCAAAACGAAAACTCATATCCGAATTGCGGCAGGCCTGCTGTATGCAGTTGCCTACAAGTTTCAGTACCTGATCGCCCATAGCGTGGCCGTGTTGATCATTGATTTGCTTGAAGTGATCCAGATCAATCATCAGAAGCGACAGATACTGGTTGTGGCGCTGGGCCAGCTGAAGCTCACGCTGCAGCGCGGCATCCAGAGCGGCGCGATTGCCGAGTCCGGTCAGCGGATCGCGCAGGCTGAATCTGGCCAATGCCTGGTATTGCAGAGCGTTGCGCAGGGGAAAGACGAGCAGAGAGATCATATCTTCCAACTGTGACAGCTCGGTTTCTGAAAAGCGTTTGCCCCGGCTGAAACTGAGTTCTCCCAGAGTTCCATCTTCCCCCGTGAGCTGATACTGGCACTGGTGAAGCCCTTGACTTCCACAGAGGTATTCCTCGTTGCTGGTGGTAATAAATTTCATGCCGCGCAGCTCGAGTTGCTCCTGAACCTGCTGCCAAAAGCGATTGAGTACAACTTCGGGTTCCAGGCTGGTCTGCAGGCTTTGCAGCAGCTTGAGGCGCCAGGCCAGATAGACTTCTGTGCCCATGCGACGGAGAGCTGATTTGTTGCCGCTAATTGGGGGTTGGTTTATGGGCAGTTCGCGCATGGCTTGATCCCGGTTGTTATCCAAGGAAGATTTAGCTGCCTAAAGCGAAATCTGTGCCAGTGCACTATCTGTTTTAAAAAACATTAAAAATCAAATAGTTAAATTTGATTTTTAATGTTGGCTATGCGGAAGAAATGAGATATTCGTCAAAGTCGCGGCGAGAAGCAAAAGAGAAAGCGGCAATTTTTTGCCTCTCGCCAAAAGTTTGACTGGGCTAGAGGTTGTCCTCAGCAGAAACGCTGGGGATGGAAACGCTGATACACAACCCGCCTTCCTTGCGGTTGCGCGCACTGATATGTCCTTTGTGCAGGGCCACAGTGCGCTCGGCGATGGCCAGGCCCAGCCCGTAACCGCCACTCTCCCGCGCGCGGGCTTCATCGGTACGGTAAAAAGGCTGGAAGATGTCCTTGAGGTGTTTCTTCTCAACACCCGGTCCTGTATCCGAGATTTCCACCAGATAGGCGGGAGGTGCGGTTTCCAGACTGAGCTTGATGCTGACCTTGCCCGGATTGGGTGTGTAGTGAAGTGCGTTACGCAGAATATTCTCGAACACGCCCACCAGCATATTGCCGTGAGTGGGTACCAGCGCTTCCTCAAAGGGGCAGTCAAAAGTCAGTTCTATACCCTGTTCCTCGGCCTGGGTGCGGTAGTTCTCCACCAGTGTGGTGAGCAGTGCGTGGAGATCCAGTGTGTCATCCAGACGCCAGTCTCCCTGGTCGTGCACCGGCAGGGCCAGTATGTCGGTGATGATGTTGTTGAGGTAATCCGCCGCCTGCTTGATGCGCTCCAGCTCCTTGTCAACCGTGCCGTTGCTGCGTTGCTGCGCCAGCCCCAGGGCCAGCTGCAGACGTGCGAGAGGTGAGCGCAACTCGTGGGATACGTCCTTGATCAGGCGTTTCTGTTCCTGCATGGCCTTTTGCAGGCGCTCGGTCATATGGTCGAAGTCCCGCCCGAGGGCGGCAATCTCGTCCTGGCGTCCCATGAACTGCCGACTGACCCTCACGCTCAGGTCGCCCTGGGCAATGCGCCGCGTGGCGTTTTGCAGGGTATTGAGGCTGCGGGTGAAATGGCGGGCGAGAATAAAACAGGCGCTGCCACTGATCAGAATCGATACCAGCAACAGTGGCCAGATGTTGTTGATGAACATCTCCCACAGCAAGTCCCGCTCTATTTCGTTTTCGTGACCGGGGGCAATGGTAATCAGCTTGACGCTGTTGCCATCATTCAGGGTGATGTAGCGACCAAAGAGCTTGCGGTTGCGATCCTGCACCATGTCGTAAGGGTGGCGGCTGGTGAGTCGTGGCAGAAGGACGTTGGCACCGGGTGGAAGAGGGCGGTCGAGAAGGTCGCGATTGTCCTTGTCTATGACAAAAAAGTAACGCAGCGACCAGTCGGGCATATTGCGCATTTCCAGCTTGAGATGTTCGGTATTGCGGTTGATGGCAATACCTACCATCTGGTGCAGCAACCGCTTGGCAGGCTCTTCTCCCCGGTCGCCCATGGGATCCCGCGCCAACTCCTGCCAGTGGACCACCAGATTGGTGGCCACAATGATCAGCGCAGTAATCAGCCAGAAGGTGAAAAAGATCTTGAGATAGAGGCGGGTCATTTCCTGTCCTGATGCGGTCAGGCCTAATGATCGTCAGACAGGGTCAACATATAACCTGCGCCGCGCACATTGATGATCAACTCCTTGCTGGCACCTGCCTGGGTCAGTTTTTTGCGGATATTGCTGACGTGAACGTCAATGCTGCGGTCGTAAGGGGTGAGCTTGCGATTGAGCGCCTGCTCGGTCATGTCGTCCTTGCTGATCACCTGGCCTGCACTGCGTACCAGCAGTTCCAGCACACTGAATTCAGTTCCGGTAAGGGGGACATCAATGTTGTCCCAGGTCACGCTGCGGCTGCCCAGGTGCAGAATCAGTTTTTCTGCGGTGAGCCGCTCCACTGCATGCTGGGTGCTGGGGGCAGCGCGGCGAAGCACGGCGCGGATGCGCGCCACCAGCTCACGCGGATCGCAGGGTTTGGGCAGGTAATCGTCGGCACCGATTTCCAGGCCGATAACCCGGTCGATGGTGTCGCCCTTGGCGGTAAGCATCAAAACCGGGGTTTGGGTTTTCTGACGCAGGAGTTTGAGCACCTCGAAGCCGCTGCGCACAGGCAGCATCACATCCAGCACTATGGCGGCATATTGATCGTAGCTACCCAGCTCAAGAGCCTGCTGACCGTCATGAACCATGTCCACTTCAAAGCCTTCGGTGGTCAGATATTCTTTGATGAGTTGGGTTAACTCTCTGTCATCATCAATCAGAAGAATTTTGCTCATGGAAGATCCCTGGTGTCAGTTGCCTCGCGGGCGCTAGTGTGCAGTAGGTAACAAAAACTGTCATGTTGACCTACTTGCGTTTAACCCTTCTTAACATAGGTGGGTTAAGCCGTGGACGCAAGTCGGCCCCTTGCAGCTGCGGGTTATTGTTGGGAAAATCCGCACTCATTTTTTTCGCTGAGGTGATTGTGAGCAAAATTGGCTTGTTCTTTGGCAGTGACGAAGGCAACACCGAAAGGGTGGCTTATCGAATACAGGCGCGTTTTGGCAGTGATGTGGTTGATGTCAAAGACATAGCTGACGCCACCCAGCTGGATTTTGCCGCCTACGACAAGATTATTCTCGGTATTCCCACCTGGGATTTCGGCCAGATCCAGTCTGACTGGGAGGAGTTCTGGGATGATATCGCGGAAGTGGATTTTTCCGGCAAGCAGGTAGCGCTTTTTGGGCTGGGCGATCAGTTCGGCTATGGCGATTACTTTCTGGATGCCATGGGCATGCTGCACGATGTAATCATCCAGTCTGGTCCGGAAATTGTGGGTCACTGGCCCACTGAAGGTTATGAATTCGACGCATCAAAAGCGAAGATTCCCGACAAGGACATGTTTGTCGGTCTGGCCATCGACGAGGATCAGCAGGAAGATCTCACCGCCGATCGTCTCAATCGCTGGTGCGCGCAAATTCACGCCGAATTTGGTCTGGATGCGCCGCTGCAAGCGTTGGACGACTAAACCTCTGCAACAAACACGGCCCGAATGGGCGCCGGATGTCCCTCGGCGGTGAGCGAGGGATCTTCCGGGTGCAGAAACTCCGGCAGTGAGTGAAAGCGCATCCATTCCGTTGATCTCTGTTCCTGGATTGTTGTCCGGCATACATCCACAACGCGGGGATTTTTAAAGCCCATCTTGCGCATCCAGGAGAGCAGTGTCTCGCAGCTGGGCAGAAACCAGACATTGTTCATCATGGCGTAACGCCCTTCGGGTACCAGCACCTCGCCCAGTTTCCCCTCGATAACCAGTGTTTCCAGCACCAGTTGTCCACCGGGGCGCAGGGTATTTTTCAATTCCTGCAGATGATCCATGGGCGAGCGGCGATGATAAAACACGCCCATGGAGAAGGTGGTATCAAAGGCCTGCAGCTTTTCAGGCAAATCCTCGATGCCCAGCGGCAGCACATCTATCGGATAATGCTCGCCAGCCAATTGTTTGATCATCCGGAATTGCACAACAAAGCGCGGTGAGGGATCTATGCCGATCACGCGGCGGGCGCCGGCGCCCAGCATGCGCCAGCAGTGATAACCGTTGCCGCAGCCCACATCCAGTATCAGACGATCCTTCAGCGGCGCGAGATGGGGCAGCACCCGATCCCATTTCCAGTCGGAACGCCATTCGGTATCCAGATGAATGCCATGAATACAGTAAGGGCCCTTGCGCCAGGGAATAAGGGCTTCCAGCGCCTTGCGCAATGACTGCTGTTGTTCCTCGGTGGTATCACCCGGCCCACCAATCTCGACCCTCTCCAGCAAATGAACGCTGCTCGGAACTATGTGGGGCAGTGCTGCCAGAGCTTCCAGCCATTGGGGCAGGTCGCCGTAGCGGTGTGGACACAGGCCGGCTTCAATCTGTTGCGGCAATTGTTCAGTCCACGCCGATAGAGGTCCGTCGTGCAGAGCTTCGAGCAGCGGCTGGTAGGCTTCGAGGAGTCTGTTGATCATCAGTTATCTGGAAAACGGGAAGGCGTTATTTGATCGCAATCAGCGAGGCGAAATTGAAACACTGGAACCAGACATCCACGCTGGTAAATCCGGCCTGGCGCAATCGCTGACGATGCACATTCAGGGTTTCCGGCAACAGCACCTGTTCTATGGCGCTGCGTTTTTGCGCGATTTCCAGATCACTGTAGCCATTGGCCCGCTTGAAGTTGTGATGCAGTTCAATCATCAGTTGATGGTGGGGCTGGTCTTCAAAGGCCAGTTTTTCCGAGAGAATCAGCACACCTCCGGGCAACAGACCATCGTAAATTTTTTGCAGTACGGTGGGGCGCTCCTCCAACGGAATAAATTGCAGGGTGAAATTCAACACCACCATCGAAGCATTGACTATGTCGATGTCCTGAATGCGCGCGCACTGCAGGATCACAGGAATCTCGCCGGAGTCAGTGGCAATGACCTGCTGGCAGCGCTCGATCATGGCAGGGGAGTTGTCTACGCCAATCAACTGGCAGTCTGCAGCACGGATTCTGTGGCGCATGGACAGGGTTGCCGCGCCCAGGGAACAGCCGAGGTCGTAGCAACGGCTGTTGCTGCGGGCATAGCGCTCCGCCAGATCGCCAATCATGGCAATAATGGTGGTGTAGCCGGGAACCGACCGCTTGATCATGTCTGGGAAAACCTCAACAACCCGCTGATCGAAGACAAAATCTTCTATATGGGTCAAGGGGTTGGCGTAGAGACGATCAGGACTATGGCTCATATATGCCACTCCGGGTGCTGGAAAATCAGGGCCGCCATTGTAGCGCTCGCCACCTGTGGGAACAAACCGATTCACACAAAAGAAGGCTGAGTCCTGTCTGGGGCAATTTTCCTGGCCAGCCCCGGATTTTGGTCTATTCTGCAACATGTGCCTGAGGTCCTGGCATAGGGCCAGGCAAAAGATGCAAGAGGGGGCGGGCCAGTTTCTATGGCTGAGATGAATTTCAGCAAATTACATGCGCTTATCGTCGACGATTTTGATAGTTTTCGCATGACGGTTGGCAAAATGCTCCAGGAGATGGGTTTTGTACATATCGACAGTGCCGTCAACAGTAGCGAGGCGCTGCGTCTGTGTCGTACCAATGCCTATGATCTGATTCTCTGTGATCACAATTTGGGCAAGGGCAAGAGTGGCCAGCAGGTACTTGAGGATCTGCGCCATTTTGATATGCCGAGCAGCGATGCGCTGTTTGTACTGATTTCCGCCGAGTCCAGCAAAAGCATCATCATGGCGGCCTATGATTACGAGCCAGATGCCTATCTCACCAAACCCATCACCAACAAGATTCTTGAGCAGCGGCTTGAGCGTTTGCTGCTGCAAAGAGCCAAACTGGCTCCTGTCAGTCGCGCTATAAAGGCAAAACGTTTTGACGAAGCATTGGCGCTTTGTCATCGCGAAATAGCGAGCGGCGGTCGCTACGCCAATCACTGTCAGAAGCTGTTGGGACAACTCTATTTGCAGCTGGGCGATTATCCAAAAGCAGAAAAGGTTTACCGTGAAGTGCTGGAGGCGCGCCCTCTGGATTGGGCGCAACTGGGAATGGCGCGGGTCAAGAAAATGCAGGGCGATTTCATAGGTGCGCAACAGTGGCTGGAAGAAGCGCTGGCGACCAATCCTCTGTTTATGAAAGCCTATGATCTTCAGGCCGAAATCTTTCGTGAACAACAGGCCAAGGACAAGTTGCAGCAGACTCTGGCCAGGGCGGTGGATATTTCTCCTTTGTCGATTCTGCGGCAGCAGCAACTCGGTCATGTGGCTTACGAAAATAACGATTTGCATACAGCGGCCAATGCGTACAAGCGCACGGTAAAACTCGGCGAGTATTCCTGTTTCGACTCCCTTTCCAGTCATCTGGGGTTTGCACGGGCCACTCTGGCTTTGGTGCGTGAAGACAAGGCGGCTGCCCAGCCGTTGTTGCGCGATCTGATCAAGGTCATGGGCGCTATTGAGCAGCGTTTTGGGAAAACACCCGAGCAGAAACTGGAAACCGACCTGTTGGAGGTTCAGCTCCTTTCAGCGCTGGGTGAACACAAAAAGGCAGAGGAACTGTTGTCCGCGACACAATCCTCTGCCGCTGAAGCCGGCGAGCAGGTGCCGCTGGAGGTTCAGATTGAGATGGTGCGTGCTCTGCGTGCAGCAGGCCATAAAGATGAAGCAGCCAGTCTGTTAAAACGCTTGCTGGAAGAAAACAAGGGGCACGAGGCTTCACTGGAACAGCTGGATGAATTGCTTGAAGAACCCGCAAGCGAGAAAAATCGCGCGCGAGTTGCCGCTGTCAACAAAAAAGGCATCGCCTTTTATGACGCTGGTCAGTATGTTGATGCCATCGAGTGTTTCAACAATGCGGCTCAGGCGTTTCCCAACCATGTGGGTATCAGGCTCAATCTGGTACAGGCACTGATAGAGAAGGTAAAGCAGGATCGTTTGTCCAGGGATTATGAAGCTGCGCAGACCATTCTGACGCGTATTGAAAACATGATTGATTCCTCCCATGAGCAATTCCGGCGCTATCGCCAGTTACAGGAGATGCTGCTGGCGAGCGATCCCGAAAAAAGACGTTGACAGGTAATCTCAATGAATTCACCTATTCATAATGACCGGGAATCTCAGGTTGATTTTTCACTGGTACTGGCTGCCAGTGTTCACGACATGAAAAATTCGCTCGGCATGCTGCTCAATACCCTGGCGGGCATGATGGAGTCCGCTCCGCCGATGACCCCGGAGCAGGCCAGGACCTATGCAGTGCTTGAATATGAAGCAGCGCGTATCAACAGCGAATTGATCCAGTTGCTGTCTCTGTATCGTATGCAGGAAAAGCGGCTGATGGTGCAGATTGATGAGCACTATTTGATCGACATTCTTGAAGAGCAGCTGGCGCGTAACGACATGCTGTTTCGCACGCGTGGCATTAAGGTGAGTCTGGATTGTGACGAGGATTTACGCTGGTATCTGGATGGCGAACTGGTAGGCGGCGTTATCAATACGGTGCTAGTCAATTGTTCTCGCTACTGCCGTCAGGCGCTGACTATCAGTGCCTCACTCGACTCGAAAGGCTTGTGCATTCGCATAGCGGACGATGGCGCCGGGTATCCCGCCAGCATGCTGAACCTGCCGCTGCAGGACAAGGCGGGCGTTTCCTTTGTGTCGGGCAGTACCAATCTGGGATTGTTTTTTGCCGGTCGTGTGGCCCAGCTCCATACCGCCAAGGGTGTTCAGGGGCGAATTGTGCTTGAAAATGGCGGATCTCTGGGCGGAGGTGTATTCAGTTTGCATTTGCCGTAAGGGCCGGTTGAAATCCCCGTTTTGCTATAGCATTATCGCGTAGTTTGGCGAACAACCTTCAGAGGCTTGGATTATGTTGAAAATCCGCTTTAAAAATAATAAGTACAATGCGGTCTGGTTAGTGGAACCCAAGGTCACTATTGGCCGTCACTCAAGCAGTGATTTTGTCATTGATGATCCAAGCGTTGCCGAACATCATCTGGAAATTTTGGTTGATCACGAAAACCTCACGTTGAAAAACCTTGCACCTGATTCTCCGGTAAAGGTGAATCAGGAGGTGGTAACCAGTTTGTGTACCCTGCGTCCGGAAGATGTGATCAGTTTGGGCTCGGTGGAGTTGCAGGTTATAGATCCCAAGCGCGAACCCAGAACTCCGCCGCCGGAACAGGATATGGGCAATGTCACTCAGCTGCGCACCACCAAAACCACAGGATGGGCGCTCAAGGCCAATCACGCTGCCCTTGCCAATCGGGTGTTCCCGCTCAATGAAACCACTATCATTGGCCGCTCCAGTGATTGCGATATCAGTCTCTCGGCTGCGCATCTTTCGCGACGCCATGCCCAGTTGCAGGTGCTGGATGGCCTTCTGTTTGTACGCGATTTGGGATCAGCCAATGGCACCTTTCTCAATGGCAAACAGGTTACGGAAGCCAGGGTCAAGCGAGGCGATGAGTTGCGTTTCGATACCCTCAGCTTTGGTGTCATAGGCCCGGCAGATGATCTGGCCAAAACCTCGGTTCGCCCGGCAAAAGCTGCTGCCGTTGGTGCGACCAAAGGTCCCAGAGTGGACAATAAACCGCAAAAGCCTGCGGCGGTGGTCACGGCTCCACCCAAGGTGGAAGAACCTGCGCAGCATTATGGTCGCTACAGCATGGCCATTCTGGTGGTGCTGGTGGTGATTGTGCTGGCCGCACTCTATCTGAAAGGCTGATATTCCTTCTCGTGCCGTCGGTTTCCTGCCAGCGGCCTCTTCTCAATCCCTGCTAAAGTTCGCACGATTTCGGCCGATAGCCTTGCACTGATTTCAACTGTTCGAGGCCGTCATGAAGATTCCTTTGCTCTCCAGCCACCAGAGTTCCGCTCCGGCATCAAACCTGAAATTTCTGAACAGCCAGGCAAACGCCCAGCAAAAGGCGGTTGGTGAGAAGATTTCCAGTGTAAGTGGAGGCTATAGCCGCACTCCCCTGGAAGTGGTAGAGCAAACTCTGACCCGCGCCTATGAAAAACTGGGTCTCCAGTGGAGCAAGGCCGGTGAGAAGGGAGCTGGTGGCTATGCGGGTTTTGAGCCGCTGAGTGCCGAGAAGGTGGCGGCCAATATTCTCGGCTTTATCGAGCGACGATTGCTGTTGGATGCGCAGGATGGCGCAACAGCCGAGGAATTGCAGTCGCGCCTGGAAGCCGGCCTGTCGGGGTTCAAGCAGGGTTTTGCCGAAGCGAAGGAAAAGCTGGAAGCCCTGAATATGCTGACTCCCGGCGTAGCGGCAGATATTGGTCGCACCTACGATCTGGTCACAGAAGGTATTGAAGCGCTGAGGGCGAAATTTATTCCGGAATTGCTACCCCAAGCGCCCGCGCCAAACACTTCTTCCACTTCGGTCACTTCCCAGGCTATTGCCGGTCGTTACGACTATATGGCCAATAGCCGTTTTGAGTTTGAGCTGGTAACCGCCGAAGGCGACAGGGTTAGTATTTATGCCTCCAGCTTGACGCAGTCCTCCTATTCATACGCGGCTGCTGTGAGTGAATCATCTGATGGCAGCAGCAGTGCAGTGGCATTTCAGGCAAGTCAAAGCCATGCTGTCAACGCCAGCTGGCGTGTGGAGGGCGATCTCAACGAATCGGAACTGGGGGCCATAGGTGCACTGCTTGAAAGGCTGGACAAACTTTCGCGTGAATTTTTCCAGGGCAATCTGAGTGAAGCTTTTAACCAGGCTCTGTCACTGGGATACGATGAAAAGCAGATTGTAAGTTTTTCCCTGAATCTTACTCAGATTGAAGTTCAGCGTGTACAGACCAGTTACCGTGCGGTGAGCGCAAATGACCCGGCTCCTCAGGAGCTCAATGATCTCCGTCCTCTGGGGCATTTTGCTCGTCATCTGCTGGATCTGATGGACTCTCTGCCAGAGGTTCGGGAACCGCGGCAACTGCTGCTGGACGTAGCTGAAAAAATGCTGGCAAATACTGAAACTGAAGGCTCGCAACCGGGAGAAATTTTCAGAAGCTTTATCGAGCGCCTGCTCGACATTCTTGATCACTGATCCCTCGTACTGACACGCGAACAACTGATAAACTGGCAGCAATTTTTTGTGGATGCTTGCCATGGATATCTATTTTTACACTACCTCTGCCTGCCATCTTTGCGACAAGGCCGAAGCACTGCTTTGGCCTCTTGTCGAACCTCATATGAACCTTCACAAAATAGATATTGCTGATTCCGAGTCACTGGTGGGGGCTTACGGTTTGCGTATTCCTCTGCTGGTGTGTGATGGAAGGGAACTGGGCTGGCCTTTTGATCAGGAACAACTGGCTGATTTTCTCGCTATCAGGCAATAGCTTTTATACCGGCAGTTTCTGCAGTACTGGCAACCCACTTGAGTGAATCCAGATAAATACGAGACAGCAAGCTGTCTTCAAGGCGGTGGTTGTTGAGGTATCGCCAGTCTATCTTTTCCCATTCGGCGCGCTCATAGTGCTCAACTATGTCCAGCACCTTGCCTTCTTCACCCAGGTGGTGGAGCAGGGCGTCTTTCAGGTTGGAGCTCAACGAAATGGATTCGAGCAGTTCATCCAAAGGCGCGTCCATAAAGGCGTCCAGAGTCGACAGGAGCCCAACCGTAAAAAAACTGTCATGACGCTGACGCGGATTGATCTGATGGGCAATCATCTCGCACATGCGCGCGCGCGTGAGTGCGGAAATACTGAGTTCCAGAGGCTTGTCCCCAAGATTAGCCATGGCGAGCAGATTCACCCAGTTTCGGATGATATTGAGTCCCAGCAGAGTAATTGCCTGACGTAGGGATTCTATAGTGCGCGGCAGCGCAAAAGCGGCTGAGTTCACCAGACGCAGAAGCTTGTAACTGAGCGCTGGGTCGCGCGCAATCAGCTTTTCGATATGATCTATGGGTACATCGGGGTCGTGCAGCGCGCTCATCAACTGCAGGACAGCCTGCTTGTTTTCTGCCACACGTCTGCCGTGAATAACCTTGGGATGAGCAAGAAAATATCCCTGAAACAAATCAAACCCCATTTCCTTGCACTGCGCAAAGACGTCGTGGGTTTCCACTTTTTCGGCCAGCAGGGTAATTCCCAGTGACTTGATGCGCTCAACATGAGTTTCGAGTTGTGCACCCGATAATGCCAGCAGATCCAGCTTGACGATATCCGCATAGGCGAGCAGGGCTTCGGTTTCATCGTTAAGCACAAAGTCATCCAGTGCTATGGTGTAACCCTGATTGCGGAGATCACGCAGGCTGTGCAGCAGCTTTCCATCGACCAATTGCCCTTCAAGCACTTCAATCACCAGTTGCCGGCGATCAAAAGGCGGGGGATTGATTAACAGATTGCGGGTGAAATTGATAAAGGCCTGATGTCTGCCTACCACTGAATCTATCGAAAGCTCGGTAAAACTGTGCAGCAGCACCTGGGAGCTGGCTCTGTCGTCGTGGGCTGACAATCCTTCGCTCAGCGCAGCAGATCGGCACAACAACTCATAGGCGACAACCTGGATTTTGCGGTTGAAGATCGGCTGTCGTGCAAGCAGTGGCATCAGCGAGGACATGGCCCAGTATCCATTCAGGCGAGAGACTTGTGATTCTAGCTGTTTAAAAAGCTCAGTCAAAAGAGCGCGTAATCAAAAACCTGCTTTGGCTTCATCCTGAGTGACCAACGGGTGCTTGGCGCCGGTTCTATAGGCGTAGATCACGGAAAAAGACAGAACATTCTGGACATAACCACGGGTTTCCTGAAAGGGAATGGTTTCAATCCAGATATCGTAGGGCAGCTTGGCGTCTTCCTTGGTCAGCCACTGGCGCACCCTGTGGGGACCAGCGTTGTAGGCCGCAGCGGCCAGAATGCGGTTGCCGCCAAACTGGCCCAGCAACTGGTTCAGATAGCGGCTGCCGAGAGCAATATTCTTCTCCGGTTGAAGAAGATCTGCGGGCGAAAAACTGAGTCCGGAAGAACGCGCTGTCTGCTTGGCGGTAGCAGGCATCAGCTGCATCAGGCCTGTGGCACCCACCGGGGAGCGGGCATCAGGTGTGAAGGCGCTTTCCTGCCGTGCAATGGCATAGAGAAGCAGAGGGTTGATGGCAGTGGCTTCGGCTGCCTGTGATACCTGCTCCTGATAGGCGAGGGGGAAGCGCACCTGCAGATCATCCCAGTGCTGGGCATCGACCATGGCCTGAATACCCTGGCGGTGCCAGCCCCAGCGATTGGCCAGTCTGCCCGCAGCGACTTTTTCTTCGGTCTGCATTTGACGGGTGGTGTGGTACCACTCGCGATTCGCTGAAACAATCTGCCCCAGCACATAAAACTCGCGCGCGCGCTGAATGCCCGGATGAGCTTCCACCTGGGCCACCAGCTCATCTGAAATGGGCATAGGTCTGTCCATCAGGCCATATTCATAGCCCAGTTTGTCTGCGGCGAGAAAACCGTAAAAATTGCGCTGGGGAGCCAGGCTGACATACAAATCCCTTGCAGAGCGGCCGTTGAGTTCAAGAATGTTGAGCGCTTCCATGGTGCGCGCGTGCCAATAGGTCCAGCGCTCTGAGTCCTGCAGTTCCTGCGGCAGGCGCGCTATCCATTCGTAAACCTTTTCCCAGTCCTGACGGCGCAGCGCTTCGCGAATCATCCGCTCCGTCAGATCCGAACGGGTGATTTCGGTCAGATTGGACAGAAGCTGCTCGGCAGCTTCCGTGTGCTGCTGACCTATAAGGCGGGAAGCCAGTTGATATTGAACTTCTTTCCGTTCCTGATCGCTGAACAGCTGCTGTGCATCATAGCCGCGCCAGAGCTTCAGGGCGGCAAGTGAATCCTGACGTGCGAGCTTGTGCAGGCCGTAGAGGATCACCTCGCGCATCTGCGCAGACTGGGCAGAAAACTTCTGGGTCTGACTCAGCAGGCGCGGGTTGGCATCGGTTTCGCGCAACAGCTGGGCCAGTTTCTGCTCGGCTGGCGGCAGTTGTCGCTCCAGCCAGGAGGCGAGGCTGCGGTTGCCCTTGGTCAATGCCTTGAGGTGTCTTTCCCAGATAAGTTGAGGCGTCAATCTGCCGGCATCTATCCACTGGGCAAATACAGGATCACAGGCCTTGTCCTGGGAGCGATCTATGTTCCACAGAGATTCCACCTCATCCAGTGCTGTCAGATCACCGGTTTTGAGGCGAGCCTGAAGCGCGTGACAGGCCAGCTCGGCATCCTTGGCGAAACGTGGATGATAAAAAAGACGGTATTGATCCCATTGCTGTTGGCTGGCCAGTGCACGCAGCCAGCGCTGGGCCAGTTTATCTGCCAGATAGGAGTCGGGATAACGCTCCAGAAAGGATTCAACCTCTGCTCTTGGCAGACGATTGAGCTTGCGCTCCAGCTCTTCGTATTCGAGATAGGGAAATAGCGGATAATCCGTGAGTTTGGCTTTGAGCTGACGATACTGGGTGAGCTGGTTCAGACTGAGCGCCTTTTGCGCTGCTGCATAATCCTTGCGCTCCTGGGTGCGATCTGGGGCGGCAAAAGCTTCCAAACAGAAACTTAATACGAGAAAAACCAGGACAAACTGCCAGGACAGACGCCAGGAATTGGGATTTTGACAAACTACACCCATGAAAACCTCGGATGGTAATTCAGCAAGCGCTCTTTACCGGTATTTGTCTGGGGGAGGAGCCCTGACCGCAAACAGGGTATGATGCGCGCGCTCGGCTTGGGAAAAACCATCCAGAGCATAGCAGCCCGCCGCTGCAGTCGCCAGCCTCTGCGTACTTTACCTGGATTCTTAAGTAGTTTTTTTATGTCTTTGATAAAAATTGAGAAAGCTCGACTGACCTATGGCCTGCAAATACTCCTGGATCAGGTGGATCTCACCATCGAAAAAGGGCAGCGCTTGTGTCTGATCGGCCGCAACGGTGCCGGAAAATCCAGTTTGATGAAGGTACTGGCCGGAGAAGTGGATCTGGACGCCGGCAATCTGGTCAAGCAACCGGGTATCCGTATTGCTCGCCTTGAGCAGGACCTTCCCCAAGCTGATGAACAGCGCGTCTATGACATGGTTGCCGATGGTCTGGGAAATCTTGGCGCCTGCCTCGCTGAGTACAAATCTCTTCTGGCTTCTGCCCAGAATGCCGAAACCCAGGCGCGGTTGGCTGAGTTGCAACAACAGATTGAGCGGGAAGACGGCTGGATGTTGCAGCAGCGTGTCGACGAGATACTTTCGCGCCTGGAATTGCCCGGCGAGAAGTTTATGCGTGAACTTTCCGGAGGGTGGCGGCGCAGGGTTGCTCTGGCCAGAGCGCTGGTTTCTTCTCCGGATCTTCTGCTGCTCGACGAGCCCACCAACCATCTGGATATAGCCGCCATTGCCTGGCTTGAAAATTATCTGCAGAGCTATCGCGGTGCGCTGGTGTTTATCACCCACGACCGGGCCCTGCTGCGCGCGCTGGCCACTCATATTGCGGAACTGGACAGAGGCACTCTGCGCTACTGGGCAGGCAGCTACGACACTTATCTCACCCATAAAGAGCAGCTACTGGCCGATGAGGCGCGGCACAATGCACTGTTCGACAAGAAGCTGGCCGAAGAGGAAGCCTGGATTCGTCAGGGAATTAAAGCCCGCCGTACTCGTAACGAGGGCAGGGTTAGGGCGCTGAAAGCTCTGCGTCTGGAGCGCAGTCAGCGGCGTGAATTACAGGGCAAGGCGAGTTTTACTCTGGCATCCGGCGATCAGTCGGGCAAACTGGTGGCTGAACTGGATAACGTGAGTTACCGCTATGGCGACAAACCCATACTGCAAAACTTTTCCACGCGTATCATGCGCGGTGATCGCATAGGTCTGATAGGTGCCAACGGTGCTGGCAAATCAACATTGCTCAAAATCATTCTGGGTGAGTTGCAACCACAGAGCGGCAGTGTTCGTTTGGGGACCAATTTGCAGATTGCCTACTTTGATCAACTGCGTGATCAGCTGGATCTGGACAAAAGCGCTGTCGATAACGTTGCCGAAGGGCGGGAATTTATCGATCTCAACGGCCAGTCGCGTCACATCTATTCCTATTTGAGTGATTTTCTGTTTACAGGTGAGCGGGCGCGCACGCCTTTGCGGGCTTTATCCGGTGGTGAGCGCAATCGTGTCTTGCTCGCCCGTCTCTTCAGCAAGCCGGCCAACCTGCTGGTGCTGGACGAACCCACCAACGATCTAGATGTGGAAACTCTCGAACTCTTGGAAGAATTGCTTTCCAACTACGACGGCAGTGTGCTTCTGGTCAGCCACGATCGCGCCTTCCTCAATAATCTGGTTACCAGCGTTATTGCCTTTGAAGGTCGAGGGCAGGTGATGGAATATGTTGGTGGCTACGACGACTGGGTGCGTCAGGGTGGTCGCTGGACTGAACCTGAAGCGCAAAAGCCTGTGGAGCCGCAAAAGAAAACCGTTGAAGACACAGATACCAAAGGACCTCAGCGCAGCAAAAAACTGAGTTACAAGTTGCAGCGGGAATTTGATGAATTACCGGCGAGAATTGAGCAGCTGGAAGTACAGCAGGCCGAATTGGAAGCGGAAGTTAATGCGCCTGATTTTTATCAGCAACCTCAGTCCCACATAGATCAACGACTCGCACTACTGGCAAAGATCAGCGCAGAACTGGAAGCCTGTTTTGAGCGCTGGGCTGAGCTGGAAGACATGCAGATGGGAGGTTGAAGCCAGGGTTTATTCCTGGCTCGCCGGCTTTTCCGCTTCAGGTGCATTGACGCGAATGGCCAGTACATCGCAGAGAGCGCCGTGCAAAACACTGTTTGAAGTGGAACCGAGCAGGAGGGCAAAGCCTTTGCGCCCGTGACTGCCGACAATAATCAGATCAGCATTTTGTTGTTTTGCCAGAAAATGTAATTCGTTGGCGGGTTGACCGATCAGAATATGCTGTTGCTGAATTGGATAACTTGAGCCCTTGGCCAGTCGCTGAAGTTCAGCTTCTGCTTTTACCTGCAATTGCTCCTGAACTTCAGAAAGGTCGACAGGCATATCACCACCGTACGCAAAGGTGATGGGTTCAATCACGTGAGCCAGGCTTAGTTTCGCATTGCAGGCGCGAGCAAGTTCCGCTGCCTTGCAGATAACCTGAGGGGATTCTTCCGAAAGATCTACACCAACGAGGATATGGCGATAAAGACAGGGATTGCTGGTTGATGTCATGATGGCGCTTCTCGTTACATGCAAAAGTTAGATGTTCAGATTGAAACACTAATTTTCAGAAATGGTGTGATGCAATGGTGTAATCCCTCCCCAGGTTTTTGTATTTATCTGCCGCAATTCCATGCTATCCCGGAAGATGATGCCAGGTGGGAAAATGGCTCTGCCACATGGGGCGTCATCAGTTTCGCTCTATCTTACATAGGGGTATAGGCTAATACAACCTGACGGGCAGAGAGTGAACAGGGCAAACCTGACAAGGAATTTCAGGTGCGGTAATGATCATTTTGGCTCAGGCGAAAACAGAGAAAGGCTTGGTAAGCCTTGTGTGAACCTGCAATGAATCCGGTCAGAGAGGAGTAAATAATGAATTGGTGGGTAATTGCACTGATCCTGGGGTCAGTGGCGCTGATTGTCGGGCCAATAATGATGATGCAGCCCAACAGTGCGCAGCGCTATCAGGAAGCCTTGCGATCCAGGGCCTATCAGGCTGGTTTGCGCGTCAGAGTCCAGACTCTTCCGCAGCAATCGACCGATCTGGAAGCGCCTCTGCCCATGCCTGTTTACTACTTGCCGCGCGGTCCCGAGTGGGAAGCGGGCGACTGGCTGCTGCTCAGGGCTGCCTATGCACATGAGGCCCATTTTCACGATGACTGGGTGTGGCAGGGAACGGGAAGGCCGGATGCCCGGGAACTGCAATGGCTGGATAAGGGTTTGCCCCAATTACCCCCATCGGTAAAGGCACTGGGGGGGTCGGCTATGGGTGTGGGTTGCTACTGGACAGAAAGGGGTGGGGAGGAAGCGCTTTCTCAGATCACGGAGTTTCTGCTTTCCTATCCCGGGGTGGAACCGGCTAAGCCTGATGCTCATCCGGCATTAGATCGACGCTAAGATGTTCCCGGTTGCCGCCGAGAATTTCGCCCAGTTCCTTGATCATGCGCATGCGCCGAGGGTCCGGGTGTATGGACTCGATCAGCAGGTTCTGCGCCTTCTGGTAAAAGGCATGGGCTGAAAAAACGTCCTTGCGTTCGGTGGCCTTGTGTCCCTGACTGATATAGGAAGTGACGCTCACCATCAACCGCGCCCAGGTCAGTTCAGACAGGTAGATATCCAGTTCTTCCTCTGGCAGTCGCCCCCGGCTGTAGCGGTAGCGCAGTATCTTTATCGCTTCATTTATATAGTGCTGGGTTTGGGCTATCTGCAGGTCAGATTCCCTTACATAACTGGTGATGGGCCTGTCTCTGCCGCTGGCCAGCGCTTCGCCCCTTTCCTCGACATTTTTGAGGCTGGCTTCCAGATGCTCGGTACTCTCGGATTCCAGTGCCAGGATGGCATTCAGCAGCTCAAGAATCTCATCGTTGATCTGCTTGAGGATAAGGCGATTAGGCAAAACCAGCTCCAGCGCGGCTATCACCTCTTCCAGGTTGCTGACCTGCAGCTTCAATCTGCGTTGCTGCAGGCGTTTCAGGCCTCGCCGCTCCTGAACCCGATTGATCAGGCTCACCAGAATCAGGGTGATAATCAACACAATGCCTAATAGTGCGATGGAAATCATTCACAAAACCCAAAAATATATATAAATCAAATGGTTATTGCTCTCAGTTAAGGTTGTGTGGCGAGACGGACCGGTAAGTGACCAAGCTCTAAAAACCGATGACCTCCAGCTGCTCTTGTCCAAGTTCAGCTTGACCCTGGTCAAATCCCGACATATATATGCGCTCCTTATTGGCATTTTAGCCCCTCTTTTGGCGCATTTATTACTTTCTTGACAGTCGTCGGGCAGGGGGTTTGCCTGTATACACTATTCAGATTCTTGCAGACAGTGAGTCTTTCATGGGTAAGTCCTTAGTTATTGTCGAGTCGCCAGCAAAGGCCAAAACCATCAACAAGTACCTCGGCAGCGATTTTGTTGTTAAGTCCAGTATTGGCCATATCCGGGACCTGCCCACCAGCGGCGGAGCAAAACCCGTGGATACCAAGGAACGGGCCAAGCAGGCAGCGGCAACACGCAAGATGTCTGCTGATGAAAAGGCCCGTTATCAGGCACAGAAAGGCCGCCAGCAGTTGATCAACAGAATGGGTATTGACCCGGACAATAACTGGGAAGCCCATTATGAAATTCTCCCTGGAAAAGAGAAGGTTGTAGAGGAACTCAAAAAACTGGCGGAAAAAGCCGATACCGTGTACCTCGCAACCGACTTGGATAGAGAGGGGGAGGCCATAGCCTGGCATTTGCGCGAGGCGATTGGTGGAGATTCGCAGCGTTATCGCCGCGTGGTATTTAATGAAATTACCAAAACCGCCATTCAGAACGCATTCAAAAGCCCTGGCCCCATAGATCAAAACCGTGTGGATGCGCAGCAGGCCCGTCGTTTTCTGGACAGGGTGGTGGGTTATATGGTGTCCCCGCTTTTGTGGGAAAAGGTTGCTCGTGGTCTTTCTGCCGGCCGCGTCCAATCCGTTGCCCTGCGTCTGGTGGTAGAGCGTGAGCGGGAAATCCGTGCCTTTGTGCCGGAAGAGTTCTGGACGCTTCATGCCGACCTCAAGGCGTCCAAGGGAGAAGCGGTCCGCTTTGAAGTGAAGAAGCAGGGCGAAAACAATTTCAAGCCTCTGAATGAGGCCGACGCCATGTCGGCGGTGTCACTGCTGCAAAATGCCAGCTATGAAGTTGTAAGTCGCGAGGACAAACCTACCCAATCCAAACCCACTGCACCATTTATTACATCGACGCTGCAACAGGCAGCCAGTACCCGTCTGGGATTTGGTGTCAAGAAAACCATGATGATGGCCCAGCGGCTCTATGAGGCGGGCTATATCACTTACATGCGAACCGACTCCACCAATCTGAGTCAGGAGGCCGTCGAGGCCTGCCGCGAGCACATATTCAAGAACTTCGGTAAAAACTATCTGCCATCGCAACCGCAGGTCTATTCCAGTAAAGAGGGCGCGCAGGAAGCGCACGAAGCCATTCGTCCATCCAATGTGGATCTGCTACCCAATCAGTTGAGTGGCATGGAGCGCGATGCCGAACGCCTTTACACGCTGATTTGGCAACAATTTGTCGCCTGCCAGATGACGCCCGCCGAATACACCAGCACCTCGGTAGTCGTCAAAGCGGGCGATTTTGAATTGCGCACTCGTGGCCGCGTGATCAGATTTGATGGCTTCACTCGTGTTTTGCCGCAACAGGTTAAAAAGGACGAAGACATAGTCCTGCCGGAAATGAAAGTGGGCGAGCAGTTACCCTTGATCAAACTGCATCCGGAACAACACTTCACCAAACCGCCAGCGCGCTACAGTGAAGCCAGTCTGGTCAAGGAGCTGGAAAAACGTGCCATAGGTCGCCCTTCCACCTATGCCTCCATAATTTCCACCATTCAGGAACGCGGTTACGTGCGCTTGGAAAACCGTCGTATTTACGCTGAAAAAATGGGTGACATAGTCACCGAGCGACTGGTGGAAAGTTTTGATGATCTGATGGACTACGGTTTTACCGCCAACATGGAAGAGGCTCTCGACCAGGTCGCTCAGGGGGGCAAGAATTGGCGCGAGCTGCTGGACGAGTTTTATGCCGGCTTTACCAAAAAGCTGGAGCAGGCCCAAAGCAAGAATAGCGGCATGCGCGCCAATGATCCAACCGACACGGATATTCCCTGCAATCTCTGCGGCAGACACATGCAGATTCGCACAGGAACTACCGGCGTGTTTCTCGGCTGTTCAGGCTACGCACTGCCACCCAAGGAGCGCTGCAAAAACACCATGAATCTGGTGTCTGGTCACGAGGTAATAGATGCGGACCTGGATGAAGAGGAAGCCGAAACTCGCGCTCTAAGAGCCAAGCTGCGCTGCAAACTGTGTAATGCGGCGATGGACAGCTATCTGCTCGACGAAAAACGCAAGCTACATATCTGTGGCAACAATCCGGATTGTCCGGGTTATCAGGTAGAGCAGGGCAGTTTCAAACTCAAGGGCTACGAAGGGCCGACGCTTGAGTGCGACAAGTGCGGCAGTGAAATGCAGCTTAAGACAGGGCGTTTTGGCAAGTACTTCGGCTGCACCAACAGCGAATGTAAAAATACCCGCAAGCTGCTCAAAAATGGCGAAGCGGCTCCACCGAAAGTGGAACCCGTGGCCATGCCCGAACTTCGCTGTCAGAAGGTGGACGATCACTATGTGTTGCGGGATGGCGCGTCAGGATTGTTCCTCGCCGCCAGTCAATTCCCCAAGAATCGCGAGACCCGTGCGCCTCTGGTGGAAGAACTGCTGCCTTACAAGGACAAGATAGATCCCAAATATCACTTCCTGCTGTCAGCTCCGGTCAGCGACCCACAGGGAAACAGGGCGATCATTCGCTTCAGTCGTAAAACCAAGGAGCAGTATGTGCAGACAGAAGTGGATGGCAAGGCCACCGGCTGGAAAGCCTTCTACCAAAATGGTAAATGGGTTTCCAAATCCTAGATGACCGCAGCCCTGTGGGGCTGCTCCCTTAGGGGCATTTCATGAGTCGTAAAAGCCTCTCACTGGTCAATCAGAAGCTCACCCACGCCCGTCTGCTGCTGGCACAGCTGAAGCATGCCGAAGGCGTGCTCGCCAATGCGCTGGCCGAGTCGGTGGTGGGGCAGCTGGCCTGTGCCTATCGTCACTATCTGCGCGAACTGGCAGAGGCATATCAGGTTCGCGTTCCGGGGGGCATTGTTAGTGAGGCTGATTTGACATCGGCTCTGCTGGCACTTAACAAGCAGCCGACGGAGGCCCAGGAGCTGGTTGACCTACGCGCCCGTCCCGATTCCTGGGTGTCGGAACTGCAACTTGCCTATGAACAGCTCTGGCGTACTCCCGCCCAGTCTGTGCCTCCGCGGGAATCCGCCGGTTTGATCCCCCTTGTTCCTATGGATACCGAGCCGCTGGCTCTTTCTGTAGAGCGACTCAGTCTGTGGTATGAAAGCTTTATCGATATGATCCAGCGCCACCGGGAAACCAGCGCCGAGTGGTAGTTACCTCCGGATTTGTTGATCCGCCTTTGTTGAACCACTAACACGACTGTGGCACAATCAGCACCCTTCGCGCCCAGGCGCCGCCTGATATTTTGTTTTGTTTATAAAAATCAAAGGGTTAGCGCGATAACTTAGTGCCGGTCTCCTTGCGAGTCGTGCATGCGGTCGTGGTGGAATTGGTAGACACACCAGGTTTAGGTTCTGGCGCCGCAAGGTGTGAGAGTTCGAGTCTCTCCGACCGCACCATAAGTGAACATTGAACACAAATTCGAGCTCATAGCTCTCACCCCGATGTCATACATCGTCTGTTATTTCACGAGGAACATATGCAGGTTTCAATTGAAACGACTTCTGGTCTTGAACGCCGCCTGACAATTGGCGTCCCGGCAGAGCAGATAGAAAGCGAAGTCGAAAAGCGCCTTAAGCAAGCAGCCCAGAATGTGCGCATCAACGGTTTCCGTAAAGGCAAGGTTCCCATGAATATAGTGCGCCAGCGTTTTGGCGCCGGTGTTCGTCAGGAAGTGGTTGGTGATGTCATCAGCCGCTCTTTCCATGAGGCCGTTATCCAGCAACAAATCAAGCCTGCTGGTCAACCCAGCATCCAGCCCAAGCAACTGGCTCCAGGCAAGGATCTGGAATATGTTGCGACTTTCGAAGTTTATCCCACTGTTGAGCTGGCCGACTTCAGCGCTTACGAAATCACTCGCGTAAAAGCCGAAGTTACCGAAGCCGATATCGACAACATGATCGAAGTGCTGCGCAAGCATCAGGCCACCTGGAAAGAGGTGGATCGCGCTGCCGCTGACGGTGATCAGGTGACCATTGATTTTGTGGGCACCAAAGATGGTGTTGAGTTTGCCGGTGGCAAGGCAGAAGGTCACAAACTGGTTCTCGGCTCCAAATCCATGATCCCAGGCTTTGAAGAAGGCATTGTGGGCATGAAGGCCGGTGAAGAGAAAGTAGTTTCAGTCAAGTTCCCCGATGACTACCATGCCGAGGAACTGAAAGGCGCTGACGCTGAATTCAAGATCACTCTCAAGCAAGTTGCAGAAATGGAACTGCCTGAGCTGAAGAAAGAATTCTTCGTCAAATTCGGCGTGGAAAAGGGTGGTGAAAAGCAGTTCCGCAAAGAAGTTAAGGCCAATATGGAGCGCGAACTGAGTAATGCTATCAAGGCTAAAGTCAAATCTCAGGTAATGGATGCGCTGCTGGCTTCTCACAAAACCGAACTGCCCAAGGCGCTGGTTGCCAACGAAATCCAGGTTCTGCGTCAGCAGATGCTGCAGCGCTTTGGCGGTCAGCAGCAGAACTTTGATGTCAAGAGCCTTCTCCCTGACACCATGTTCCTGTCGGATGCGGAGCGTCGCGTGGCGCTGGGTCTGATCGTCGGCGAAATTATCAAGACTGCCAAGCTGAAGCCCGAAGCCAAGCGCGTCAAGGCTATGATTGATGAGGTTGCCTCAACTTATCAGGAACCCCAGGAAGTAGTGGAATACTACAACAGCAATCCTGAACTGATGGCAGGCGTCGAATCAGCCGTTCTGGAAGACCAGGTGGTTGACCACATCCTCACAAAAGCCAAGGTCACCGACGAAGAATCCACCTACGACGAAGTGATCAAAGCTCATCCTCAGGCTAGAGCATAATCAGTTGTACAAAAAAGCCGCAATCTCCTGGAGATTGCGGCATGTCCCGCCTCAAATTTCCGTTCCAGACTGGCGCAAGCTCGCCTCACAGGTTAAGCTCATCGGAGTTCAACCCGATACAACTCCAGCTTGATTCTCCAGTAGAAGGACAAAAAAGCACGATGTCTCAGATCTATCACTCAGCCCCTTCACAGATCGTCAACAGCGGTTTGATCCCTATGGTCGTCGAGCAGACGGCACGAGGTGAGCGCTCCTATGACATCTACTCTCGCTTGCTGAAAGAGCGGGTTATTTTCCTGGTGGGTCCCGTTGAGGACTATATGGCTAACCTGGTGGTGGCCCAGCTTCTGTTTCTGGAGGCGGAGAACCCTGACAAGGATATTCACCTGTACATCAATTCTCCCGGTGGATCCGTAACCGCGGGCATGTCGATTTACGACACCATGCAATTTATCAAGCCGGATGTCAGCACCATGTGCATTGGTCAAGCCTGCAGTATGGGCGCCTTCCTCCTGACTGCCGGTGCCAAAGGCAAACGCTTCTGCCTGCCCAACTCCCGGGTCATGATTCATCAGCCGAGTGGTGGTGCCCAAGGCCAGGCTTCGGACATCCATATTCAGGCTCAGGAAATTCTCAAGATCCGCGCTCGTCTGAACGAGCTCATGGCGTTTCATACCGGACAGTCAGTTGAGAAAATCACTCTGGACACAGAGAGGGACAACTTCATGTCAGCAGCTCAGGCTGTTGAGTATGGTCTGGTCGATTCAGTTATTGAAAAGCGTACCATGGCAACCAAGTAACAAAAAATTCTAAAACATGGTTCTGCATGTAACCTTTTGTTTGAAAGAAGCAATAAATACTTGCAATATCGGGTAAGTACGTAAATATTTACCCATAACTGTATAACGGAGTGGTTTCAATGACTGATCACACCAGTGACGTGGGCGATAAATCAGGAAAGTTGCTTTATTGCTCCTTCTGTGGCAAAAGTCAGCACGAGGTGCGCAAGCTGATTGCGGGCCCTTCAGTCTTTATTTGTGACGAATGCGTCGATCTTTGCAACGATATTATTCGTGAAGAAATCCAGGAAAGCGCTATTGAAGGTGCTTCTGATCGTCTACCCAAGCCCCACGAGATTTCCGCGATTCTCGACCAATACGTCATTGGTCAACAACGCGCCAAAAAAGTACTGGCCGTCGCTGTATACAACCATTACAAGCGTCTGCGTGTTGGCGACAAGAGCAAAGACAAAGAGCCAGTTGAATTAGGCAAAAGTAACATTCTGCTGGTGGGACCAACCGGCAGTGGTAAAACCCTGCTGGCCGAAACTCTGGCGAGATTGCTGGATGTGCCTTTCACTATTGCTGACGCAACCACTCTGACGGAGGCAGGTTATGTCGGTGAAGACGTTGAAAACATCATTCAAAAGCTGTTGCAGAAATGCGATTACGATGTTGAAAAGGCCCAGCAGGGCATTGTCTACATTGATGAAATCGACAAGATTTCCCGCAAATCCGACAACCCTTCCATCACTCGCGATGTGTCAGGTGAAGGTGTTCAGCAAGCACTGCTCAAGCTAATTGAAGGTACTGTTGCCTCTGTCCCTCCCCAGGGTGGACGCAAGCATCCACAGCAGGAGTTCCTGCAGGTAGACACTTCCAATATATTGTTTATCTGTGGCGGTGCCTTTGCCGGTCTGGACAAGGTAATCCGTGAACGCTCCGAGAAAGGCGGAATTGGCTTCGGGGCCGAGGTTAAGAGCAAGGACGACAAGCGCAATTTTGGCGAAACTCTGCATGACCTCGAGCCGGAAGATCTGGTGCGTTATGGCCTGATTCCTGAATTTGTTGGTCGTTTACCAGTCATTGCCACTTTGGATGAGTTGGACAAAGCCGCCCTGATCCAGATTTTGACCGAGCCGCGCAATGCATTGACCAAGCAGTATGGCCGCCTGTTTGAAATGGAAGGGGTAACTCTGGATTTCCGTTCTGATGCTCTGGAGGCTGTTGCCCAGAGAGCTATGGAGCGTAAAACCGGTGCTCGCGGCCTTCGTTCCATCATGGAAAATGTATTGCTGGATACCATGTATCGTATTCCTTCGGAAGAGGGCGTGGTCAAAGTAGTGGTTGATGAATCAGTCATTAAAGGCGAAGCAGAACCTTTGCTGGTTTACGAGAATATCGAAAAACCAGCCAGAGTAGCTAAAGAAGATTAACGTTTAAAAATCGTTAGCATTATTCGAAAAGGCGCCAATCGGCGCCTTTTTCGTTTTTTTCAAAACCCCGCTTGTATTTCCCCGGTTTCGCCCCCAATCTTAGTGCAGACCTGAATTTTCCAGGTACCTGTATGATGAGGGCGCCTTCATGGATCACCAAGACGTAAACTCCCCCGAGACCTTCCAACTCCCATTGCTGCCGCTAAGGGATGTTGTGGTTTATCCCCACATGGTAACGCCTCTGTTTGTCGGGCGCGGCAAGTCTATCGAGGCCCTTGAGCAGGCGATGAAAAGCGACAAGCAGGTTTTGCTTGTCGCTCAGAAAAACCCTGCCAACGACAATCCCACAAGTGAAGATGTCTACTCGCTGGGAACCATAGCTTCAGTACTACAGCTGCTGAAACTTCCCGATGGCACTGTAAAGGTACTGGTGGAAGGCGGCAGCAGGGCACAAATTCTCGAAATTGAAGATCTTGAAACCCATTTCCGCGCCAACGTATCGATTATCACCGAATCCAGCGTGCCCCCACCGGAGTCTGATGCTCTGATCCGGGCGACGCTCACTCAGTTCGAACAGTACGTCAATTTGAGCAAGAAGGTTCCGACCGAGGTCATAACCTCCCTGTCGGGTATAGATGACATTGGTCGCCTGGTAGACACGGTAGCGGCGCACATGGCTCTGGAACTGGCGCAAAAGCAAGCGATTCTCGAAATGTCGGATGTCCGCGAACGGGTAGAGCATTTGCTGGGGCTCATGGAATCTGAAATGGATGTGTTTCAGGTCGAGAAGAAAATTCGTGGGCGCGTCAAAAAACAGATGGAGAAAAGTCAGCGCGAGTATTACCTCAATGAGCAGATGAAGGCTATTCAGAAGGAGTTGGGTGAACTCGGTGAGGATGTGAATGAAGTTGACGAGCTGGAAAACCGCATAGGCGCCGCGGGCATGCCAAAAGAGGCAGAGGAAAAAGCGCGCGCAGAACTTCACAAACTGAAAATGATGTCTCCCATGTCTGCCGAGGCGTCAGTCTTGCGCGCCTATATTGACTGGATGCTCAAGGTACCCTGGAAAAAACGCAGCAAGGTACGTCATGACCTAGCTCGTGCAGAAGCTGTGCTTGAAAAAGATCACTTCGGCCTGGAAGAGGTCAAGGAGCGTATCCTTGAATATCTGGCGGTACAGCAACGCGTGAAAAAAATTAAGGGCCCGATTCTTTGTCTTGTTGGCCCACCGGGCGTTGGTAAAACCTCTCTCGGCGAATCCATTGCCCGAGCGACCAATCGTGAGTTTGTACGCATGGCATTGGGTGGTGTGCGTGATGAGGCAGAAATTCGCGGGCACAGACGTACCTATATAGGCTCTCTGCCAGGGAAGTTGATTCAGAAAATGGCAAAGGTCGGAGTAAAAAATCCCCTGTTTTTGCTGGATGAAATCGACAAGATGGGCATGGATAACCGCGGAGATCCTGCATCCGCGCTCTTGGAAGTACTGGATCCGGAGCAGAACAATCACTTCAACGATCACTATCTTGAAGTGGACTACGACTTGTCTGATGTGATGTTTGTCTGTACATCCAACTCCATGAATATTCCTGGTCCACTGCTGGATCGTATGGAAGTGATCAGGATTCCTGGATATACGGAAGATGAGAAGCTCAATATTGCGCAGCGTTATCTCATTCCCAAACAGCTGAAGGCAAATGGATTGACCGAACGTGAGATAGATATAGCGCCCGAAGCCATTCGCGACATTATTCGCTACTACACACGTGAGGCTGGTGTGCGCGGATTGGAACGAGAGATTGCCAAGCTATGCCGTAAGGTGGTGACTCGCCATGTCAAATCAGGCAAAACGACCGCTGACCGTATTGACTCTTCTGTACTTGAAGATCTTTTGGGTGTACGCAAATTTGACTTTGGTCGCGCTGAAGACAGAGATCAGATTGGGCAGGTGACCGGGCTGGCCTGGACCCAGGTTGGCGGAGAGCTTTTGACCATTGAATCTTCTGCCATGAGCGGTAAGGGGCGGATGATCAAAACCGGCTCTCTGGGAGATGTGATGCAGGAGTCTATCCAGGCGGCACTTACCGTTGTGCGCTCTCGTGCTCAAAGTTTGGGTATAGCGCCGGATTATCACGAGAAGGTCGATATCCATATTCACGTACCCGAAGGTGCAACACCTAAGGATGGCCCCAGCGCGGGTATAGGTATGTGTACTGCCATGGTGTCAGTATTGACCGGGATTCCGGTTAAGGCCGATGTCGCCATGACGGGTGAAATTACCCTGAGGGGTGAGGTGCTGCGTATTGGCGGTTTGAAGGAAAAGCTTCTTGCAGCTCATAGAGGGGGTATCAGAACTGTCATCATCCCGGCGGATAATGAGCGGGATCTCAAGGAGATTCCGAACAATATCAAAGAGGATTTAACTATCAGACCGGTTAAATGGATAGATGAAGTCTTGCAGATTGCTTTGCAACACATGCCTAAACCCTTGTCTGATGAGGAGTTTCGGGCACTGCAAAAAGAGGCTGAAAAGGCTGAGGCGTCAAACCGCATCAGTACCCATTGACCCTCTTATAGATCAGGGGGTATGCAGGGATGCACACCCGTTCCCGCTCAGTGTTTAACCAGCTCTGAGCAAAAACCAACCAATTGGCCAGGGTAGGTGGACAAAGCTGCAATGTCTCCTTGACCCCTCTAGTGGCAGTTGGTATAAATCGCAGTTCATTTGCTGCGCGGGTTGGTGCAGGGTCGACAACTTGAATCTCAGGGCGTCTGCATTAACAGAAATTTCTGCAACATATAATCAAAAGGGGTTAAGCGTGAATAAAACTGAGCTGATTGAAGCTATTGCCGCATCTGCGGACATTCCTAAAGCGGCAGCTGGTCGTGCCTTGGATGCAGTCGTTGATGGTATTACTAACGCTCTGAAAAACGGTGATTCAGTCGTACTGGTAGGTTTTGGCACTTTTTCTGTTAAAGAGCGTGCTGCCCGTACTGGACGTAATCCGCAAACAGGTAAGGAGATTCAGATTGCAGCCTCCAAAGTGCCTGGATTCAAAGCAGGTAAAGCACTTAAAGACGCAGTAAACTAAGGTTTTCGTCGACATAACGTGCGATCGCAGGATCAAGAAAGGCGCATCAGATGCGCCTTTTTTTATAATAGAATTTGAAGCGAATTGTTTGCTCACAAAGCACGTCGTCACAGACGATACCGCCCAAAAACATGGGCGGTGGCAAGTTAGGAGTTAATTTATGTTGCAAAATATCCGGGACAACTCCAGAGGGCTGATTTCAGGTATTCTGATCGGCTTTCTGGTTGTTCTTTTCGCGATTTCCGGTGCCGAAACGCTATTCAATCGTGATCCGATTGAGCAAAGCGCCGTAAAAGTTAATGGTGAAACATTAACGAAACTGGATGTCGAACGCGCAATCGCCAACCGGCGGCAGCAAATGCAGGAGCGCTATGGCGATTCAATTCCTGCACAATTCCTGACCGATGATCAGTTGCGTGGTCCTGCGATAGATAGCCTGATTGAACGCGCGTTGCTGATTCAGGCAGCCGAACGTGCTGGTCTGGTGGCCAGTGATGCTGAGCTGAACAAGGCTATTCTGTCCACACCCGCTTTTCAAAATGAAGCTGGCGTTTTTGATCCGAGGCGTTATCAAAGTCTGCTTAGCAACTTTCGCTATACACCAAGCACATACAAGAAAGCCATTGGTGAAGATTCAGTGATTAATCAGCTAACCGCTGGTGTCGTTGATACAGGTTTTGTTTCTCCAAACGAACTTGATTTCATCATATCGCTGAATTTTCAGACCCGCGATTTTACTTATTTGACACTTAATGCGGATCTGGTTCGCGATAAAGTCAGTATTTCAGAAGAAGATATTGAGGCTTTCTACTCTGCAAATTCAGCATCATTCACTCAGCCGGAACAAGTGGCTGTGGATTACATCGAATTGAGCGTAGATGGCTTGATAGATTCTATTGAGGTGTCTGAAGAAACGCTTCGTCAGCAGTACGCACAGAATCTGGCGAACTTCCAGAAAGATCCTCAATTTCATGTGGCTCATATTCTGATTGAGTCAAATGACGAGGCAAAAATCAAAGAAGTCTCTGAAAAGCTGGCGCAGGGAGAATCCTTCGAAGAAGTTGCGAGAAACTTCTCTGATGACTTGGGCAGTAAAGACGATGGGGGGGATCTGGGTTATGCTACGGCAAGCGATTTCCCCGACAGCTTTGCATCAGCACTTACAGCCTTGGCAGTAGGTGAGGTTTCTGCAGCGGTGAAAACTGATGCGGGCACCCACTTTATTAAAAAGATTGCAGAGCAGGGCGTAGAGCCACCTTCGTTTGAGGATGAGCGCGAACGCCTCAGCTATCAGATTCGTCGCGAGAGTGCTGAAAGCCAATTTGCCAGCCTTTTGCTGCGTCTCAAGGATCTGTCCTACAACGCTGAAGCTCTTGCCGAAGTAGCGACAGAACTGGGATTGGAAGCAAAAAATACCGGACTCATTTCTCGTGCTGGTGGTCAGGGCATAGCAGCGCAAAGTGCTTTTGTTACCGCCGCTTTCTCCGAAGAAGTATTGGTAGATGGCAACGCCAGTGATGTTATTGAATTGACCCCCAATAGGGTGGTGGTGCTTAAAAAGACACAGTTCAAGGAAAGTTATCTGCGTCCTCTGGAAGAAGTGCGTGAGGATATAGTGGCCAGTCTGACTGTTACCAAGACACAGGAGCTTCTGGCCGAACAGGCGCAGCAGATACAGGCTCAGGTTGAGGCTGGCGATTCTTTACAAGCCATTGCCGAGGAACAGCAGCTGGAGTTTGCAGAACATCAAAAAGTGGGACGCAGCTATCCCAGCGTGAATCCTCAACTTTTGCAGCAGGTTTTTGCCATGTCCGGACCGGAAGATGGCAAACCCCATGTCAAAGCCCTGCCCTTGGGGCAGGACGGTTATGCTGTAGTTGCCTTGACCGCAGTACATAAGGATGTTGATGCCTTGCCTCAGGATCAGAGACAAGCCATTGCCATGCAACTTAACTCTGTCTATGGGCGCAGTGAGCTTCGTGGACTCCAGGCCTATCTGCACGAAGTGGCCAAGATCAAGCGTTAGGTCTCTGTTGGGTAGAAAAAGGCGAGCCAAGTGCTCGCCTTTTTTATTTACGGATATTGATTTACCGGTTGGCCGCGCTGGAGTTTTGTTAAACTCAGCCTGAGTCTGGCGATCAATACAGCCATCGCCTGGTCTAAACGAAAGATTCAATACTGGAATTTGCCATGCCCTCAGGTTTTGGAAGCAAACTGGTTATAGCCATTTCGTCGCGCGCCCTTTTTAATCTGGACGACAGCCATCAGGTTTTTCAGGAGCAGGGGCTGGCAGCCTATGCCCGCTATCAGATAGAACATGAAGACGAGGTGCTGGCACCGGGGGATGCCTTTCCCATGGTGCAGAAGCTACTTGCATTGAACGAGCGTCTGGGGGGCGAGCCAAGGGTTGAGGTGATACTGCTCTCGCGTAACAGTGCTGATACCGGCCTGAGAGTATTCAATTCCATCGAGCATTATGGTTTGAAAATTACCCGAGCCGCTTTCTGTGGAGGCAATTCTCCCTACCGTTATGCTTCCGCTTTTGGCTGCCATCTGTTTCTGTCGACCGAGGGGGGAGATGTACGCCAGGCGCTAAATCAGGGAATCGCAGCCGCCACCCTGATAGCGCCTAAAAACCCTGTGGTACAGGATGATCTGTTGCGCTTTGCCTTTGATGGCGATGCGGTAATTTTCTCTGACGAGGCAGAAAAAATATATAAAAAACAAGGTCTTGAGGCATTTACTGAAAGTGAAAAAGCCTCTGCGCGCCAGCCATTGATGGGAGGGCCTTTCAAGGAGTTTCTGGCCGCGCTGCACGGTTTGCAGGCGGAGTTCGGGGAAGGGCAGTGCCCCATCAGAACTGCACTGGTTACCGCCCGCTCTGCGCCTGCTCATGAGCGGGTTATACGCACCCTTCGCGCCTGGAAGATTCGTATTGACGAGTCCCTGTTCCTCGGTGGTTTGCCCAAGGGAACTTTCCTTAAATCCTATGGTGCCGATGTGTTTTTTGACGACCAACCCCTGCATTGTGAGTCGGCCAGCGAACATGTGCCAACAGGCCACGTACCCCACGGTATCGCCAACGAGGACGTTTGATTCGGCGCCTTCTCCGCTCTCTGGGAGTCCAGCCTTAATTTCTGGTGCTCAGGCGCCCCTTGCAAAAACTATTAAATTTCTGGATATAGTCTAAAGTTATAGCAGTTTCCACGTTTTAGCCGGCATCGTAGGTAGCCTTGGCAAAGAAGTGAACAGGGTCTATTGTTAAAACACATAAACGACTATAGTTTTTATAACGTGATAGAAGGAGCTGGCCCAGAACGCTGGTTTCTTATTCACCCGTTAATAAATCCAGCGAAGGGCCATTCGGAGGGCTTATGAAGCTGCAACAATTACGTTATATCTGGGAAGTTGCCCACCACGACCTGAATGTTTCGGCAACTGCCCAAAGCCTTTATACATCTCAGCCAGGTATCAGCAAGCAGATCCGCCTTCTGGAAGATGAGCTGGGTGTAGAGATTTTCTCTCGTAGCGGCAAGCATCTGACCCGCATTACCCCGGCCGGTGAAGCTATTCTGAAAACCGCCGGCGAGATATTGCGCAAGGTCGAGAGCATCAAGCAGGTCGCCCAGGAGTTCAGCAATGAGCGCAAGGGCAGCCTCTCTATTGCCACTACCCACACCCAGGCGCGCTATGCCTTGCCGCCTGTTATTGGCGCTTTTATCCGTCAATACCCCGAAGTGGCTCTGCATATGCATCAGGGTACACCCATGCAGATATCTGAAATGGCGGCGGATGGCACTGTGGACTTCGCTATTGCGACCGAAGCCATGGAACTCTTTAGTGACCTGATCATGATGCCTTGCTACCGCTGGAATCGCTGCATAGTGGTTCCCAAGGGGCACCCTCTGGCCCAGGTCTCCCGCCTGACTCTGGAAGATGTGGCGAAACACCCCATTGTGACCTATGTGTTTGGTTTTACCGGCCGCTCCAAGCTGGACGAGGCCTTTATCAATCGCGGTCTGGCTCCCAAGGTGGTGTTCACGGCAGCGGATGCGGACGTGATCAAGACCTATGTGCGGCTGGGGCTCGGGATTGGCATTATCGCCCGCATGGCCTATGACGAAACCCAGGATCAGGATCTGGTTGCTCTGGACGCAAGTCATTTGTTCGAGTCCAGCGTCACCAAAATAGGGTTCCGTCGGGGAACCTTCCTTAGGGGCTTTATGTACGACTTTATCGAGAAGTTCGCGCCTCATCTGACCAAAGATCTGGTTAATGAAGCCTTTAATCGTCATTCCCGCGCTGAATTGGACGAGCTTTTCGAAGATATCGAGCTTCCCACCTTTTAATCGTCTTTTTCGCTCTCCATTGACAAAAGCCCTTGTGCCCGAGGATTCTGGCACAAGGGCTTTTTTCATTTAGAGCCATTGGTGTTATTTAATCTATTCGGACAGTCATGAATAAGATTCCTATCGGTGTCAGCCAGTGCTTGTTGGGTGATCAAGTCAGGTTTGATGGCACCCATAAACTCAATACTTATCTGACAGAAGTCTTGGGCGAGTATTTTGACTATCGGCCCTTCTGCCCGGAGATGGCCATAGGCCTGGGTATACCGCGCAAACCCATTCGCATTGTCTCCACGGGCAACAACGATCTGATTCGAGGAGTTTACAACCCGGAACTGGATGTCACTCAGGCGCTGATGCAGGAAGCCGATCAGGTGGCTACAAAACATGGTGATATTTGTGGATACCTCTTTACACAGAGATCGCCCAGTTGTGGAGTCTTTGGGGTCAAGCGCTACGATGTGGATGGCAATCTTCTGGATAAAAAGGGGCGGGGAGCTTTTGCCGGACGACTTATTCAACTTATGCCGCTGCTGCCGGTTGAGGAGTCGGATCGATTGGCTGATCCTGCCATTCGCGACAATTTTCTCACCCGAGTTTTCGCTTACCATGAGTGGAAAACCTTTGTGGAACCCGCGTCGAGCCCCGGTAGGATTCTGGCATTCTATTCGCGCTACAAGTATCAGATCATGGCTCACCATATCCCCAGCTACTATGCCATAGGTCGTTTGCTCTCGGATTTTTCATCTCAGCCTCTGGAGAAGACACAGGCAGAATTTATAAACCGATTTATGACGGCCTTGTGTTTGCCGACCACCCGAAAAGGCAATACCAATACATTGATGCATTTGCGCGGCTATTTGAAACGTCAATTATCCAAACAGGAACAGCTGGAATTGAGTCAGGCAATAGAAGCCTATCGACTTGGACAGGTGCCTATGGCTGTTCCCCTGAAGCTGCTCAAGCAGCATTTGTTGAAATACGGTAGCGATTATCTGAAACAGCAGCGTTACTGGGCCCCTCATCCACAATCGCTGGGGTTGCGCAACTTTGTTATGGAATAGCCAACAAATCACCGGATTTATGAGTTCACAATGACAACACTGGTATGGTTGCGCAATGATCTTCGTGTTAATGATAACCCGGCGCTGTTTTACGCAGCGGAATCGGGGGAAGGTGTTGAATGTGTATACCTTTGGTGTCGCGAATACGTCAAACGCCATGCCATAGCGCCTGCAAGGATTGATTTCGTGCGTCGCAATCTGCTGCTTTTGCAGCAGGATCTGGCGAAAATCAATGTGCGTCTACATCTACTGCAGGTTTCAAAAGCGGCAGAAATTCCCCATCAATTATTGAGGCTTGCCCAAACCCTTGCTGCAGAAAGACTCTTTTTCAATGTGGAATATCCTCTGGATGAAAGGGAGCGTGACAGGGTCGTTGTTGCCAGTTTTCATTCTCATGGGATAGAGACAAAATTCTTTCACGACAGAGTCATGATTCCACCTGGAAGCCTGCGCAATGGAAAGGGTGAAGCCTACAGGGTTTTTACGGCGTTCAAGCGCAAATGGCTGGAGATTCTCGCTCCAGTTAACCCAGCGCCACTTGGCCTTCCTGTCAGACAGGGGGGAGAACAAATAGCATCGCCACAGGGAGGCGAAGTCAATCGTCTGTTCGCCAATGAACCCCAGGGAGATCTCAGTCAGACGTGGCCTGCTGGCGAGAGTCACGCCAATAAACGCTTGAAAGATTTTGTCGCACAAGGCTTACTTGAATATCAACAGGCGAGAGACTTTCCTGCTGTGGCAGGTACATCGAGTCTGTCTCCCTATCTCGCCGTGGGCGCTATTTCTCCTCGACAATGTTTATTTGCTGCCCTGATGTCCAATACGGGTGAATGGAATACAGGGAATGAAAATATAGCCAGCTGGATCAATGAGTTGATATGGCGAGATTTTTATCAGCACCTGCTGATTGATTTTCCCTATGTGTGCAAGCACCGGCCCATGCAGGCCTATACAGACGCTTTCCCATGGCGCCATAACACTGATGATTTCCAGCGATGGTGCGAAGGGAGAACGGGCATTCCTATTATTGATGCGGCGATGAGGCAGCTGCAGCAGATGGGCTGGATGCACAATCGCCTGCGTATGATTGTGGCCATGTTTCTCACCAAGAACCTGCAAATTGACTGGCGACTGGGGGAGGAGTATTTCATGCGCAATCTGATCGATGGCGATTTTGCAGCTAACAATGGCGGTTGGCAGTGGTGCGCCTCCACGGGTACGGACGCTGCACCTTACTTCCGCATCTTTAATCCTTTCAGCCAATCCGCACGGTTTGATCCCGAAGGTCGATTTATTTATCAATACCTGCCGGAGTTGGCTAGTCTTTCCAGCAGACAGCTTCATCAGCCTATAGATTTACCCGGTTATCCAAGGCCTATGGTGGATCTGGCGAAATCGCGTAAAAGTACCATTCGGCTCTTTGCGCAACTCTCCCGACCTTGAGCTGTCTCTATACAGCCAAGGGGAGTGTCATTGAAATACAGCGGACAATCTCGTTATCCTTTGCACCTTTGTGTTACCTTGACCTGGTAATTTTCCACTTGCTGTAGGTGAACTATGTGTGCAAATAAAAGTGCCTTGAGTTTCTTTTCCACGGCTATAGCCAGCCTGGTTTTTTGTGCAGCGACCGCCTTAGCCGATAGTCAATACGCTGTGTCAGGTGCTGCCTATGATATCGAAACCAACAAACTGCTCTATCGGGAGTTCTACACCCCGCTGGATGCAAACCGGGAGGTTAGGGTGGATTACGCTCGCCCCGATGGCTCCATTTTCGCCAGTAAAACCCTGAGTTATATCGGCGATGTGACCCAGCCGGAGTTTGAATACAACGACACCCGCGATAATGAGCGGCTGGCGGCACGCTTTGATACCGGTCGTCTGATGCTGGCTTATGATCAGGAAGGTTACCGCCAGGAAAAGGCTATTATGGATACGGTCGACCTGGTCATTGATGCTGGATACGATGCATTTATCCAGCGCGAGTGGGATAGATTGCTTGCGGGTAAAAAGGTGCGCTTTACCTTTACCATGCCCTACAGGCTCACCACCACCCGCCTGCAGATCAAGGAAGTTGCTCCCGAGCGCTCACCACTCTTCAAGTCTGACAACCCCACAAGCTGGCGCTATTTTTCTATAGAACCAGCCAACCGCTTTTCTGCCATCTTCTCTGACCCCATTTATCTCGCTTACGAGACGGAGGGACGCTATCTGATGCGTTTCTACGGCCGTTCAAATCTCGATAGCGATGAGGGCGGCAAATGGGATGTGCGGATTGAGTATGAATACTGGTAGATCTAGTCAGCTTCTGCGAGCTGGTAGGAGCACCAGTCACTCCAGCTTCCCGAATAGAGGCGGGCATTAATGCCCGCCGCCTCTAGCGACATCAGATTGACGCAGGCGGTGACGCCTGAGCCGCAGTAAACCACGATGTTGGTGCCTGTCAGTTTTGACCAGTGTTCCCTGTGCCAGCTGACTGGCCGAAAAAATCCCTGTTCATCCACCACTTCCTGCCAGAAATAGTTCATCGCACCGGGAATATGTCCGGCGATGGGATCCAGCGGCTCTTCCAGTCCGGCATAGCGACTGGGTGCCCTTGAATCAATCAGGCAGCCGGAACCTGTGAGCGTTTTGACTTCCTGATATTCGCAGGTCCAGTCACTGGTGGGGTTGGGTTCAAATCGCCCCATGCGCGGCGGTGGTTCCCGTCTGTCGGGCACACCCCCTGAGGCCAGCCAAGCCTTGTAACCACCATCCAGAACCCAGACCTCTTGATGTCCCAGATAGCGCAGCAGCCAACGTGCACGAGCGGCATAGGCCATCTGCTGGTCGTCATAAACCACTACTGGTTGTCCGGGTAGTAATCCGCTGCTGCGCAAGCGGCGAGCAAGGGTTTGGGGATCAGGCAGAGGATGACGACCGCCGTGACGGGACAGGGAGCCAGAGAGATCCTTTTCAAGATGCAGGTAGTAGGCGCCGGGAATATGTCCCTGACGGTAGGCAGCATAGCCTTCGTCGGCGTTGGCGAGATTAAACCGGCAATCGAACACCAGTGGACGAACTAGCGTCTTGAATTCATCAAGACTGATAACGGGATATTGACTGGTAACCGCCATGGTGTGGGTATTTATCAGAGATAATTTAGCGAAATATTGGCACCAATTGCGCTTTCTTGGAAGACACGGAAGATTAGCTGAGATGAGTTTTTCGTAAAAATGTGTAGCTCTACCTGATCTTTAGGAGTTTTCTGACGACTCTGGCGTTTTCCCCTGCAGCTGATAGGCAAAGGCGATAATGTAGGCTACTGCCCTATAAAGGGTTTCCGGAATCTGTTCTCCCAGTTCCAGGGTGACCAGCAAATCTACCAGAGCGCTGTTATCACAGAGAGGCACGCCATGCTCTTCGGCTATGGCAATAATCTGTTGCGCAACGTCTCCTGTGCCTTTGGCACTGATGTGAGGCGTGTTCTTGCCATCGTAAAAAAGCGCTACGGCTTTTTGCACTTCTTCTGCAGTAAAGGGTTGGTTCATGGATGGGCCTGCTTAGGTGGTAACATCCACCAGCGAATAATTGATGCTCATACGCTGACTTGCCGGTTTGCCGGGCATGCACTGCAACTGGGTGACCTTGATCCCTTCGGACTCCAGTTGCTGACGCAAACTATCCAGTCGTGATTTGACGCGCGTCAGTGTTTCCTCACGCTCAGCCCAGAAGCGGGCGGAAACTGTCTCATCTACCACTTGAAGCTGGGCGTGAAACTGACCAGCTTCAGGTAAGTCAAAACTCAGCTGCACAGTCCACTGGCGTTTTTTTTCGCTGGAACCTTCGGCATCTTGCTCTGACTTTTCATCGACCCAGTCCTGCCGCAAACTTATTTCCAGATAACAGGTTTCACTTCCCAGTCTTACCGGCAGCTCGAATATCCAGGATTGGCTTGGTTGCGCAATATCTCCCTGGGCCTGCTGGTGATTCAATGTGTGAACCTGCTGCATTTGCACGCGCGCAAGGCTGGTTAGTGTCTGCTGATGAAGCAGCATCAACAACTGGGTGCGCAGCTGTTTGCTGCTGAGTTCCTGCTGCTTTTGCGGCAACAGCTGAAGAAAGTGCAAAAGGCTGGGCAGATTCTTTTGCAGTATAAGTTCGCTTGCCGAATATGTTTTGCCCGGTTGAGAAGCGGCCGATTCCTTATCTACAGTTGTTGCTGTACTTGATCGGGAACTGGCATCTTCATCTGCCAAAGCAACACGGATTTGATGAACCAGTTGCAGTAAGGCGCCTTTGAGATCCTGAGTGGTCAGGCGATTGGTCAGTATCTGGGTTTCACTTGTCTGAAGTCCCGAACCAGAAGAGAGCCTGTCGGGAACAGGACCGCGATTCCCGTTGTCTGCATCCGCCAGCTGGCTGGCCAGCTTGTGTTCAAAGAAAACACCGCTGTTTTTCAATGCCAGTTGTAACAGACGCGGATTGCTCAGCTGTTCGGGAGTACGCAATTGATCTGCGGCGGTTTTCAATGCCTGCTGCAAACTGGGTGGAATCCACTGACGGTGGCTGCCAATAACCTGTTGCAACTGGGGCAGGGCGCGGAAGAGTTCGCGCGGTTGATCCTGTTGCGGTAAAAGAGTGCGCAAGGCATCTGCCAGTAGACGCTTGACATCAGTGCCCGCTTGCAGCTGAACTTTTTTGTCCGGCCCCTGAATATCAAGCAGCGTCTGCAATGGGCTGCTATTGAGCGGACGGCTCAGGTTGACTTGTAGATCCGGTTGTCCTCGCGCGGCGTCGGCGTTGGACAGAGTGTTATTGCCAGTAGGGGAGGGTTGAGGTGACCACAGCAGACGTTGACTTTCGCTCAGCTGAATGGTCAGGTTTTGCCCCTGAACCATGGGTCTGTCGCTGAATATCAGCAGCGGCTTGCCGTT